>Ga0207932_1000907_pt1 | contig 10242 bp, 7 predicted proteins | sample NGESurdeep092012_FD_184480 | JGI IMG/M metagenome (GOLD analysis project Ga0207932, IMG submission 184480) | Arctic peat soil microbial communities from Barrow, Alaska - NGEE Surface sample 415-2 deep-092012 (SPAdes) | ecosystem: Environmental > Terrestrial > Soil > Wetlands > Peat ...
CCGCATTGTCATTTTGAAATAAGAGACACAAAAACTGATAAGGTTTTGAATCCACTGTTATTCGGATTTCCTATTCCGGATAATGTTCCTCCGACTATTGTGCGTTTAGCCATGTACGATAGAGACATCAGTACTTACAGCCAGTCGCCAAAATTATTCAGCTTAAAAAAAGTAAATGGAAATTATACAATAACGCAACCATTCATTACTGTTAATTCAAATAAAATAAGTTTTGGAATTTCAGCTAATGATAGAGTATCGGGTTCATCAAACCCCAACGGCATTTATGAAGCCATGCTTTATCTTGATGAAAAAGCTATTGTAGGTTTTGAAATTGACAGCATTACTTATGATGAAACCAGGTATCTTAATGCTCATATTGATTATAAAACTAGGGCTGCAGGCGGACCCTTTATTGAGCATCTTTCAAGGTTGCCTGGTTATCCGCAGGGGGTTTATAAAGATTTTAGCGGAGATGGCGTAATTGAGCTTTCAGACGACAATATACACCAGGTAAAAATTGTGGTTAAGGATCCATATGGAAACACATCAATACTTAATTTTAAAATTAAAAAAGGGATTGATAAAGAAAGAGAAGTAACAAAAGATGCAGCATCAATTTACAATCAGCAGGAATTTCATCCGGGCTTTGTAAATATTTTTGATGGGGAAGATTTACAATTAATTTTAAAACCGGAAGACCTGTACGATTCCTTTGCATTTGTTCATACAAAAATTATGGTGTCTTCTCCATTGGCTTATTCTGCAATTCACTCAGTAGAATCGGGGCTTGTGCCGGTACATAGCGATTTCACTTTAAGAATAAAAGCAGATAGACCGGTTCCCGCATCATTACTTGATAGAATGCTTATTAAAAGAACATGGGGACCCAAGACCGAAGTTGCAAAAGCAATAGGAGAAGGTGAATGGTTCACGGCAGAATTCAAAAGTTTTGGAAATTTTGAACTTATTGCAGATGATGAACCGCCTGTTATTACCGGTGGTTTTCATGATAACGTCAATCTTTCCAGAGCATCAAGAATTATTTTTATTCCCAAAGACAACAATAAAGAAATAAAAAATTTCAGGGCAGAACTCGATGGAAAGTGGCTTATGTTTACCAATGACAAAGGCCGTGCTTTCATTTATATATTTGACGAAAAGTGCAGTCGGGGAAATCATGAATTAAAAATTTCAGTTCAGGATGAAGCTGGTAATACAACAGAAAAAATCTATCATTTTTCACGATAAAAAATAAAACAATGACTCATTTATCAGAGGGCGACAAGGCTCCGGTCTTTAAAGCAAAGGACCAAAACGGAAACACAGTTTCTCTTGCAGATTTGAAAGGCAAAAAGGTGGTCCTCTATTTTTACCCGGAAGACGACACACCTACTTGCACTATAGAAGCCTGCAACCTTCGTGACAATTATAAATTGCTTGAAAAGAAAGGCCTGGTAGTTTTAGGTGTAAGTCCTGATGATGAAAAGAAGCATAAAAAATTTGAAGAAAAATACAAACTTCCTTTTACACTTCTTGCGGATCCTGAAAAAAAAATTGTTGATAAATATGGTGTTTGGGGTGAGAAAAATTTATATGGCCGCAAATATATGGGCCTGCATCGCACCACATTTTTAATTGATGAAAAAGGAATTATTCAAAAAATATTTAAAAAGCCAAAATCAAAAATTCACAGTGAGGAAATATTGAAAGCATTGGATTAAATAATTTTTGCTTTTGCAAATCTCATCATGATCACGCTTAGCATTAAAGAAAATTCATGGGTATCAAAACTTGCTGCTAAAAAATTAAGAACAAATACAAGGCAGAAGCCCACAGAGCTGAGGAAGAATAAGCGCAAAACAATTCAAATTATTTCGATTGGTATGTTGCGGCAGTTATTTCAAATCCCTCTTTATATCCTGTCGGCTTAAAGTTGAAAGCATTATTAAATTTAGAAGAATCAAAAATATAATCTGAGTCATTCTGATACAGCATTTCTTTCATTTCATACATTACCCGCATAAAAATTCCTAACACACCAATCATTCCTTTACCGATAATCATATGTTTATCCGGCGCCTTAAAAATTTGTGCAGCCATTGAAATAATTTCCACCCCGGTTAATGGTGGCGCGGCTGTGGGCATATTCCACACCTGGTTCCAGGCATCTTCTTTTTGCGAAAGCAGCCATAACGCTTTTCCACAATCCGGTGTAAAAGTGAATGAATGTAAAACCTCATCATTACCCATCCATTGCGCTTTTTTCCCTTTAGCCAATTTATCAAATACCAATAAGTTCAATACACTTGTATTGCAGTTGGGACCGTAAAAATCTGCAGCTCTCGCAATCATTGCTTTAATATTTCCTGCTTTTACCTCATCCATTAGCAGCGTTGCAAGCCTTGCCCTCAATTCCCCTTTTTTACTCACAGGATTATACGGCGTTGTTTCTGTCATAGCACCTGAAACTTTTCCCAACATATAAACATTGTCAAAAAAAATAAGTTTTGAATTATATTTTTTGCAGGCATCAATTGTGTTTTTCATTATAGCAGGCCACTGCTCATTCCATACACGTATATCATATTTTAAACCTGGGCATAAAACCACAACAGACGAACCTTTTACAGCATCTTCTGTTTGCTCTTTATTTGTAAGATCCGCTGCTTGGGTAAATGCTCCATTTGCAGGTTTGGGACTTCGGCTTACTAAAGTATATGGGATATTATTTTGAGAAAGCACTTTAGAAACCTCATTGGCAATAGTACCGCCGGCTCCAAGAATGGTATACATACAATTCAATTTTAAGGATATGAGAAATCATTTTATTAAGCCCGAAAAATATACCTCAACAATTTAGTTAGTAATCCAGTTGCAGGCCCAGCCTGTCTTTCAATTGCTTTACCAAAGGATATTCTTCAATAACTTTTAAATATTGTTCTTTGGTAGTAAGGTGCCTTTCCTTTTCCAAATTATTGTTTTTATTTTCAATAATAATGACCCGGTAAGTTAAAAAACGATTATTAAAATGTGCCTGAAGATGTTCTATCAATGCTGCTCTTTCTGTTTCAATAAATTTTTGCTGAATGTTATTTTCAGTAATAATTTCTACACAGTTATTATCTATAATATTGAGTTTCGAAGATTTAAAATTTGATACTCCTGAATGGTTATTATTTTTACGAAGCTCTTCAATATAAAGTCCCCAGGCAACATAAAGTTCTTCTTCGTTAAGCTCCTTTACATTATTGCCATTCTGCTTATTTTCAAGCACTACCTGCTCCCTTATTTTTTCGAGCGTGCTCAGCTTTTTAAATTTCGTTTGTGGTTTCACGTTAGCCACAGAAGTATGATCCACTGCAGCTTTGGGGAGTTCAGGCTTAATTATTTCTTCTTCAATAATAAGCGTGGCCTTATCTTTTTTGGGTTGACCGTTACTTTTTCCGCTTTGTAAATCCCCTGATTGATTACTATTTAATTTTAAGTCTTTCGAAGGACGGGGAACTTCATTCTTTACTTTCAGAGCCACAGGAGTAAGCGCTTTGAAAGCCACAGCCTTCATATCTTCAACCTGTTTTTTTTTATTTATCTGCTCACCATTATTCACCAGTTCAATTGCTTGCTTCAGGTAGCAAAGCTTAATCAATGTAAGCTCAACATGAAGCCGCTTGTTTCTTGCCTGCCTGTAATTTATTTCAGCTTCATTCAAAATATTTAATGCACTTAATAAAGTGGCAGCATCAATTTTCTGCGCTGCATCAAGATATCTTTGTTTAAATTCTTCTGACACCTCAAGCAACATGGCTACTTTAGGATCTTTGCTTACCAACAGGTTTCTGATAAACTCTGCAAAACCATTTAATACAAGATCGCCTTCAAATCCTTTACGGTTTATTTCATCGTAAAGTAAAATAGCATCACTAATGTTTTGACTTTGCATTGCCTCCATAAACCTGAAATAATAATCTTCGTCCAGGATATTTAAATGCTCCAGTGTGTTGGCATAAGTAAGTTCTCCATTGGTGAAGCTTACAATTTTATCGAGAATACTTAAAGCGTCTCTTAAGCATCCTTCACTTTTTTGGGCAATTATATGTAACGCAGTTTTATCGGCTGTTATTTTTTCTTTCGCACATATTTCCTGCAGGTGCTCTACCGTATCCTGGTTGGTGATTCTTTTAAAATCAAAAATCTGGCAACGTGAAAGAATAGTAGGAAGTATTTTATGTTTTTCTGTGGTGGCTAAAATAAAAATTGCAAACGGAGGTGGTTCTTCCAGTGTTTTTAAAAATGCATTAAATGCTGAAGCACTCAACATGTGTACCTCATCAACAATATATACTTTATAAGCTCCGGCCTGGGGCGCAAACCTTACCTGGTCAACCAGTGATCTTATATCATCAACAGAATTATTGCTGGCGGCATCCAGCTCATGAATATTTAGCGAAGTGCCATTGTCGAATGAAACACAGGAATTACAAACATTACAAGCCTCTCCATCCGGGGTTCTGTTTTCGCAGTTAATTGTTTTTGCAAGAATTCTTGCGCAGGTAGTTTTGCCCACACCGCGCGGCCCGCAAAATAAAAAGGCATGTGCAAGCTGGTTATTTTTAATCGCATTTTTCAACGTGGTTGTTATATGCGACTGCCCTACAACTGTGCTAAAGTTTTGTGGGCGGTATTTCCTGGCTGAAACTATAAATTTTTCCATAATGAAGAGGACAAATTTACGATTTTAGTCCCGATAATTTAAGAGATGAAATTTTAGAATATGGCTGATAATTTATCCCAACCCTTAATTTTTATTAATTCAAAATAGGATGCCTTTTAAACTCTTTACTTCTGTCGAAAATATAACGGTAAGTAGTAAGTATCCTGCTTTGTTTTGCACCGATATGCCTGGAAATATTTAAAATTTTTGGATTGAAATCACCCTGCCACTGAAGCTCCAATTCATTGTATTGTCTTTTTTGCTGAATTACTTTGGCTCCTTCAACTATCATGTAATGATCAATTCCCTTGCTCTGGTATTCTGGTATCACGCCAAAAACAATACCCGTAAATTTATTGCAAACACCTTTTTTCTTCAGCCATAGATATTTAAGCTTCGCAAAAAAATCAAACTTCCCATTCAGGTGTTTGAAAATCTGGTTAAGTTCAGGGAGGTTAACCCAAAAAGCAATAGCTTCATTATTGTGATAAACAAACCAGATAAGTTCTTCGTCCATTACTGGCTTCATCGCTTTAAACATCTTAAAAGCCACATCTTTATTTAACTGTTTATTGCCTTCGTGCTTCGCCCAGGCATTATTATATACAATGCTAAAATCGGTCGCAAATTTTTGCAATTGATTTTTCCTGATGTGAATTGCTTTATATTCAGGGTTTGCACTATACTTTTCATGTTGCTCAATAAATTTTTCATTGAGCTGGGTTTGCACAAAAAGATGCCAGCATATTTGATTGTAAAACTTTTTGAAACCATAATTTTCAAAAAGTCCGACGTAGTAGGGCGGGTTATAATTCATTAAATAAATGGGCGGTTTATAGCCATCTGTCACAAGTCCCCACCACCTGTCACGCTCGCCGAAATTTATAGGTCCATCCATAGCCTCCATACCACGCTGCATCAGCCAGCTTTTAGCAACATCAAGCAACATATCTGCCGCCAGCTGATTGTTGATGCATTCAAAAAAACCAATACCGCCGGTACGTTGTTCATCTCCTTTGTTCCTGTATTTTTTGTTTACAAAGGCAGCAATGCGCCCAATAAGATTTTCATTTTCATCTTTTAAAATCCACCGCGTGCATTCGCCAAACCGGAATGCTTTATTTTTTTCTGAATCAAAAACGTCATTTACATCTTTATCAAGAGGCCTGATGTAGTTAGGATCATCTTTATAAATAGTAAGTGGGACTTGAAGAAATTGCTTTGCTGTGGTTTTATCTAAAACGGGTAAAAGGTGCATCAATGTGACAAAAAATTAATTATGGTAAAGTAACAATCAAAAAAGTTTGTTGCCAAAAAAGCGCAGTTATTTTAAGTTATTCTAAACCTAATTTTGATTTATGATGCAACAATCAAAATTCAGTTTTCAACAGGACTTTTCTTTTTCATTCATATTTTCCCATTAAGTTGCACAATATTTTTTTATCGCCTTCTGTAAGAACCCTGCTGCTGTCCTGCATTTCAAAATGGCGCTTAAACGCCTCAATTGTTGCGAAACTATCCTGAACTGAATATCCAATAATGCGTAATGCCTGCATACTATTAAAATCTGCAGGGACAGATATTTTAGTAGTATCATCATACCATATACCATAGCCATTTTGCGCAAGGAGTTGCCATGGAAATCTTACATTGGGATCGTTTTTCCGGATTGGGGCAATATCCGCATGGCCAATAAAATTGGCTGCAGGAATATTGTACAAATTTTTTAGTGTAGCCAATACTGTTAGTAAACTATTGATTTGTTCCGGAGGAAAAGAATCGAAGCCGTTATTATCGAGTTCAATACCAACAGAAGAAGAATTGATGTCTTTATCATTCCCCCAGGAGCTTTTGCCCGCCTGCCATGCCCGCAAATAATCATTTAGCATATGATGAACTGTTCCGTCCTTACATATTACATAATGGGCGCTCACTTGTGTACGTTTTAATGTAAAAGTTTGCAGGGTTTGTTCGCAACTGTTTTGTGCCGTGTGGTGGATAATTACGTAGTTGGGTTTTCGAAGTCCGAAATTAATAGTTCCCACCCAGGCCGATGAATTGGCAAAGCTATCCGTAACGGGAGTTTTGCTTAAAATTTTCCCAAATGCTTTTGCCTGGCGTTTATACACCCTATTGGTAGATGCATACTTGTTGGAAGAACAGGATTGTGAAAAGACAATAATAATCAAAACAAAAGCTTTTATTTTCATTCAATTTTTAGTAAAGGTAAATAAGCCTTGCCATGAAGTTTTGATTATTGAAATTATTAATTAATCAACTCTGTGATAAGTTGTATTTAAATTTTAAATTATTATATTTATTCTTAGATCTTTTTACAAGATCCCTCTGCTTTCCTGAACCACCTTTTATTTATCATCTTTAAAAAATTTATTATGAAAAAAATGATCTTATTTTTTTTGGCAGGAATTGCATTTTCTTCCTGCAACAACCAGGGAACAGAAACAAAAGAAGCAACGAAAGATTCAACAGCCACAGCTGCGGCTGAGCCAGCCACTTTGAATTACCCTTACACTATCGACCATCCTGACTATTGGGAAATGGGAACCAATCAAAACACAATGGTTGCTTTAGGAGCACTCAAAGCTTTTGAAAATGGAAATATTCCGGAAACTATGAAATACTTCGGGGACTCAGTCCAGCTTCAATTCGATGGTCTGGATAAAACACTACCTGCCGATAGCCTCCAGGCGATGTTTACAAATATGAGGAATGGATACAAAAGCATTAATGTGAAAATGAATGACTGGGAATCGGTTATTTCAAAAGATAAAAAACAAGAATGGGTTACACTTTGGTATAGGGAAAAATGGGAAGACACGAAAGGCAAAACAGATTCATTAGATATCATTGATGATCTTAAATTAAAAGACGGTAAAATTGTAAGGTTGGATGAATATAGCAGGAAGTTGCATTAATTAAAGTAATTAAATTTTTAAGCACTGCAATTGCAGTGCTTTTTTTTTTATTTAATTCACAATAAAATGAATTTTTAATCGAACAACTGGTTTTTTCTCCAGTCAGGATTGTGCAGATTAAGATTGCATTTCTTATTTAACTGCTCAATTAAATAAACAGCAAGCTCCGGAGATTTTGCTTCATCATGCATGTGCATAAAAAAATAAAGTTCTTCCAAACCCTTGCTCAGCCAGAATTTTATACGTTCTACCCATTCATCACAGCGTTTATAATCTGTTGGGTGAAGGCTATTTCCTACGAACCGAATAAAAGCTTTTGGAATTGTGAGATTCATGTGAGCTACATCACGCCTTCCTGCAGTATCTGTTATAATCAGACCTACTTTTTGTAATACCAGTTCATTAATTAATTCTTGTAAGATTTTAGAATCACTGAACCAATCCAAATGACGAAGCTCGATAAACAGTTGATTTGTTTTTGGAGACACGTCCAAATTCCATAAAAATATTTTAAAAAAAGTTAAGAATTTATATAGGTTGAACATTGATTTATTCAACAACTTAAAATTCAAAAAAAATCGTTAATCCCTGGATATAAACTACTGTTTATATCAATCCTTTTTACATATTTCTCCTGTATTGCCCGCCCACTTCATAAAGTGCATGCGTAATTTGTCCCAAAGAACAATATTTTACAGTTTCCATTAATTCTTCAAAAAGGTTTCCATTATTAATGGCCACTTCCTGTAGCCTCGTGAGCATGTTATTACTTTCATTTTTATGTCGCAAATGAAAAGCTTTTAAATTTTCTATTTGCAGATTTTTTTCGTCGTTTGTACTGCGTATAACCTCTACCGGTAGTACAGTAGGCGAACCAGCTTTATTGAGAAAAGTATTTACACCGACGATAGGAAATTCACCGGTATGTTTAAGAGTTTCATAATAAAGGCTTTCTTCCTGAATTTTATTCCGCTGATACATTCGCTCCATTGCGCCCAATACACCGCCTCTTTCCGAAAGGCGGTTAAACTCTTCCATCACAGCTTCTTCCACAAGATCAGTAAGTTCTTCAATTAAAAAACTACCCTGGTTTGGATTTTCATTTTTAGCAGTTCCCAACTCCCTGTTAATTATAAGTTGAATTGCCATAGCACGACGCACACTTTCTTCAGTGGGAGTTGTAATTGCTTCATCATAAGCATTCGTATGAAGACTATTGCAATTGTCATAAATGGCGTAAAGCGCCTGTAAAGTTGTTCTTATATCATTGAAGTCAATTTCCTGGGCATGAAGGCTGCGGCCGCTGGTTTGTATATGATATTTAAGTTTTTGTGACCGTGAGTTGGCATTGTATTTATACTTCATTGCCTTTGCCCAAATGCGGCGGGCAACACGACCAATTACGCTATATTCAGGATCCATGCCATTACTAAAAAAGAAAGAAAGGTTTCCCGCAAAATCATCTATTTTCATTCCCCGGCTAAGGTAATATTCCACGTAGGTAAAGCCGTTAGAAAGAGTGAACGCAAGCTGTGTTATAGGATTGGCACCTGCTTCAGCAATATGATATCCGCTTATAGAAACAGAATAAAAATTTCTTACTTTCTTTTCAATAAAATATTCCTGCACATCGCCCATCAGTTTTAAAGCAAATTCTGTAGAGAAAATACAGGTATTTTGTGCTTGGTCTTCTTTTAAAATATCAGCCTGAACGGTACCGCGTACGGTTGCTAAAGCCTTTGCTTTTATCTGTTCATAAATTTCTTTATCGAGCACATCCTGTCCTGACAATCCCAATAACCGTAGCCCAAGGCCGTCATTACCTTTTGGCAAATGTCCTGTCATATTTCCTTTTTCAGGATGAACGGGTTCTCCATTGATGCCAATATATTTTGGAAGTGTTTCCGGGTTGAATTTAGATTCAATAATTTCGTTTACGCTATCCCGTAAGTTGTTTTCAAGAATGTATTTTTCACATTGCTGGTCAATTGCCGCATTCAGAAAAAAAGCGAGTAACATAGGAGCCGGACCATTTATGGTCATGCTCACCGATGTTTTAGAATCACAAAGATCAAAGCCACTATACAATTTTTTTGCATCATCAACAGAAGCAATACTAACGCCACTGTTGCCGACTTTCCCATAAATATCCGGGCGCATATCCGGGTCCTCCCCATACAATGTTACACTGTCAAACGCAGTGCTGAGGCGCTTTGCAGGCTGTCCAAAACTTACATAATGGAAACGCCTGTTGGTTCTTTCAGGACCACCTTCGCCTGCAAACATCCTTGTAGGGTCTTCTTCTGCACGCTTCAATGGAAATACTCCCGCAGTGAAAGGAAATTTACCGGGAAAATTTTCCTGAAATCTCCACCTCAATATATCACCCCAGTCTTTAAAGCGGGGTACAGCAATTTTTGGAATTTTCGAATGTGAAAGTGATTCAAAATACAATGGCTGTTTTATAATTTTTCCTCTTACATCATATTCAAAAAATTCCTTCTGATAAGAATTTTTTAAACCTTCCCATTCATCTATTAGCTTTTTAGAAAGTGGTAATAATTTTTTATTGATGTTTAAAGCAACATCTTC
>Ga0207932_1000909_pt1 | contig 10234 bp, 5 predicted proteins | sample NGESurdeep092012_FD_184480 | JGI IMG/M metagenome (GOLD analysis project Ga0207932, IMG submission 184480) | Arctic peat soil microbial communities from Barrow, Alaska - NGEE Surface sample 415-2 deep-092012 (SPAdes) | ecosystem: Environmental > Terrestrial > Soil > Wetlands > Peat ...
TCGGGTACTTCGCCCTCATCGCCTCCGGCTACGTCCTGCTCCATCAACGGGCGTCACGCCTGGCCGGCCTCGGTCGCCGGGGCCAGGTCGTGTTCGCCCTGGCCCTGGCCGCGCCGGCCACGTGGCTGGCGGCCACCCAGGTATACCCCGACCTCCTCAGCGGGGTGTTCCTCGCCTGTGCGTTCGTCGAGATGGGCCTGTTCGAGCGCGAGGGTCGTCTGAGTGGCTTCGGCACGGCGGTGGTGAGCATCGGCCTCGGCCTCCCGCCATGGCTGCATGTGAAGAACGTCCTGCCGGTCACGATCGGGCTGGTCTGCTTCGGCGCGATCGCTACCCGGCGGAGGGTGCCGTCCGGTCGGATCCTGGGCGTGGTCGCCGTGGTCCTGGCGTCCGTCGGGTCGCTCGTCCTCTACAACCAGTACTACTTCGGCCATCCCGAGGGGCTGCCGGCACAGGGCACGGCACTCGGGGTCGCCTCGGCCTGGCGGATGGGGGCCCTGCTGGTCGACCGGCACCAGGGCCTGCTCGTCCAGGTGCCCACCGCCCTTCTTGGGATCGTCGGCCTGTGGTGGTCCCGCCGTCGGATGCCGGTCAGCGTGGTCGGCGTCGCCTTGACCCTGGTCGGTGTCCTGGTGGTCAATGGGTCGTACGCGTCGGCGCCCTTCGGCGGCCTGTCGTTCGCCGGGCGCTTCCAGTGGACGTTGGCCCCCGTCCTGCTGGCCTGGTCAGCGGTCGTCGTCCGGCGCCTGGAGGCGTTCCCCCGCCGCATGGTGGCGCTCGGGGCGGCCATCATCGCCTTGTGGTGCGTCCAATGGTTCCCGATCGTCCGGGGCGAGCACCAGTACTTCAGCGCCGGCGTCCCACCGGTCCGCCCGTGGGACCCCGCGCTCTACCCGGGTTGGTGGGACGGGATCGACCGACTGCTCCCCACGCTCGTCTATCCGCGCAACACCCTGACCGGCACCGACGCGCACCTGATCGTCCTGGGCGCCGCCCTGGTGGTGGGTCTCTGGCTGACCACCCGGCTCTGCCGACCCCAACCGATCCGTCTCCGTCCGGTCGTAATTCTGGCAGCCGGTGTGGTCGGCGTGATCGGCGTGGTGGCGGCCTCCGGGCCCGCCCTGGCCCGACCCGCGGCCCCGTTGACGTGGTCGACCCGGCTCCTCGGCGGTCCCTGGACGACGGGTGCCGTGCCGGCCTTCTACACCCCGATCCCCCTCGCCACGGTGGGGTCGGGAACCTTCGAAGCCACAGTCAGGTACCAGCTCGAGCCCACTTCGTCGGTCCTCTCGCCGCCGTCAGCGGTCGTCTCACTCTTCACCGTCCCCATGCGCCGGGCCGTCGTGTCCCACTGGCTCGTCCCGGGCGACCCGACCGGAGCCCAGTCGCTGGTCGTCCGGACGCCGCCCGCTTCCGGTACGGGCGGCCGGGCCCACCTCGTGCACCTGCCGCCGGCGGGTGCCACTGCTCGATCCACGATCACCTTCGCTTCCTCCGGTCCCCGCAACCTCTCCTTCCTGCTGGCGCTGCCCCCCTACTCGCAGGTGGATGACCTCACCCTCACCCTCACCAAGCGCACCAGCTGACCTCCACGATGGCCCTCGGGGACCGGCGCCATCGCACTGGGCCGCAGGTCCGGCGAGGAGGGATTGCCCGCCCGTCCGGGCATGGCCGCCGCCCTCCACTTCCGATCCGTCAGCCGGGGTCCTCTGCACGCCGTAACCTGGGCGGGTGAGCCCCCGAATCGAATTCACGCGTCCCACCATCTGGAGCGTGGGACACGCGGAGGCGCCCGATGTCGTCACCTCGGCATGGATCGACGAGCAATTGGCCGAGACCTACGACCGCTGCGGCATCCGCCCGGGGCTGCTCGCCTCGGTGGCGGGCATCATCGAGCGCCGTTGGTGGCCCGAGGAGGTCACCTTCGATGAGGCGGCGGCAAAGGCCGGCGTGCGGGCCCTCGAGCTGGCCGGCGTGGCCCCGTCCGACGTCGACCTCCTGATCTCGACCTCGGTGTGCAAGCACCACCTGGAGCCCAGCGTGGCCTGCTCCGTCCACTTCCGCCTCGGGCTCGGACCCGAGTGCATCAATTTCGACCTGGGGAACGCCTGCCTCGGCTTCGTCAACGCCATGCAGGTCGGGGCCATGGCCATCGAGACCGGTCAGGCCGGCACGGTCCTCATCGTCGACGGCGAGGGCAGCCGGCACACCCAGCTCGCCACCATCGAGCGCCTGCGCCGGCCCACCGCCACCGCCATGGACGTGTTCGACCAGTTCGCGTCCCTGACCCTCGGCTCCGGTGCGGCCGCCATGGTCATGGGAGGGCCCCGCGAGGGTGCCCACCGGTTCCTCGGCGGCATCTCGCGGGCGGCCACCAAGGACCACGACCTGTGCGTCGGGGACCTCGACACCATGCGCACCGACACCGCCGCGCTGCTCGAGAACGGCCTGGCCCTGGCCAAGGAGGCCTTCGAGGCCTCGGTCGAAGCCGGCTGGGAGTGGACGACGTGCGACCGCTACGTCATGCACCAGGTCTCGGCGGTGCACACCCGCAAGCTGTGTGAGCTGCTCGGCGTGGACATGGACCTGGTGCCGCTGACCTACCCCGGCTTCGGCAATATGGGCCCGGCCGCCGTGCCGTACACGCTGTCCACTGTGGCCGCAGACATCTCCCCCGGCGAGCGGGTCCTGCTCATGGGGATCGGCTCCGGACTGAACTGCGCCGCCGTCGAGCTGATCTGGTAGCCGCGGTGGCCTCGACCCGGCCCGCCGGCGGACCCCCGGAGACGCCCGTGCCCTCCCCCACCCTCTCCCCTACGCCTGCCCAACTCACCGCCTGGGGACTCGACCCGTCCTGGTCCCGCCGGGTGACGATCGACGGCTCGGACGGGCGCCCGGTCGACTGGCACATCCTCGACACGGGCCCCGGGCCGTCCGGCACCGTCGTCTGCGTCCACGGCAATCCGTCGTGGGGTTACGTGTGGAAGGGCCTGCTCACCTCCCTCGCCCCCGGCTGGCGCGTCGTCGCCGTCGACCAGACCGGCATGGGCTGGTCCGAGCGCCACCGGCCGCGGCGCCTGGCCGACCGGGTGGCCGAGTTGGTCTCCTTCTGCCGCCAGGAGGTCGACGGTCCACTCGTGCTGGCTGCCCACGACTGGGGCGGCCCGGTGGCTGTCGGCGCTTCGGGTCAACTCGACGTCGAGGCCCTGATCCTGGCCAACACCGCGGTGGCCAAGCCCGACGACGTGGCCGTGCCGCCGCTCATAGCCGCCGCCCGCAGCCTCGTCGACCTGATCTGCCGGCGCACGCCGGCCTTCGTCGAGGGTACGGCCCGCATGACCGCCCGGGAGCACCGGGACGCCCTGCGCGCCCCCTACCGCTCAGCCGACCGACGCGAGGCGGTCCGGGACTTCGTGGCCGACATCCCGGTCACCCCGGCCGACCCGTCGTACGCCGCGCTCCAGGCGAGCGCGGCGGTGCTCGACGGCCACCCCCGACCGACCCTCCTGCTGTGGGGCGGCCGTGACCCCGTCTTCCACGACCGGTTCCTCGCCGACCTGCGGGCCCGCATCCCCCATGCCGATGTCGAACGATTCGCCGGCGCCGCCCACCTCGTCACGCTCGACGCCCCGGTGGGTCCGGTGGTGGCCCGTTGGCTGGCCGAGGGTCCCCGCCCGGTGTCCACGGCGGACGCTCCCGCCGCCGACGGCACATCCGGAGGTGCGGGAAGTGGGACGCCGTTCACCTCGGTCCTCGCCTCCCTCGGGGACCGCCGCCACGACACCTCTCCCGTCTACGACGGCCCGGACGGCACGCTGTCGTGGGCCGACCTCGATGCCCGCTCCTCGATGGGGGCCCGCTCGTTCCAGGACGCCGGTCTCCGCCCGGGCGACCGGGTCTCGGTGCTGGTGCCGCCGAGCTGCGACCTGCTGGTCGTGGCCGGGTCCATCTGGAAGGCGGGCGGGGTACCGGTCGTCGCCGATGCGTCGGCCGGCGTCCGCCAGCTCCGGCGTCTCGTGCGGGCCGCCGCCCCGAGGTTCGTGGTCGGCACCCGGGCGACCCTGGCCGCCGCCGTCGTCCTGCGCTTCGCCCCCGGGGCCACCCGGGTGTCGGTCGAACCGTCGCCGGGCGCCATCGCTCTCGAACCCACCGGTTCGGAAGGCGGGACCCACACCCCGGTACCCGTCGGACCCCACGACGTGGCCGCCATCGTCCACACGTCAGGTGCCACCGGCCCGGCCAAGGCCGTGCGCTACACCCACGGGGCACTGGCCGCCCAGCGCGACGTGGTCGGCCCCCTGTTCGGGATGCGGCCGGGCGACGCCTTCACCACCTCGTTCGGACCGTTCATGCTGCTCGCCCCGTCCCTCCAGATGACCTGCGTGCGACCCGACTTCCCGGTCGACCGGCCTTCGGCGCTCGGCTTCGACCAGCTGCACGCCGCAACGGCCCGGGCCCACGTGACCGTGGCCTGGCTGTCGCCCGCCTCGGCCCGTCGGATCCTGGCCACGGCCCACGGACGGACCGCCCCGATCGGAATGGTCATGCTGGCCGGGGCGCCCATCCCGCCCGACATGGTGGCCGGAGTCCGGGCGGTAACCGGTGGCGACGTCCGCACCCCGTTCGGCATGACCGAGTGTCTGCCCGTCACCGACGGGACCGAGCCGGAGGCGGCCGGACCACTCGGCGGCAACTCGACCGGACGCCCCGTACCGGGGTGCTCGGTGATCGTCACGCCGCTCGACGACCCGTCCGCCCGGCTCTCTGGAGGTGTCTGGGGTGAACTGCTCGTCCACGCCCACTGGATGTTCGACGGCTACGACGGGGCCTGGTCGGCCGATGCCGACACCTGGGCCATCCACGGCGGACTCCGGTACCACCGCACGGGCGACGTCGGCTACGTCCATGACGGACTCGTGTTCCACCTGGGCCGACGCCGCCACGTGATCGAGACGGCCGACGGTCCACTAGCCAGCGTGGCCATCGAGGAGCCGGTCCGAGCAGCTGTCGGGCGGCCTGTGGTCGCCGTGGGGATCGGGCCGGCGGGTAGTCAGGTGGTGTGCCTCGTGGTCGACGGCCCGGGACGACTGGCCGTGGCCGAACACGATCTCCGGACCGCCGTGCGGGCGATCTCCCCCCACCGCATCGCCTCGGTGCTGACGGGCCCGCTGCCGGTCGACCGCCGCCACGAGTCGAAAGTGGACCGGACCGCCCTCGGCGCCGAGGCGGGACGCTTCCTGGCCGGCCGATGAGGGTCCTCGTCACCGGTGGCTCCAGCCTGCTCGGTCGAACGGTGGCCGATCAGTTGGTGGCCCGCGGCGACCGTGTCACCTGCTTCCAGCGGTCGCCGAGCGGCAGCACCGCCGTGGACACGCTCGGCGACATCCGTGACCGGGACGCCGTGTTGCGAGCTGGCGACGACCACGACGCCGTCGTGCACCTGGCCGCCCTGGTCGCACCCCGGCCGGCCTGGGATGACGCGTTTGCCGTCAACGTGACCGGGACGGAGCACGCGATCGAAGCAGCGGCCGGCTGCGGGCGCCTCCTCCACGTCTCCTCCCCCTCGGTGGCATTCGACGACGCCCCGGCGATCGGGGCCGGGGCCGTCGGGGCCGGCTACACCGGCCCCGACGCCTACACCCGGTCCAAAGCCATCGCCGAGCGCCTGGTCCTCGCCACCCGGACCACCCCGACCGTGGTGATCCGTCCCCATCTGGTGTGGGGCCCCGGGGACACCCAGCTGATCGGCCGCATCGTCGACCGGGCCCGCCAGGGCCGCCTGGCCCTGCCGGACCACGGTCGGGCGCTGGTCGACACCACCTACGTGGACGACGCGGCGGCCGCCGTGGTTGCCGGCCTCGACCGCACGGCCGACTCCGAGGAGGCCCTGTGGCGGCCCTGGGTCGTCACCGGGAACGATCCCCGGCCGCTGGCCGAACTGGTCGAGGGGATCCTGGCCGCCGCCGGCGTCGACCCAGCCGTGCGCTCGATGCCGGCCCCGTTGGCAGCCCTGGTCGGTCGGGTGCTCGATCGCTGGTGGCCGGGCGACGAGCCGCCGTTGACGCACTTCGCCGCCCGGCAGCTGTCGGTGGCCCACTGGTTCGACCAGTCCGAGACCCAGCGGGTGCTGAGGTGGGCCCCGCAGGTTGGGGTCGACGAGGGACTGGCCCGACTGGCCGCCTGGTATGCCGCCGCCTGATCGGCGGCCTCTACTGCGGACGGCGGGGAACTCGACCGACGGGTCCTTCAGGCGCCGAGGGCGGCGGCCAGCACGACGCCCGCCTGGTCGACTTCCAGCAGGAAGCCGTCGTGACCGAACTCCGACTCGATCACCGTGCACCTCCGGCCGCCGGGCAGCAGCCGGGCCAGCTCCTGCTGCAGCGCCAGGGGGTAGAGGCGGTCGGAGTTGATCCCGGCCACCTCGACGTGCGCGGTCACCCGGGCCAACGCGGCCGTGACACCACCTCGACCCCGACCTACGTCGTGGTTGTTCATGGCCTCGCTCAGGACCAGGTACGAGTTGGGGTCGAACCGACTGGCGAGCTTCTCCCCCTGATAGCTGAGGTACGACTCCACGGCGAACTGGCCGCCGGCCAGCGGGTCCTCCTCGCCCTGGGGACGGCGTCCGAACCGTTGGTCGAACTCGGCCTCGGTGCGATAGCTGATCTGACCGATTCCCCGGGCGAGCTCCATTCCGGCCAGCGGCGCACGGCCCGCCCCGTAGTAGTCGCCGCCACGGAAGTCCGGGTCGAGGCGGATGGCCCGGCACTGGACCGAGCACAGGGCGATCTCCTCGGCGGTGGCCGCCGCTCCGACTGCAAGGACGGCCGCCCGGGCCACGCGGTCCGGGTGGCCGACGCACCACTCGAGCACCCGCATCCCGCCCATCGACCCGCCGACCACGGCCGCCCATCGGTCGATGCCCAGATGGTCGGCCAGCAGCGCCTCGGCGGCGACCTGGTCGCGGATGGTCAGCCTCGGAAACCGCGACCCCCACGAGGTGCCGTCCGGGGACGCCGACGACGGGCCCGTCGTCCCCTGACAACCGCCCAGAACGTTGGGGCTGACCACGAACCACCGGTCGGTGTCGACCGCCGCGCCGGGGCCGATCAACGGACCCCACCACCCCGCCGTCGGATGCCCGGGCCCGGCCGGGCCGGCAGCGTGGCTGTCACCTGTCAGGGCGTGGAGGACGAGGACGGCGTTCGACCGCGATTCGTCCAGGGTCCCCCATGTCTCGTAGGCCAGGGTCACCCCGGGCAGGCGTGCGCCACTCTCCAGGAGGAGACCGGTGTCGTCGGAGGTGGTCAGCCGGGCGAACCGGCGGCCGCCCGGCTCGTCACCGGGCTTCCAGGAGAGCGGAGCCGACGCGTCCGTCACGCCCCCTTGGCGGCGGCGAACCCGAGCTCGAGGTCGGCCAGGATGTCTTCGACCGACTCGATGCCGATGCACAGGCGGACCAGGTCGGGGGTGACTCCGGTCGAGACCTGCTCGGCCTCGGTCAGCTGCGAGTGGGTGGTCGAAGCCGGGTGGATGGCCAGGCTGCGGACGTCGCCCACGTTGGCCAGGTGGCTGAACAGCTCGAGCCCCTCGATGAAACTACGGCCGGCGTCGGCCCCGCCCTCGATGCCGAAGGCCACGATGGCCCCACCGCCCCGCGGCATGTACTGCTCCTGACGGGCGTGCCACGGGCTGGAGTCCAGCCCGGGGTAGGCGACCCAGGACACCTCGTCACGGGCTTCGAGCCAGGACGCCACGGTGGCGGCGTTCTGGACGTGGCGCTCCATCCGGAGGCTGAGGGTCTCCACGCCCTGGATGAAGAGGAACGAGTTGAAAGGGGTGATGGCCGAGCCGAGGTCACGCAGGTACTGGAGCCGGGCCTTCAGGACGAAGCGGGCCGGGAACAACGGCTCGGGCAGGTCTCCGAAGACCAGGCCGTGGTAACTCGGGTCGGGCTCGGTAAAGCCAGGGAACCGGCCGCTTCCCTCGTAGTCGAACGTGCCGCCGTCGACGATCACGCCGCCGATCGACGTGCCGTGGCCGCCGATGAACTTGGTGGCCGAGTGCACGACGATGTCGGCGCCGTGGGCCAGCGGGTTGCACAGATACGGGGTGGCCAAGGTGTTGTCGATCACCAAGGGGATCTTGTGCTCGTGGGCGATGCCCGACACACCGGCGAAGTTGAGGACGTCGCCCTTGGGGTTGCCGAGGGTCTCGGCGTAGAAGGCCTTGGTGTTGGGCCGGATGGCCGCCCGCCACGCGTCGAGGTCGTCCGGGTCGTCGACGAAGGTGACCTCGATCCCGAGCTTGGGAAGGGTGTAGTGGAAGAGGTTGTAGGTCCCGCCGTACAGCGAGGCCGACGAGACGACGTGTCCGCCGTTCTCGGCCAGGTTCATCAGGGCGATCGACTCGGCGGCCTGGCCGCTCGAGACGGCCAGGGCGGCCACCCCGCCCTCGAGGGCGGCGATGCGCTCCTCGAACACGGCCTGGGTCGGGTTCATGATCCGGGTGTAGATGTTGCCGAGCTCGGCCAGACCGAAGAGGGCGGCGGCGTGGGCGGTGTCCCGGAACGTATAGCTGGTCGTCTGGTAGATCGGCGTGGCGCGGGCGCCGGTGGTCGGGTCGGGCGCGGCCCCGGCGTGGATCTGGCGGGTCTCGAATCCCCAGTCGGACATGGTGCGTCTCCTTCGGCAGGCGGACGTGCGACCCTCGGAGGCCTCAGCTGTTGTGCTCCGATACTGGCAAAAGTTGACCAAGTTGGTCAACTACGAGGGTCGTCCCCGTCCGGCGCGGCCGACCGCCACGACCAAACGCCAGAGGGCGGGCGCACCGGCCCGCCACCCAAGTGGGTCAGACCGGCCTGCCGCCCGAGCACCAGGCGTTGTCGGGCACACCCTTGCAGGGGTTCGGCATGTTCGGCAGACCCGCCGGCAACGGATGCATGGTCACCGCGGTGGCCTTCGGGTAGTTCATGTCCGCACCGCACGGCCCGTTGCCGGTGTCGCACAGGACCTGGCCGAGCAGGGCGCCGCCGGTCTGGGCGCCCTTGGTCGGGACGCCACACGTCGGTTGGGTCTGCTGGAGGTCGGCCGGCGTCGAGCCGTTGGGTGCCACGTTGTCCCGGTAACAGTTCGACGGCTTGCCGGTGTTGAGGGTGATCTGTCCGTAGTCGCCGTTGCTCGGATTCTTGAACGACCCGTTGTTGGAGAAGTGGTTGCCGATCAGGGCGTTGTTCATCGGGTCGTAGATGCAGCCGAAGGCCCCGTTCTCCACGCCGCCGGTGCCCGTGCACGACTGGTTGTACTCGGGGGTACTCGAGTCGGGGTACGGGATCATGAGGAAGCCCCAGGCCCCGTTGTTCGAGAACGTGTTGTCCATGACCGTGTCGTTGCGGCCACCCGACAGAGTCATGCCCGTCCCGACCGGTCCCTGGCTGGCCGTGCCGGCCTGGGGCACGTTCGGGTTGTTGTTGTCGTGCACGTTGTTGTGCGTGAACACCCAGCACGAGTGGGTGTGGGTGATCGGGCTGGTGGCACCGTTCGGGCAGGCGCCGTCCTGCGGTGCAGGCGGGTCCCCCGCGATCTGCGTATTGGTGTCGAAGCCGTCCTTGTTGTTGTCGAACTGCGAGTTCTCGATGACGATGGCCCCGCCCGAGTTGGTACCCGAGTAGCCGAGGGCGCTGTACTCCATCCATGCGTGGTTGATGGTCACGTCGCACACCTGCTGGCAGGCACCCACGTAGATACCCGAGTCGTTGAAGTTGCTGGCGTAGGTCTGGTCGAGCGTCGCCGGCCCGGCGGCGTCGGAGGAGAAGACCCCGTACTGGGCGGCCGTGTTTTCGGCGCCGTAGTAGGTCGACGTGGCGGTGAGGTAGGTGCCCGTGTACCCGTGCAGTCCGATCTTGGCGCTGTCGGCGCCGCCGTTCCACCAGATGCCGTTGCCCGAGTCGCCGCTGCCGCCCAGGAAGTTGCAGGCGGTGAGGTTGTCCACCGACACGCCGTTTGCCTTCCACACCACGATGCCGTTGCGCCCGACCGTCTTGCCGTCCGAACCGACCGCGCCGTACGTCTGGTCCGTCGGGTTGTTGCTGCACTGCGGGGCACCGGACTTGGTGCCGTCGACGACCACGCCGGTCCGGTCCATGCCCCGGAGGTGGACGTCCGGCGTCGAGATCATGACCCCGGCGTTGTCGCCGTGGGCCGGGTCGGTCGGCTGGGTGCTGTCGGCCGTCTCG
>Ga0207932_1000910_pt1 | contig 10232 bp, 6 predicted proteins | sample NGESurdeep092012_FD_184480 | JGI IMG/M metagenome (GOLD analysis project Ga0207932, IMG submission 184480) | Arctic peat soil microbial communities from Barrow, Alaska - NGEE Surface sample 415-2 deep-092012 (SPAdes) | ecosystem: Environmental > Terrestrial > Soil > Wetlands > Peat ...
CGAACCGGAAGATGGAACCGTGGATCACCGGAATCCGCTTCAGCAACGACGCGTCGTTCACCAGGTAACGGGTCGGGAAGTTGTCCGTCCCGTCCACGATCACGTCGTACCCGTCGATGATGTCGAGGATGTTGTCGGCACCGAGGCGCACGTCGTAGGTGACCACGTTGACGTCGGGGTTGATCAGGGTGAGGGTCTTCTTGGCCGAGTCGACCTTGCGCTCGCCGATCCGGTCGGTGTTGTGCAGGATCTGGCGCTGCAGGTTGGAAGCGTCGACCACGTCCATGTCGATGATGCCGATGGTGCCCACCCCGGCGGCGGCCAGGTAGAGGGCGGCGGGCGAGCCCAGGCCGCCGGCGCCCAGCAGCAGCACCTTCGAGTCGAGGAGTTTCATCTGACCGGTCTCCCCCACTTCCGGCAGGAGCAGGTGGCGCTGGTAACGGTTGCGCTGCTCAGGGGTGAGGGTGCGGGGGGCGGACCAGGCCCGGCCCTCGTCCTTCCACCGGTTGAAGCCGCCCATGATCGAGGCGACGTCGGTGTAGCCGAGCTGCTGCATGGTGTCGGTGGCGAACGCCGACCGGACGCCACCGGCGCACATGACCACCACGTGGGCCGACTTGTCCGGGATGCGGCCTTCGATCGAGGACTCCAGGTTGCCGCGGGGCAGGTGGACCGAGCCGGCCAGGGCGCCCTGCTCGTACTCGTCGGGCTCGCGGACGTCGAGGACGATGGTGCCGGCCCGGGCGATCTCCGCCTCGGCATCCTCGGTGGTGATCTCCCGGATGTTGGCCTTGGCGGCGGCGAGCATCTCTCTGAAGGTGGGCACGGCGGTCTCGCTTCCTTGACGTCGGCGGGGTGGTGGCCGGGATCCCGGCGTCGGAGCCACCCCCGCGCTGCTCTACGACGGGACAAACGCTACCAGGAGGGTCGACATTCCCTCCCCGGGGCCGACGAGCACATCCACCCGAACATCCACCCGAACATCCGCCTGCACACCCGCCTGGACACCGCCGGCTGCAACCGGCAGATACAGGCTCTACGACGTGGTGACGGACCCCGCCGGCGGGATGGTCCCCGGCCCGGTCGACAGGCACCCCGCCTGCAGCGCCGGGTCCGGACCTGCGGCCAGCTTCGGGGGCTTCAGGAAGGCCGGTGGGCTGTGCAGGTCCACACTGTCGAGCAGGTCGTCGGCCGCCGCGTCCCGGTTGGTGAGGACGGGCAGGTTCCACTTGGTCTCGACCAGCTTGAGGATCGACGTGTGGTCGTGGACCACGTGGGACACGTAGCCCTTCCGGGCGAAGGGCGAGACCACCCCGGCAGGCACCCGGAATCCGTAGCGGTCGAACGATCCCGGCTGGTCGCCGGGCGACAACGAGGGCGGCACGGCGTCGGGCACCGGTGCCGACGGCGGGGCCACGTGGTCGTAGTAACCGCCCGATTCGTCGTAGCTCCAGACCAGCAGGGTGTGGGGCCACTGGGGCGAGTCCATGACGGCATTGACCACCTTGGCCAGGAACTGGTCCCCGTACTGGACGTCCTGGGGGTCTTCCTGGGACTGCTTGTCGAAGTCGGGGTCGACCATGCTCACCGACGGGAGCGTGCCGCCAGCCGCGTCGGCATAGAACCGGTCGATCGTGAGGAGGTGGTCGGAGAACCCGGGCAAGGACGCCTGGTACGGCCAGATCAACGCCGACGGCAGGGTGGCGTAGTAGTTCGTCCACGTGATCCCGTGCGCGCTCAGTGCCTGGAACATCGTGCCGTTGGGTGGCGCTTCGCCGGGGAAGGTGTCGTTCAGGAGACCCAGCGAAGTGCCGGCCATCAGGAAGCGCCGGTTCGGGTAGGTCTGGGCGCCCACCGAGCAGAAGTAGCGGTCGCACACCGGGAACGTGGCGGCCAGCGAGTTCACGAAGGGCAGGACGTCGGGAGCGTGGTACCCCATCGACACCGGCCCGCTCTGGCTCTGGGCGAACCCGTCGTTCCTCCCCCCGTTGTACGACGTCCAGAACGCCTCCCACGTGTTGTACGGGTGGGCCTGGGCCTGGCAGGGGTTGGGCATGGGGAACGCCCGTAGCTGCGCGTTGGGCCCCGGCGGGGGGATGGTCGATCCGACCGGCCACGGGTTGGTGGCCGTCGGCTTCCCGTGCTTGTCGAGGGTGAAGCCGTCGCCCCGGCCCCGCTGCATGCCGAGCACGTTGTCGTAGCTGTGGTTCTCCATCATCACGATGACGATGTTCTTGATCTGGGGCAGCTGGTCGGTGCCGGCGGCCGCATTCGGGTTGGGCAGGTCCCCGGGCACGAGCTTGCGGGCCGTGCGGGCCGGCACCGTCGTCGTGCTCGACGAGTTCGGTGGCGCCGTCGAGGACGAGCAGGCGGCCAGGCCGACGGCGGCAGCCCCGGCCAGCGCACCGCCCAGCAGCGTCCGGCGGGACAGGATCGGCGGCTCGCTCATGCCCGCACCGTAGTGACGGGAACGGCGCCCGACAACAGGTGCCGCCCGCCCTTCCGGTGACGGTGAGTAGCGTGCCGGCCATGGAGCTCTCGGAAGCCGTCCACCGGCGCCGCATGACGCGGAACTTCCAGGTGGCCTCTCTGGAGCGGTCCGTGGTGGACGGGCTACTGGCCGAGGCACTGGCCGCCCCGTCGGCCGGCAACACCCAGGGCCGGGAGTTCGTGGTGCTCGAAGGCCCCGGGCAGACCGACCGCTACTGGCAGGCCACCACCGACGCCACCTGGCGCGCCCGGTCGCGTCGGTACGAGGGGATGTCCCGGGCGCCGGTCGTGGTCCTCCCCTTCTCCGACCCCGACGCCTACGTCGAGCGCTACACCCATCCGGACAAGTCCCGGGCCGACGGGACCGAGGTCGAGTGGGTCGTCCCCTACTGGCACGTCGACGCGTCCTTCGCTGTGATGACCCTGCTCCTCGGGGCGGCCGACCGGGGCTTCGGAGCGGCGTTCCTCGGCAACTTCCGCGGCGAGGATGCCCTGAAGGATGCGCTCGGGGTACCCGCCCGGTTCCGCTGGCTCGGGGCGGTCCTCCTCGGCCATCCGGCCCTTCCCGACCCCCCGTCGACGTCCGCCGCCCGACCCAAGCGGACGGTCGAGGACGCCGTCCATCGGGGCAGCTGGTAGCGGCCCCAACTCCACGGAGCGCACCCGGACCGACCTGATCAGCCGATGCCTCCATGCCCGGCTGCACCGGGTCCGGCCCGGTTCGCCTGCCGCGGCGGACATGTGCTCGGGGGCGTGCACGTGGGCGGCGCGCCCACGCCGTCGAGGACGGATCGGCTGGTTCTGTCGATACCCAACCGGTCCGGCAAGCACGCCGGCCAGGTCGCCGGCAAGCTCGGAACGACATGCTCCACGGACCCGCTCGACCCGACCTCCGCACCGGCCCGGTCCTGACCTCAGGAGCACCCCATGTCCACGCCAACCGTCATCCCCCCGCCGCCCCGTCCGCTCCGTCCTGTCTCCAGCCGCCACAGCACCAGCCGGTCCGAGTCCGACCTCCACGTCTCCGACGGCCCCACCCTCCACATCGTCCGGTGGGTCGACCCGGTGGCCGACCCCCACGGCATGCACCCGTGCAGTCGATACGTCGAGCTCTACTGGCTGGGCATCATCGGACCCAGCACCACCTGGCTGCTCCGGCGCCTGACCTACGGCCTCGAGGTCCACGGCGACGGCTTCGATCTCCATCTCCCCGAGACGGCCCGCTCCCTCGGGCTCGGCGACAAGATGGGCAAGAACTCGCCGTTCCGCCGGGCGCTGGCCCGCCTCATCACCTTCGAGCTGGCCCGCCCCCAGGGCCCGGGCGAGTTGGCCGTGCGCCAGCACATCCCGCCGCTGCCGCTCCGGCACCTGAGCCGGCTCCCCGAGTCGCTCCAGCGGAGCCACCGTCGGTGGGTGGCCGAGCAGCGCCTGTCCGAACCGGAGCAGATGCGCCTGCGGGCCTCCAGGTTGGCCACCGGGCTGGCCGACGCCGGGCACGACCGGGCCACCATCGAGCGGCGCCTGGCCGCCTGGCACTTCCATCCGGCCGTCGCCTTCAAGGCCGCCGCCGAGGCCGCGATGTCCGCTGCCCCGCCGCCCCACGACAGGACGGCCGACGAACCCACTGCCGGACCGGGCGACTAGCCCGGCTCGGCCTCGTGGCCAGCCGGGGTGAGGCCCCAGTAGGTGTCGATCGGCTCGACGTCACCCTTCACGACCTTGTCGATCATCCGGCAGATCGGGAGGTCGAGACCGTGTGTCTCGGCCAGCTCGAGCGCCACCTTGGCCGTGTTCACGCCCTCGGCCACCATGTGCATCTCGTCGAGGATGTCCTCCAGCTTCCGGCCCTTGCCCAACTGCTCGCCCACCCGCCGGTTCCGGCTGTGGGGGCTCACGCAGGTGGCGATCAGGTCGCCCATGCCGGCCAGGCCGGCGAAGGTGGCGGCCTTCGCCCCCATGGCCTCGCCCAGGCGGATCAGCTCGGCCAGCCCGCGGGACATGACGGCGGCCCGGGTGTTGTCGCCCACGCCGAGGCCCTCCCCGATGCCCGCGGCGATGGCGATGACGTTCTTCAACGCGCCGCCCAGCTCGCAGCCGATCACGTCGTCGTTGATGTAGACCCGGAACACGCCCCGGGTGAACACCGCCTGGATGGCGCTGGCCACTTCGAGGTCCTCCGTGGCGATGACCGCGGCGGCCGCCTTGCCGGCCAAGATCTCCGACGCGATGTTGGGGCCGGTCAGGGCGGCGACCGGGTGACCCGGGACCACCTGCCTGATCACCTCGGTCATCCGCAGGTGCGAGCCCCGCTCCAGGCCCTTGGACAGGCTGACCACCGGGATCCAGGGCCGCATGAACGGAGCCGAGTCCTCGAGCACCCGCCGGAATCCCGAGGTCGGGACGCCCATGATGACGAAGTCGGCGCCGCAGACGGCCTCCTCGAGGTCCGAGGTGGCCGACAGGGCCGGATCCAGGGAGAAGCCGGGCACGTAGGAGGGATTCTCATGGTCCTCGTTGACGGACCGGGCGACCTCCGGGTTGCGGGCCCACAGCACGGTTTCGTGGTGGTGCGCCACGAGCGACGCCACCGTCGTACCCCACGAACCTCCCCCGAGGACTGCGATCTTCACGAGCCAGACGGTAGTGCAGCGTGGCCGTCGTTTCCCGGTGCCGCGACACCGGGTCCGACGACCCGCCGGCGGCACGGCCGATTCGCCTGAAGATCAGCCCTTCGGCCTGGCGGCCAGCCAGCGGGCGAACGCTTCGGAGGTGCCCAGGGCCACCAGGGTCCGCACTCCGAAGCCGCTGCCGCCCTTGGAGTTGTACCAGCGGTTGTCATCGGTGCGGGAGGGGCCGGCGATGTCGAGGTGAGCCCACGGCACATCGCCCACGAACTCCTGGAGCAGCAGCGCGGCGCTGATGGCGCCCGCCTGGCCGGGCCGGCCCATGTTCTTCATGTCCGCCACTTCGGACTCGATGTGGGCGGCATAGTCCTCGGGCAGCGGGAGCGGCCAGGACGGCTCGCCGGCCGCCGCGCCTGCCGTCTGTACGGCGTCCCGCAGCTCCTCGTCGTTGCCCAGCAGTCCGGCGATCTCCTTACCCAGGGCCACGATGGCGGCCCCGGTGAGGGTGGCCAGGTCGATGACGGCGTCGGGCCCCTCCTCGATCGCCAGAGTGAGGCCGTCGGACAGGATGAGTCGGCCTTCGGCGTCGGTGTTGAGGACCTCGATGGTCTTGCCGCTACGGGTCGTCAGCACGTCGCCGGGCTTGGTGGCCGATCCGCTCGGCATGTTCTCGGTCATCGGGGCCCAGGCCGTGATCGGGATCCGCCCGCCCAGCGCGGCGATGGCATCCACCGCGGCCAGCACGGCGGCGGCCCCGCCCATGTCGGTCTTCATGGTCTCCATGCCGGTGGCGGGCTTCAGCGACAGGCCACCCGAGTCGAACGTGATCCCCTTGCCCACCAGGGCCAGGTGAGGCTGGCGGCCGTCGAACTCGTAGGGATCGGGTGGCGTGTAGGTGACCTTGACCAGTCGGGGCGGGCGCACCGAGCCGGCGGCGACGCCGAGCAGGCCGCCCAGCCGCTCGGCCGTGATCCGCTCCTCATCCCACACCTCGACGGTCACTCCGTCCACGTCCTCGAACCGGTCGCTGACCACCTGGGCGAACCGCTCCGGGGTCAGCGAGCTCGGCGGCTGGTTCACCAGGTCTCGGGCCAGGCCCACCGACCGGGCCACCCGTGCGCCCCGGGCCGCCCCTTCGGCCGCCCCGTCTGCGTCACCGGTCCCGCCGGTGAGCACCAGGCCGACCAGACCTGTCGGCGGGTCCGAGCTGCGGAAGTCGTCGTAGCTGTACGTGGCGAGCGCACCGCCCACCGCCGCTGCGGCTGCGACATCAGCCACGGCCGCACCGGTCACCCCGGGCAGCACCAAGAGCGCGGTCCCCGACTTGCCGGCGGCCCGCACGAACGAGGCGGCCGCCCGGCGCACCGATTCCAGCCCGGCGTCGCCGGCCAGCTTGTCGTCCGAACCCACGCCCACCAGCACGACCGCAGGTGCCCCGTCGAGCGACCGGACAACCAGGGTCTGGGCGACCTTCCCGCCGAAGCCCTGCTGCTCGCACCAGTCGGCATCCAACGTGGCCGGCAGGGTCATGCCGTCGACGGCCGCCGGGTCACCGGCCACCACCGGGCCGTCACCCGTGCTGTGGACGGGCACGCCCACCGCGGTCAGGTCGTCGGGGAGTCCGGTGCCGGACAGGGTGGTCACGTTGATCACGTCGGTGCTCCAGGGGCTAGGGATGGATACAACGGGGTCAGTCGGTCAGCGGCTCGACGGGCCGACCCCGCCTCGGGGCGCCCCGGGCCAGCAGGTGCTCCTCACCCTCGGCCCATCGGGCGAGGGCCCACAGCAGGTCGGACAGGCGGTTCAGATAGCGGCCGACCAGCGAGCCGTCGACGGGTGAGGACACGGCCAGGCGTTCGGCGCGGCGGACGATGGTGCGGGCCAGGTCGAGGGCGGCAGACGCCCGGTTCGCCCCCGGGATCACGAACTCCGTCGGCATCGACACCCGGGACATCAGGTCGTCGATCTCCTCCTCGAGGGCCGCGACCATCTCGCCGGTGACCAGCGTCTTGCCGGCCACCAACTTGGACCGGTGGGCAGGATCGGTGGTGGCCTCGGCCATCAGCACGTACAGCTCCCGCTCGAGCCGGGTCAGCAGCTCGTCCAGCTCGCTCCCGGGCACCGCTTCGGCCCGGGCCACGCCCATGGCCGCCTGGGCTTCGTCGACCGTGCCGGTGACCTGCATCAGTGCGGCGTCCTTGGCCACCCGTCCCCCATAGAGGAGGCCGGTCGTCCCGTCGTCGCCCGTCTTCGTGTAGATCTTCAGCACGGTGTCCTCACCGGCCCGATGCTAAACGAAAGGTGTCGACCGGCCGCCCGGTCGGGGGCGGGAGGGCAGCCCGGGGTTCGGGCCCACGACCGCCCGGTCGCCCCCTCCGGCACCGCTGGCGATCGCCACACCCCGCTCCGGCGCCCCGACGGGCCGGTCCGGGCCCGTCCCCCACTATCGTTGGGGGGCTATGGCTGCCCAACGCACCGAATCGAGCTACCTCCAGGCCGCCCGCGAGCGCGTCGTCGTCTTCGACGGCGCCATGGGGACCAACCTGCAGATGCAGGACCTCACAGCCGACGACTTCGGCGGCCCGGACCTCGAGGGCTGCAATGAGCTGCTGGTGGTGACCCGTCCCGACGCCGTCGACAAGGTCCACCGGTCGTTCTACGAGGTGGGCTGCGACGTCGTCGAGACCGACACCTTCGGGGCGTTCGCCCCTGTGCTGGCCGAGTACGACCAGGGACACCGGGTGCGCGAGCTGAACCTGGCCGCCGTGGCCATCGCCCGCAAGGCGGCCGACGACTTCTCGACCCCGGACAAGCCTCGTTGGGTGGCCGGGAGCATCGGCCCCGGCACCAAGTTCCCCACGCTCGGCCAGATCAAGTACGCCGATCTGCGCGATGCCTACGAGGAGCAGTCCGACGCCCTCATCGAGGGCGGAGCCGACCTCATCGTCATCGAAACGGTCTTCGACCTCCTCCAGGCCAAGGCCGCCATCAACGGCGCCCGCCGGGCCATGAAGCGGCTCGGCGTCCGTCTGCCCATCCAGTGCCAGGTGACCATCGAACTGACCGGGACCATGCTGCCCGGTACCGAGGTCGGCGCGGCCCTGGTCGCCCTCCAGGCCATGGACATCGACGTCATCGGGCTCAACTGCGCCACCGGCCCTTCCGAGATGTTCGAGCCGCTGCGCCATCTGACGGGTCATGCCGCCACGCCGGTGTCGTGCCTTCCCAACGCCGGACTCCCCTCGGTCGTCGACGGCAAGATGCACTACGACCTCGAGGCCCACCAGCTGGCCGAGTACCACCGTCAGTTCGTCTCGGAGCTGGGCGTCTCGATCATCGGCGGTTGCTGTGGCACCACGCCTGCCTACTTGAAGGCCGTGGTCGATGCCTGCGCCGACCTGACGCCTGCCGTACGTACGCCGGAGCCCGAGGAGGGCGCCGCCTCCATCTACACGCACGTGCCCTTCACCCAGGACAGCTCGTTCCTGGTCGTGGGCGAGCGCACCAACGCCAACGGCTCGAAGAAGTTCCGCGAATCGATGCTCGAGGCCGACTGGGACACGTGTGTGGCCATGGCCAAAGACCAGGTGAAGGAGGGCTCCCACGTCATCGACGTGTGTGTCGACTACACCGGCGCTGACGGGGTGGCCGACATGGAGGAGATCGCCTCCCGGTTCGCCACCCAGTCGACCGCACCGCTCATGGTCGACTCCACCGAGGCCCCCGTCATCGAGACGGCACTGTCGTGGATCGGCGGCCGGGCCGTCATCAACTCGGTGAACCTCGAGGAGGGCGACGCCGAGGGCACTCGACTCGACTCGTTCCTGACGCTGGCCAAGGAGTTCGGGGCGGCCGTCGTGTGCACCTGCATCGACGAGGAGGGCCAGGCCCGGACCGCCGACTGGAAGGTCCGGTCGGCCAAGGCCATCCATGACATCGCCGTCGATCGTTACGGGCTGCGCCCTCAGGACCTGATGTTCGACCCGCTGGCCCTTCCCCTGTCGACCGGCATGGAGGAGAGCCGCAAGGATGGCATCGAGACCATCGAGGGCATCCGTCGGATCAAGGCCGAACTGCCCGGCGTCTACACCGTCCTCGGCCTCTCCAACGTGTCGTTCGGCCTGAACCCGGCGGCCCGGCAGGTCCTCAACTCGGTGTTCCTCCACGAGTGTGTGGAGGCCGGCCTCGACGCGGCAATCGTCCACGCCTCGAAGATCCTTCCCCTGGCCAAGATCGACGATCGGGCCAAGGAGGTCTGCCTCGACCTCATCTACGACCGGCGTTCCGAGGGCTACGACCCACTGTCCGAGCTGCTCTCGATCTTCGAGGGCGTGTCGGCCTCGTCGGCGGCGGTGACCGAGGACCGGTCGGACTGGACCGTCGAGAAGCGCCTCGAGCACCGCATCATCGACGGCGACCGCAACGGCATCGAGGCAGACCTCGACACGGCAATGGCCCAGGGGCTCACCCCACTGATCATCATCAACGAATTCCTCCTGACCGGCATGAAGACGGTCGGCGAGCGATTCGCTTCGGGCGAGATGCAGCTGCCCTTCGTGCTGGGCTCGGCCGAGACCATGAAGACGGCCGTCGCCTACCTCGAACCCTTCATGGAGAAGGCCGACCAGGGCGGCAAGGGCACCATGGTGCTGGCCACGGTCAAGGGCGACGTCCACGACATCGGCAAGAACCTGGTCGACATCATCCTGACCAACAACGGCTACACCGTCCGCAACCTCGGCATCAAGATCGGCATCGCCGACATGGCGGGCGCCGTCGAGGAGTTCGGGGCCGACGCCATCGGCATGTCCGGCCTCCTGGTGAAGTCCACCCTGATCATGCGCGAGAACCTCGAGGAGCTCAACCGCCGCGGCCTCTCCCACATCCCGGTCATCCTGGGCGGCGCCGCCCTCACCCGGACCTACGTGGAGCGCGACCTGCGCCAGGTCTACGACGGCCGTCTCTTCTACGGCAAGGACGCCTTCGAGGGCCTGCGCACCATGGACCGCCTGGTCGAGATGCGGAAGACCGGCGAGGACGACCCCGAGTTCGGCACGGCCATCGGCGGCCGCGACCTCGGACCCCGGAAGAGCGAGCTGCGCAAGCGGGCAGCCGACG
>Ga0207932_1000911_pt1 | contig 10229 bp, 6 predicted proteins | sample NGESurdeep092012_FD_184480 | JGI IMG/M metagenome (GOLD analysis project Ga0207932, IMG submission 184480) | Arctic peat soil microbial communities from Barrow, Alaska - NGEE Surface sample 415-2 deep-092012 (SPAdes) | ecosystem: Environmental > Terrestrial > Soil > Wetlands > Peat ...
GTGCGCGAGTACGGGTTGTCGAAGAGTTCGATGCGGATCGGCGCGTCCTTCGCTACCGGCTTCACGAGCAGGTCCCCGTCGATCAGCTCGCGGCTCGAGAGCTGGCCTTTCTGCAGCGGCACAGCGAGGTAATAGTCGTCACGCGTGATGCGCGCACCGGCCGGGATATCGCGCTTCGCGTAGACGCCGCGGACGAGCGCGTTGAGATACTCGATCTCCTTCCGCGGCAGCGTGCGGCGGGTGTCGCCGGATCCGCCGCAGAGCGCCTTCGCGCGGTTGAACGCGGAGAACCAGTCGCTCACTTCCTCGGGCGTCGAGCAGTAGGGGGAGAGCGCCTTGTCGGGTGTGACGATGTCGACGTGCCGCTCGAACGTGCGCGCGCCCTTCGCGTACGCGGTGAGCATCGTGTCGTGGATGTCCGCCGACTTCTCGTGCCCCGACCATCCGATCGTGTGCGTCGGATAGCGCTTCTTCAGGAAGTCGATCTGGTTGAGCTCGAGTTCCTCGCCCTCCGATGGATACAGCGACACGCAGTGGTTGATCGCGATGGGTATCGAGCGGTTCCCGAAGAAGGTCACCATCGCGTCCATGTCCTTTACCGACGCGCCGCCGGTGGAGGCGATCACCGGCTTGCGCGTCTTCGCGATCTTCTCGAGCAGCGTCCAATCGGTGATGTCGGAGCTCGCGATCTTGATGATGTCGATGCCCAGCTCCACGCAGAGGTCCACACTGCGCTCGTCGAACGGTGTCGCCATCCGGATGCAGTTGTTTCGGCGCGTCTCCTCCACGAGCGCGCCGTAGTCCTCGTCGCTCATCTTCGTGTCCACGGTCTTCTTCACGTACCGGATGTCCTGCCGGTCGCGGAAGTCCTTGTGGATGAAGTGGTCCACGTCGCGGAACTGCAGCTTCATCGCGCAGCGCATGTTGTGATAGCGCGCGATGGTCGAGAATTCACGAATGATGCGAAGCCCGCGCTCGAGCGATCCCCAATGGTTGTTGGCGACCTCGAGTACGAAGAGTTCGTCGAAAATATTGCGCTCGATCAAGGCGACATCTCCTGTTGCCCGTAAACTTACCAGCAATACCTATCCGCGGCGCTCGCCCCACCACTGTGCCGTCCTCACGATCGCGTCGTTCAACGGCACGGTCTCCTCGAGGCCCAGCTCGGCGCGGACCCGTGTGAGGTCGGGAACATGCCAGTGCGCATGCGCATCGGGACTCGGAACTGCCGCGATCTCCACGCTGCCTCCAAGCAGCGCGGCCACGCGGTGCGCCAGCTCACCGATCGTCACCGCGTGCGCGGACCCCACGTTATAGGCCCGGCCGTTCGCGCCCTTCAATAGGAGCGTCCAGAGCCACACCACCATGTCACTCGAGTAAAGATAGCTGCGCACAGGAGTGCCGTCGCCGCTCACGATGACCGACCCGCCGCGCATCGCCGCGCCGAGGAAATTCCCGAACGCGAACGCCGAATTGAGCGGAAGCCACGGTCCGCAGAGCGCGAATCCCCGCGCGAACACGATCGTGGGAGCGTCCAGTCGCCGGGCGGCGAGCAGCAGCGCCTGCTCCGCCTCACGCTTGGCGCGCGCGAGCCGGTCGGCCGGACCGTCGCCCTGCGGCTCGCCCGGATCGTCCTCGGCGATCGGCTTCGACGGCGTGAAGTGCGCGCCGCACACCGAGCCGGAGCTGAGTTGCAGCACGCGGCGGGCGCCGCCAGCCGCGGCGAGCGCAAACGCGCGCGTGGATCCCTCGACGACCATTCGCGCGATGCCCTTGGGATCGTCCGCGATCTCGCCCGGTGACGCGGTGTTCGCGGCGTGGATCGCGAGGTCGATGGCACCGGGGGGCATCGCGAAGTGGTGGATGTCGCCGGGAATCACCTCGAGCCACGGTGCATCCTTCGTCCACGGAAGCCGCGCGCGCAGGCGGTCCGGGTCCCGCGCGGGCGCGACGACGCGCACGTCTGCACCGGCGCGCGACCGCGCGTGCCTCACGGACTCGAGCATATGCGTGCCGACGAACCCCGTCGCGCCGGTAAGCAGCAGTCGCGCGCCGTTCAGCTCCGTCCAGATCGATCGCGTGCGATCGAGGACGGCGTCGAGGTCCTCATCGAGTATGCCCGTCAGCAGAAGTCTCTGTACCAGGCGATCGTGCGCTCGAGTCCTTCGTCGAGCGTGAACTGCGGCGCCCAGCCGAGCATGCGGCGCGCCTTCGCGGCGCTGAGCCACTGGTGCTGGATCTCGTTGCGAGCCTCGGCGCGCACGTCGGGCTCGAGCGGCGACTTCATGCGCTCGAGAATCTTCTTCGTGAGCGTGAGCACGTCGACCTGCAGTTCGTTGGAGAAGTTGAATGCCTCGCCGCGCAGCTCGGGCCGCGCGTGCAGCGCCTGCGCAAGCTGCATGTACGCGGCCGCGCCGTCCTCCACGTAGAAGTAGTCGCGAATCAGCGTGCCGTCGGAGCGGATCACCGGGCGCTCGTTCTTCAGCGCCGACCGGATCGTGCCGGGAATGAGCCGGTTCCAGTTGAGGTCGCCGCCGCCGTAGAAGTTTCCGCAGCGCGTGACCGCCACCGGCACGCCGAAGGTCACGGCGTACATCTTCGCGATGAGATCGGCGCATGACTTGCTCACATCGTACGGATGCTCGCCCTGCAGCGCGGCGTCCTCGTCGTACGGGAGTTCCTCGTGATCGCCGTACGCCTTGTCGCTCGACGCGATGATCACCGCCTTCGTGAGCGGGCTTCGCCGCGCCGCCTCGAGGAGCGCCCACGTGCCGCGGATGTTGGTGTCGAGCGTCGAGACCGGATTCCGGTTCGCGACGCCGACGATCGTCTGCGCCGCGAGATGGAAGACGGTGTCGATCTCGTATTCGCCGAGCGAGCGCTCGAGCACGACCTGGTCGCGCACGTCTCCGCGCACGATGGTCACCTTGCTCAGCCAGTCGGCGGTGAGCAGCGTGCTCTGCGGCACCCAGTCGCGCACGAGCGCGGTCACGCTCGCGCCTTCCTCGACGAGACGGCGCACCAGCCAGCCGCCGAGCAGTCCAGTCGCGCCGGTGACGAACACCGGCCGGTCGTGCCAGTGCGAGTTCTTCTTTTTCGCGCTCATTTCCAGGTCTTCCATGGCGGTGAACCGCTTGCCCACAGCGATTCGAGATTGCGGAGGTCGCGCAGCGTGTCCATCGGCTGCCAGAACCCCTCGTGGCGGAACGCGCGCAGCTGGCCCTCCGCGGCGAGCCGCTCGAGCGGCTCCTTCTCCCAGAGCACGTCGTCTCCCTCGATGTAGTCGAGCACCTTCGGTTGCAGGACAAAGAAGCCGCCGTTGATCCAGCCTTCGCTCGTCTGGTTCTTCTCGGTGAACGCGCGCACTTCGTCGCCCTTCAGCTCGAGACCGCCGAAGCGTGCGGGGGGACGCACGGCCGTTACCGTCGCGAGCTTCCCGTGCGTCTGGTGAAACTTGATGAGCTTGCCGATGTCCACGTCGCTCACACCGTCGCCGTACGTGAGACAGAACGGCTCCTTGCCGATCCACTCGCGCAGCTTTCGGAGACGGCCGCCGGTCTGCGTTTCGAGACCGGTGTCGATGAGGTGGATGGTCCAGTCCTCGCGGCCCTCGCCGTCATGCGTGGTCGCCTTTCCATTGGCGAGGTGCACGGTGAGGTCGCGCGCCACCGCGTGGTACGAGAGGAAGTACGAGCGCACCATCTCGGCCTTGTAGCCGAGGGCGAGCACGAACTCGTTGAGCCCATGCGCGGCGTAGAGGTGCATGATGTGCCACAGCATCGGCCGGCCGCCGACTTCGACCATCGGCTTGGGGCGCGTGGAGGTCTCCTCCGACAATCTCGTGCCGAGCCCGCCGGCCAGGATCACAACCTTCATCGCGCCTCCTGAATCAACATGCTGGGCGTGTCGTCGGTGCACTCGTCATCGATGCTCCCCTGAAGCTAGCACCGGCACGTCACGTCGTACCAGATGACGGGCGGTGACGGTGAGGCCGCGTGCCGTGTACCGCGCCGAGTCCGCGTCGGCGTAATCGTGATGGAGCTTCTGCACGGCGAGCGTGTCGCCGTCGTTCGGCTGCTCCACGAGCCAGAGCTCGCGCGGCTCCCGCTCGCGCCTCGCCGCGATGATGGCCTCGTCCGCATAGTCCGGCGTGACGGTGCCCTCCCGGGCCGCGACGCGCTCGAACGTGCGCGCGTCGAGCGGCGCCCAGAGCCCCCAGCGGTTGAAACGCGGAAAGACGATCGTCGTCGATGCCGTGGGCTTCATGGCGGCGTACATGGCGTTCAGCGCCCAGTGGAAGCCGGTGAACTGCAGGTTGTAGCAGAGATGGTCGGCGTCGGTCACGCGAAAATCGTGCGCGATGCTCGACACGTCGTACGCGGAGGACTCGCCGAGCGAGAGCGTTCCGAACAGCCGGCGCGACACGGGATCCCACGACGCGTGGTTCGCCGAGAAGAGCACAGCGCCCGTCGCGGCAAGAGCAAAGCGGCGAACGCGCGGCCCAGTGCCCAGGCGTACGAGTGACACGAATCCTGCCAGCAGGAGAAGAGGCGCGAGCACCACGAAATACCGCGGGAAAGTGAAGGTCCGGTACACGGTGAGCAGGTAGACGAGCGTCGCCGTCAACGCGGCAAGGTATCCGGCGAGCTTCGCGTCCACTCCCGGCAACTCGCGATCGCGCATCTCGCCCATGGCGCGAGCCGCGCCGACGGCAACGTCGGCGAGGATCACCGTCGTCGGGATCCATGCGAATTCGAGCACGAAGATGATCGCTGCGTAGCTGCGCAGGATCACGTCGTCGAAGTCGAACCAGTGCATCCCCGCGATCGGATGCTCGTGCATGCCCTGGTTCCAGACGGCGTACGACGGTTGGGTCGCAGACCACCAGGCGAGGAACGCGGCGAATGCCACAAGCGGCAGCAGGGCGGGTACGGCCTCGCGGGCGATGGCCTTTGCACGATCGATGTGGTGTCCCTTCTCGTCCGTCGCGCGAAAGAGCAGGTGCAGCCCGAGCGCCACGAAATAGATGAGCGCCCCCGTTTCCTTCGAGAAACAAAGCATCAGCCCCGCGGCCGCCGCGAGCCAATACCGGCGGTACACGAGACAAGCGAGCGACATCGCGAAGAACACGTGTACGCCGAAATCGCTGTTGAGCTGAATCAGCGTCGCCGACAGCAGCGGATGAACCGCGAGGATCGTCACGATCAGCGCGCGCTCCACCCAGAAGTTCTCGCCGGGAATCAGCCGCCGGAGGATCGCCGCGAACGCCGCGAGCGCCGCCATCGCGAGCGCGAGGTTCATCGCGACGATCGCCGTCAAGTTGCCCGGCCGCGGAAGCTGCGTGAGCGCGAGCAGTCCCATGTAGAGCTGCGATTGATGGCCGCCGCAGCGGAGCGAGTGCACGCCGAGGCCGCTCGTCGCCGCGTCCACCACGCACTGCATGTAGACGTTCCCGTCCCAGATGGGAACGAAGGCCCGCTCCGGCCACACGAGCATCACGAGCAGCGCCGCCGGAATCACGCCCCACCAGCGCCGCAGGAGCGTCACGGAGCGATGAGCTCGAGATGGTGGGCGACGAGCAGGTGGCCACGCGCGGTGCTTCGCGTCACGCCGACCTCCCGGTACAGCGGCTTGAGCGACGCGAGCGACGAGTCGCGACTTGGGAAGTTCGTGAACACGAGGAACCACACGTCGTGCGGCCGTTGCGGCGACGCGAGCAGGTCCACGTCGTCCCAGTACCGCGGCACGATCACGCCCTGTTGGCTCATCGTGCGCTCGCGCGTGAACGCGTCGAGCTGGCTCCAGAGGTACCACCGCGCCACCCGCGACGTCGCGAACGCCGTGGAGTCCGTCGGCTGCAGGGCGTGGAACAGCGCGTTCTGCACGTGGTGGTAGCCGGTGAACTGCAGGTTGTACACGAGCTGGTCGCGGCCGGGCCCCGCGTGCTCCTCCGCGATCGACGACATCCGGTACATGTCGCGCTGGCCAATGGAGAACGTGCCGTACACCGCGCGCGACACCGGATCCGACGAGCGATACGCGGCGAACAGGAACAAGGCGCCGATCGCGGCCAACGCCGCATAGCGCACTCGCTTGCCCGCGCCGAGCCGCAGCATTGCGGCGAACGCGAGGATCACGAGCAACGGGTAGATCAGCGCGAAATAGCGCAGGTTGCTCCACGTCCGGAACGACGTCAGCAGGTACGTGAGCAGAGCGGTGACAACGCCCAGATACGCGAGCCGCGCGGGATCCGCGCCCGGCACCACGCGATTCGGCAGGCGGCGCGCCATGCGCATGCCTCCCCACAGCAAGTCCGCGCCGATGATGCCCGAGACCACCCACATGAACCCGAGCAGGAAGATCCCCGCCGCATAGCTCAGGAAAACCGGATCGCTCAGGTCGAAGAACCGGAATCCGTCCATCGTCCCCTGCTGCCAGGTGTGTTTCCACACGGCCGCCTTCACGTGGGTCGCATTCCACCAGAGCACGTGCACGCCGAACAGCACCACGGGGATCGCGGTCACCCACATCGGCAGCACGCGCTTCACACGCTCGGCCACCGTTCCCGATGGCGGCAATACCCTGAAGAGCCCGTCGAGCCCCACCATGAGGACGTACGCAAGTACGCCGGTCTCTTTCGAAAAACAGAGAAACACGCCGGCGAGGGCCGTCCACCCGAATCGTCCGCTCAGCAACGCCGCCAGCGCGACGAAAAAGAACACGTACACGCCGAAGTCCACGTTCACCTGCAGGAGCGTCGAGACCACCACGGGATGCACGGCGCACAGGAACGTGACGAGGTCGAGCTGCCGCGCGATCAGCGGATCCGGAAACACCCTCGCGAGCACCACGCGGATCGACGCGAGCGCGAGCAGGCCGAGGAGCACGTTGGTGAGGTGCAGCGCCGCGATGTCGCCGAACCGCAGCAGCTGCGACGCGGCGAGGAACACGATGTACCCCTGCGACGGATGTCCGCCGCAGCGCAGCGCCTCCATCGACATGCCCGCGATGCCGTTCGCCGCCGCCTCGATCGCGCAGTTCGCATACACCCGACCGTCCCAGATCGGCACGTAGTTCAGCTCCGGCTGCAGCATCGCGATGAACACCAGCGCGATCACGGCGAACGCCGCGACACGCTCGCGCCGTTCAGGCATCACGGCCTCGCCTCGTAGAATCGTCCCGTCACCTCGTCAAACAGGTAGGCGGTGCGGCCGGCCGCAGCCGCGTACAGCCGCAGGTTGTCGGCCCCGCGATCGTGCACGATCCAGCTCTCCGCCCCTTGCAGCATGCCGCGGTTCTCCACGAGCGCGATGTTCATGTAGCGCCCCGGTGCGTAGCGCACGAACACGACGTTGGGCTTCTTCGGCAGCTGCGCGACTTCTTCACGAAACAGCCTGATTCCGGCGGACATCCGGCTCATCCTGCCGCGCGCCACGGCCACGTCGGTCACGAGCAAGCCCATCAGCCCGAGGCCCGCCGCGAGTCCCACCCAGCTCGGCACGGCGCTCGATCGCACACCTCCCAGGAGGCGTGCCATGCCGACCGCCGCCGTGAAGGCGAAAACCGGCGTCACCTCCAGATAATAGACGAGCCAGTCGGAGCTATGCGCCTGCGAGAGATACGCCACGATGAGCAGCCCGCTTGTGCCGAGGGCGAACCAGCCCGAGGCACCGACTCTCCGGAACCCGAACACGAGCGCGAAAAGAAACGGCAGCCGCCAGGCACCGAATACGTCGCGCAGCAGGTGCAGTGCGCGGATGAACGCGGTCACCCCCACCGGCGTGACGACCTGATCCCTCTTGACGTCGTGCAGGAACGACCTGACGCGCTCCATCTCCCGCGGCAGCTCGCGCTGCGGCGGCGTGTCATCCACGGTGTAGCCGGGAACGTCGAACGGCAGGTACTGCCGCGTGTAGATCGCGAGGGGCGTCGTGCGCCAGCTGCCCGTGGTCCCCGCGCTCCAGAGCGGGAGGATGCCCAGCACGAGCGTGCCCGCGGCCACACCTATCACGAGTTGGCGCCACCGTTTCGTCGCCACCACGTCTCGCAGGACCACCACGCCGACGGGAATAGCGAAGACAAACATCGTCGCCGGGCGCGTGATGGCTCCCCATCCGATGGACAGGGCGAGCACGACCATCCATCGCGTGCGCCGCGTCGACCTCCATTCCAGCAGGGCCCACCACGCCGCGAGCCAGCAGAGCGAAGTCGTCGTCTCGGAAAAGTACGCGGCACGAAAACGAAGATTCCCGAACGTCCCGAGCCAGAGCACCCAGGTGAGCGCGCCGGCCAGGTTTCCCGCCACGCGCCGCGCGAGAGCGAACACGAGCGCGCCCGTCGCACCGGCGATCAGCAGCGGCATCAGCGCGGGTATCCCGAGCGCGAATCCCGGCGCGACCATCAGCGCGTAGCCGGGCGGATACTTCGCCGCGAACACCGGCGTCACCAGCACGTAGAGCTGCTCGAAGAACTCCGGCGCAGGCGGAGACGCGACCTTCCAGTGCAGGTGTGCGTACTGGTCCGCCTGCAGCCAGTACGCCCACTCGTCGTGCATCACCGGCACCGGGCTCAGCGATCCCCACACAACGAACACCGCGAGCGCGGCGAGCACGCCGGCCGCGAGCACCGGCCGCCAGCCGGTGAGCGCACCGTCGAGCGCACGCCGCTCCGCCGCCGGCGGCGGGATCACTTCTCCCGCTCGTGATACACCATCTCGAGGTTCACGTCCCACATCGCCGAGTCGTCGGCGTTGCCCGCGATGATGTTGTCCACCGCCATCATCGCGGTGAGCATCGAGTGGTCCTGGTTGTTGTAACGATGCATGCCGTTCCGCCCGACGCAGAAGAGGTTCGGGATCGCCGTGACGAACCGCCGGACCTCGTCGAGCCGCTCGTACGTCCCGAAATACGCCGGATAGGCCTTGGGCATGCGCAGCACGCAGCCGTCGAGCACGTCGGACTGCAGCGCGAACCCGATCGCCTCCAGTTCGCGGCCCGCCAGTTTCACGAGTTCATCATCGCGCGACTTCCAGAGCGCGTCGCCCTCGTCCACGAAGTATTCGAGCCCGATCCAGACCGTGCGGGAACGATCGGCCACGAGGTACGGACTCCAGTTGTTGAACAGCTGGATGCGTCCCACCTGCACGCCGGCATCCTGCACGTAGATCCAGTTGTCCTCCACCATCGGTTTCGCCTTCCCGCCGCGCACGCTCACGTGGAGTTTTTCGAGCAGCAGCCCCACGGTGAGGAAATCGCGGTAGCGCAGGCCGCGCGCGACGTCGAGCACCGGCGCCGGCGGCGACGGCGTCAGCTGCTCCATCAGCTCGCGCACGGGCATCGTCGAGACGAAATAGTCGCAGGCCATTTCCTCACTCGTACCTCTCACTTCGTCCGTGACCGTCACGCTCGTCACGCGCCCGTCCGTCATGTGCACTCCATCCACCCGGGTGCCGTAACGGATCTCGCCGCCGGCCGCCGTGACCTGCTCGGCAACCGTCTCCCACATCTGTCCGGGTCCGAACTTGGGGTAGAAGAACCGGGTGATGAGCGAGGTCTCGCGCTCCTCCTGCTTCTTCTTGAAATCGCTCGACAGCAGGTCCTTCAGCGCGTGCGTCAGCGCCCGCGTGAGCGACAGGCCTTTCACGCGCTGCGCTCCCCAGTCCGCGCGGATCTCGCTGCACGGCACGCCCCATACCTTCTCGGTGTAGCCGCGAAAGAACGTCTCGTACAGCCGCTCGCCGAACCGGTTGATGAAGAACGCGTCGAGATACGTCTCGTCGCGTCGCGGGAAGAGCTGCGCCTTGATGTAACTCAGCCCGATCATCGCGGTGTTCACGAGCCCCAGGCGCCACGCCACCGACAGCGTTATGCCGATCGGATAGGGAAAGAAGTTGCGGCCGAAGTAGATGCGCGAGAGGCGCGGACGCTGAAGCATCACGCGATCCTCGCGCTCGGGATCCGGCGCCGGCCGTCGCGTCTCGCGCACCTTCGGCCCCGGCGCCCCCTTCGGCGCGAGCGACTGCAGCGAAACCTCGCCGGCGTACTCCACCTCGAGTTGTCGCTCGAGCTCGTCCGCCGCCGGCTTCCCCTGCAGCGGAAGCTTCGAGAACCACCATTGCATCACGCGGTCGCTTTTCGAGAAAAAGCGATGGCCGCCGATGTCGATCCGGTTTCCCTTGTACGCGAACGTTTGCGCGATGCCGCCGGTCGCGTGCGTGCGCTCGAACACCA
>Ga0207932_1000913_pt1 | contig 10223 bp, 8 predicted proteins | sample NGESurdeep092012_FD_184480 | JGI IMG/M metagenome (GOLD analysis project Ga0207932, IMG submission 184480) | Arctic peat soil microbial communities from Barrow, Alaska - NGEE Surface sample 415-2 deep-092012 (SPAdes) | ecosystem: Environmental > Terrestrial > Soil > Wetlands > Peat ...
CCTCTGCCTTGTAGCGTAATTGAAACCTATTTTGAGGTCACGAACTCAGAAACGGCGGGTTCAAGTCGCCGACAGATTCAAGAAATTCCGCGAAGTTTTCGTGCAGCAAATGGTCCTGCGGCGTTCGATTGATGGCCGCCAGATAAATTTCCGCCGCCGTTTGCGCCGCGGTCGGATTCATCTGCTGCCGCAAACTTTTTGCCTCGTCGCGGAGAGATTGCATTCGGGCGGCATTGTTAGACTGGCCGCTCAACGGCGGATGATGCAGGCGGTCAAGCACCATCTCCGTCACCGCGCACCGGTTCCAGTCCGTGAGGCCGAGACGGCGCCCGCAAAATTCCTGCGACGCCCAGCCGTTGGTGACGGCGTCGCGTGAAATCTCCGCCGGCAACATTTTTTCAACCTGTTCCGCCCAGGCGCGACCCAGCCGGAAATTGCCGTCAAAATTGAAATGAACATGCTCGTAAAATGTTTCCTGATCGCAGACGCCCGATGGCAAGTTTTTCTCCAACGCAGAAGCCGCGTCGAAGAATGTCAGCTTGTCGCCCGCAAATTGCTGTCCGATTTTTTGAATCGTGCCGGTGATCCGTGAATCCGCGCGGAACGGCAGCGCGTCGTCATCACACGCCTTTTGAAAATGTTCCCGCGCCGCAGTGAAATTAGTCATTCGCGCCAGGCATTCACCCCAATGAAATTGTAATTCAGGAAACTGCGGATCCAGCTTTGACGCCTGCTCAAATTTCTGCGCCGCTTCGGCAAAATTATTTTGCGCTTCAGCCGAGTCGGCTTCGGCATAAAATTTATCGAACTGCGCGCGATCTGCTGCGGGCAGGTTGCTGTTGGCCAGCGAGGCGAACGGCGGGCAGTTCTTGAGATTCACCGCCACCGTGTTGAGCAAAATTTTTGCGCCCAAACCCAAACCACCTTCACAATGTCATTCAAATTCCGCTCGAAATTTCGATACACCACTTCCTTGCGCGGATCGTCCGCCCGAAGCTGGTTGCCGAGAAACATCTTCATCCCGCCCCAGGAAGCGTTGGAACTTCTTCCTTTCAGCTTGCGACCAAGATCCACCAACAACTGGCCGACGCGCGTTTTCTGGATCGCAAGATTCAGCCGCACAAATCCGAGCGGCGGTGCCTTCGCTCCGAAAACCGTCGCCGCGCCGAACGGCCCGACCATTTCGTTGTTGCCCATGTAGATTATCCACAGATCGCCGTCGGCATGGGCGCAATCGCGGGCAATGGGCAGAATGACATGCGAGTTGATAGCCGTAATTCCGAGATTAATGACCTCAAAGTGCGTGTTCGGAAACCGCTCGTTCAACAGCGTTTCCAGATAACGCGACGCGGCGTAAGGCGGCTCAGGCTCTCCTCTCGCGGCCGACTCTCCCAATACAAAAATGCGGTATGTGTCGGCGGGTTTCCTGGCCGGCATCATGATGGGTCCGGGCCAGCGCGCCAGTTGCGGCGGAAAGAATCTCAGGCTGAAATTTTCATTGTTGACCAGAAAATCCTTCTGGCCGACGCGAATTTTTTCAAGGAAGCCGGTTGAATATCCGCAACCTGCCAGTCGCAAAACAATTTCCAGTCCGCCCAGTAACAGCAGCGGCATGACGACGAGCGCGATAAAACGGAAGAGCCATTTGCGGCGCGGCGAAAGCGGTATTGTTGGCTCGACGCGCGGATTCTGGCCGGGCGTTTTTTTATTTTCCGGTTTGCGTCCGGCTTTTGATTTGTTCGGGCGTTGTTTCAAGATTTGAGTTTCAAAAAAGCCGATCCAATGGATTGCAATCTTTGGCTTGATGCCAGTAAGTAGCCGCGTTGTGCGGACGCTTGAGTTGCAATGGATCTTTGCCTGCCAACCGCAACACCCAACCCAGCGGCGTCATGACCAGCAGAAAAAAACCCAGCAGCACCACGCGACCGGCAAACTGGCTGATGGCAAAACCCAGTCGCGTGGAAAACCGGTAATAGTCCCGAAACCAGCACGGCTGCATACAAGCGCACAACGCCACGACTGCGAGCACACCCAAAACGGCATGCCACGTGTCCGCAAGCAGAACGCGCCGCCAGCGCAGCACCGTCCCCAGGATGGCCAGTCCCAGTGCGGTCATCAGTACGGACTTGCGCCATTCCTTCGGATCTTCTTTGAGGTTCAGTTTCATTTCAATCCCCGTGTGGTAATATGCGGCGCTCAACCCGGCGCGGTGGTTGTGCGGTGCGTTCAATCACAAAACTGCCCATGATGAGATAATCCATTTCCGTGTTCATAAAACACCGGTAGGCATCGTCGGGCGTACAAACAATCGGCTCGCCGCGCACATTAAACGACGTGTTCACCAGCACGCCGGAACCGGTCGCGCGCTCGAAGCGCAACAACAAATCGTAGAGCAGCGGGTTGTCTTCGCGCTCCACGGTTTGAATGCGCGCCGAGTAATCCACATGCGTGATGGCGGGCAACGTGGAGCGGATTTCCTTGAGCCGGTCGAGTCCTTTCACTTCGGGCGACACCTCGCGCCGCAATTCTTTTTTAATCGGTGCGACCAGCAGCATATAGGGTGATGCGGTGTCCAGTTCGAAATAATCCGCCACGCGCTCGCGCCGAACGATGGGCGCGAAAGGCCGGAACGATTCGCGAAACTTGACCTTCAAATTCATCACCGACTGCATTTTCGGCGAGCGGGCGTCGCCAAGAATTGACCGGCTGCCGAGCGCGCGCGGGCCAAATTCCATGCGGCCCTGGAACCAGCCAACGACTTTTTCAGCTTTTAGCAAATCAACGGTGAAATCCAGCAGCGCGCCGGATTCGAGCTTTTGATAGACCGCGCCGTACGAGCGAAGCGCCGCCTCGATTTCGTCGTCCGGGTATGCCGGGCCGAGTAACGATGCCTGCATGGCGTCGCCCCTGGGTTTTTGACTCACACGAGCCAGAGCGTCGGTGTTTTTCGAATGCCACGCGGCCAGAGCGGCACCGAGCGCGCCACCGGCATCACCCGCAGCCGGCTGGATCCAAAGGCGTTCAAAAATTTTCTCTTTGAGAATAAGTCCGTTCGCAACGCAATTGAGCGCGACACCGCCAGCCAGGCAGAGATTTTTCAGCCCGGTAACCTCGCGGGCGTGACGCGCGAGGAGCAGCATGATTTCTTGCGTGACCAATTGGATCGAGTGCGCCACGTCCATGTGCCGTTGCTCGATTTTTTCCTCCGGCCCGCGCGGCGGTCCGCCGAACAGTTTATGAAACCGCTCATTGGTCATTGTGGTGCCGCGCAGAAAATTAAAGTAATCAAGATTCAACCAGAATGACCCGTCGGGTTTGATGTCGAGTAATTCGCGGCGGATGGCGTCGGCATATTTCGGTTCGCCATACGGCGCGAGACCCATGAGTTTATATTCACCGGAATTGATGCGGAAGCCGCAGTAGTCCGTGAACGCGGAATAGACCAATCCGAGCGAGTGCGGAAAGCGCAACTCCTTCAGTATTTTGATTTCGCGTCCGCGCCCCCAACCAATCGTTGTGGTCGCCCATTCGCCCACGCCGTCAATCGTGAGAATCGCCGCCTCGTCAAAAGGCGACGGATAAAACGCGCTGGCCGCATGCGATTGGTGATGTTCGGTGAAAAGAATCTGGCAATCCGGTCGCAGTTCCGGCAGTTCCGCACGAATGGCTTTGCGCAAATCGAGCTTTTCGCCGAGCCAGTTGGACAGCACGGTGGGGAATGTGCGCCAGCCGCCGGGCGCGACGGCAAGATAAGTTTCCAGCAGCCGCGTGAATTTCAGGACCGGTTTGTCATAAAAAACCACCGCGTCGAGTTGCGCGGGCGTCAACGCAGCGTGCCGAAGACAGAACTGAATGGCCAGACGGGGAAAATCCGGGTCGTTTTTTTTTCGGGTGAAACGCTCCTCCTGCGCCGCACAAATAATTTCACCCTCGCGCAGCAAAGCGGCGGCGGCATCGTGGTAGTAGGCCGAAATGCCGAGGATATGTCGCGGCGGAAGCATGGCTTACAAAAACGGGTAAAGCGCCCAGGCGATTCCGGAGCTGGCGGTGAAAATCAGAATGGCCCCCAGCAACAGCAGCACCACGATCAGCGGAATGAGCCACCATTTTTTCTCCTGTTTGGAAAATTTTAGAAATTCTTTTAGCAATGGCCACATGGAATGTTGTGAATTAAGGATTTGTCTCGATGTTGGCAAGGGAAATCAAGGCGTGCTTTTTTTCATGGACTTCAACTGGGCAAGATAGGTCTGCGCCTTTTTGTAGTCCGGTTCAAGCCGAATTGTTTCTTCAAACTCGCGCTGGGCCTCATCCAGTTGCCCCTGTTTCGCCAGCAGCACGCCATAATTAAAGTGTGCGCGCGAATTGCCGGGCTGCAACCGGACCGCCTCCGCAAATTCGGCCCTGGCCTCCGCAAGCTGGTTGGCAGAGTCCAGCTCGCCACCCAGATCGTAATGGGCCTCCCAGAACCCCGGGTTAAGCTTGATGACCTCGCGGTACAGTTGGATCGCCTCGTTGTGCCGGTTCAATTTTGCCAGCACCTTGCCAATGCGAAAAATAGTTTGCGGATCCTGGGGCCGTTGCTGGCGCGCGCGGTTGTAGTCGGCCAGAGCCAGTTCAAATTTTTCTTCGGAAACGTGGACGTTGCCCAGTTCATACCAACCCGCGGTCAGACTGGGACGCAATTCCACGGCTTGCCGGAGCGATGATTCCGCCTCGGCCCATTGTCCCTGCATTCCGAGCAACCGGCCGAGCTGGAAAGCCGTGAAGAAATCCTGCGGCAATAAATCATGAGCCCGCCGCCATTCAGCCGTCGCTTGCGGCGCATCACCGATGGACTGAAGGAACAGTGCAAAGTTTTCCCGCAGGAGATAGTCATCCGGCGCACTCTGCAAAGCTTCCAGAAAATCCTCCCTGACCCTGGCAGCGGCGGCGGCATTCATACCTGGACGCAATTGGGTTACGCGGTCCTCCAATGCTTTCAGGCGCCCGGCGCTGTTAAGTTGGCTGCTCAAAGGTGGCTGTTGCATCCGCCCAATTATGTGCTGGATGACCAAAGAGCGGTTCCAATCCGTCAAACCCAGCCGGCGCTCACAAGTTTCCTGCGTAGCCCAACCACCAACTGCATGACTCGCGATCGCTGCCGGCAATCTGGGTGCTATCTGCTCTGCCCAGGCGCAGCCCAGACGGTAACTGCCGTCGAAATCGAAATGAACGTGTTCGTAAAATGTTTCCTGTCCGCAAAGATTGGCCGGATTGTTTGAAGCAAGCGCGGCTGCGGCGTCGAACAAAATCAAATTATCGCCGCTGATTTTTTGCTGCTCATTACGAATTATGGCGTTGATACGCGAATCCGCGCGAAATGGCAGTGCGTCTTCGTCGCAAGCGAGTTGGAAATGTTCGCGGGCGGCTGCGGCATTCGTCAGCCCAAACAAACTTTCACCCCAATGGAACTGCAATTCGGCAACCTTCGGATCCAGCTTGGCCGCCGACTCAAATTTCTGCGCCGCTTCGGCAAAATTACCCTGGTCTTCGGCCCGCACACCGTCCGTAAAAAGCTGGTCGAATTGGGCGCGATCCGCCGTCGGCAGGTTGCTGTTAACCAGCGAAGCAAAAGGCGCGCAGTCCTTGAGATTCACCGCCACGGTGTTGAGCAGGATTTTTGCACCGGAGTTCAAACCCGCCTTCACGATGTCGTGCAAGTTCCGCGAAAAATTTTGATACACCACTTCCTTGCGCGGATCGTCCGCCGGAAGCTGATTCCCGACAAACATTTCCATGCCGCCCCACGACGGGGCGTTCGCGTTTCCGCCCTTGAGTTTGCGGCCAATGTTCACCAGCAATTGACCCAGCCGCGTTTTCTGAATCGCGAGGTTGAGCCGGATCATTTCGAGCGGCGGAGCTTTGGCGCCAAAAACGGTTGCGGCACCGAATGGTCCGACCATCTCATTGTTGCCCATGTAAATGATCCACAGGTCGCCGTCGTAACGGGCGCAATCACGGGCGATGGGCAGAATAACGTGCGAGTTGATGGCCGTGATGCCCAGATTGACAATCTCAAAATGCGTTTTTGGGTAACGCTCGGACAGCAATGCCTCAAGGTAACGGCTCGCGCCGTAGGCCGGTTCCGGATCGCCCATCGCAGCGGACTCGCCCAAAATGAATATGCGGCAAGTGTCAGCGGATTTCCTGGCCGCCATGCGAATCGGCCCTGGAAAGCGCGCCAGTTGCGGCGGAAAAAATCGCAGGCCGAAAGCATCATTGTTTACAAGAAACTGGCCGTTGCCGATCTGAATCTCTTTAAAAAGACTCGTGCGATAGCCATAGCCAACGAGTCGCAATGCGGCTTCGAGTCCGCCGATCAAAACCAGTGGTATGATAACCACCGCAACGAGGCGAAAAAGCCATTTGCGGCCCGAAGTCGGCGAATTAACAAACCCACGGTGGCCAGCCGGATCGCGCGGATTGGCGAACTCCGGTTGACGCTTGGATTTTGAGTTTTTGGGTGGTCGCTTCAATCAGTTTCTGATTCAAAAATGCGCGGAAGCTTTTATTTTTGTGGCTTTGGTTTCTTGGGCAATTGTTCGCTCAACTCTTAAGATTCAGCAAGATAATTGATGACAATTTTCCGGAAAACAGACTGACTGAAATTTTTACCATGCACCAAACAGACCGCCGCAGCGCTGCGCCGTATTGGGTGGGGAAACCATCTCATGCTTTATGTAGATTAACCGCCACTCACACCGGCAGAACTTGAAAAGACCGGCCTGCGCCGTGACCAATGGAGCGAAGCCCAAACGAGCCGCACAATGAGTGGTATTGGCGCTTGCGCGCGTGGCGCGCCTTGACTTTCCTTTTCCACCGGGCGAAAAATAATTCCGCTGCTTGTCATTCCGCCCAACTCGTCGCATATTCCCGCCATGCCTCGGCTAATCGCCGCCATCTTCCGACTCCTTGCGTTGCTCTTGGTTGTCGCGCACCTGTTGGCCGTTCCGGCGCGCGCCACCATTCTATGGCACGATGAGGGCGCACGGCTCGTCCACAATACGGGCACGGGGATAGACATTCTTGGCGGCGCGGTGAAGCGGGATGACAAAGCCAGCGACGCGCTTTATTTCAAGTTTCACGTTGACCCGATTTCGGATGTGGCCTCGGAGCCATATTTCGCGGGATTCCAACTGTTCGAAGGCGACGAAGAGCGGTTGGGGGTGGGCAACGCGGAAGAGGCCTGGGGCTACTCTGCGTTCGCTACGGCGGAGACCGGGCCATCGAACCAGGTTGCCGGCGAATTCAACTTGAAATCCGCGCATCCCGAGCCCGCCAATCTGGGTTTGTTCCGGCCTTACGAATTGCCGCGCCACGATGTTGAACGGACCATCATCTTCAAAGTTCAATGCGTTCCCGGCGGTGAAGACCTCGTAACCGTGTGGCTCAACCCGAATCTCGCGCGCGGCGCGACGGACAAAAACCAACCCGAAACCCTTGCTACGAAATTCAAGGCGAACGCGTCCTTCAATCAAATCCGTCTTCGCCACGGCGGTGGCGGCAACGGCTGGATTTTCAGCGACATGGCGATTGCGACCTCGTTCAGCGACTTCATTGTGGTGCGCTTCTGGCAGACGTGGTGGTTCATCACGCTAACTGCAATGAGCCTGCTGGTCGGGGTCGGCACGACCGTGCGCTTCGTTGAAAAGAAAAAATTTCAATTTCAGTTGCAACAGGCCGAACAGAAACACGCGCTGGAACGGGAACGGGGGCGCATCGCCCAGGATTTGCACGATGATCTCGGTTCGTCCTTGACGCGCATTTCGTTGTTGAGCAGCTTGCTCCGCGCGGACAAGGACCATCCCGATCAAGTGGAAACGCACGCGATCAAGCTTTCACAATCCGCCGATCAGACCGTCCGCGCGCTCGAAGAAATTGTCTGGGCGGTGCGCCCAGGCAGTGATTCGCTCCAAAGTCTCGTGGACTACATCACGCATTTTGCCAGCGAATTGTTTGAAGGCACTCCAACCCGCTGCCGGCTCGAACTGCCGCATGATTTACCCGCGCTGCCGTTGCCGCCGGATTTCCGGCACAACATTTTTTTGATTGTGAAAGAAGCGCTGACGAATACGCTCAAGCACGCCTCGGCAAAAGAAGTTCACGTGCAAGCAAAGATTTCCGCAAACCTGCTGGAAATCTGCATACAAGACGACGGCACGGGCTTTGTCCCGGCGACGCCAAAGACCGAAGGCAAGCAGCACGGATTAAAAAACATGCAGCGACGCGCCGAAGACATGGCCGGAAAATTGACGTGGCAATGTTCTCCCGGAAAAGGAACCACCATCCAGCTGGCGGTTCCGCTTCCCAACCCGCCCGTGCCCGATTAAATTTAAGATTGAGCCATGCAAATTAAAGTTGCCATCGTGGATGATGACGAGGGAATCCGCACCAGCCTCGCGACCCTGATCCACCGCGCCGCAGCGGTCAAATTGACCGGCGACTATCCTGACGCAGAAACCGCGCTAAAAGAAATCCCCCGCAATCCGCCCGACGTGGTGCTGATGGACATCAACCTGCCGGGAATCAAAGGCCCGGAATGTGTCCGCCAGTTGAAGACGCAACTGCCCGCCGTGCAATTCCTCATGCTAACGGTTTATGAAGACAGCGACTCGCTTTTCAATTCCCTCAAGGCTGGCGCGAGCGGTTATCTGCTCAAGCGCACCGCTTCTGCGCGGCTGCTCGAAGCCATCCGCGACGTGCATGCGGGCGGTTCGCCGATGACGCCGCAGCTCGCGCGCCGCGTCGTCCAGTTTTTTTCCAAACCCGCAGCGGGCGAATCTTCGCTCGCGCGACTGACTCCGGGGGAAAAGGAATTTCTTGACCAGCTCGCCCACGGCTACGCCTACAAGGAAATCGCTAACCGCATGAAAATCAGCATTGACACCGTGCGGAGCTACGTGCGGACGGTTTATGAGAAACTCCACGTCCATTCGCGCACCGAGGCCGTGGTGAAATATCTCCGCGGTTGAAACTCTTTTTGAACGTCGCATGGATAGGCGGTGGCGGCTGCGCTTGGCGGCGGATATAAACTTCTCAACTCATGCGACCAAATGAACTTGATGAATTTCAAAATTGGACCGCGCCGCAAGAGGATTGGATTTTTCGCCGGATTTTTCTCATCGCAACGTTCGCGGCAACCGCAGCGCCAAACAGCATTGTCGTCGGCAACGTGCGCGTGCAATTGCTCTCCGATTCGCTCGTGCGCCTTGAATTGCGCGGCCCGGCGGGGTTTGAAGATCGGAATACGTTCCACGTGCTGGATCGGAACTGGCCAGGAAGCAAATTCTCCACAAATGCGGAAGCTGCGGAAATTGTCATAAAAACGCCGGACTTTTTTGTCCGCGTTCCGCAAAACGCGATGTCGCTGGCCGGCGCCCGCGTCGAATCGCCCGAAGGACAAATACTTTACACCTACACCGGCAAGTTGGAAAACAGCGAATGGCTCCCTGCTCCGTCGGAAAATCCTCAAGCCTGGTCGTTTGCCGATTCGCCACGAATGATTCCGCCGCCGTGGGGATTGACGCCCGCGCCAGCGGACGCAAAATTGCCGGCGACGTGCGGCTGGGATTTGCAAAATGATGCGCCGGACGTTTATGTGTTTTTGCCCGGCGGCGATTATCGCCGGCTCCGCAAAGATTTTCTCAAGCTCACCGGCCCGACCGAAATGCCGCCGCGGTTTCTCTTCGGCGCCTTCGACAGCCGCTGGTTTGATTATTCCGAGGCCACGGCGCTGAAACAGATTGACGATTATCGGGCGCGAAAAATTCCGCTGGATGTGCTGGTGGTTGACACCGGCTGGCGCGCCGGAGCCTCGACGGGTTATCTGCCCAATACGAATCTTTTTCCCGACATGGCGCGGTTCATCCGCGAGGCTCACGCCAAAAATGTGCGCGTGCTTTTCAACGATCACCCGCAGCCAACCGGCGTGAATGGGCTTGACCCGGCGGAAATGAAATTCCGCTACGACGGCCTGTCTGGTTTGTTGAACGACGGTTTGGACGTCTGGTGGTATGACCGCAATTGGATGGTTCATTTGGTGCCACCCATGCCGAACCTGAACAAGGAAGTCTGGGGCATGCGGCTTTACCACGACATCACGCAAAATGTCCGGCCTGAACAACGCCCGCTCATCATGGCCAACGTGGACGGCATTGATAACGGCTTCCGCAAACGCCCGATGG
>Ga0207932_1000914_pt1 | contig 10216 bp, 6 predicted proteins | sample NGESurdeep092012_FD_184480 | JGI IMG/M metagenome (GOLD analysis project Ga0207932, IMG submission 184480) | Arctic peat soil microbial communities from Barrow, Alaska - NGEE Surface sample 415-2 deep-092012 (SPAdes) | ecosystem: Environmental > Terrestrial > Soil > Wetlands > Peat ...
TACAAAACGCCGTCGTTGTTGGCGATCCGACCAAGCCGGGATTTTATGCCGTCTACACCAAATGGACCAAGGGCAACCATTTCAGCCGGCCGCACTTTCATCCCAACGACCGATATATCGTGGTGCTGCAGGGAACCTGGTGGGTGGGTTCGGGGCCGAAATTCGATCCCGCCAACACTACCGCGATGCCTGCCGGAAGCTTTGTGACGCATTTCGGCAAGCAGGTGCACTGGGACGGGGCCAAGGACGAGGACGCCGTTCTCCTGATCATGGGTGAAGGGCCGGCGACGGCAACCGCGGCGGAAGAGAAATAACCCCGACACGTAAGCTCCATTCCACAGGCAAGAATTATTCGCAGAACGGAAGTAGCCATGCGCACGATCGTGAGCGCCGCCGTTGCGGTTCAACTGCTGCTATGTTCGCTGTCCGCCTCGGCGCAGGATGCCTATCCGTCGCGAACCGTGCAGGTGGTGGTGCCCTACCCGGCCGGCGGCACCGTCGATCCCCTGGTCCGAATCATCTGCGACAGGCTGTCGCGCAATCTCGGGCAAAGCTTTGTCGTGATCAATCAGCCCGGCGCCGGCGGCAACACCGGCACATCAGGCGTGGTCCGCGGCGCCCATGACGGCTATACGCTGGTGGCGAGCGCCGCCGCGATCGCTATCAACGCCACCTATTACCGCAACCTGCCGTTCAACGTGGAGAACGATCTGGTGCCGCTGGCGCTGATCGCGCGCTTTCCGATGATGTTCGTGGCGCAGCCTTCGCTCGGGGTGAACTCGGTCACCGAGCTGGTGGCGCGCGCCAGGCAAAAGCCGGGTGATATCGCCTATGGCACCACCGGCAATGGCGTGCTCGACCATCTCATTGCCGAGAAGTTCAAGACCGACACCGGCGCCGACATGCTGCGCGTTCCCCATAACGGCGTCGCCGCCACCTTCACCGGCCTGATCAGGGGCGACATCAATTTCTTCGTGGTCGGCAGCAATGCCGCGCTGCCCTTTGTCGAGGCGAAAACGATAAAGCCGCTGGCGGTGACATCGGCGGCGCGGTCGCCGCAGTTTCCCGATGTGCCGACCATGGAAGAACAGGGTTTCAAGGACTTCCAGATGTATGGCTGGGCGATGCTGTATGCGCCGACAGGCACGCCGCAGCCGATCGTCGAGAAGCTGCACGACGAGATCGCCAGGGCGCTGAACGATCCTGCGGTCAGGAAACTGCTGACCGATCAGGGCGCCGAATCGCCGCCGATGTCGCTTTCGCAACTGCGCGATTATCTTCACCACGAGATCGAACTCTATGGTGCGATCGTGCGCGCCGGCGATATGAAAGCCGACTGATTCCCGCCCAGCCGCGCCGCTCCAGCCGGCGGCGTTAGTCCCTCCAGATTTCGAATGGATCAACCGATGCTGTTCCAGTGCAAGACATGCGGCCCCGCAACCGATCATGGCAGCGCGCCCCCGGGCGCCCGCAAGGCAAAACGCTGGCGCACCATCGACATTCATTGCCACTGCATGGTGCCCGAGGCCAATGCGATGGTGCTGAAGGCCACCGGCGTTGCCGGCGGCGGCGAAAGCCCGAACGCCAACGCCCATGTCAACGATCTCACCAGGAGCATCGCGCAGCAGCGCGGCAAGATCGACTTTCCGAAACTGACCGACCTCGAGACGCGCCTGGCCGACATGGACCGGCTCGGCATCGACGTGCAGGTGATTTCGCCCTATCCCGGCCACTTCGTCTATGCCGCGCCGCCGGAAGTGGCGCGGGACAGCGCGCGGATGGTCAACGATCATATTGCCGGGCTGGTGGCAAAGCATCCGGATCGGCTGATGGGCATGGGCACGGTGCCGCTGCAGGATCCCGGCATGGCGATCGCGGAACTCGACCGCACCGTCGGCGAACTCGGTTTTCGCGGCGTCGAGCTTTGCACCAATGTCAGAGGGGTCGATCTCACCCGCGCGGGGCTGGAAAAATTCTTCGCGCGCGTGGAAGAGCTTGGGCTGCTGGTTTTCCTGCATCCGTTCGGCACCAGCCTGGTCGGGCGCATGAGCGATCATTATTTCCCCAACACCATTGGACATCCGCTGGATTCCGCGCTCGCGGTCGGGCAGCTGATCTTCGACGGCTATCTGGAGCGATTTCCCGGGCTGAAAGTGTGCATCGCGCATGGCGGCGGCTATTTGCCGGCCTATTGGGGACGCTTCGATCACGCCTGGGCGCATCGCGAGGATTGCCGGGTCAACATCAAGAAGCCGCCGTCGGAATATCTGAAGAAGCTCTATTTCGACACGGTCGTGTTCGACGAGCGCGAGCTTGCGCATCTGATCGAGATCTGGGGCGCCGATCACATCATGCTCGGCACCGATTATCCGTTCGACATGGCGGAGCCCGATCCCGTAGGCTTCCTCGACGCCGTCAAAGGCGTCAGCGACAAGGACATGGCGCTGGTGGCCGGCGGCAACGCCGAGCGGCTGCTGGGGATGCCGGCACAGGCCAAATGAGGGCCTGACACACGACAAGCTTCGGAGATTTCGATGCATCAGGCGGCAAATGTGCAATTCGAACGCGCCGTGGCGGAGTTCGTCCGATGGCGCGCCGTCCCGGAGCAGGACAGATCGCCAGGCCCGGCATGGTGGTGGGGCCCGGCGTTCGAGGTGCTCGGCGTGCAGCAACCGATGCCGGCCGAGTGGTGCGCCAGTCTGGAATTACCTGACGGCTCGTCCTTCACTGATGGCGCGCGGGTGTTCCTCAACGCGCTCGCCGACCAGATCTGGCTGCCCTGGCCCCATGATTTTCCCGGCAAGGCGAGCCATTCGGCTCCCGCCTGACGCGGTCGATTAGCGCCGTACCCGCGCGGCGGCGCGCTTCAACCTTGATCGCGGTTTGGATTCCCCGGCAGCGGCGTTGATTGCGGGCTGAAGCGGCGGAGCGACCACCATTGGTGCGGAGCGGAGCAGGCCGGCCAGCTCTTGCGGCGGCAGCGGCTTGCTGAACAGGAAACCCTGCATTTCGTCGCAGGCATGGTCGCGCAGGAAAGACTGCTGTTCGATGGTTTCAACGCCTTCAGCGACAACGGTCATCCCCAGCGCCTTGCCCATGCTGATGATCGCCTGCGCGATGGCCTGGTCCTCGGAATCGTCCGGAAGGTCGCGAACGAAAGACCTGTCGATCTTGATGGTGTCGATCGGAAACTGCTTCATCAGCGACATCGACGAATAGCCGGTGCCGAAATCGTCGATCGCAAGACGAATGCCCCGGCTCTGGATGGCGTCCAGCACCTTGATCGCGCGCGAAACATTCCGCATCACCATGCTTTCGGTGACCTCGAGCTGCAGCAGCACCGGCGACATGCCGCTTGCCGCCAGCGCATCATCGATATCCTGCAACAGGCTCTCATCGCCGAACTGCCTTGGCGACAGGTTGACCGCCATCGATACCGGCAGCAATCCAAGACGCTGCCAGGCCATGTTTTGCGCGCAGGCTTCCTTCAGCACCCAGCGGCCGATCGGGACGATCAAGCCGGTTTCTTCGGCGAGCGGAATGAACTGCATGGGCGGCAGCACGCCGAGCTCCGGGTGGGTCCAGCGCAACAGCGCCTCGACGCCGGTGATTTGCCCGGTCGTCATATCCACCTTGGGCTGATAGTGCAGCGCGAACTGATCGCGATCCAGCGCACGGCGCAGCGCCGTTTCCAGCGTCAGGTGCTCGATCGAGAGGGTCTTGATCTCCTTGGTGAAGAAACGGAACCCGTTCTTGCCGTCTTCCTTGGCGAGATACATCGCCATGTCGGCATTCTTGGTCAGCGTCTGCACGTCGACGCCGTCCGAAGGATACATGGCGACGCCGATGCTGGCGGTGGTGTGACATTCGTGACCGCTCAATTGCAGCGGCTGGCTGAGAACGGACAACAACTCGCGGGCGACACGCATGACGTCGTCGTTCTCCGCGGCTTCCTCCAGAATGACGACAAATTCGTCGCCGCCGAGCCGCGCCACGACGTCGCTTGAACGCAAGGCGTTGCGCAGCCTGCTGCCGATCTCCACCAGCAGCATATCGCCGGCATCATGCCCCAGCGAATCGTTGATGATCTTGAACCGGTCGAGATCGATGAACAGCACGGCAAATCGACGATGATAGCGGCCCGCGGTCTCGATCGCGTGGCGAAGCAACTCGTTGAACATTTCCCGGTTGGGCAGATCGGTCAGGCTGTCGTGCGATGCGAGATATTCGATCCGCGCGTCCGCCTTGGTCTTTTCGTCCGCGCGTTCGAAGTTGTCGAGCGCGAACGAGATGTTTTCCGCGAGTTTCGCGAGCAATTCCACTAAATCATCGGTGAACACGTTTTCCTCGCCGGCAAGAAACAGCAGTACGCCGACGGCATCGCCACCCTTGCGCAGCAGGGGGAAGCTGGCGCCGGACCGTGTCCCGCCGTCCCTTGCGAGCTTATGCCAATGAGCGGTCCTCTCATTGGTCAGAAAATCATTCATGATGCAGGGCGCTTTTGTCCGGAACGCGGTTCCGGTCAAGCCGCGGCCTTCGGGACGTTCTGCCGAGATGGCAAAGCGGGTGCTTCTGACGCGCTCGCTGTTTCTTCCCTTTGACGCGGCAATCCGCAGGAACTCCTCGCCGGGCTCGGCGAGCACAATCGTCGTGGAGGTGAATTTGCCTCCGAGCACGGCGGCCGCGCAGACCAGTTCGAACATCTCGGCCCGGGTCTTGGCCCGCATGATCGCTTCGTTGGTCGCGCTCAGCGCGGCAAACATCCGTGTCAGCTGCTCCTTTTGTTCCTCGGTCCTTGCCTTCTCCTCGGCGCGGTCGAAATTGTCGAGTGCGAACGAGACGTTTTCCGCGAGCCGCGCAAGCAACTCGACCAGATCGCCGGTAAAGGCGCCTTCATCGCGGGAAATGAACAGCAGCACGCCGATCGCCCGGTTGCCATTCTCCAGCAAGGGAAAGCTCGCGCCGGACTGTGTTCCGTCCTCCCTGGCTTGTTGATGGAAGTACGCCGTCCGCTGATCGGCGAGGAAATCGTTGATAATGCAGGGTTGCCGGGTCCGGAACGACGTCCCGGTCAAGCCCCGCCCCTCCGGCAGATCGGCGGAAATCGCGAAACGCTTGGCTCGCATACGCTCGTAGTCTGTGCCTTTGCTCGCGACAATGCGCAGGAACTCTTCACCGGGCTCCGCAAGCGCAATGGTGGCAGAGGTGAACGTTCCGCCGAGAACCGCGGCATGGCACACCAGATCGAACAATTCCGTCCTCGTTTTGACCCGCATGATCGCTTCATTGGTCGCGCTGAGGGCTTCGAACATCCCTGTCAGGCGATCCTTCTGTTTTTCAGCTTTCGCCTTCTCTTCGGCGCGATCGAAATTTTCGAGAGCGAACGCCACGTTCTCCGCAAGCCGCTGCAGCAGATCAACCAGCTCCGGCGTGAACGTCCCCCGCTCCAGCGAGTTGAAGATCAGCACACCCTCCGCGCGCCCGCCATTCAGCAATGGCAGCGCCGCCGACGAGCCTACGCCGCTGCGACGGGCGTTGTCGTGCCAGGGCATGGTTCGTTCATCGGCCAGAAAGTCGTTGCTGATGCAGGGCTGCCGGGTCCGGAACGCCGATCCGGTCAACCCGCGCCCCTGCGGCACGGAATCGCTGATCGCAAATTTCAGGTTCCTCATCTCGTTCGCCTTTGGCCCGTTCGAGGCAACGACACGAAGAAATCCGGAATTGGCATCGGCGAGGGCAACGGTCGTCGAGCTGAACTTGGCACCCTGCACCGCCGCCGCGCAGACCAGGTCGAAGAGCTCGATACGCGACTTGGCCCGCATGATCGCTTCGTTGGTCGCACTGAGGGCTGCGAACATTCGCGCCAGCCGTTCTCTCTGTTCCTCCGCGCCAGCCTTTTCGGACGCGCGATCGAAATTATCGAGAGCAACCGAAACGTTCTCCGCGATGCGCGCCATCAGCGCGATGATCTCCTCGTCCGCCACCCAGGACTTGCCGATGAAGAACATCAGCACGCCGACGCTCTTGCCTACCTTGATCAGCGGAAGCGCGACGCAAGCCACGGCTCCCGTCTCGCGCCCCGCCTGGTGCCACGGCCGTCCCTGCTCGGAGTTGAGGATGTCCTTATTGATGCAGGGCTTCTGTGTTCGAAAGGCGTTCCCGCAAACGCCGGTGCCGTAGACATTACCCGGATCGATCGAGAAGCGCGTGCGCTTGACCTGTTCGACAATTTCACCGGTTCCGGCAACCGGTTTCAGCCAGATCGAATCTGGCTCTGCAAGCAAGGCGACGGTAGCAAGGGATTTTCCGCTGTGAACGCTGGCGTCGCAGACGAGCTGGTAAAGCTCCTGCTCGGTTTTTGCGCGAAGAATTGCCTCGTTCGTCGCACTCAGGGCGCCGAACATCCCGTTGAGCCGTCGCATGGCGCGCTCGCCGCTCTTGCGCGCGGCCTCGTGGTCGAAATTGTCAAGCGCATATGAAATGTTCGCCGACATGCGCTCAAGCAGCGAAACGATCTGGTCGTTCAGCGAGCCGGCTTCGTGCCGGGTGACGAGCAGCACGCCGACGCTGCTGCCGTTGCAGGTCAGCGGCAACGCCGCTGCCGCGCCGACATGCGCCTTACATGCGCCCTCTCGCCAGGCCAGCGAGCGCGTGTCGTTCAGGAAATCATTGCTGACGATTACTTTCTGGTCGCGGAAGGCCTGGCCGCAGACCCCGGACCCCGCCGGCGTGTTCGCCGCCACCGAAATATCGATCTTGCGCAGCCGTTCGACGTCTTCGCCGAAGCCGGCGGCAACCCGCAGCATGCCGGTCGCCGGCTCCAGCAAAAACACTGCCGTCGCCAGGAAGTCCCCGCTGGAAAACGCGGCTTCGCAGACCTGCCGGTACAGCTCCTCGGGCGTTTTGGCATACAGGATCGCTTCGTTGGTTGCACTCAACGCAGCGAACGTACGCGCGATTGTCGTCTCCAAGATCGTTGGCTCCCAGTGGCAATTTTTGCCAGCCCCGGAGATTTATGCGGGGGGACGCCTAAGTGGCCGTTATGGGCGGCAACAAGTTGTGATTCAGAGTAAATGTCATGCGAATATCGACGCGCGAAAGCCAGACAAGCAGGGTTCCCCCGGGCCGATCGAACGCCCGGGCACCGCGGCCAGACGGCCGTCAGGACGCGCCGACGCGACTACGTTGCGTTGCACCCAGACAAAGAATTTGGCCCGGAGCCATTGCTCTCAGGCCATCGCTTTGAGACCATGCCGGCGACAACAAGCAAGACCCGCTTCCCGCGCGGGCGTCGAAGAGGACCCCCCATGCCGATCCTGCAGGCCGACCGTCTCACGCGCATAGGTGCCGCGCTGCTCAAGGCCGCCGGCGCGTCGGACGAGGAGGCGGACGCCGTGGCTGTCGGCTGTGTCAACGCCAACCTCGCCGGCCATGACTCGCACGGCATCATCGCGATCCCGACCTATATCGACCGCATCAAGGTCGGGCATATCGTTCCCGGCGCGAAATGGACGATCGTGCAGGAAACCCCGACCACGACCGTCATCGACGGCCATTGGGGTTTTGGGTTTCATGTCAACGCCAAAGCGATGGCGCTGACCATCGAAAAGGCGAAGACCGCCAACGTCGCAGCCTGCACGGTGTTTCGGCAAAGCCATGTCGGACGGCTCGCCGCTTACCCGATGATGGCGATGCGGGCGGGCATGATCGGGCTCGCCACTGCCGATTCCGGCCGTTCACCCAAGCACGTCGCGCCGTTCGGCGGCCGCGAGGCGCGGCTCGGCACCAATCCGATTTCCATTGCCGTGCCGTCCGACCTCGAAGCGCCCTTCTATCTCGACATGGCGACGTCGGCGGTCGCGGCCGGAAAGATCCAGCTCGCGGCTGCGCGCGGCGACGAGATTCCGACCGGCTGGATCGTCGACAGCGAAGGCCGGCAAACCACCGATCCCAGGCAATTCCGCAAGGGTGGCGCGCTGCTGCCGCTCGGCGGCACCGAGGGCTACAAGGGAAGCGGCCTGGCTGCGATGGTCGAGGTGCTGTGCGGACTATTGACCGGCCTCGGCTTCGGGGTCGAGCCCACCGGACGGCATAATGACGGGTGCTTCATGGCGGTGTTCAACGTCGCGGCGTTTCGGCCCTTGAAGGATTTCAAGAAGGAAGTCGCCGAGTTCGCGCGATATCTCAAGGCGACGCCGCCCTCCGAAGGCTCACCCGGCGTATTCTACCCGGGCGAGGTCGAATATATCCGGGAGCAGCAGCGCAGGGTTTCAGGGATCGACGTCGAAGACGCGACCTGGGACAAGTTGCGGGCGCTGGCCGGCGAATACAAATTGGCTGCTGCGCTCGATCTGGCGTGAGACCGCATTCGGCCGGAACAGGGAGAGCAGCATGACGCGGCAAATGGTGATGGTTGGCTTCCTGCAGGCGCAGAACTGCACCAACCTGCCGAGTTCGTGGCGCCATCCGGAATCGCGCGACGATTCGATGTCGGCGGATTACTACCAGGAAATCGGCCGGATCCTCGAATCCGGCAAATTCCACATGGCGTTCTTCGACGACCGCCTGGCGATGCCCGATCGCTACGGCAACGACCACGCCCACACGGTCGAATACGGCATCCGCTGCGTGAAGATGGACCCGCTGGTCGTGCTGACCTGCATGGGCATGGCCACCGAAAAGCTCGGGCTTGGAGCGACCGCCTCGACCACCTATTTCGAGCCATTCGATGTCGCGCGGCGTTTTGCCACCCTCGACCTCATGTCGGGCGGGCGGGCGGCCTGGAACGTCGTCACGTCACTCAATGACGGCGAGGCGCAAAATATGGGCAAGGACGCCCATCTCGAACACGATTTCCGCTACGACCGCGCCGACGAATTCATGGAAGTGGTGCTCGGCCATTGGGATGCCTGGGAAGACGCCTCGCTGATCATGGACAAGACGACCGGGCGCTTTGCTGATCCCACGAAGGTGAAGCGGCTCGACCACAAGGGCAAGTTCTTCAAGTCGCGCGGGCCATTCACGGTGCCGCGTTCGCAGCAGGGGCACCCCGTCGTCATCCAGGCCGGCGCCTCCGGGCGCGGCCAGCGCTTTGCGGGGCGATGGGGCGAGGTAATTTTTACTGCCGCGCGCAATGTCGCCGGTGCCAAGGAGGGTTATGCGGCCGTCAAGAACGAGGCCACGAAGGCCGGGCGCGATCCCGACCAGATGTTCCTATGCAACCTCACCACGCCGGTCGTTGGTGCGACCAAGGCCGAGGCCGAAGACAAGATGGCGCTGATCGACAAGCTGCCGCTGCAGATCGATGCGCTCTCGCTGCTGGCGGAGGCGCTGAACTACGACTTCGCCTCCAAGCCGCTCGACGAGCCGCTGACCACGGAAGAGCTTCAGGGCATGCAGGGCATCCTCGGCATCCGCGACGGCGTGCTGAAGAATTCAGGCAAGGCCAATCCGAGCGCGCGCGATTTCGTCACCTTCTCCGGCCGCGGCCAGGTGCAGGACGCCATCGTCGGCGGGCCGAAGGAGATTGCGGACAAGCTCGAGCAGATGTTCGTCGAGCGCGGCTGCGACGGCTTCGTCATCGCGGCCACCATCGTGCCCGGCTCATATGCCGATTTCGTCAAGCACGTCGTGCCGGAATTGCAGCGCCGCGGCCTGTTCCACAAGGATTATGCCGGCAAGACGCTGCGCGAAAATCTCGGCCTGCGGCGCCCGGCCGCCGGCGCATGGAAAAGCAAGCCGCAGATCGCGGCCGAATAAACCGGGATAGAGGGATAACGCATGCGCTGGCTGAAATTTACCGCGAACGGACAGACCTCCTGGGGAATCGTCGAGAAGGACCGCGTGATCGAAGTCAGCGGCGACCCTTTCGGGGAATGGCAGCGCACGCAACGCTCGCTTGCACTGGCGGAGGTGAAGATCGAACTGCCGGTGATGCCGCGCACCTTCTATTGCGTCGGCCTGAATTACCTCAAGCATCTCAAGGAGGCCGCCGACAAGGCGGGCACGGTCCCGAACATTCCGGACCGTCCCGAGATCGGCTATCGCGCCCAGAACGCGCTGATCGCGCATGACGAGGACGTGGTGATCCCGGCCACCGCCACCGAAAAGATCCATTACGAGGGCGAACTGGTCGTGGTGATCGGCAAGAAGGCGAAACACCTGACCGAGGCCGAGGCGATGTCCTGCGTGTTCGGCTACACCATCGGCAACGATG
>Ga0207932_1000915_pt1 | contig 10214 bp, 9 predicted proteins | sample NGESurdeep092012_FD_184480 | JGI IMG/M metagenome (GOLD analysis project Ga0207932, IMG submission 184480) | Arctic peat soil microbial communities from Barrow, Alaska - NGEE Surface sample 415-2 deep-092012 (SPAdes) | ecosystem: Environmental > Terrestrial > Soil > Wetlands > Peat ...
CACCGCCGATTCGCGGCGTGAACCGCGACAGCGGAACGGACAGCGCCAACGGCGGTTGGCTCCGGCGACTTGATACTCCCAGTTAAGCCCTTGTTGGTTTTGGTTATCATCTTGGGCGACGGGCGGGGAGTGTCACAAGCACTCCCCGCATAACCAATCGTGTTTAACCCGGGGTCTCGCGACCCCACATCGAATGATCAGCCATGAAATACTACACTTCCACCACACAATTCAACTGCGGAATCGACCTCCATGCCCGTCAGATGTACGTCTGCGTCATGGATCGGGACGGCAAAAAGCTCGTCCACACCAACATCAAAAACAACGACTTCGACTTCTTCCTCAAGCTCGTCGAGCCTTACCGCCACGACCTGACCGTCTGCGCCGAATGCATGTTCGGCTGGTATTGGCTGGCCGACGCCTGCCAGGCCGCCGGCCTGACCTTCGTCCTGGCGCACGCCCTCTATCTCAAGGCCATCCACGGCGGCAAAAACAAAAACGACCGCATTGATTCCGAAAAGATCGCGCACCTGCTGCGCACCAATCTCATCCCGCCGGCCTACGTCTATCCGGCGGACAAACGTCCTTTGCGGGCGCTGCTGCGCCAGCGCCTCTTCTACGTCTGGAGCCGCAGCGAACTGCTGGCCCGCATCCAGTCCCATCAACTGGCCCATAACCGCCCACCCCTCCGCCAGACCCGTCCCAATCGCGATCCCTGGGAAGAACGGCTGCTGGCGCAGGAAGACAACCCCATCCGCCAGCTCGCGCTGCAAAACGATCTGGCCCTGATCCGGCATTACGACACCCAGATCACCGCCTTGGAAGAGCAACTGCAAAGGCTCACCAAGGCCACGGCCTGGCGCGACTACACCCTGCTCCAAACCGTGCCCGGCATCGGCGAACATCTGGGCCTGACCATTCTCTACGAAGTTGGCGACATCAACCGCTTTCCCACCGTCAAGGATTTCGTGTCCTACTGCCGGCTGGTCAAAGGCACGGTGGCCAGCGCCGGCAAGATCAAGGGCCTGCGCGGCGCCAAGCTGGGCAACCCCTATCTGCGCTGGGCCTTCGGCGAAAGTGCCGTCATTGCCAAACGCGATCATGCCGTAATCGGTCCGCTGGCCCAACGGCTGGAGGCCAAGATGGGCGGCAACAAATTCAAGGCCAACACCGTGCTGGCCATCAAGCTCGCCCGCGCCGTCTATTTCATGCTCAAGAACAAAACCGTATTTGACCCCGAGCGCCTGGTGGCTGCGCTGACCCATAAATGATTTTGGCCCTGGCGAGAGACAACCCGCACGTCTAACTGGAGCCGTTTACCAACCCGATGCCCTTACGAGTCACAGACCAAACTCATTGGTGCCAGAGCACCCCCGGTCTGCGTTGGGCACGGGAGCCACGTAAAGGTTTACCACGTGGCAAGGACTCCGCGGATTTGATTGGGAGCTCTCGCCGGCGGCCAACACTGCGGGGTTTTCGACCGCCGGGGGCGCGAGCTGGATGGCTCGGCAACCGCCCCCGGCTCGTTTACCTTGCCAACCACATAACCTCGGAACGAAAAGATTTTGGAGTATCCGCCCCCAGGGCACGTCCGCAAAAAACTGGAGCCTGGAGTTCAGCGATGAACGATTGGGCAGCCGACATCAACTTGAATGGATAGCCCAGGGGTTTACTGCGGTGAGTTTCTGGACCGCTCCGCGGCGTTGGATCGCGGGGCTGGAAGACCGGTTGAGGTGTCAGGGGCATCGGCCCAGCGCTCTGACCGGCCCGATTGAGTCCGAATAGGTGTTTAGCCGGACTCCCCGCCGCCGCCAAGGCTCTGGCGCGGCAGGCCATGTCCGAGCTGCCAAAAGAAATTAAGCCGGAGTTCCCGTTCTGAGGACGCGAACACGGAAAAGAAATCTTTTCCGTAAGGGATTTTTTTTGCCTGTTGACAGTCCGGGCTTAATAGGTGTTAGCCGGCATCGTCATGACCTCAAAAACCAATCGAGATGCCTTCGTGCCCGCCACTTCTAACCAATACATAACCCTCATAGTCTTTTAGCACCGTGTCAGGATCGATGCTCACTTCTAAATCATACTTCTTTCGTGAATCCGAAGTAAAATACAGTTTCGGCGAATCGTATAACCACTGGGCTCCAGATACTCCACACCAAATGAAATCCGACAACTTGTGCTTATATTCGAGGATAACGTGCCCGTCCTCGTCTTTCAAGGTCAGTGCCAGGGTGCCGCTGAGGTCCTCGATGAAAGGGGGCTTCGCATGAGAACCAGCGTTCCGCCATTCCAACTTCTGGGGGCCTTCGATTGCAAAATAGATTTCCTTGCGCCAACCATCCTTTGGAAGGCCATGGAAATGGTAGGTCAAATCAATAGGGCGATCTAACCTCACACGCTTAAATCGAACTTCGTAACCACCGCCGCCCTGCCAGAAACCGCCGTCCGGCATAGCGACAATCTCTCCGTCACCCCAATAATTCGCAATCGCTCTCTGAGTGGAACAAGATGTCTGAAGGAGCAGAACAATGAGTCCCACGGTTGTGACAAGATATTTCATGGTGCGCAGATGCCGGCTAACGTCCAAAGCTCAGGCACGCGGGACGAATGACGTCCTCCGCGATAGCGGAACTGGCCCGGCCATCCCGCGTTGCCTGCAGCGAGAGGCTGTGTGAAAACTCCTCGACGACCCGACGCGCCGAAAAAGCGACGCTCACATTTTCGTTATGGCGCATTTTTATTTTCAGTGAAGGTGATTCGAACCACTTTTTCGTTCTTCAAAATGACTGAATCCGAGTTTTCACACAGTCTCGCGATTTGTTAGGCAGCATCATCGAGAGTGTCGGCATTGGATGCCAGCGAATTTTAACTTCGGTGTTATTGTCCCATTGGTGAAGATAAAGGATGGCTCCGTTATAAACGGTAGTTCCGTTCGTCGAGAGCTGATAAGCGTAATACCTACCGCTGTCACCGTAGCCTGACGGCTGACCAAATGACTGATGTAGAAATTCAACAACAGCCGGAAACGTCTGCTTTGAAAGCATGATGACTACACCGTCACTATCCTCAAAGTATTCCCACTGGTCGGAGATATGTGGTAATCCATTGGTGGCAATCGGAGTACCGCCAAACCGTTCGGCGGTCTGTAAAACAAACTGACCAACATCACCATGTCCAGCGATAAAATGCCGATGGTCGCACCCACAAAGAACGGTGAGAAACAAGGTGAATAGTGGTGTGCAAATCTTCATGCGCTTGTGCTGCCTAACAGATATTCGGCCAAACCGCGGTTTGGCCTAAGTCGGCAATGTCATTTTGCCGGTTTTGTTTTATATGTCTGCAACCAACCGGGTTGCGTGAAAATGACGGGTGACCGGTTTGGCCTAAGCAGAGAGGGCGGTTTTGGGACTTGGCACGGGGCACTTGTGAATGCTCCGCACGTGGAGCGGTGAGGCTTGCTCCAATCAAATTGGGCCACCGGTTTTTCACTTGATTGAAAATTAGCATGACGGTTAAGTTGCTTTCAAGTAAAATCAGCATGTTTTTATGGGCAACCTGATTCCATTTCCTAATCGTCCGCGGGGGCGGATTTTGGCCAATCCCAAATTGAAGTTTTTAGATCAGTGCCGGGAGGTCATGCGGTTTAAGCAGTTGGCGCGGCGGTCGGAGGAGACGTTCGGGGTGGTTGAGGGTTGAGAGTTGAGGGTTGAGGGTTGAGAGTCAGGAGACCTCCAGTGCGGCGGTGCAAAATGCCATCAAGCTGGCGGCGCGGCGGGCAGGGTTGACGAAGTGGGTGACGCCACACACGTTGCGGCACAGCTTTGCCACGCATTTGCTCGAAAATGGTTATGATATCCGCACGGTGCAGGATTTGCTCGGACATAAGAATGTGACGACGACGCAGATTTACACGCATGTGATGCAGAAGCCGGGATTGGGAGTGAGAAGTCCGCTGGATCAGGGGTGAACATCCAACTCCGCTATCGCGCAAGCGGGCATCGAACTTCCAATTTGAAGACGCTTTCGGCGGGGACGCCGAAAGGGACAGGCGAGGCGCCTGTGCTACCCGGGGAACCGGGCGTCTAACTCGACAGCGCGCCCGCAGCGGCGGCCGTTTGATTGAAGACGAGTTTTTCCTTGTCGGATGTGACAACGATTGGCTCGCCGGCATGCAAATTGCCCTTGAGAATTTCCTCGGCCAGCGGGTCTTCGAGAAAACGTTCCACCGACCGGCGCATGGGACGCGCGCCGTATTGCGGGTCATAGCCTTTCTCCACAAGAAAGTCCTTCGCCTTTTCATCGAGTTCAAGCCGGATGTTTTTATGGCGGAGCCGTTCCAAAACCTTCCCGACTTCCAGGTTGAGGATTTGGATAAGATCAGCCCTGGTGAACGAACGGAACACAATCAGGTCGTCCAGCCGGTTTAGGAATTCGGGGCGGAACGTCTTTTTGGCCTCGTCCATGATGCGTTCGCGCATTTTTTCATAGCTGGCCTCGTCGCTGATGGGCGAGAAACCGAGCGTGGACGTGCGTTTGATGACGTCCGAGCCGACGTTCGAGGTCATCAGGATGATGCAGTTGCGAAAGTTGACGACGCGCCCGATGTTGTCGGTCAGTTTGCCCTCTTCCAGAATCTGCAACAGGATGTTCCACACGTCCGGGTGCGCCTTGTCAATCTCGTCGAAGAGCACGACGGAGTAGGGATTGCGGCGCACCTTTTCGGTGAGCTGGCCGCCTTCCTCGTAACCGACATAGCCCGGCGGCGAACCGATGAGGCGCGAGACGTTGAATTTCTCCATGTATTCGCTCATGTCAAGGGAGACGAGCGCTTTCGCGTCGCCGAACATCTGTTCGGCCATGGTCTTGGCCAGGAGCGTTTTGCCGACTCCGGTCGGGCCGAGCAACAAAAACGTGCCGATGGGCCGGCGCGGGTCTTTCAAGTCCGCACGCGAACGGCGCAGTGCCTTGCAAATTGCCGAAACGGCTTCGCGCTGGCCAACGACGACCTTTTCCATTTCAGTTTCGATGGAGAGCAACCGTTGCGTCTCGTCCTGTCCCATGCGCTTGATGGGGATGCCGGTCCATTTGGCGACGACGTGAAAAATGTCGTCCTCGTCCACCACCACGCGCTTTTCCTCGCGGCTGACGCGCCACGCGGCGAGCATGGACTCCAGTTTTTCCTTCGTCTGCTTTTCCTTGTCGCGCATCGAGGCCGCGCCTTCAAAATCCTGGTTCTTGATGGCGCGTTCCTTTTCGGTTTTGATTTCCTCAATCTCAACCTCAAGCGCCTTGGTCTCCGGTGGCCGCGTCATCGTGCCGATGCGCGCGCGCGAACCGGATTCATCCATCACGTCAATCGCCTTGTCCGGCAAAAACCGGTCGGTGATGTAACGGTCGGATAATTTGACGGCGGTTTCGATGGCTTTGTCCGTGAATTCAACCTTGTGATGATCTTCGTATTTTCGCCGCAGGCCCTTCAAAATCAAAATCGCCTCGTCCACCGAAGGGGCTTCGACTTTGACGGATTGAAAACGGCGTTCGAGCGCGGCGTCCTTCTCAATGTATTTGCGGTATTCGTTGAGCGTGGTTGCGCCGACGCATTGCATCTCGCCGCGGCTGAGCGCAGGCTTGATGATGTTCGAGGCGTCCATCGTGCCTTCCGCCGAACCGGCGCCGACAATGGTGTGCAATTCGTCAATGAACAAAATGACGTTCTTCGCGCGGCGAATCTCGTCCATGACGGCCTTGATGCGCTCCTCAAACTGGCCGCGATATTTGGTGCCCGCGACCATGAGCGCGAGGTCCAGCGTGACGACGCGCTTGTCGCGTAAAATTTCCGGCACGTTGCCGCTGGCGATTTCCTGCGCCAAGCCTTCGACGATGGCCGTCTTGCCCACGCCCGCTTCGCCGAGCAAAACCGGATTGTTCTTGGTGCGGCGGCAGAGAATCTGGATGACGCGCTCGATTTCGTTTTTGCGGCCGATGACCGGGTCCAGGTCGCCTTTGCGCGCAATTTCCGTGAGGTCGCGGCCAAACGCCTTGAGCGCGGGCGTTTTGACTTCGCCCTTTTTCTCCGGCCCCGCACCCGGCCCTTTTTCTCCGGCCTCGGGAATGGACGATTCCTCGCCGGTGAAATTCGGATCCAACTCCCTCAAAATTTCCTGCCGCGCTTGCTCGATGTCCACGTCGAGATTTTTGAGCACCTTGGCGGCGACACCGTCGCCCTCGCGGAGCAGGCCGAGCAAAATGTGTTCCGTGCCGACGTAAGTGTGATTGAGCGCCTTGGCTTCCTTGGAGGCGAGCGCGAGGACTTTTTTCACGCGCGGGGTGTAAGGAATGTTCCCGATCATTTTCTGGTCGGGGCCGGTGCCGACCTGTTTCTCGACCTCCATGCGGACGGTTTCGAGGTCGAGACCCATTTTTTGGAGCACGTTGACAGCAACGCCCTGTCCCAATTTGATCAAGCCAAGCAACAGATGCTCCGTGCCGAGGAAATTGTGATTGAACCGGTCGGCTTCCTTGCGCGCCAGCGCAAGCACCTGTTGTGCGCGCGGCGTGAAATTGCTCATGGCTTCGTCATTCATACTCGCAATATAATGCAACTGTTATGCCATTTTGTCCAATACAGTTTGGGAAAACCAACCCCGGGCGCGAAAAGAATTAAACTGCACAGTGACCACGCCAGCGCGATTCCTTAAATCCCAAACCCCAGGTGCGCAAAAGCGAGCGGCAACCGTTGTTGAACTTGCCCCTAAAATCAATTGCTTGAAAATCATCCAGCGTCCATGACAATCGTGAAGAATCACACTTGCGGTAATTAATTGGCACAATCCGATCTTCGTAGTGCGGACTTCGCAAAGCGTAAAGAAGTTCCCGCTTCACCCACTTGGAAACGGCTGCCTGTGGTGTTAACAGAATTACAAACCAATCGCAACGAGCGAGAGCCGCGCCGATTTCATCATGCCACTGTTGAGCGCCCAGGAGATTTGTTTCGCTATGCCAAACCGGCACACCATGACTTCGCAGCGCTGTGGCAATCCGCATCGCCATTGGACGATCTTTGCTTGAATGAGAGAGAAACACCTCACGTGGCAACGAGATGCGCGCCCTCTTTTTCATCCTTAGGCTGGAACAGGCAATTTTTGTAATATGGCAACGACACGGCTGATTGTCTCATCCACATCTTTTGTGGCGCGAATAAAGTGCAACTTGTGGAGAATCCAGGGAACATCCTCTGTCGGCTTGATTAACAAAGGAATCACGCGTCCACGAAACTGCGGCGAACTCAAAGCATATTCGATTTCAGAACGAACCCAATCTGATTTTGCCGAATCCGGTGAGAGCAAAACAATCATCGCATCGGCTGTTTGAAGCGCTCTGCCGGATTTCAGCAGCCAATTATCGCCGGGGGCGATGTCGCTTGCGGAATTCCACACCTCAAATCCTTCTTCTGACAGGCGGGAACGTAACAAGCGCACCCATTTTTCATCTGCTTCGCTATAGCTAATGAAAACTTTCATATCATCTCTTAACGCAATATCTCAAATCATCGAATCATTGTCCAACGCGTTTCTCAATTCCCCGCCCCCGGCGCCCCGAAATGTTTTGCCACCGGACGACCCACGTTTTTCAAACGTTCGCGCAGCATGTCGGCGCGGATCAAATCGCGTTCCTCGGCGGACAATTTGTCCGAAAGCTGTTTCTGCAAATGCGCCGGCTGCGTCAGGATGAACAACTCATCCACCAAGGAACGTTCCGTGCCCGGAAACAAGCCCATGTCCACGCCCAGCCGCATGAGCGAAAGCAGGTTCATCGTTTCCTTCGACGAAATGCTGTGCGCGTTGGCCAAAATGCCGTAGGCGCGGCCAATGTGGTTGTAAACGACCTTCGGTTTTTTTTCCAAAAGCGTCTGCCGCGCGTTTTCCTCGTGCTCGATGATTTGGGACAAAACCTTGTCCAGCCGCTCGACGATGGTTATTTCGTTTTCGCCGAGCGTCATTTGATTCGACACCTGGAAAATGTTGCCGAGCGCTTCCGTGCCTTCGCCGTAAAGCCCGCGCACCGCGAGGCCAAGCTTGTTGACCGATTGAACAATCGGATTGATCTGCTCGGCCAAAACGAGTCCCGGCAGATGCAGCATCGCGCTCACGCGAATGCCCGTGCCCAGATTGGTCGGGCACGCGGTCATGTAACCCAGGTCGTTGTTGAAGGCGTAATCGAGTTTTTTCTCCAGCTCGGAATCCAGATGATCAATCGCGCTCCACGCCTGCCGCAATTGCAAACCGGGACGCAATGCCTGCATCCGCAAATGATCCTCCTCGTTGATCATCACGCAAAAAGTTTCGTCGCGGTTCAGCACCAGGCCGCTGCCGGAACTTTTCGCGGCGTGTTCGCGGCTGATCAAATGCCGCTCGACCAGAATCTGTTTGTCGAGCGCGCTGAGATTGTCCATCGCCTCGGAAAAGGCGTCCTTCATTTCCGGCAAACTTTCGACCGCCGGACGGATCAAATCAAACACGCGAACGCGCTCCGGCTTTTTCGCCCAGCCGGGAAACGTGGCGTCCTTCAGATTGCGCGCGAGCCGGACGCGGCTCGACATGACAATCCGGTCGTGCGGGCCGTGCCGTTGCGCGGTCTCAGCGGGTGAAACGAGAAATTTGTGGATGTCCATGGCTCACGTCACCGTCAAACCCGTCCCGCGCGGGGTCAGTTGCTTCAGTTCATCGCGCAATTGGGCGGCCTGTTCGAAATCTTCCTCTTTGACGGCCTTGTCCAGTTTCTTTTGCAGCGATTTGAGCCGGTCGGCCTGCTCGCGTGATGCCCGCAACGCTTCCGGCACTTTGCCCGCGTGCCGCGTGCCTTTGTGCATCGTCTTGAGCAAACCTTCCAGGCCCTCCGCAAAGGTTTTATAACACTCCGGACAACCGAGCCGTCCCGATTTTTTGAAGTCCGCCTGCGTGAAACCACAGCGCGGACACTTGATTTCCACACCGCCGGAAGATTGTTCCATCTCCTGCGACGCCCCGAGGCCGAGCATCAAATCCGCGAGCGCAAAACCGCCCGGATCATTCACGCCCTTGGCTTTGGCGCATTCCTCGCACAAATCCAGCTTCTGCATCTTGTCCCCCACGATTTGGGTCAGATGCACCGTCGCCGGCTTTTCTTTGCAATTGGAGCACTGCATAACGCTATTTGTATATCGGCTCGCCGGAGACTTTCGTCAAGGCGTGGTATTCATCCTCCAGCCGGCGCGTGACCCGGCCGGGTTTGCCCGTGCCGATGACCCGCCCGTCAATTTTCACCACCGGCACGATTTCCGCGCCCGTGCCCGTCAAAAAACATTCATCCGCGCTGAACAAATCGTAACGCGTCAGGTTCGGCTCGGACACCTTCAAGCCGGATTCTTCGCCCAGTTCCATCACCGTCCGCCGCGTGATGCCGTAGAGCGCGCCCGCCGACAGCGGCGGCGTGAGCAGCGCGCCGTTTTTCACAATGAACAAATTGTCGCCCGTGCATTCGGCCACGAAACCTTCCGCGTTCAACATCACCGCCTCCTCGCAACCGCCGTTGTTCGCCTCGATTTTGGCGAGGATGTTGTTGAGATAATTCAGCGACTTGATGGCCGGGTTGAGCGCGCTGTGCAAATTGCGCGTCGTCGGCACGGTGATGATGTCCAGACCGCGCTGGTAAACTCCCGGCGGATAAAGCTGGATTTTGTCGGCGATGATGATGACCGATGGACGTTTGCAACTCTTCGGGTTCAAACCGAGCGTACCCACGCCGCGCGTCACCACGAGCCGGATATAGCCGTCACGGATTTTGTTTTCCCGGCACACCTCGACCACTGCGCGCGTGATTTGCGCGGACGACATCGGAATTTCAAGCAGGATGGCCTTGGCCGAATAAAACAGCCGGTCAATGTGCTCCTTGAGTTTGAACACGCGGCCATGATAGGCGCGAATGCCCTCAAAAATCCCGTCACCGTAAAGCAGACCGTGATCGAAGACCGAGATCTTCGCGTTGCGTTCGTCGTAATATTTGCCATCAATAAAAATTTTCATTTCAGAATCAATGCAGGTTATTGGAAAAAACCGGCTGAAGCAAACTTGAATTTGGGACTGTCGGAACTCCATGAGAATGTCCCCATGATAACTCGATAGAAATGTCCCCTATTGGGCGGGGTTGCGGTAGCAATCCCGGCCATAACATGGAGACAT
>Ga0207932_1000916_pt1 | contig 10208 bp, 6 predicted proteins | sample NGESurdeep092012_FD_184480 | JGI IMG/M metagenome (GOLD analysis project Ga0207932, IMG submission 184480) | Arctic peat soil microbial communities from Barrow, Alaska - NGEE Surface sample 415-2 deep-092012 (SPAdes) | ecosystem: Environmental > Terrestrial > Soil > Wetlands > Peat ...
TGCCGCCGACTTTTTCGAGCGCCTGATAAATCGGCACGGTGCCGATGGGCACGGGGGAGTTGCGCAGAATCCATTCGCGCGTGGCGTGGATGTTCTTGCCGGTGGACAAATCCATGACGGTGTCCGCGCCCCACTTGGTGGCCCAGCGCATCTTTTCGACTTCCTCCTCGATGCTCGACGCGACGGCGGAGTTGCCGATGTTGGCGTTGATCTTCACGAGGAAGTTGCGGCCAATGATCATCGGTTCGGACTCGGGGTGGTTGATGTTGGCGGGGATGATGGCGCGGCCGGCGGCGACTTCGGAGCGGACGAACTCGGGAGTGATCTCGGCGGGGATGCGTTGGGGGAAATGGCGGAAGACGGAGGGAACAAAGTCCCCGCCCTGTAGCGGCGCTCTGTGAGCGTCGTCTCCGATTCGGCAGTCACAGACCGCCGCTACAAGCTGGCTTGAACCGGCGTGCTGTTTGGTCAGGTCGTTGCGAACATTGTCCTTCGCCATGTCAGCCATCTTCGCGCGTCCCATGTTTTCACGGATGGCGATGAATTCCATCTCGGGCGTGATGATGCCCTGCTTCGCATACCAGAGCTGCGTAACGGGATGATCTTTGCTCGCGCGGAGCGGCTTGCGGCGCTGGCCGAGCAAACCGGGAAATTCCACGAGGCGATTCTTCTCCGCCTTGCTGGCAAACTCCGCGTGTTTGCCGGAGAGATAACCGTTGTCCATCGGCTTCACCTCGCGCCCGTCGTGTTCCTCCACGTCGCCACGTTTCAAAACCCATTCGCGTCGCAGCGCGGGCAACCCTTCTTCGGACGTGCCGGTGAAACTCGGGTCGCCCCACGGCCCGGAGCAGTCATAAACGCGCACCGGTTCATTCGCCGTCACCGCGCCCGTGTAAGACTTCGTCGGCGTGAGTTCAATCTCGCGCATCGGCACGCGGACATCGGGATAAATCGTGCCCTCAACAAAAACTTTTTTGCTGCTGGGCAGTTGCTCGCTGCTGTGCGGTTCGAACGATTCTTTGGTCGCGATCATAAACTTTATTTTTGTGAGTTGATCCGAAGAAATGCTTTTGAAGAAGGTGGCCTCAGTGGCCCTCCGCAAGGAGCTTCCTACGCCAGCATTACCTGGATCAGGTTCTTGGGTCTCCGGCGTTCCGCGCCGAACTCTCAGCCTTCGTCGTCCCTGCGGACGGCCGGTTGGCTCCCCGATGTCTGGAAAGCTAGGGCGAACGGGCCGCAGCGTCAAGCGCACGCCCGCGCAAAAAATTGTGTTTTACAAAAACTTAACGTGCCGTTCCACTTGTAATTGGTTAATTTTGTCGGACAAAATTGCATTGTTATGGCCAGCTTGAACATCCCAAATTTTTCCCGTGGAGCCGATCCCGTCAATTTCGTCAACGAGGCCGCGATCAAGGACATTCCCGAAGTCCTCAAACAACACGACACTTCACCCAACGGTTTGACCGAAGCGGAAGCGGCGGCGCGGCTGGAAAAATTCGGCCTCAACCAGGTCGCGGAAGAAAAGCATCACGGCTGGATCCAAAGAATTTACACTGCGGCGCGCAATCCGCTGGTGATTCTGCTGACGATTCTGGCGATCATCACTTTCGCCACCGCCGGCGGCGCTTCGGATATTGCCGGCGGCATGTTGATGGTGGCGATGGTGGTGCTGGGAATTTCGCTGCGGTTCATTCAGGAAACGAAGGCCGACAATGCAGCAGCCAAACTCAAGGCGATGATCAGCGTCACCGCCACGGTCGTGCGCGACGGCCAGCAAAAGGAAATTCCACTCAAACAACTCGTGCCCGGCGACATGGTGAAATTGTCGGCGGGCGACATGATTCCCGGCGACGTGCGGCTGCTTTCGGCGAAAGATTTATTTATCATCCAAGCCACGCTCACCGGCGAATCCATGCCGGTGGAAAAAACCGACGCCCGCGACGCGCGCACGAATGTTTCCTCAATTGAACACACCAACATCTGCTTTCTAGGCACCAGCGTGGAAAGCGGCGCGGCCACGGCGGTCATTGTCGCCACGGGTGCGCACACCTATTTTGGCAAACTCGCCGGCAGTCTCGCGGGCAACCAAGTGGAGACAGCGTTTGAAAAGGGCGTAAAAAAATTCACCTGGCTCATGCTGCGTTTCATGGCGGTGCTGGTGCCGCTGGTTTTTCTCATCAACGGCCTCACCAAACACAACTGGGGTTCGGCATTTTTCTTCGCCCTCGCCGTGGCCGTCGGGCTGACGCCGGAAATGCTGCCGATGATCGTTTCGGTCTGCCTTTCCAAAGGCGCACTGGCGATGTCGAAGAAAAAAGTCATCGTCAAGCGGCTGAACTCCATCCAGAACTTCGGCGCCATGGACGTGCTCTGCACCGACAAGACCGGCACGCTGACCATTGACCACATCATCCTCGAAATCTATTGCGACGTCTTCAAAAAGGAAAGCAACGAGGTGTTGCGCGATGCGTATCTCATCAGCCATTTCCAGACCGGTCTTAAAAATGTGCTCGACCGGGCCGTGTTGAAATACACGGAACTGCACCACGAACTTTCCGTTGATAAATATGTCAAGGCGGACGAAATCCCGTTTGATTTTTCGCGCCGCATGATGTCCGTCGTGGTCGAAGGCCCCGACGGGCAACGCCAGTTGCTCACCAAAGGCGCACCGGAGGCGGTGTTCAAAAAATGCACGCATTTTGAAAGCGACGGCGAAATTTTTGAAATGGAGCCGATTCTCGTCGGCAATCTCATCGAACAGGTCAACGATTTGAGCAGCGACGGTTTCCGCGTGCTGGCCATTGCGAATAAAAAAGTTGGCCCGCAAGCCGCTTATTCCAAGGCGGACGAAGAAGAACTTGTCCTGACCGGCTATCTCGCCTTTCTCGATCCGCCCAAGAATACCGCCAAAAAAGCCATCGCCGTTTTGCGGCAGCAAGGCATCACCATCAAGGTGCTGACCGGCGACAACGATCTGGTTTCGCGCAAAGTCTGCACAGAAGTCGGTATCAACGCAGAAAAAATTCTTCTGGGTAGCCAGGTTGAAACCATGTCGGAAGAGCAGCTCGCCGAGGCCGCCGAAATGACAGACGTGTTCGCGCGCCTTTCGCCCGCGCACAAAAAACGCGTCGTGATGGCGCTCCAGAAAAAAGGCCACGTTGTCGGTTTCATGGGCGACGGCATCAACGACGCGCCTGCGCTCCGCGCCGCCGACGTGGGCATTTCCGTGGACAACGCCGTGGACATCGCCAAGGAATCCGCCGATGTCATTTTGCTCGAAAAAGATTTGATGGTGCTGGAAGAAGGCGTGATCGAAGGCCGCAAAGTTTTCGTCAACATTTTGAAATATATCCGCATGGGCGCGAGTTCCAACTTCGGCAACATGTTCAGCGTGCTCGGCGCGAGCGCGTGGCTGCCGTTCCTGCCGATGCTGCCCATTCAGTTACTCACGAATAATCTGCTTTACGATTTTTCGCAGGTGCCGATTCCGACCGACAACGTCGCCACGTCGCAAATCGCCAAGCCGCGCCCGTGGGCGATGGGCGAGATTGCGCGGTTCATCATGTTCATCGGCCCCATCAGTTCGATCTTCGACTACACCACCTTCGCCGTCATGTGGTTTTTCTTCAAATGCAGCAATCTGGCCCTGGTGCCGCTGGCAATGACCAGCCGTTTCGCCGGAGTCACCGATCCGGACAAAATTTACGCCGCGTCGCTATTTCAAACCGGCTGGTTCGTCGAGTCCATCATGACCCAGACCCTCATCATCCACGTCATCCGCACGAATATGATTCCATTCATCCAGACGCGCGCCAGTTGGCAGCTCTCCATGACTACGATTCTGATCATGGGTATCGGCGCGTGGCTGCCGTATTCGCCGCTGGCTCCCATTCTGCATTTTGTCCCGCTGCCGTGGCAGTTCTGGCCCATTCTCGCCGCGACCCTCATTTGCTATGTAGGACTGACGCAAGTCATCAAGTCCTGGCTCATCCGCAAGTCGTGGGTCTGAAAAAATAAAAAGCAAAAACGCCGTTCCGCGCAAAGCGGGACGGCGGTTTTTATTTCCGGGAAAAATCAGGCGTTGAAAGATTTGCCGCAGCCGCAGCTTTCCTTCGCGTTCGGATTAATGATTTTGAAACCGCCGCCGGTCAGTTCGTCGCTGAAGTCCACCATCGTGCCGCGCAGGTATTGGGCACTGATGGCGTCCACTAAAACCTCCAGTCCCGACTGCATGGAGGCAAGATCGCCGTCGCGCTTTTCGTCGAAGACCATGCCGTATTGCATTCCCGAACAGCCACCCTGCTCCACATAGACGCGGAAATTCTTTCCCGCATTTTCCGGCTTCGTCAAAATGTCTTTCACCTCCGCCGCCGCGCGCGGCGTCAGCGTCAGAATGGTTTCTGTGGTCAGTTCACTCATGGTGCGAAATTAATTTCTCTTTGCGAACGTGTCAAACGGCGTCAGTTTTTTAGCGCCGCCCGTTTCTCCTCCAGCATCTCCGTCAATGGCGGCAATTCCTTTTCCAAGTCGGTCAAAAACTTGTCCACATCGCCCACGCGAAGACTGACCATCAATGGCAGCGCCTGCAGGCCGGCCTTTTTCTTCCAGAAAGGATTGTCCGTCGTATAAAACACATCATGATAATTTTCCAGCGCCAGTGTGAGCAGCGGCTTCCGTTCCGCCGCCGGCAACAGCGCCGCTTTTTTCTCCAGGGTCAGGCCCAGCCCGACCTGCGCCCGGCTGCGCAACCCGACGCCGGCATAAGGCGATTGCATCACCTGCGCAAACGCATTCGTCGCCGCGTCCAACGCGCCCATCGCAAAACAGCAATCACCCAGTTCGCTGCAGGCCAGCGCTCCCGTTTCATTCGTCGGGTTCGCCGCATAAATCTGGGCGAAGACATTGGTCGCCGTCTCAAAATTTGAAAACGGGTGGTTGGTGTCCAACGAATCCAACTGCTTCAGCACGCTGCCGTAGGCAAAACGCGCCTGATTTTTCAGATCCTCCGCTGGCCCGTTGGTGAACAAGCCTTGAAAATAGCGCACCGCATCTGGAAAACCCTGACGGCCAACCGCCGCGCGGCCAGCCATCAACTGCGCCGGATACACCAGCGGCGAATTGTTCCACGCCGGCGTCTGGAAAATGTATTCATAATTTTTCTCGGCATCCGGGTAATTCGTCCCACCCAGCCGGAAAAAATGATCGGCCACCCACCATTGCGCGAGCGGCGCATTGGTGTCCGCCGGAAACTGCGCCACGAAATTCGTGAACAGCCCGAACGCGACCGGCTCATTGCCCGACTGAAAAGTCGCCCAGCCACGAGCGTATTCCACCTGCGGCAACGCAGCATTCGTTGGATATTTTTTCAACCAGTCTTCGTAACTCGCGATGGCCGCCGGCCAGTTTTGCTCGCGTTCAAACGTCCGCGCCACGGCCACCTCCACCTGCGGCAGCAACGCCGAGGCGGACAATTGTTGCTGGTATTTTTGGAAAACTGCGCGCGCCTGCGCGGGCGAACTAAAGTCAGAAAACCCCTGCACCACCAGCAACAGGCTGTTGTCCACCATCTCGCTTTTCGGAAAAACCTCCAGCAACCGCTGCATCGCCGCTTCCGTCCCCGGCGCGTCTTTCAGCTCCAGGCTCGCCCGCAAAACCTGGTAAAGCGCGCGGTCGCCGAGCGATTTCGCCACCGCCGGAAAAGCGTCAAACTCCGTCAGCACCGCGTTGTAATTTTCCCGCGCGCCCATGTAATTTGTCAGCGCAAACATCGCGTCGCCCGTTTTGAACCGCGCTACGGCCAGATCCTCCGACGGTGGCAATAATTTTAATAATTTCCCGGCGGCTTCGAAATCGGCCAGGCTGTTGGTCAGGCTGTTAGTCGTGCTTTCCGCAAGCCACTCGCACCAGCCGCACCAGCCGCGATCCAGATACGCCTTGCCCGCCAACGGACTGTTCGTGAATCCGCCGATCAACCGGTCAAAATTCGTGTGCGCCGACACGAGATGATTGGTAGCCGCCGGCTGCCCGGCAAAATCCTTCAGGTGCAGTTCACCCAACGTGAGCAGCGCCAGTTCCGCCGCCGGTGAATCCGCAAACTGCGCCAGAAATTTTTCCAACTGCACTTCCGCATTGGTAAAATTATTTTGCGCCGCCGCCAATTCCGTGATTTTCAGGACCGCCTGTTTTTGTTTTTCCGCCGGCATGTCCGCCGCCAGATTTTCCGACCACGCCACCTCCGCTTCCGGCAGGAGATCCATTTTTTCCAGCAACGCACCGTGAAACACCACGCTGTCGGCCAGCAATCCGGCGTTTTTCAGCGAGCGGGCGACGGAAAGTAAATTGGTCGTGACCGCCACCGCCGCTTCGAGATCACCCGCGCCGGACTTCACCTGGCCGAGCAGATAATCCCGCTGCCATTCCAGTTTCGGCGCGAGCGTCTGCGGATTCAGCAAATTCAAAACCGCTTCCGCGCCGATAAAATCCTGCTGCGCGAACCTCGCCTGCGCCAGCAAAAGCCGGCCGCGCGAAACCAGTTCATTGGCCGCGTCGAGTGCCGCCGCGCGCTGAAACACGCCGTTTGTCGCGCCCAGCAATTCCGCAAGCTGCTCCCAGTTGCCCAGTTTTTCCTGCGCGGCTCCCGCCTCGACGACCGCGCTCAAGGCGAGCGGCGATTCCGGAAAATGTTTTGTCAGCGTGACAAATGTTTCCGCCGCCGCCGCCAGATGGTTGGTGTCGCCGATGGCGAATTGCGCCTCGGCCGTCCAGTAAGCGTAGCGGTCGGCCAGAATTTTGGCCTGCGCCAGATTGTTGGTGTCGGTCAGCAGCACGATGGCATTTGTAAATTTCTCCTGCTGAAATTCCGCCTGTGCCTGAAACAACACTGCCTCGGCCAGCCGTTCGGACTTCGGAAACCGTTCTCTAAACTGCGCGAACCCCGTCTCCGCGTGCGCCCAGACTTCATCCTGAAACGCTTTGGCGGCGGCGGCAAAAGCGTTTTCCTCGCGCGTGCCCGCAGCCAGGATTTGTCCGCCGCCCAAAATGAGCACGGACAAAATCAAAAGCCATCGCCGCAGAAAAGCCATGCGGGGAATCTAAACGACGGCGCGGGCTGACAAAAGCGGGAAATCGAATGGAAGATTATGGATGAAGCTGTTTTTTAAATTGCCGTCGGAAATTATTTCACTCCAGCTTGCAGCGAAATTCCGCGCACGCCTGCGCGATGTCCGGCGCGTTGAGAATCGCCGAGACGACGCAGATGCGCCGCGCGCCCGCCGCCAGAACTTCCGCGAGCGTCTGCAGATTGATGCCGCCGATGGCGAACCACGGGACGGTCACGTTCGCCGCCGCCCAGCGGACGTATTCAAGCGTCACGGGTTTCGCGCCCGGCTTCGTGCCCGTCGCAAACACCGGCCCGATGGCGAGGTAATCCGCACCGGCGTTCAACGCGCGCTTCGCCTGTTCGGGCGAGTGCGTTGATAAACCAATCGGCAAAACACGCTCCATTCCCCAGAATTCGATGACGTGCTTGTGCCCGGCGTCAAAAAAATCTTCCTGTCCCAAATGGCAAATGTCCGCTTCCAATTCTCGCGCGATGTCGTCGTGATCGTTGATGACGAGGCCGACGTTGGCGCGTTTTGTGACCGGCAGAATTTTTTCCGCCAGGCACCGGACTTCCTCGGGCGAGGAATTTTTGGCGCGGAGCTGGATCAAATCGCTGCCGCCGTCGCAGAGCTGCTGCGCGACGAGTTCCGGAGCGCGGCCATGCAGATAGGCCGTGTCCACGAAAGTGTAGAGTTTGCAGTCCGCGAGCGGTTTCATGCCGTCAGTTTCACCAGAAAATTGAACAACAAAGTAACGAAGTAATAAAGGAAAACCTTGGCACCTCTTTGAAAGCTGCTTCGGCTACTGCGGTGGTTCTGGACGGAGTGCGCCCGTCCCGGGCGCAGCAGCAGGGCATTTCCGGCGCACGCGAAAAGCCAGGCCATCCGTCCTGCCAACATTGCTGCGCCCGGGGACGGGCGCCCGCCGGCATCACTTTGTTTCTTGGTTCCTTCGTTGTTCAAAAAGGAAACGGCGGCAGGATTTTTTCCCGCCGCCGTTCGCATTAAATAATTTTACTTGAGGCCGGTGAGGTAGCCGAAGCGGGCGCGGAATTGTTCCGGTGTCAAGTTGACGATGACCGCGAGCTTGCCGAGTTGCTTCGCGTCCTCGAAATCTTCGCGTTCGAGGCGGATCATGTAGGCACAGGCGCATTCGTAGGCTTCGCCGTCCACGTTGACGCGACGGTTTTGCATGCGGCCGGTCTTGGGGTCGAGCATATTGTCGAACGGCAGCGGGTTCATTTTCCCGTCCACGAAGCTGATGATGGCGCCGTATTTTTCGGCCTCGGGCGAACGGAGAAATTTCACTGCCGCATAGCCGAGGTCGCGGGTGTATTCGGCGTCGAACGGAATCGGGTCGGCGCAGCGCAGTTCGTAGCCAAGATCCTTGTCTATGAAAGTCATCTTGATGCCGAGCTTTTCGAGCCGCTGCGTCAAAAGTTCTTTCATCAGGCGGCCAAATTCAATTTCACCCAGACGCAGATGGCCATGGTCGTCGCGGACGACTTTGCCGAAACGTTCAAGCTGGCCTTCGGGCAAGGCGGCCACCAAACCTTTTTCGCCGATCGCTTCAATCAAGCCTTCCGCGAGGACGACGAGGCCGTAGTTGGAGCCTTCGGCTTTGCGCTTGATGATGGAGCCGATGATGATGTCGCAGACTTCGTCCACGGTCACCTGGCGGCCGCGAAATTCCTCGGAGATGATCGAAAGGGTGGCCGCCGATGCCTTGGCGATGCCGAGCGCGAGATGTCCCGCCGCGCGGCCCATGCTGATGATGAGATACCAGCGGGACGTGGTGCGGGCGTCTTCAATCAGATTACGGACAATTTGCACGCCATAATGCCGTGCCGTTTCGTAGCCGAACGTCGGCGCGGTGCCGGGCAATGGCAGATCGTTGTCAATCGTCTTGGGAACGTGCGCGACTTTGATTTTACCACCGCTGCGCTTGGCCACGACGCTGGCGGAAAACGCCGTATCGTCACCGCCGATGCTCACGAGCGCGGTGATGCCGAGCTTTTCGAACACGGTGAAAATATTTTCCATCTGTTCTTCGGACTTGGTCGGATTCGTGCGCGCAGTGCCAAGAATCGAGCCGCCCCTGAGGTGGATGTCCTTTACGTCGCGGATGGACAGCGGCTTGATCTGCGTGGTGTCACCTTGGGCGATGTGCTTGAAGCCGTCGCGGAAGCCGATGACTTCGTAGCCTTGATTGATGCCTTCGATGGTGGCCGCCGCGATGACGCCGTTCAAACCCGGCGCCGGACCGCCGCCAACCAAAATTCCTAACCTGCCTTTATTGCTCATGTGTTTTTGAATGTTTTAAGTTGATGACCGTAAAGACTGCTTATCCTGCCCACACTGTAAAAAAAATTCAATTCCATTCTTGCCATAATCAGCCCACAATTTGTCCGCATAATGAACCGAGCGATTTTTCTCGACCGCGATGGCACGCTCATCGTGGAAAAAAATTATCTGCACCGCCCCGAAGACGTGGAAATTTTCCCCAGCGCGGGCGCGGCGCTGAAAAAATTGTCGGACGCCGGCTTCAAACTTTTTGTCGTCACCAATCAATCCGGCATCGGGCGCGGCTATTTCACGCTCGCCGACGCCGAGCGCGTCAACGAACATCTTGGCCAGAAATTTGCCCGCGATGGCGTGCGCTTCGAGAAAACTTACATCGCGCCCGAAGCGCCCGACCAGCCGAGCCGCGGACGCAAGCCGTCGCCGCAGTTTTTGTTCGACGCGCGCGATGAGTTTGATTTGAACCTCGCGGAAAGTTTCATGGTCGGAGACAAGCTGATTGACCTGGAATGCGGCTGGAATGCGGGCGTGAAAAAAAGCATACTCGTCCGCACCGGCTACGGCGCAGAAGTGGAACGCGAATCGCCGGAAAAAATTTCAAACGCCATGGTCGTGGACGGCTTGACCGAAATGGCGGAGTGGATTTTAAGGTAGGGCTGCGCTGCCGCGCAGCCTTGACTAAACACAGAAAAATGGGCGGAGCAGCAACTCCGCCCTACCAAAAATAATTTATGTGCGGCATCATTGGATACGTCGGGAAAAAAGCGGCCTCGCCCATCATCCTCGAAGGATTGCGGCGGCTGGAAT
>Ga0207932_1000917_pt1 | contig 10204 bp, 8 predicted proteins | sample NGESurdeep092012_FD_184480 | JGI IMG/M metagenome (GOLD analysis project Ga0207932, IMG submission 184480) | Arctic peat soil microbial communities from Barrow, Alaska - NGEE Surface sample 415-2 deep-092012 (SPAdes) | ecosystem: Environmental > Terrestrial > Soil > Wetlands > Peat ...
CCCGCCATGCCCTCGAGCACCACGCGCGCTGCGCTGAACGAGTCGGCGCGAAAGAACACCCAGGCGACTGCGACCGCGAGAAAGGTCAGCAGTTGTGCGAACGCGCGCGGCAGCGCGTAGCCTCCAAGCCAGCGCATCTGCACTTCGCGCCAGCCATGGTTCGCCACCAGATACAGGCCGTGCAGGCCGCCCCAGATCACGAAGGTCCAGCCGGCGCCGTGCCACAGGCCGCCCAGCAGCATGGTGGCCATCAGATTGGCGTGCCGGCGCAGCGGATGGCAGCGTCCGCCGCCGAGCGGTATGTAGAGGTAATCCCGAAGAAAACGCGACAGCGTCATATGCCAGCGGCGCCAGAAGTCGATGATGGACGCGGCCTTGTAGGGAGAATTGAAATTGGCCGGAAACACGATGCCGAACAGCCGCGCAAGCCCGATCGCCATGTCCGAATAGCCGGAGAAATCGAAATACAGCTGGAAGGTGTAAGACAGCGCGCCGCCCCAGGCGGCGAGCAGGGTGAGCGTCACGCCCCTGCCGGCGGCGTCGAATACCGGCGTCGCGAATTCGGCGATGCCGTCGGCCAGGACCACCTTCTTGAACAGGCCGATGGCGAATATCGTCAGGCCCACGGCAAAATTCTCCGCATTGAAGCGGAAGGTGCCGGCACGCGCGAACTGCGGCATCACCTCGGCGTGGTGCAGCACCGGACCCGCGAGCAGATGCGGAAAGAAAGTCACGAACAGGCCGTAGTGGATGAATCGGTACTCGCGCACTTCCTTGCGATAGGCATCGACCAGATAGGCGATCTGGGTAAAGGTGAAGAACGATATGCCCAGGGGCAGCACGATATGCGGGATCGGCAGCGAAAGTCCGGCGAGCGCATTCGCATTGACGGCGAAGAAGCTCGCGTACTTGTAGGCGCCGAGCACGGTCAGGTTGCCGGCGATGCCCAGCCACAGCATTGCCTGGTCACCGCGCGCCCGGCCGGCGCTCTGCGCCAGGCGCCGCCCGACCAGATAGTTGAAAATCACCGAGCCGCACAGCAGCAGCAGGTAACGCGGATTCCACCAGCCATAGAAGAACAGGGAAGCGGCGGCGAGAAAGCCGATCGCGGCCAGCGCCGAGCGCCTGCCGGCCAGGAAATACAGCAGCAGCACCACAGGCAGGAAACCGAACAGGAACGCGTAAGAGTTAAACAGCATGGCTTACCCTGCGCGGCCGTCGATGATCAGCAAGGACTGGTTCGGAAAAAAGATAGGCGAGCAAGGCAGGGAAATAAGAGGGTTCGACACTGGCTTTGCATCTTATCTCAATCCACCCGGATTCCATATAACATTGCCTTTTCCGAGTCTGTAGGAACGCGGTCTGCCGGACTTCCATGGCTATCGATCAACATTCCAGTATTCTGGTCATCCGCCGCGACAACATCGGCGACCTGGTTTGCACCACGCCGCTGATCAGCGCCTTGCGCCGGCGCTATCCGCGCGCGCATATCGCCGCGCTGGTGAACACCTATAACCGGCAGGTGCTCGAAGGGCACCCCGATCTGGACGCGCTGTACGCCTACGCCAAGGCCAAACACCGCCTGCCCGGACAAAGCCGCGCGGCCATCTATTGGGACAAGTTCGTATTGATGCTGAAACTGCGCGCGCGGCATTTCGACTATGTAGTGCTTGCCTCGCCCCATCCGGGTGCAAGCGCGCTGCGGCTGGCGCGCTGGATCGCACCGGCGCATATCGCCGGCTATGCCGACGCCAGGGGACAGGTGGACCTCGCCTTGCCCCGTGACGCGGCAGGTGCGATGCACGAAGTGGAAGACGTATTTCGCCTGGCGCGGCTGTTCGGCGTCGAGGGCGCGCCGGGCAAGCTCAGCATGGCGATGGACGCGAATGCGCGCGCGCACGCGCGTACTGCGCTGGGCGCGCGCGGCCCGGAGCGCAAGCTGATCGCCGTGCACATCAGTGCGCGCAAATCCAGCCAGCGTTGGCCGGTCGAGCGTTATGCCGAGCTGATGCAGGCGCTAGGAGGAGAAGCGGATTTCCTCTTGCTCTGGTCGCCTGGCGCGGCGGATCATCCGCAGCATCCAGGGGACGATGCCAAGGCGCAGGCAGTCATGGACGCGGCCGGCAATGTGCCGCTGGTGGCTTATCCAACGCACGCACTCAAGGATCTGGCGGCGGCGCTGTCGCTGGCGGACTACGTGATCTGCAGCGACGGCGGCGCCATGCACATCGCCGCCGCCCTGGATAAGCCCATCCTGTGCTTTTTCGGCGACTCGGACGCGGCGCGCTGGCACCCTTGGGGCGTGCCTTACCGGCTGTTGCAGCCGGACAGCCGCGACGTGGCGGATATCACCGTGGCTGCGGCGCTGCAGGCCTTTCGGGAGCTGCAGCAAGCGATGTAGGCTGTGGGGTGTACTCGGGCACGTGCGCGGCGAGCGCTTGCCGCGCCTGTTCGGTTCCGGGGTTGCCCTGCTGCAGCCAGGCAAGGAGTCCGTTCATCCAGTAAACATCCGGTGCCATGCGCGACTTGGCGACGCGCAGCTTCGGGTGGGGTGTGGGCAGGGTATGCTCGCCGTCTGCGAGCAGTTCCTCGTACAGTTTTTCGCCTGGCCGAAGACCGATGAATTCAATGCCGATGTCCGACTCGCCGTACCCGGACAGCCGGATGAGTTCGCGCGCCAGGTCGGCGATTTTCACCGGCTCGCCCATGTCGAGTACGAATACTTCCCCGCCGGCGCCCATGAGTCCCGCCTGTAGCACCAATTGCGCCGCTTCCGGGATCGACATGAAATAGCGCGTGATCTCGGGGTGAGTGACGGTGACCGGGCCGCCGCGCGCGATCTGCTCCCGGAATTTCGGGATCACGCTGCCGGTGCTGCCCAGCACATTGCCGAAGCGCACGATAACGAACCGGGTCGAGTTTTTCGCCTGCAGTCCCTGGCAGACGATTTCCGCCAGGCGCTTGCTCGCGCCCATCACGTTGGTCGGGTTGACCGCCTTGTCGGTGGAAATGAGCACGAATTTCTCCACCCCATGCGCGATGGCGGCTTCGGCCACGCGCCAGGTGCCGAGCACGTTGTTCTGGATCGCCTCCCAGGCGTTGCCCTGCTCCATCAGCGGCACATGCTTGTAGGCCGCCGCGTGGAACACGATCTCGGGGCGGTGCGCGGCCAGCACCTCGGCCAAGCGCGCCGCGTTCTTGACATCGCCGATTTCACAATTCAACCCGATTCTCGGGTACTGCTCGGCGAATTCCTGCTCCATGCGGTAGAGTGCAAATTCGTTGTGCTCGTACAGCACCAGCCGCGCCGGTTCGAAGCGCGCGATCTGCCGGCACAGCTCCGAGCCTATCGATCCGCCGGCGCCGGTGATCAGAATGCTGCGGCCGCGGATCCACTCTTGCAGACCGCTTTCATCGAGCAGCACCGGGTCGCGGCCGAGCAGGTCGTCGAGTTCGATGTTTCGCACTTGCGAAACCGTGACTTTTCCGCTAATGAGGTCCTGATACGAGGGCACGGTCAAGGCTTCCACGCCAGCGCGGCGGCAAATCTCGAGCGCGCGCCGGCGCGACTGGTGCGAGGCCGAGGGCATGGCGATAATGGCCCGCTCGAGCCCCAGGCGCGGGGCAAGCTCGACGAGGTTCTCCAGCGGGCCGAGCACGTTCACGCCCTGGATCTGGCGGCCGCGTTTCGCCGCGTTGTCGTCGAGCAGGCCAAGCACGCGCCAATCGCCGGCGCGCGCCAGATTCTTCAGCAGGTCGGCAGCGGCGTCGCCCGCCCCCAATATCACCACCGGCCTTCCGGGCGAGCCGAGCACGTTGCGCAGGCGGCGTTCTTTCCATACCCGGTAGGCGAGCCGGCTGCCGCCCAGGAGCAGAATCAGCAGTATCGGATCGAGCAGTATCACCGAACGCGGCACCGGCGGCAGCTGCGGCGGCAGCATCAGCAGCACCAAGGCGATCGCCAGGGTCGACAACACCACGGCCAGGGCGATGCGTTGCAGATCCGGCACGCTGGCATAGCGCCACATGCCGCGATACATGCCTGAGCCGAGGAAAATGACCGCCTGCAGGGGCGCCACCCAGAGTATGGCCGCCACCATGTTGTGGAGGTTGGCTTGCGGTATCTCGGTATTGAAGCGCAGCCAATAGGCGAGATACCAGGCGATCACGGCGGCGGCCACGTCATGGCCGAACGCCATCCAGTTGCGGATATGCATAGTCAAGTGGTCGCCGCGCGCATGACTTTTGCGACCGCAGTGCAGGTGTCGCGCATGTCCTGCTCGGCGAGCCCGGGGTGCAGCATGAACATCAGGCTGGAGTCGGCCAACCGCTTTGCCACCGGCAATGGCCGCTTCGGTCCAAGGCCGGCATCGACGAAAGCTTTTTCAAGATAGATCTCGCTGCAGGCGCCGACGCCGCAGGGTATGCCCTCGGCAGCTAGGGCGTCGAGGATACGCTGCATACTCCACCCAACACGCAGCATTTCCGGGCGGATGAAGGCGTAGTACTTGTAATAGGCATGCTCGCTATGGGCGGGCGGCATGGCCAGGCGCAGCGCCGGAACGGCGGACAGGCCTCGGCTGAGAAAACCGGCGTTGCGGCGCCGGTCGGCGAGCCACTGCGGCAGCTTCTTTAGTTGCAGCCTGCCGATGGCGGACTGCATTTCGGTGATGCGCCAGTTGGTGCCGAAGCTCTCGTGCAGCCAGCGGAATCCGGGCTGGTGCTCGCGCTCGAACACCGCCGCGTAGCTTTTGCCGTGGTCCTTGTACGACCAGGCTTTTTCCCACAATGCATGCGAATCGGTGACCAGCATGCCGCCTTCACCGCCGGTCGTGACGATTTTGTCCTGGCAGAAGGAGAATGCGCCTATATCGCCCATCGAGCCAGTCATGCGGCCCTTGTAGCGCGCACCGACGCATTGCGCGCAATCCTCAACCACGCGCAAGCCGCGCTCCTTTGCCAGGGCGAGAATCTCATCCATTTCGCACGGCCAGCCGGCAAGATGCACCGCGATGACGGCCTTGGTGCGGTCGGTCAGCACCGCTTCGATGCCCGCCGCCGTAATGTTCTGGCTGTCCGGGTCGACATCGGCGACCACAGGCGTCGCTCCGAGCCGGACGACGCAACTTGCCGACGCAATAAACGTCTTGCATGGAACCACCACTTCGTCGCCCGGGCCGATGCCCAACGCGTGCAGCGCAAGCTCGAGTGCAGCTGTGCCGTTGGCCAGGGCCACGGCGTATTTGACGCCGATGAGCGCAGCGAACTCGCGCTCGAATTCCTGCGATTGATCGCCGGTCCAGTAGTTGACCCTGCCCGAGCGCAGCACTGCCGCTGCCGCCGCGATCTCGTCTTCGGCGAAGTTCGGCCAGGGTGCGAAGGGCTTCTTGCGCACGGGCGCGCCGCCTTCCAGCGCGAGGCGCTGAAGCCGGTCTGAACGTTTTTCTCCGGGTCCCATGTTCAATCCAGGGGTCGCGCCGGTGAGCCGGAGACCCTGGCTCCATCCGGGACATCGCGGATCACGGTGGAGCCGGCGCCGACGATGACTTTGGCGCCTATCCTAACGCCCGGGGTCACAATGGAGCCGGCGCCGAGCAAACTGCCCAGTCCCACGCTAACGCCGCCGCAAAGGTGGCAGCCTGGCGCGATATGCACGGCGTCTTCTATGCGGCAATCATGGTCCACCGTGGCTCCTGTGTTGACTATCACGTGACCGCCCAGAGACGCGTCGGCGTTGACGACGCAGCCGGCCATGACGACGCTGCCCGGGCCAATTTCCACGCCCCGGCCTATGCTGGCACGGGGATGAACCGCGCTCGCGAAGCGCCAGCCAAGCTGGTCCAGGAGCGCCGCCACGGCAACACGGCTGGCGTTATCTCCAATGGTGACGATGGCGTGGCGTAGTTGCGCCGAGAACAGCGCTGGCAAATCGGCGCGCGTGCCCAGCACCGGATAACCGAAAAAGCGCTTGCCCTGATGCTTGAGGTCGTCATCGAGCAGGCCGGCGATTTCATAGCTCCCTTGCTGCTCGATGATGTCGATCACCACCTTGGCGTGGCCGCCGGCACCGAATACGACAAGTTTTTCCTTGGCTTTCAATTTCCCCTGCCGTGATGCGACCCCGTGAATTTGGTCATGGTGGCGTGCCCCGGTTGCGCAATGCCCTGCGGCCGCAGCATGCGCCATGCCGTCATGGCGATGATTCTCAGGTCGAGCCAGAACGAACGGTGTTCCACGTACCAGAGATCGAGTTCGAAGCGCTCCTCCCAGTCGAGCGCATTGCGGCCGTTCACCTGCGCCCAGCCGGTAATTCCGGGCCTCACCGCGTGGCGCTGCGCCTGGCGCTCGCTGTACAGGGGGAGGTACTCCATCAACAGCGGCCGCGGCCCCACCAGGCTCATGTCGCCTTTCAATACGTTGACCAGCTGCGGCAGTTCGTCCAGGCTCAATTTTCGCATCAATTCGCCGAAAGGTGTGAGCCTTGCTGCGTCGGGCAGGAGCTCGCCGGCCGCGTTCCGCGCATCGGTCATGGTGCGGAATTTGTAGAATTCAAACGGCGCGCCGTGCAGTCCGGGCCGGATCTGCGCGAACAGCACGGGGCGGCCCAGCTTCCGGCGCACCGCCAGCGCCAGCAGCGCGAGCAGCGGCGACAGGATGATGAGCAGGACGAGCGCTACTGATAAATCAAAGCTGCGTTTGAGCATTTATATGGAAACTTTCAATCAGCGTGCTGGGCCAAGAGTTGCCCGTAATGTTCGAGCAGGGCAGCGGTCACGACGGCCGAAGAAAAATCGCGCACAGCCCTCTGCCTTGCATTCTCGCCCATACGCCTGCGCAAACATTCGTCGCCGGCTAGCGTACGCATGCTTTGCGCGAGTTGCTGCACGTTGCCTGCCTCGAACAGCAGGCCGGTCTCGCCTTCGACGATCGCGTCGGTAATGCCGTAGATCCTAGAGCCTATGGCCGGCACGCCCGCGGCGGCGGCCTCGATGACGGTGCTGCCGAAGCCTTCGCGGTAACTCGGCAGGCAGAACACATCGGCGGCAGCGAAATATTCCTGCGGCCGGTCGGTGAGACCAGCGCTGTGCAGCCTGGGGGCGCAGTCAGCGGCGGCGCTGATGAGTGCAGAGTGCAAACGGCCTTCGTCCGGACCGACCAGGAGCAAATGTGCGTCCGGATGCTGGGTCCCTGCCTCGGCGAAGGCATGCGCCAAGTCGAGCAGGCCTTTGTCTCGGTTGATGCGCCCGAGGTAAAGAAACACGACGGCGCCTGGGGGAATCCCGTGGCTGCGCCGGACGCGCTCGCGGGCAGCCGCATCGGACCGAAAGCGTGCCGTGTCGACGCCGCAGATAGATCCGTGGGCCAGCACTGCCAATTTGGGCGCCACCACGATGCCTTGGGCGATCAGGAACGCACGCTGCGAGGCACTGTCGGCGAGCACATGGGTGGCGAGTCGCGCGATCAGCCAGTCCGCGCTTTTGAGCAGGGTGCGCATCAGACCGGCGCGGGTAACCCAAACCTGCCCGGTGAAGCTGTGCAGGCGCAGCGGCACGCCTGCCAGCGCGCCTGCGACCATCGCGAGCAGCCCTGCCTTGGGCGTGACCGAGTGCACCAGGTCGAAGCGGTGCTTGCGGAACAGCCGGAACAGAGCCAGCAGCGCCAGCAGGTCAGCCCAGGGGGCAATGGGGCGCGCGATGGGAATCGCCACGCAGGTAATCTCTTCAGACCATGGAAAAGGCTCATCCTCCGGGGTGAAATTGGCCACCGCCGTAACTTCGGCAATCTTGGTCAAGGCTTGCAGGTGTCCGAGCATGAATGCCTTCAGCGTCAAGGTCGCTGCGACAACGATGCAGATGCGCGGACGGGTGTGCGGATCAGCGTTCATGCGCTTGCGCCCTGAGTAAACTCTCGAGTTCGCGCCTATGCGGCAGGCCCAAATCATCCGACCGCCTGCAGAGGGAGTTCAGCAATACGTTCCAGGACCGCGCCAGCGTGTGACGCCGTCGGACACGCGCCGGAGTGGCCGACTTGTCTATGTGACAACCAGCCGCTTGAGGTATTTTGCGATGGAAAAAACCGTCGCGGCAATGAACAACAACCGGTTGATGCTCCCTGCCCGGTATAGGGCTACGAGATTACTCAATTCTCCCTTCTCCATTTCCCAAAGTTGGGCACTTAAACCTCGTTCCCCATAGATTGCTTTGTAATATTGCACTAGTGAAGCCTCAATGCGAACAATCGGAAATCCGGCAAAAGCCAGCTGTTGCCACAGATATAGATCTTCAGCGCAGCGTTTTCCTGGAGTAAACCGAAACGGAACCTTGCTTCTTAGCATCACCGATGAAGTTGGAAAACAGTTCTTAAAAAGGAGGCTTAGCGGACTAATATTCTTGTATGAGGATATAGAAGAAGCGTGTAGCGTCGGCTTACTGTCGAGCACTACAACATACTGATGTCCCGTGACAGCAATCTCTGGATTTCCCCGCATGTACTCATGCTGGATATCCAATTTTTCCGGGTGCCATTCGTCATCGGCATCCAGAAAAGCAATATAGGGCTGTGTGGCCGCAGCCCATCCCGCATTCCGAGCAACACCCGGGCCGCCATTTTTTTCGAGGGAAATGATCTTCAAACCAATCCTGTCTTGATATTTTTCCTGCAATCGGCGAAGAAGTTCCAGCGTTTTTCCTGCATCGCCGCTGCCGTCATCGACTAACAGCACTTCCATAGGCGGAAGCGTCTGCGCTGCGATCGAGGCTACCGCGCGCTCGATTGTTTCCGAACAACGATAACAAGGAACGATTACGCTGACGGGAGCCTGCATCAGCTTTCTCGGTAAAACAGCCTGCCGGGCCAGCCGGAGACAGAATAGGTTTTTTTGCCAACCACTCGCCAGCTGATCTCGAATAAGAATCTGCGCGCCGCGCGCGGCCCTCTGTTACGCCCCCATGCCGCCATGCAGGGGGCGAGCAGCACGAACTTTACCAGTTTCAAGAGCAAGCCCGTTTTGTACCTCTTCCGGACCGAGTCGAATTTGCCGAAATCGATTGCGCATGGTCGCTCCCCCCGTGCAGCCTTGATTCGGGAGGCGATTTCAAGCAAATGCCCGAACCGCACGGCATAGGTATGCTCGTTCCTCGTGCGGACATGGCCCGCCATGGCGATTCTGTCCCTTTCCTCTGGGTGGCCGAGAAAATAATTTATCTTGTCCGCAAGGTCTGAGACGCCTTCAAAGACGACAATTTCCTCGCCGACCCGATAGAAACGATCCAGATTTTCTGCGCTTTCTGTCATGAGGAACCCGCCCGCGCCAGGCGCCTCGAAGACCCGAGCCTTGATCTGGCGACTCCTCACGGGAACCAGGCCGCGCATCACCACTCCGGAATCCCCGAAATTCAGGCTGATCACCGATTCCCGCATAATTTTCGGTATCTCCTCCGAACGCACCGGCCCATTGTTCCATCCGTGGCCGAAGCATGCTACATCTATGCCTCGCTGTTCAAGCGCCGAAATCCATTTTCGCCGATTGCCGTAGCAAGATCCCACAAAAGATACCGGGTAGCGACATTCTCCGGCGGGCAATGGTTTGGCGAGACTCGCGGCGCTCGCCGCCCATTGCGTCAGGACGAAATTGGAATGCCCGCCCCTTTGCGATTTGGCGATTGCTTCAGGATAGGTGGTGGCGTAGATGTCGAATGCCGGCGCGACGAGCTTGGAAAGCTGCTCGTACTTCCATGAATCGTCCGTCGACCAGTTGATGATGACGGCATTGCAGCATTGCCGCACCAGTTCGAACGTTTCCAGCCAGATTTCGTAGCCAAGCAACAACACGCACAGGATGATATCCGGCTTTTCGGCCTGCACTTTTTCCAGGAACTTCCGGTTCAGATCGGCAAAGTCGCGATAGCTGCTACGGTTGAAAGACTCGAAGAAAATGACCTGATGGCCCAGATTGCGCAATGCCGGCAAGAAATTCACATACTCATAGCATTGTCCACGCGAAGGGTCGCCATAATTATGCTCGCCCAGGACGCAGAGAATTTTCACGGACAGGAAACAGGTTTTTCGAAATGGAATAGCCCGCAGCCGTATTGCAGATCCTTCGCTGACGCCGGTTGCTGGCGTTCCCTCAATTGCCCTGCGTCGTCCACATAGGAAAACTCGACCAGCTTCAATTGTCCAAACATTCCTATAACGGAGTTCG
>Ga0207932_1000919_pt1 | contig 10201 bp, 10 predicted proteins | sample NGESurdeep092012_FD_184480 | JGI IMG/M metagenome (GOLD analysis project Ga0207932, IMG submission 184480) | Arctic peat soil microbial communities from Barrow, Alaska - NGEE Surface sample 415-2 deep-092012 (SPAdes) | ecosystem: Environmental > Terrestrial > Soil > Wetlands > Peat ...
GAGCTGGTAGGCGAGTTCCACCTGGCCCGTCACCACTATCTGGAGAAGGTCGCCGATGCCGAGCCGGTACGTCTGGTCGACCGGACCCGAGGTCACCGGGTCGAACGCCGTCGAGGCACGCGTGAAGATGTCCTTGCCGAAAATTCCGCCCGCCCTCGAGGGACCAGCTTGCGCGCTCGGCGCCGGCGTCTCCTCGGTCTTCTCTCCGGCGGTGAGCAATCCAAGCCTGACGAGCGCCTGCGCGAACTCGCTCGTCTGGCCCGCGGTCGCCCCCGCGCCCGGCTGCGCAGCCGCCTGTGCCGCGAAGAATGGGTCGGCGAGCGATGGATCCATCCCCTTCGACTGCAGCAGCGACTTGATGCCGGCCTGGTCGAGCCCCGACTGTTTGATCGCGTTGGAGATCTGGTCGTTCGTCACCGGCTTTCCCATTGCGGCGGCCGCCGCCTCGGCAGCCGTCGGCTGAACCGGCGTTACGACCTGGATTACCGGCGGCGGAACGGGCGGAGCTTTCGGAGGCGGATTCTGGCCGGACAGGAACGCTGGAATCGCGGCGCTCAGGCACAGAAGGCGCAGGCACTTGGTGGAATACATCAGCGGCAACCCGGAAAGGAGTTCTTTCATGGAAATGGGCGCGCAGGGACTCGAACCCCGGACCTCTGCTGTGTGAAAGCAGCGCTCTAACCAGCTGAGCTACGCGCCCTCCTGCGAGTGGGGAAAGTAAGCCAGCGACCAGCTATGAACAACCTTCGCCATGGCGGCGGGCGGGTGCGCGCCATGGCGGCGGGCGGGCCGGTATTCGTCCTACGGCGCTTCTTGGTCGCTTCGCTCCCTCGCCCGGCGCCTGCGGACGAACACTGGCCCTTCCGCCTTGGCATGGTGGCATAGCTGCGGGCGGGATCGTGTTCGTTCAGGGCGCGCCCGGGGGAGCGAAGCGACCGGAAGGCGCGGCCCTGAGCGAATGCCATCCGGCCCGCAGCGGTTTAGCGGCACGGTTGGCTTAAGCAGGAGCGCGGGTGATCTTTCCGGCCATGGCGACCACATCGAGGCGCGGGATTCTGCTGGCGGGGGGGACGGGGACGCGGCTGCACCCCATCACGCAGGCGGTCTCGAAGCAACTCCTGCCGGTGTTCGACAAGCCGATGATCTACTACCCGCTCACCACGCTGATGCTGGCGGGGGTGCGCGATGTGCTGGTCATCTCGACGCCGCACGACTTGCCGCTCTTCCGCCGATTGCTCGGCGACGGAAGACGGTGGGGTATGCGGCTTGAATATGCGGAACAGGCGGAGCCGAAGGGAATCGCGCAGGCGCTGTTGATTGCCGAGTGGTTCCTCGCGGGGGCGAGCCCGGTGCTGATTCTCGGCGACAATCTTTTCTACGGTGGGAATCTCACGGGAGCGCTCGCGGCCGCAGGCGCTCGCAGTGAAGGGGCGACGATCTTCGCGCACCGGGTGCGCAACGCGGCCGAGTATGGCGTGGTGGCGTTCGATGCGCACGGAAATCCGACGAGCCTCGAGGAAAAGCCGATTGCACCCAAGTCGCCGTACGCGGTGACGGGACTTTATTTCTACGATTCGCGCGCAGTGGAAATCGCGCGAGCGCTCAAGCCGTCGGCGCGCGGAGAGGTGGAGATCACCGATGTGAATCGTGCGTACCTCGACCGGGGCTCGCTCGGCGTGCAGCTGCTCGGCCGCGGCGCGGCGTGGCTCGACACCGGGACGCCCGAGACACTGCTGCAAGCGGCGCAGTTCGTGCAGACGATCGAAGAGCGCCAGGGGCTGAAGATTGCGTGCCCCGAGGAAATCGCCTGGCGAAACGGGTGGATCGACGACGCTCAGCTCACGCGGCTCGCGGAACCGCTCGCGAAGACGGCGTACGGCCGGTACCTGCTCGACCTGCTGGCGGAAGGGCGGCCGTGATCGGTGTGCGAGCGCTGCGGATCCCGGATGTGCAGGTCTTCGAGCCGCGGATATTCGCCGACGAGCGCGGATACTTTCTGGAGGCGTGGAACGCGCGTACGCTCGCGGCGGCGGGATTCCACGAGAACTTCGTGCAGGACAACCTCGTGCACTCGCGGCACGGAGCGATACGCGGGCTGCACTATCAGATGGCGCGGCCGCAGGGGAAACTGATTCGCTGCGTGGCGGGCGAGATTTTCGACGTTGCGGTGGACCTGCGGAAGTCGTCGCCCACGTTCGGCGAGTGGGTGGCGGAGTACCTCTCGGCGGAGAACGGGTTTTCGCTGTGGGTCCCGCCGGGGTTCGCCCACGGATACTGCGTGGTGGGTGAATCGGCCACGGTGTATTACAAATGCACCGAGTTCTACGACCCGGGCGAGGAGCGCATGCTGCTCTGGAACGACCCGGCCATCGGGATCGAGTGGCCGCTCGACCGCATGAGCGCGCGGCTGGTCAATGTCCGCGACGCGGCGGCGCCACCGCTCGCGATGGCTGAGGTGTACGCGTGAGCGAGCTGCTGGCGGCCGCGTACGCTCGGACGTACGCTCGGACGTACGCTCGGACGTGCGTCGAGGTATACGCGTGAGCGAAGCACCGGCGCGATCGTTGCTGGTGACGGGCGGCGCGGGGTTCATCGGCGCGAACTTCGTGCGGTTCTGGCTCGAGAGCCACGCGCGCGATCGCGTGACCGTGCTCGATGCGCTCACGTACGCCGGCAATCGCGCGTCGCTCGCGCCGTGCGAGGGGAGCGACCGCTTCCGGTTCGTTCGCGGCGATATCGGCGATTCCGCGCTGGTGACTGAAGTCGTCGCCGCCGAATCGATCGACACCATCGTCCACTTCGCGGCCGAATCGCACGTGGACCGCTCGATCAGTGCGCCCGACGTGTTCCTCGAGACGAACGTTCTCGGGACGCACAATTTGCTCAAGGCGGCGCGCCGGCGCGTGGAGTCGCTCTCGGCTGCCGAGCGAAGTCGTTTCCGTTTTCATCACGTGAGCACCGATGAAGTCTTCGGCTCGCTCGGGGAAACGGACCACGCGTTCACCGAGCGCACGCCCTACGCGCCCAACTCGCCGTACGCCGCGAGCAAGGCCGCGAGCGATCATCTCGTGCGCGCCTACAATCGGACGTACGGACTGCCAGTCACGACGAGCAACTGTTCCAACAATTACGGGCCGCTGCAGTTTCCCGAGAAGCTCATCCCGCTCACACTTGTGAACGCCGTGGAGGGGAAGCCGCTGCCGGTGTACGGCGACGGCCTCAACCGGCGCGACTGGCTGCACGTGGAAGATCATTGCCGCGGGATTGCGCTCGTGCTCGAGAAGGGCGTGAGCGGCGAGTGCTACAACATCGGTGGCGGCACCGAGGTCGCGAACATCGATCTCGTGCGCGCGCTCTGCCGTCGCGTCGACGCGCGATTCGCGTCCGACGGCGCACTTCCTGCCCGCTATCCGAACTCGCCGGCCGCGCGCGGCGGAACGTGTGAATCGCTGATCGAGTTCGTGACCGACCGGCTCGGACATGACCGCCGGTACGCCATCGACGGCACACGCGCCACGAACGAACTCGGCTACCGTCCTGCGCGCACGCTCGAGCAGGGACTCGACGAGACGGTTGATTGGTATCTCGGGAACGAAGGCTGGTGGCGGCCGCTTTACAGACGGCAGACGGCGGACGGCGGACGGCAGGGAACGGATGGCGGACGGCAGGGAACGGATGGCGGACGGCAGGGAACGGATGGCGCGGCAGCGGACTCGGCGTGATTTCACTGTCGGCCGCGCGGGTCGCGATCGTGCACGACTGGCTCGAAACACCGGGCGGGTCCGAGCTGGTGCTCGAGGAACTACTCGCTGTTTTTCCGGGCGCCGATGTCTTCACCATGATCGATCAGCGGTCGGCGGCGAGCCGGAGCAGCGGCCACGCACTCGCCGCGGCGCGAATCACGACGAGCTGGATGCAGCGCATTCCCGCGATCAAGCGGAACTACCGAGCGTGGCTGCCCCTCATGCCGCTCGCGTTGAGGTCGTTGGATGTTTCGACGTACGACATCGTGATCTCGAACTCGCACGCGGTGGCGAAGGGGGTTCGCACTCACTCGCGACAGCTGCACCTGTGCTACTGTCTCTCGCCCATGCGATATGCGTGGGATCTCAAGGCGCAGTATCTGCGCGAGGCGGGGCTCGATCACGGGGTGAAGGGATCGCTCGCGAGCGCGATGCTCGAGCGGATGCGCCGGTGGGATCTCGCGAACACGCCGGGCGTGGACGCGTTCGCGACGCTTTCGCGGTACATCGCCGAGCGGATCGAGCGGGCGTATGGGCGGTCGGCCGAGGTGATTTATCCGCCTGTTGATACTGAGTACTTCACTCCGGCAACTCCGGCAACTCCGGCAACTCCGGCAACTCCGGCAACTCCGGCAACTCCGGCAGTGAGGGGTGAGGAGGTCAACCCTCACGAGGTCAAGCGTGAGGAGTTTTATGTGACGGCGAGCCGGTTCGTGCCGTACAAGCGCGTCGACATGATCGCGACCGCGTTTCGGTCGTTGGCGGATCGAAAGCTCGTGATCATCGGCGACGGGCCGGACGCGGGGAAAGTGCGTGCGGCGGCGGGGCCGAACGTGGAACTGGTGGGGCGGCTGAGTCGCGAGGAAGTGCGCTCGTATCTGCGGCGCGCGCGGGCGTTCGTGTTCGCGGCTGAAGAAGACTTCGGCATCGCGCCCGTGGAGGCGCAGGCGTGCGGGACGCCGGTGATCGCGTTCGGGCGGGGAGGTGTGACGGAGACGGTGCGTGGTCTCGACTCTGCGGCGCCGACGGGCGTTTTCTATGCTGAACAGACGGCGGAGGCGCTGGCAGAGGCGGTGCGGAGATTCGAGAGTTTGAGTCCCGCTATCTCGGCGTCGGCCTGCAGAGAGAACTCGCTTCGATTCCGCGCGGAACTCTTTCGCGCGAACTTTCGGTCGTTTGTGGAGCGGGAGATCGAGAGGGCGTAGAAAGGTTATTGGTCGTTGGTCATTGGTGCTTGGTCAACTGCTGGCTGCGCCCGCACCCTTCGATCTTCCATCTTCGGTCTTCCATCGCCTGTATGGGCCCTGAAGGGGTCGAACCTTCGCGCGTCGGATTATGAGTCCGCTGCTCTACCGCTGAGCTAAGGGCCCCGCTAGTCGGTCTTCCATCTTCCATCTTCCATCTTCGGTCGTTTTCGCCCTTCAACATAATGCCTTCAAGCCATTGGCACGATTGCGTCTACCGGCTCTGGCATCTATTGACATTCTGCGGCGCGCAGAGAACATTACGCTCTGATGGAAATAGTGCCGGTCATCGCTGGTCGTGACGCAGGTCACGCCGCGAATCGTGCGGACTCGATATCATCGGTTCACGTCATTCGGAGAGCACACACATGGGTTCGATCCGTAAGTCGCTCGGTATCGCGGCGGTCCTCGGAGTGGCGATGGCTTCCTCGGCGCTCGCACAGGGCGACGACGCTCGCGAGAGGTTGCTTATCAAGGATGAGGGCATCGCCACCGAAGTCGGCCATTTCCCGCGCGGCGCACCGGGCACGACCACGGGCTCACCCATCGCGTACGGCGCGAACTGGGGTGATGTGTACGTGGGCGCCGGCCTTCAGGCCCCGATCCGCTACAGCAACGCCTCCGATGGAAGCGTGACCGTCGGCATGGGATTCGGCAACGCCGCTAACATCGTCGGTCTCGACGTCGGGCTCACGGCACTCTCCACGGTGCGCTCCGGCGTCGGGAATCGCATGGGACTGAGTGGCAAAGTGCACAAGCTTTTCGGCGACAACTGGGGCGTCGCGCTCGGCGTCGAGAACATCTATCTGAACAACAAGCCCGTGGACGGAAACGCGTCGGTGTACGGTGTGCTTTCGAAGGTGTACGATCTCTCCGGCACATGGCTTTCCGACTTCAAGGCACTCACGCTCTCCGCGGGCGTCGGGAACGAGGATTTCCGTCTCGAGAAGGATGTTCGCGCCGGCAACAAGACTGTCGCCGTGTTCGGGTCGGCCGCGCTTCGTATCCTGGATCAGGTCTCGGTCATCGTTGACTGGCCGGGCCAGGATCTCAACGTGGGACTCTCCATCGTTCCGTTCAAGGATTTCTCGCTCGTGTTCACACCGACGATCGTCGACGTGACCGGAACGGCCGGGACGTATCAGAGACCGGAAGCAGTCAGGCCGCGGTTTTCGCTCGGTGTCGGCATGGCGTTCAGGTTCTAGGCTCCACTCACGCGATCAACGATCAGGAGATCTTCGAATATGCATAAGACTTTCCGGGCACTCGGAGCCGCCGGCGCACTCCTGTGCCTCACCGCGACCGTCGCGGCCGCGCAGAACAACTCCGATCACATCGCGACCTTGATCAGTCAGGCTCCTAATTCGGGTGGTTACGGGGTCGGCGCCTCTGGCCGCGGCGGCAATCGCGGCGCACCTGCGGTGACGTCCGAGACCGTCGCGAACGAAGCACGAATTCTCGCGGGCGGTTCCGCCGCGGAGCGGATGGTCGGCGCGGTGCTCGCGGGCGGTCCTACGACGGCACTCGCCAACTTGCTGATCGCGGCCGGCGCGCCCGCCGCAGAGGTCAACGCGCTCATGCAGGCGCTGACCCGGCTGGCCACCAATCCCAACGCCGGAGCACTGCAGTCGGCGATTGCGGCGTACAACAATGTCGTGCGTGCTGCGTCCGCAGGGTTCGTGAATGGCCCACCTGCCGCGTTCTTGGCCATTGAGCATGCGTTGCTCGCGCTTCGGGCTGGGGTGTAGTCAGACAACGACTCCCCGACAAATTGAGAAGGCCCCGCGGAACATTCGCGGGGCCTTCTCAATTGTCATGTCGCCGTTGCCTGAGAGCTTCCAGTTGATAGCTGTCAGGTGACAGCGTGTTGTTGCCGTCAGTAGCTGACCTGAATTCCCGTCGTCAGCAATCGGTCCGTCGTACCAAAAGTCGGCTGCGGCCGCGAATCGAACCGTATCCCGTACGCCAGCTTGATGTGGAATTCGGGATCGAACTATCCGTTCACTGAATCTGATCGCGCCGTGCGGTCAGGAGGATCCCGGCGAGGACGATCGCGCCTCCCGTGAGCGTGAGCGCGCCGGGCACTTCGGCGATGCTCGGGATCAGCGCCGCGAGCAGCGTCGCGCCGACGGGCTCGCCGAGCACCGTCACGCTGACGATGTAGGCCCGCACGTGCCGCAGCGCCCAGTTGTATGCGGTGTGCCCGAGGATGGTGGGGCCGATCGCCATCGCGGCGAACAGCACGAGCTCGCGCGGCGGCTGCGGCGCGATCGTCACGCCCTGAACGAGCGCCACCACGAGCAGCAGCGAGAAGCACACGCCGTACACGAGCGTGACGTACGGCCACACGTCGAGCTTCTGCCGGAGCCGCCGGCCGAGCAGCAGGTACAGTGCGACGGTTATCGCGCCGAACACGGCGAGCGCGTCGCCTTCGAGTGCGCGCGCGCCGCCGCCGGGATGGTGCACAGCGATGCCCGCGCCAATCGACGCGGCGCTCGCCGCGCCGCCGTGCACATCGCCGAACGCGAGCAGCACCGCGCCGCCGAGCGCGATTGCGATGCCGATGATCTGGGTGCGCGTGGGCTTCTCGCCGAGCCAGATGGCCGAGCCGAGCGCGACGACGATCGGGTGCACGTTCACGAGCACCACGCTGGCGGCGACGGACGTCATGCCGATCGAGACGATCCAGCTCCAGAGATGCATGGCGAGAAATGCGCCGGCGCCGAACGCGGCGAGGAGATCGGGGCGCGAGAGCCCCCGGTACTGCTTCCATGTTCCGGTGACGATGGCGACGGCGCCGACCACCGCGAGGGTGAGGCCCATGCGCCAGACGGCGATCGCGAGGGGCTCGGCGTGCGAGAGGCGCACGAGCGGGCCGGAGATCGAGATGCCGAGGACGGCCGCGGTGAGCGCGAGCGGGATGAGCGCGTGGGTCTTGCCGGACGCGGTTGGCGGCAATTCGGCCATCGGTCTCCGGTCGGGGTTCTCGGGGCGTCGCATTCGTTCGCCGCTGCCGGCGTGATTTCGCAGTGGCCGCTGACGCCGCGCAAGATAATAGTAGCAGCCGGGCGGGGCGCACCACGAGCTGTCCACGCTTGATGTGAGCGGTTCTATGTTGTACAGTTCTCCTGTACATTGGACAACATATCTGTACAACTACTGAACCCCTCGCCGACATGACGACCGCGACGTACAGCCACGCACGCGAGCACCTCGCGCAGATCTGGGATTCGATCGAGGACGCGCAGCAGCCCGTCGTGCTTCAGCGGCGTGGACATCAGGACATGGCCCTGCTGCCTGCCGACGAGCTGGCGAGTCTGCAGGAGACCGCGTACCTGCTGCGCTCGCCGAAGAACGCCGAGCGCCTGCTGACGGCGCTCGCGCGGTCGCGCAGCGGGACGAAAAAGCCCGTCACGCTCGAGCGCCTCCGGGCCGCACTCGGGGTCGGCGCGCCGCGCTGACGGTCGCGGGTTGTGAAACGTCGGAAGACCGGGTCGGTCAAACGGCCACCGGCTGCGCCCCCTGCGCCCCCTGCGCCCTCTTCGCCGCGACAGATCATCGTGCAGCCGGAGTGCCTCGACGATCTGCGCCATTGGGTGGACACGGATCGGCGCGTGGCGCTCAAGACGCTGGACTTGATGGACGCGGCGCTCCGCGATCCGTTCGCCGGAATCGGGAAACCGGAGCCGCTCCGGCATCTGGGTGCCGATATCTGGTCGCGACGCATCACCCAGCAGGACAGGCTGGTCTACCGGGTACATCACGGGCTCGTGGACTTTCTCCAGGCGCGCTATCACTACTAGTCGCGGCTGGCGGGATTCCCGGCTAGTTTCCGAGCCAATGCCGAGTGAGCTGATCTCCCGCGCGCGCCTTTCGACGTTACTCGCGTCGGCCAGGAGCCACCGCATTGCCGTCGTTGGCGACGCGATGCTCGATGTCTACCTCACGGGCGACGTGGAGCGGGTCTCGCCCGAGGCGCCGGTGCCGGTGGTGCGCGTGCGCGACCGCCGCTACGCACTCGGCGGCGCCGCGAACGTCGCGCAAAATGTGGCCGCGCTCGGCGCGACCGCCGATCTCGTCGCGACGGTCGGCTCCGATGAATCGGCGCAGCGGCTGCGCGACTTGCTGACGAATCAGGGAAGCGAATCGCGCGGACTCGTCCAGGTGAATCGGCCGACGACCACCAAGACGCGCATCGTCGCGCGAGCGCAGCAGGTGGTGCGCGTGGACGACGAGATCGACGACGACTGCACGAGCGTGGAGATCGCGAAACTCAAGGCGGCCGTCACGCGCGCCATTAAGGAAAGCGACGCGCTGATCCTCGAGGACTACAACAAGGGCGTGCTCGTCGCGCCGGTCATCGAGCACGCCATCGCCGCGGCGCGGAAGAAGGGGATCCCGGTAGTGGTCGATCCCAAGTACCGGAACTTCTTCTCGTACAACGGCGCGACGATCTTCAAGCCGAATCGCCGCGAGCTCGAGGCGGCGCTCGGCGCGGCGGTGGACGTCGAACACCCGCAGACGCTCCCGGGGCTCGTGGAGAAGCTCGGAGTGGAAGCGATCCTGCTCACGCTGAGCGAGCGCGGCATGGCGCTGATCGAAAAGGGCGCGACCGCCCGGAAGGGTGTGCACAGGATCCCGACCACCGCGCGCGCCGTGTACGATGTGGTCGGCGCGGGCGACACGGTGACGGCGTACCTCGCCGCGATGCTCGCCGGCGGCGCCACGCCGCTCGAGGCCGCAATCATCGCGAACTTCGCCGCCGGTGTCGAGGTGGGAAAACTCGGCGCGGCGACGGTCAGTACGAAGGAAGTGCTCGCGGCGTATGACGAGCACGGGCAATAGCGAGGGGCGACGAGTAAGAACGGCAACGAGCGACGTGTGAGGGGCGATCTAGCAAAGAGCGACGGGTGAGAGGCGAGGAGACGTTCTCCTCACTCCTCATGCGTCGCTCTTCGCTAAGTCGCCCCTCACGCGTCGCTCGTTGCTGTTCGTAACCGTCGCCCGTTGCTGTTCGGAATCGTCGCTCGTTGCTGTTTGAGAGCTCCTGACCCGTTAGACTTATCCGGGCAATGAGACAACTCCCCCTCGACGTCGTCGTCACGCGCGGCGGCAGCATCGAATCGCGCCATCGCGTGCACGCCGCGGTCGTCGGACCCGGCGACTCCATCATCGCCGTGGCCCGCGAACCGTCGCTCGTCGCGATGTGGCGAT
>Ga0207932_1000921_pt1 | contig 10183 bp, 7 predicted proteins | sample NGESurdeep092012_FD_184480 | JGI IMG/M metagenome (GOLD analysis project Ga0207932, IMG submission 184480) | Arctic peat soil microbial communities from Barrow, Alaska - NGEE Surface sample 415-2 deep-092012 (SPAdes) | ecosystem: Environmental > Terrestrial > Soil > Wetlands > Peat ...
GAGCCATATTAGTAACAACCGAGCCAAACATAGCCCAACCCTGACCAACGCCCGAAGTTCCGCCAGGCCCGGAAGAAAAACTTATTGGGTTTGCAGTGAAGGCAGCCGTGTCAAAACCACCATTAACAAGTTGTGCCTGGGTGGTGGAGGCGCTGAATGCAAGGACTGCGGCAATTGCAATACTGCTGCCGCCGATTATTTTATTTAACATTTTCATATACTTGTTTAGTGTTCGTCGTTGTTTATTTGCTGATGCCAACTGGACTGTGATACTTTTTACTATATTCAGTTGCTTGTGTCAATAGTTTTTGAAAGAATAAATGAGAAAGATTTTTCATGGGTCAAATTGCCACGTTGGAGCAGTTGTTTTTATTATGCAAAGTGTTTATCTGGTTAAATTTAGGCGACTTACAGGTTTAAGGCATAATTCCATGAGGAACCGGCCAAACCAGAGCAATTCCCTTCAGAAGTCACCGCTATGATTCCCACAACCCCCGTTTCAAAACGTCGTCTTTGGCTGATGCGTTTTTTTGCGATGATTTTCGTTCCGTTGCTCGTGTTGGGTGGCATTGAACTCGGGCTCCGTCTGGCCGGATACGGCTACGACACCGGTTTTTTCCGCCGAATCCAGATTAACGGACATGATTTTTTTGTGCCGAATGAGGAATTCGGTTACCGGTTTTTTCCGCCGGCCATCGCCCGGGCAGCGCCACCCTTCCGGTTTGCCGCAGAGAAAGCCACGAACTCATATCGGATTTTCTTGTTCGGCGAATCCGCTGCCAATGGCGACCCCGATTCAACTTATGGCGTTAGCCGATACTTGGAAGTATTACTGCGCGAACGTTATCCCGGAACAGACTTTCAAGTGGTTTGTGTGGCGATGACGGCAATTGATGCGAGCACCATCCTGCCCATTACGCGTGAGTGCGCCCGGCACCAGGGCGATTTGTGGCTCATTTACATGGGCAATAACGAGATGGTGGGACCTTTCGGCGCCGAGACGAGTTATGGATTGCGTGCGCCCAGTCTGGGGGTAATCCGAACAATTCTCGCCATCAAAACCACCCGGATCGGCGAATTGTTTGATGCTCTCATCAGACGGTTAAGAAGCAATTCATCAACTCTAAAAAAGTGGGGCGGCATGGAAATGTTCATGAATGGTCGCATTGGATATGACGATCCTGCCCGGCTGCGTGCTTACGCCAATTTTAAGGGAAATCTGGAAGACATTTTGCGCGCAGCACACAAGGCCGGCGTGCCGGTCATCTTGAGCACGATGGCTGTTAATTTGAAGGATTGTGCTCCGTTCGCTTCGGTTCATGCAGTTGGCCTGGATAAAAACCAAGAGTCCGCATGGAACAAGATTTACGAGGAGGGTGTTGATTTGGAGACTGCGGGTTCTTATCGGGAGGCACTCGCTCTTTATCAGAAAGCCGCCAAGATTGATCCGCAATTTGCAGATTTGCAGTTTCGCATCGGAAGGTGCGACCTCGCTTTGACCAATCTTGATCAAGCCCGAGAGGATTTTGAACTGGCACGAGACGATGATGCGCTCGACTTCCGGGCTGACACGCGCATCAATTCGGCCATCAAGGAAGCGGCGTCCCGTCATGCGGAGCAAGGAGTCTATTTGTTGGATGCAACCAAGATTCTCGCGCAAAATTCTCCAGAGGGAATTCCCGGATTGAACTTTTTTTATGAGCATGTGCATTTGAATTTCGCCGGCAATTATCTGCTGGCGCTTAACTTTGCCGAACAGGTGAAAAAACTCCTTCCAGACTCAATCACTGCCCGGGACAAGGGAAATTGGGCATCCGCAGAACTGTGCGATCGCCGCCTCGCGGTTACCGTCTGGGATCGCCAACGGGTCTGGCAGTCCATCGCGAGCCGCGTAACGTCGCCCCCATTTACCGGACAGTTCAACCACACCGCGAATCTCAAGACTTACGAGGCGAAATGGGATGAAGTAAAGTCCATAATGAATACTCAAACACCCGAGCAGGCCCGGCAAATGTATGAACAAGCGCTGGCGCTGGCTCCGGATGACAACTTTTTGCATGGAAATTTTGAGAGATTTCTGGAAACCGGCGGGTTCCTGGCACAAGCCATCGTGGAAGCTAAACGCTGCTGCGAACTTGTTCCCCAGTCGCCGGGGGGATATTATTACACTGGCACATTGCTGGTCCGCGCAGGAAGAATCACTGCAGCAGCCGAATATTTTTCGCGGGCGATTGTCATCCGCAGCGACTATGCGGAAGCGCAGAACGGACTGGGAGAGATACTGACGAACCAACAAAAAACGACCGAGGCCATTGACTGGTTTAAACGCGCGATCCGTGCAAATCCGAACTATGTAGAAACATACCTCAATCTTGGATTTCTACAGCAAAATCAGGGAGACATTACCGCAGCCATGGCCAGTTATCAGAAAGCCGCGAGTTTGGAGCCGGCTGGCCCGGCGGATTATTTCAACCGGGCCAATGTCGCTGCCTCCTTGTATCAATGGGATGAAGTGATTGCGTGCCTGCGTGGGGTCGTCAAAGCCAAACCGGAATTTTGGCAGGCTCGTTACCAGCTCGGAATTCAACTGGCGGCAAAAGGGGAAACCGAAGAAGCCCAGACACAATTCTCGGAGACAATCCGTTATCGCCCGGATTTTATCCAAGCACATTTAAACTTGGGAACAGCCTTGGCCACGCAAGGAAAGCCGGACCGGGCACTTGCCGAATTTCGCACAGCTTTACAGCTTGACCCGGCAAACAATTCAGCACGGCAACAGATTGAAACTATCGAAGCTACGTTGCCTCACAGCCATTGATATTATGAGAATCAATTTCGACGACAGAACAAAAGCAACGGGGTGCCATCCCATTGTTGGTGCAGATCGTCAGAGCTTGGCGGATTCCTGTCGAACGGGCATATTGGGGCGAAACCAGTTATTTCAACATTTTACTATGAGACTGACGACCAAACAAGCTGGGGTTGGGGTGTGGAAAACAGCCATTAGCATGGTTGTGCTGCTACTTTTTCTTCCTGCCAACTGCCTGCGTTTGCGAGGCGGAGAAGTTCCGCTTGAGGAATTACGGACGGCCGAGCAGGTTCGGCAATTGACTCTGGAACAAGCGGCGCGCCACCTGCCGGTGCGTCTGCAAGGCACATTGAGTTTTTTTGACGGCAACCTTTTTGCCGGTTTTTTTCAGGACGATACGGCTGGTATTTATCTTGTCTATGACCGGGTGGTGAATCCGCCACCTTTGAAGACGGGACAAAAAATTCAGATCGAAGGCGAAACCAGCCCCGGAGAATTTGCGCCGGTCGTGGTGTTGAAAAAAATCACTTCGCTCGGCGACGGAATTTTCCCGACCGCCAAAAAAATTTCGTTTGAAGAAATTGCAAGCGGACAGGAAGACAGCCAGTTCGTTGAAATCAGTGGCACTGTCCGGTCGGCGGACTTTGATAAGCGCGAAAATTATTATCACCTGAAAATTGCGGCTGGCGGCGGTTTTTTGACGGCATTGACGACCAGGCTGCCAGTGGCAAATGCGGATGATTTTGTGGATAGCAAAGTTCAAATTCGCGGTGTCTGCACAAGCCGCTTCAATTCGCAGCGGCAACTATATGACGTGCGCCTGCTGGTGCCGCGCGCGGAAGATTTGATGATTGAAGTTCCCGCGCCAGCCAATCCTTTTGGCCAGCCCGCGCGGCGCATTGAACAACTTTTGCAATTTGTCCCGCAAGGTCCGCACGGAAATCGCGTCAAGGTCAGCGGCACGGTTACTTACCGCCGTGATGATGACACGCTGTTCATCGAGAACGAAAAGGAAGGACTGTTGGTGGAAACCCGTCAGGCCGGACCGTTGCTGCCCGGCGACATTGTGGAAGTGCTCGGTTTTCCCGCCAAAGGCGAATACACCCCCAAACTGGAAGACGCCGTGTTTCGTAAAATTGCCAACGGCGAAGTGCCAGTTCCAGAAAATGTCATCACGGATGAAGTGTTGAAAGGCACGCATGATTGCCGCCTCGTGCGCATTGAAGCCACCGTTTTGGATCGAACCCGCTATGGCCATGAACAATTTCTCGTGTTGCAATCCGGCGGTTTTACTTTCAACGCCTACTTGGAACACAAGGACGGCGGCTTGAATTTTTCCTATCTGCAAAATGGCAGCAAGGTTGCGGTCACCGGCGTTTGCGTGATTGATCCCGGTAATGACTGGCAGGTTGGACCGGAGTGGCGCGCGAAATCATTCCGGCTTTTGATGCGCCATCCCGGCGACATCTTTTTGCTCATGCGCCCGCCGTGGTGGAACCTGCAAAAAATGCTCTGGGCGGTCAGCCTGCTTGGCGGTGGCGTGCTGCTGGCGCTGGCCTGGGTTGCCATCCTGCGTCACCGTGTCCAGAAACAAACTGCAATCATCCGCCGTCAACTTCAGACTGAAGCCACGCTCAAGGAACGTTACGAAGACCTGTTTGAAAATGCGAATGACATGGTGTTCACGCACGATTTGAAAGGCCGGATCACTTCCGTCAACACGACCGGCGAACATTGGCTGGGACGCGGGCGCGATGAAATTATTTCCAAAAATCTGATTCAATTTATCGCCGGGGAACAACGCGAGGCCGTTGCGGAATGGCTGGAACAAATTGCCACAAATGCCGGGCTCGCCCCGGCTGAATGGGATTTTCTTGGAGCGGCGGGACAACGCCTGCGTTTGGAGATCAGCGCGCGCCTGGTCGGCCAGCCCGGGAAAAATAATGAGGTTGAAAGTGTCGCCCGCGACATCACGGAACGCAAACGGCTTGAACGCGAAATTCTCCAGATCAGCAATCGTGAACAACGCCGCATTGGGCACGACTTGCACGATGGCGTTTGCCAGCAGCTTGCCGCCATTGCTTATCGCGTGGATATTCTGGCCGATCAATTGCAGGATAAGAAACTCCCCGAATCCTCCGAAGCCGGGCGCATCGGCAGTTTGCTGAACGAAGCCATGTCGCAAACCCGCAGTGTGGCGCGCGGCTTGTTCCCGGTGCGGCTGGAAGAGGAAGGTCTGGTTTCCGCGTTGGAAGAAGTTGTGATCAATGCCACCAAACTATTCAAAGTTCGCTGCCATTTTTCCTGCGTGGAACCTCATCCCAAGCCAGAAACGACCGCCGCTTTGCATCTTTATTACATCGCGCAGGAAGCCGTTTTGAATGCGGCCAAACATGGCAACGCCACAGAAATTTCCGTTGCCATCACACGCCATCACGAACGCTTTATGCTGGTCGTGCAGGACAACGGCAACGGTTTTGAAGTCGCGGAACGTAATCTCAGCGGCATGGGCATCCGCATCATGCGCTATCGCGCCCAAGTCATCGGGGCAACATTAGACTTGAAAAGCCGGCCCGGACAAGGCACCCAAGTCATCTGCACTTTTCACGCAGCAACGTAAAAGGCAGACTGACGCCTCGTTATGACCTTTGATTCAAGTCAGGCAACTCAAGTTGCGCCAGCCGCACCGCGCGGGAAAAGCCGGATTTTTCTCGTGGACGACCATGCCATGTTCCGCGAGGGACTGCGGCAATTGATTGATCGCGAGCCCGATTTTATCGTGAGCGGCGACGCGGCTGACGTTGAGGAGGCGTTGAAGGGCATCGGCAACTTGCTGCCCGACCTCGTCATCACCGATATTTCTTTGTCCGGCACTTCAGGCATTGATCTCATCAAGACGCTCAAGGGCCTTCATCCCGAACTGCCCGTTCTCGTGGTTTCGATGCACGAAGAAACGCTTTACGCCGAACGCGCGTTGCGCGCCGGGGCGATGGGATATGTGATGAAACAGGAACCGGCCAAGGCCGTGAAAGCAGCCATCCGCAAAGTTCTCGGCGGCGACATTCACTTGAGCGAAAAAATGGCGGCGGCGATGCTCGGCAAACTGGTTCACAAACGCGCCGATGAAAAACCGGTTTCACCGATTGAAAGTTTGAGCAACCGCGAGCTGGAAGTTTTCCGCATGTTGGGCGAAGGCAAGACGTCGCGCGAAATCGCCGGGGAACTTGATTTGAGCATTGCGACCATTAATTCCTTCCGCAACCGCATCAAGGAAAAATTGAACTTCAAAAATTCCACGGAACTGATTTTGCATGCCATCCACTGGGTGCGCGAAGGTGTTTGAAACGTTGGTTCGTTAAAAGCAAACCATTACGCCATTTACGGCGTGGCGACAGCGGTGTCGTTGGCTCGACGCGTGGATTCTGGCCGGGCGTTTTTTTTACTTTCCGGTTTGCGTCCGGTTTTTGATTTGTTCGGGCGTTGTTTCAAGATTTGAGTTTCAAAAAAGCCGGTCTAATGGGTTGCAATCTCTGGCTTGATGCCAGTAAGTCGCCGCGTTGTGCGGACGCTTGAGTTGCAACGGATTTTTGCCCATCAACCGCAGCACAAATCCGAGCGGCGTCACGATGAAAATAAAAAACACCACCAGCACACAACGACCGATGAACTGGCTGGAGTAAAATCCCATTCGCAAGGAAAGCCGATAATAACCTCTGAACCAGCGCGGTTGCAGCACCGCACAAACTGCGATGAGTCCGAACACGACGAGCAAAGTATGCCAAAAATTCACCGGCAGATGCCGTCGCCAGCGCAAGACCGAACTTAAAATCGTCAGTCCCAGCGCGGTCAGCAGTGCGGACTTGCGCCATTCCTTCGGGTCTTCTTTGAAGTTTAATTTCATTTCAATCGGCCTGCGGCAAAATACGCCGCTCAATTTTCTGCTGCGGTTGCGCGGTTCGTTCGATGACAAAACTGCCCATGATGAGACAGTCCATTTCCGTGTTCATGAAACAGCGATACGCGTCATCGGGCGTGCAAACAATCGGTTCACCGCGCACGTTGAACGAGGTGTTCACCAGCACGCCGCAGCCGGTTGCCTGCTCGAAGCGCAGCAGCAAATCGTAAAGGAGCGGGTTGCCTTCGCGTTCCACGGTTTGAATGCGCGCCGAGTAATCCACATGCGTGATGGCCGGCAGCGTGGAGCGGATTTCCTTGAGCCGGTCGAGTCCTTTGACTTCGGGCGAAACTTCGCGGCACAATTCTTTTTTCACCTGTGCGACCAGCAGCATGTAGGGCGACTCGACCTCCAGTTCAAAATAATCCGCCACGCGTTCGCGACGCACGATGGGCGCAAAAGGCCGGAACGATTCGCGAAACTTTACCTTCAAATTCATCACCGACTGCATTTTTGTCGAACGCGCGTCACCAAGAATCGAGCGGTTGCCGAGCGCACGCGGACCAAATTCCATCCGGCCTTGAAACCAACCGATGACCTTTTCTGTTTTCAATAATTCGACGGTAAAATCAAGCAGCGCGGCATTTTCCAGTTTTTGAAAGACGGCGTTGTGCGAGCGCAGCACCGTTTCAATTTCATCATCAGAAAATCCCGGGCCGAGCAACGATGCTTGCATGGCGTCGCCTTTTATTTTCTTACCTGTGCCAGTTGTGGCTTGCGAATTCCACGCGGCCAGCGCCGCGCCGAGTGCGCCGCCCGCATCACCGGCGGCGGGCTGAATCCAGATCCGCTCGAAGATTTTCTCTTTGAGAATGCGGCCGTTCGCGACGCAGTTAAGCGCCACGCCGCCGGCCATGCAGAGATTTTTCTGGCCGGTCACTTCGCGGGCGTGGCGCGCGAGGAGCAGCATAATTTCTTCCGTGACCAACTGGATCGAGCGCGCCACGTCCATGTGCCGCTGCTCGATTTTTTCTTCCGGCCCGCGCGGCGGCCCGCCGAACAGTTTGTGAAATTTTTCATTGGTCATCGTCGTGCCGCGCAGGAAATTAAAATAATCCAGGTTCAGCCAGAACGAACCGTCAGGTTTTATGTCGAGCAGTTCGCGATGAATGGCGTCAGCATATTTCGGTTCGCCATACGGCGCGAGGCCCATGAGTTTGTATTCGCCGGAATTGATGCGGAAGCCGCAGTAGTCCGTGAACGCGGAATAAACCAGTCCGAGCGAGTGCGGAAAGCGCAACTCCTTCAGCATTTTGATTTCACTTCCGCGCCCGTGACCAATGGTTGTGGTCGCCCATTCGCCCACGCCATCAATCGTGAGAATCGCCGCCTCATCATAAGGCGACGGATAAAACGCGCTGGCTGCGTGCGATTGATGATGCTCGGTGAAAAGAATCTGACAATCCGGTCGCAGTTCCGGCAACTCCGCACGAATCGCTTTGCGCAAATCCAGTTTTTCGCCGAGCCAGTTGGACAGCACGGTGGGGAATGTGCGCCAGCCGCCGGGCGCGACGGCGAGATAAGTTTCGAGCAGCCGCGCAAATTTCAAAATGGGCTTGTCGTAAAAAACCACCGCGTCGAGTTGCGCCAGCGTCAGGTTCGCGTGGCGGAGACAAAATTGAACGGCGTGACGCGGAAAATCGGAATCGTTTTTCTTGCGGGTGAAACGCTCCTCCTGCGCGGCGGAAATAATTTTTCCATCACCCACCAGCGCGGCGGCGGCGTCGTGATAATACGCCGAGACGCCAAGGATATTGCGCGGCGCGGGCATCGTTCAAAGAAACGGGTAGAGCGCCCAAACGATGCCTGAGTTGGCGGTGAAAATCAGGATCGCGCCCAGCAGCAGCAGCACGACGATGAGCGGGATGAGCCACCATTTTTTCTCTTGTCTGGAGAACTTGACAAATTCTTTAAGGAGTGACCACATGGAATGCTGTAAATTTAGGTTTTGTTCCGCTGCTGGCAAGGGGAATCATGGCGTGCACCTTTTCATCGCTTGCAACTGGGCGAGGTATTCCCACTTTCATCGATGCTAAACACGCCATCGCCACAAACAAAATCATGGTGATTGATGGCAAAACAATCCTGACCGGCTCTTTCAATTTCACGAAAGCCGCCGGGCAAAACAACGCCGAGAATTTGTTGGTGTTGCCGCCCATCAACATCCACAACCCGCCCGGCTTCGCCGGATTCGGCGGGCGCGTGAGGTTTTTTTCCAGTTCGTCGGCCTGCGTGACCAGCGCAACGAGAGCCAGGAAGAGGACAATGCAGCAGTTGTCTTTCATGGTGTGACGGGATGTAAAATTATTTTAGGTTCGCAGACAACTCCGCATCGTCGGTGCGAAACAGCGACGCTGGTAGACCTTCTTGGTTGAACAGATTCACTTCGGGCACATTGGTCCAACCGTAACGCACTGCCGCCGTCATTTGATCTTCAATGCAAACGCAATGTCGCACGGCTTCTGGTCGGGCAGCGTGAGGTGCAATCCGTTTTCGTCGCGCGTGAATTTCAATTTACCCGACCCTCCCAGCATCCGCACATTGTCAATCTCGCCCGGCCAGTTTTGAGAATTGCTGGCGAGCGACTTGATAGTGACTTTGCCGTCCGCTGGAAAAGCGAGGACGATGGCGTAAAGCGTCTGGCTGTCCTTGGACTGCGTGAAACGGATGTCTTCCGCCGTGAACGGTTTTTTCTGCACGTCGGTCTGGCCGCCGAAACGTCCCTTGTCCGCCACCACCGTTGAAGGGCCTTCGCCGTAAATTTTCCACGGACGCGTCGCGTAAATGGCGTTGCCGTTGACTTTCAACCATGCGCCGATGTCGCTGACAATTTTAACTTCGTCCGCGTCCGGCGTGCCGTCACGTTGCAACGGCACGCTCAACATCAGGTTGCCGTTCTTGCTCACGATGTCCGCGAGCATCGGCACGACCGTCGCCGCGCTTTTGTAGCGATGGTTTTCAAAGATCGCACGGTCGTAATGCCACGAACCGATGCAGGTGTCTGTCTGCCACGGCAGCGGCAGGATGCCCTGCGCCTTGCCGCGTTCGATGTCATAGGTCATCGCCTGGCGCTGGGTTTCGTTCAGCATTTTGGCGTTCATCACCGCCTCGTTGTGGCCGTGCAACTGGATGCTGGAATTGTAGAAATGCGCGGCGAGGTTGAGGCCGATTTCGTCCGTAACGCCGTGAAACGGCAGCACGCTGTCGTCGAAATAAATCATGTCCGGCCGGTAGTCATCCCAAAGCTGCTTGGTGCGCTTGAAAAACTTTTCCATGTAGATCGCATCGGGGATACTGCTGCCCTTGGTGGGATCCCAATCCCAATTCAACTTTGTGCCGGGCGCATGGTTCTGCGCGTAGAGGTCTTGCGGATCAAGGCCGTCCCACCACTGGCCCTTGCCGTCGGCCTTGGTGAGCTT
>Ga0207932_1000922_pt1 | contig 10182 bp, 8 predicted proteins | sample NGESurdeep092012_FD_184480 | JGI IMG/M metagenome (GOLD analysis project Ga0207932, IMG submission 184480) | Arctic peat soil microbial communities from Barrow, Alaska - NGEE Surface sample 415-2 deep-092012 (SPAdes) | ecosystem: Environmental > Terrestrial > Soil > Wetlands > Peat ...
CGTGCCGATGGGGGCCGTGATGGGCATGCCGGTGGGGCTCTCGTTCTTCGGGAGGGCGTGGAGCGAGGCGGTCCTCATCAAGGCGGCGTACGGCTACGAGCTGGCGACGCGCCTCCGCCGCCCCCCGCGCTTCCTGCCCACGGTCTGGCCGGCGTAGCCGGAGGGACGCGCACCCAGAAGCGGCGCACAGGCGTCCGCTGACGGCTGATGGCCGATGGCCGATGCATGACGGCTGACGGCTGACGGCTCCCCCGTTACCTTCCCGCCCTATGCCCAGCTACCAGTACATCTTCCAGACGCAGCGCCTGGGGAAGGTCGTGCCGCCGAGCCGGTACGTCCTCAAGGACATCTCCCTCTCGTTCTTCCCCGACGCCAAGATCGGCGTCATCGGGTCGAACGGCGCCGGGAAGAGCTCCCTCCTCCGGATCTTCGCCGGCGTGGACCACGACTTCATCGGCGAGGCGCGCCCCGCCGACGGGATCCGCATCGGCTTCCTCGAGCAGGAGCCCAGGCTCGACCCCGCGAAGGACGTCCGCGGCAACGTGGAGGACGGCGTCGCGCCGATCCGCGCGCTCCTCGACGAGTTCAACGCCATCAGCGCGAAGTTCGCCGAGCCGCTGTCCGACGCGGAGATGAACGCCCTGATGGAGCGGCAGGGCACGGTGCAGAACCACATCGACGCCGTGGGCGCGTGGGAGCTCGACAACCGGATCGACATCGCGATGGACGCCCTGCGGTGTCCCCCGGGGGAGCAGGACATCGCCACCCTCTCCGGCGGCGAGCGGCGGCGGGTGGCCCTCTGCCGGCTCCTCCTCTCCCAGCCCGACCTCCTCCTCCTCGACGAGCCCACGAACCATCTCGACGCCGAGTCGGTGGCGTGGCTCGAGCGGCACCTGGCCGAGTTCCCGGGGTGCGTCCTCGCCGTGACCCACGACCGCTACTTCCTCGACAACGTGGCGGGGTGGATCCTCGAGCTGGACCGCGGCGAGGGGATCCCCTGGAAGGGGAACTACTCCGGCTGGCTGGAGCAGAAGGCGAAGCGGCTGGAGCTGGAGGAGAAGACGGCGTCGGCGCGGCGGAAGACGCTGGAGCGGGAGCTGGAGTGGATCCGGATGGCACCGCGGGCGCGGCAGGCGAAGGGGAAGGCGCGCCTCAACGCCTACGAGGAGTTGCTCAACCACTCCGACGACCGTCGCGAGGACACCGCCGAGATCCTGATCCCCACCCCCGACCGCCTGGGCGACGAGGTGGTCGTGGCGCAGGGGCTGAAGAAGGGCTTCGGCGACCGGCTCCTCTTCGACAACCTGACCTTCCGGCTCCCCCGGGGTGGCATCGTGGGCGTCATCGGCCCCAACGGCGCGGGGAAGACGACTCTCTTCCGGATGCTCGTGGGGCAGGAGAAGCCCGACGGCGGCACCCTGACCGTCGGCCAGACGGTGCACATCTCCTATGTGGACCAGTCGCGCGAGGCGCTCGACCCGAAGAAGAGCGTCTTCCAGGAGATCAGCGGCGGCGAGGAGACCCTCGACTTCGGCAAGCGGCAGGTGAACGCGCGGGCCTACAGCGCGAGCTTCGGGTTCCGCGGCGCGGACCAGCAGAAGAGCGTGGCGAACCTCTCAGGGGGCGAGCGGAACCGGCTCCACCTCGCCAAGCTCCTCAAGACCGGCGGCAACCTCCTCCTCCTCGACGAGCCGACCAACGACCTCGACGTGGACACCCTGCGCGCGCTCGAGGACGCGCTGCTCGCCTTCCCGGGGAGCGCGGTGGTGATCAGCCACGACCGCTGGTTCCTCGACCGCATCGCGACGCACATCCTGGCGTTCGAGGGGGAGGGCGAGGTCTTCTTCTTCGAGGGGAACTACCAGGAGTATGCCGCCGACTTCCACCGGCGGAAGGGCGCCGCGGCCGACCGGCCGCATCGGATCAAGTACCGGAAGCTGTCGCGCTAGGAAGGCGGCTCAGTCCGGCCCGAAGCGCTGCACATCCAGGGTGGCACGGTAGTCGCCGGGAGGGACCGTCGCCCCGGGAAGGGCCAGCGGCGCGAGACCGACCACGGTGACCCGGTAGCCGCCGAAGATCACGCTCTTGGGGTTCACGGTGGTGTTGAGGTCGTACGGACTCGTCGGCCCCATCCCGAGCCGGAGCCCGACTCGGACCACGGCGTTCCCCGCCCAGATGCACATCACTCCCAGCGGACAGCGCGAGTCCTCGCGCACCTCCAGGAACGTCACGCCGAACACCGGGCCGAGGGGGAACGCCTCGGCGCCCGGGGCGAGGGTGAGCGTGGTGTCGGCCCCCGTCGCCGGCGCCGTGGGCGCGTCGTGCCCGCACCCGCCGGGGCTCGCCGCGGCGAGCAGGAAGAGCATGGCGGCGCTCGGCAGGATGATCCGGAATGGGCGGGGCAAGCGCACGCTCGGCTCCACGAACGAGGGACGCCGCGCCGGGTGCGCGGCCTCGCACATTCTGACCCCCGCAATCCCCGAACCGTCACCGCGCGCTGGCGCGACCCTCCGCGGCCGGGTAGCATAGCGGGTCCCCTTCGCCCTCACCGAGGCCGTCCGATGCGCCGCTCCGTCGTCCCCGCCCTCCTCGCCGCCCTCGTCGCCCTGCCCGCGGCGCTCGTCGCCCAGGTGGCCGACACCTCCGCGTTCCGGCGACTCGATCTCCCGACGCCGAACGCCTATCGCTCGGCCGGGGGCCAGCCGGGCCCCGGGTACTGGCAGAACCGCGCCAGCTACACGATCGAGGCCACTCTCGACACCGCGCGGAACGAAGTGCGCGGCACCGAGCGCATCTTCTACGAGAACCACTCCCCCGACGCCCTCGATTTCCTGTGGCTGCAGGTGGAGCAGAACCTCTTCGCGCCGGGGAGCATCAACCAGGTCACGTCGCCGCCGCCCCTCCTCTTCGGCGGGACGATCTTCAACATGGCGAACCGCGACTTCGCGGGGGGCCTCACGATCGACCGGCTCCTCGTCGCCGGGCGGGAGGTGCCGCAGTACCTCTGGGACACGATGCTGCGCCTCGACCTTCCCGCGCCGCTCCGTACCGGGGAGTCGGTGACGCTCGACGTGGCGTTCCACTTCACGATCCCGGTCAACGGCGCCGGCCGGATGGGGCGCGACAATCCCCTCTACGAGCTGGGACAGTGGTACCCGCGCGTCGCCGTGTACGACGACGTGCACGGCTGGAACACGATGCCGTACATCGGCACCGGCGAGTTCTACCTCGAGTACGGCGACTACGACGTCCGGCTCACCGTGCCCGCGGGGTTCATCGTCGCCTCGACGGGCACCCTCGAGAACCCCGCCGAGGTGCTGACCGCGGCACAGCGCGAGCGGCTGGCGCGGGCCCGCGGCACGACCGCCGTCGCCATCATCACCGCCGACGAGGCGGGCGACGCCGCCCGCACCCGGCCCTCCACGACCGGGTCCCTCACCTGGCACTTCCGCGCCGACAATGTGCGCGACGTGGCCTGGGGCGCGGCGCCCGTCCTGCGCTGGGACGCCGTGAGCTGGAACGGGATCCTCATCCAGACCTTCTACCGCCCCACCGCGCGCCTCTGGGCGGCGGAGGGGATCCGGATGGCCGAGCACGCCATCCGCTTCTTCTCCGAACACTGGGCGACGTATCCGTATCCGCAGGCCTCGACCATCGAAGGCCCCATCGACGGGATGGAGTACCCGATGATGACCTTCGTGCCGGCGGAGTCGACGCGGGAGAACCTCTACTGGGTGCTGATGCACGAGTTCGGGCACGAGTGGTACCCGATGCTCGTGGGCAGCGACGAGCGGCGCTATCCGTGGATGGACGAGGGGTTCAATGTCTTCATCGACCTCTACGCCTTCGCTGACTACTTCAAGGGCACACCGCCGGCGGACACCGTCTTCACCACCATCCTGAACGCCTACTTCGCCCACGCCACGCCGGGGCAGGAGCAGCCGCTCATCGACGCGCCGAGCGAGGTGCGGGACCTCTACTTCACGGCGTACCAGAAGCCGGCGCTGATGATGAAGCTGCTCCGCGAGGAGGTCCTCGGACCGGAGGCGTTCGACCGCGCGTTCCGCGAGTACACCCGCCGGTGGTCGTTCCGGCACCCGCAGCCCGCGGACTTCTTCCGCACGATGGACAACCTCACCGGCCGGAACCTCGACTGGTACTGGCGCGAGTGGGTGTACACGACGGCGCGGCTGGATCAGGCGGTGGATTCCGTACTCGTCGCCGCGCCTGCTGGCTCACCGCGCACCGGGGACCGCTCACCGCCGGCCGCCGCACCCACCTATCGCCGCGCCGACGGCACGCAGCCGGTGAACGGCGACGTACGCATCGTCCTGGCGAACCGGCGCGAGATGGTGATGCCGGCGGAGCTGAAGCTCTTCTACGACGACGGCACGAGCGAGGTGAGGAAGCTCCCCGTCGAGGTCTGGCTCCTCGGCAGCCGCTACGCGACGACCGTCTCCACCGGGACGAAGCGGCTGGTGGGACTGGAGATCGATCCGCGGCATGTTCTCCCTGACGTGGACCGCCGCAATAACCGGTGGGGCAGGATTCCGTGACGAGAGACGTGAGAGGGTGAGAAGTGAGGGGTGAGGGGAGACGTGAGACGGGGGCGGGCCGCTGCTGGCGGTTCGCCCCCGTCCCTTCGTCACTCCTCACTTCTCACCTCTTACCCCCTCACGCTCCTACGCCTTCAAGGTCCCATCCTCGTTCCGCTCTTCATCTTCCGTCTTGAACACCCGAAACCCTCTCGCCGCATATCCCCTCAGCGCGTGGGCGTGGTCCAGACTGCAGGTGTGGAGCCACACCCGGTTCGCTCCCAGCGCCCAGGCGCGACGGACCGTGTCGTGGAGGAAGGCGCCGCCGAAGCCCCGGCCGATGAAATCGCCGTGCAGGCCGAAGTACGCCAGCTCGACCACCCCTTCCGCCTGGACGTCGAGCACGGCGAACCCCGCTTCCCTCCCCTCCACGCTGGCGACGAGCGTCGTGAGGGCTCTCTGCCCCGCCCACTCCAGCCACTGCTCAACGCTCCACGGCCGGCGATCCACCCAGCGGTAGTGCTCCCCGACCGAGAGATAGAAGCGCCGGATCGTCGCGGGATCGCCCGGCGTCTCCTGGCGCACCGCAAGGCCCGGCGCAGCGCGCGAGGGCGCCACCAGCTGCGCCGGATCGGTCATCTCGAGGTGCCACACGGTGACCCTCATGCGGCCATCAGCCCTCGGCCATCAGCCGTCAGCGTCATCACCATCTCACCTCCTCACCTCATCACCACCTCACCGCCTCACTCTGTCGTTGGCTCGTGTTCCCTTCGCTCCGTGCATTCGGCACAAGGACAGATGCCCAGCAGGAACTCGTACGGGTAGATCCCCGTGCTGTGCCCATCGCTCCAGCCGAAGTAGACCGCGTACTGGCCCACGAGCCGCACCGACAGTGCCCGGATGTCCTCCGGGATGGCGTCGGGATCGAGGAGCTGCCGGCCGCTGACCTCCTCGACGCACGCCGCGCACTGGCACGCGAGGCGCAGGTAGCGCGCGGGATAGCGGCCCACGTGCCCCTGCTCCTCCCACTGGAACGTGATCTCCCGCCCGTCGTCCACCCGCTCGATGACGTACGGCACGGGGATCTTCTTGAACGCGCTCACGCTCGCTCCTCTCGCAGCCTCCGACCCCGATCTCCGCAGCAGGCTCCCGTCCTCGCACGACGTCCGCTTCGCCTCCTCCGTCACCGCCCCACCGCCGTGCCCGCCGCCCGCAGCACCGGCTCCAGCACCCTCCAGACATTCGCCGCGACGATCCGCTCCCCCTTCACGTTGGGATGGATCCCGTCCCCCTGGTTGAGCGAGTCCACGCCGCCGACGCCCGCGAGGAGGAAGGGGATGAAGGGGAGGCGCTCCCGGCGCGCCAGGTCCCGGAACAGGGCGCGGAAGCGCGTGGTGTAGGTCGCGCCGAGGTTGGGCGGCGCCTCCATCCCGGCGAGGACGATGCGGATCCCAGGGACCTCGGCCCGCGCCCGGCGGACGATGCCGTCGATGTTGGCGCGCGTGCTGTCCACGTCGAGCCCCCGCAGCCCGTCGTTCGCCCCCGTCTCGACCACCAGCACCCGGACGTCGGGGTGGAGGATCCAATCGAGGCGGCGCAGCGCGCCGGCCGACGTCTCGCCGCTCACACCCCCGTTGATCGCGCGCCAGCGGAGCCCCGCGCTGTCGAGCTTCCGCTGGATCAACGCCGCGTAGGCCTGGTCGGGGTCGAGGCCGAGGCCGGCGGTGAGACTCGTCCCGACGAAGAGGATGGCGGGCCGGTCGCCGGCGGCGGCGCGAGACGTGTCCGCCGCGGCGCGCGCGCCGGGGAAGGAGTCGTTCCCGGGAGCCAGGTCGGGCGCCGTGCGCGCATCGCGAGCCGTCCGGCCGACCGATGCTCCCGGGGGCGGCGACGCCCCCGGCGCGCCGTCCCGCGAACAGGCGGAGGCCGTCGCCAGCGTCGCCGAGACAACCAGCCATCGGATGGCTATGATTCGGCCCATGCTCACCACGCGGAAGCTCACCAAGGTGTACCAGAGCGGCGGACGGCCGCTCACGGTCCTCAAGGAAGTTAGCCTGGAGGTCGAGCCGGGAGGATTCCTCGCGGTCATCGGCCCCTCGGGGTGCGGCAAGACCACCCTCCTCGGCCTCCTCGCGGGCCTCGACGTCCCCACGAGCGGAACGGTGGAGCTGGACGGCGAGGACCTCGCCGCCCTCTCCGAGGACGGGCGGGCCCGGCTCCGCGGGGAGAAGGTGGGCTTCGTCTTCCAGACCTTCCAGCTGATCCCGACCCTCACGGCGCAGGAGAACGTGCAGGTGCCGCTGGAGCTGCGGGGGCATCAGTCGTCAGACGCCAAGACGCCAAGGGGTCAGGACGACCCGGTCGCGAGGGCCCACGAACTTCTGGCGCGCGTCGGCCTGGAGGGCCGCGAGCACCATTACCCCGCCCAGCTCTCCGGGGGGGAGCAGCAGCGGGTCGCCATCGCGCGCGCCTTCGCCAACCGGCCGCGCATCCTCTTCGCCGACGAGCCGACGGGGAACCTCGACCTGACGACCGGGGCGCGGATCGTGGCGCTCCTCGAGGAGCTGAACCGCGAGTCGGGCACGACGCTGGTGCTGGTGACGCACGATCCCGCGCTCGCGAGCCGGGCGCGGCGCACCATACACCTCCTCGACGGCGCCGTGGTGCAGGACGGGGGCGCGGCCGCGTGACCCGCGCCGTGGTCATCGCGCGCCTCGCCTGGCGCGAGACGCGCGCGTCGCGGCGCCGCCTCCTCCTCTTCGCCTCCGCGATCTCCGTCGGCGTGGCCGCGCTCGTGGCCATCGCGTCGTTCACCGCCAACATCCAGCAGAGCGTTCGCCAGCAGGCGCGCGAGCTCCTCGGCGGCGACCTCGTCCTGGGGAGCGGGCGCCCCTTCTCTCCGACGGTCTCGGCGCTCGTGGACTCGCTGCGCGGCAGCGGCATCCGGATCGCCCGCGAAACGCGCTTCTCCTCGATGGCGTACGTCCGCCGCACCGAAGGGATCCGCCTCGCCGACGTGCGCGCGGTGAGCCCCGAGTTCCCCATCTACGGCAAGGTGGAGACGGCCCCCACCGGCCAGTGGACCCGCCTCGCCACCGAGCGCGTCGCCATCGTGGACACGGCGCTCCTCGTGGCCCTCGGCGCCCGCATAGGGGACAGCCTGGAGCTGGGGAACGAGAGTTTCCTCATCGCCGGCGTCGCGACGGAGGTCCCGGGCCGCACGTCGAGCTTCGAGGGATTCGGCGCCCAGGTCTTCATCCCCGCGGCGGAGATCGGGCGCACCGGCCTTGCCAGCTCCTTCGGGAGCCGCGTCCGCCACACCGCCTACGCGAGCGTCCCCGACGAGCGGGTGGCCCGGCGCATCGTGTACCAGCACAAGGCGATGTTCGATCGCGAGCGGGTGCGGACCGAGACGGCGGGGGACTTCCAGTCCGAGGTCACCGACGCCCTGCAGAACCTCTCCTCGTTCCTGCAGTTCGTCGGGCTCATCGCGCTCCTCCTCGGCGGGATCGGCGTGGCGAGCGGCGTGGGCGCCTTCGTGGCGGGAAAGCTGGACACCATCGCCATCCTGCGGTGCCTCGGCGCCAGCCGGCCGCTGGTGTTCGCGATCTACCTGTCACAGGCCGCCGCGCTGGGCCTCGCCGGCGCCGCCGCGGGCGCCCTCGCCGGCGTCGGGCTCCAGGCGCTGCTCCCCCGGCTCCTCACGAGCGTCCTGCCGGTGGACGTCCACGTCTCGCTCGAGCCGGGCGCGATCCTCACCGGCCTCGGGATCGGCCTCGCCGTGGCGGTGCTCTTCGCGTTCCGGCCCCTCCTCGAGGTGCGACTCGTCTCGCCGCTCCAGGCCCTGCGCCGCGCGTATGAGACCGAAGAGGGCCCGGCGGCCCGCGATCCCCTGCGCCTCGTGGCGTTCGGCGCGCTGGTCGTCGGCGTGTTCCTGATCGCGATGAGCCGGGCGGAGGAACCGCGCGTCGGCGTGGGGTTCGCGGTGGCCATCGGGCTCTCGGTGGGGCTCCTCACCCTCGCCGCCCGCGGCGCCGTCTGGCTCGCCCGCCACCTCTCGCGCCTCGGCGGCGCCGCGGCGCGCTGGCCCTACGTGGTGCGGCAGGGGCTCGCCAACCTGCACCGGCCCCGGAACCAGACGCGGAGCGTCGTCACCGCCCTCGGGTTCGGTGTGACGGTCCTCGCGACGCTCTACCTCGTGCAGGCGAACCTCCTCAAGCAGGTCTCGCTCGCCACCATGCGGGCGGGGGGCCGCGCCAACCTGGTCTTCATCGACATCCAGCCCGACCAGGCGCGTGGCGTGGACAGCCTCGTGCGCGCAGCGGGGCTGCCCGTCATCCAGCAGGTGGCCATCGTGCCGATGCGGGTCGCCACCTTCAACGGCCTGACCGCGGACTCCATCGGGAAGCTGCCGCGGCCCCTGCGCCCGGCGCCGTGGACGATGCGCCGCGAGTACCGCTCGACCTATCGCGACACCGCGAACGCCTCGGAGAAGATCCTCGAGGGCACCTGGTGGCGCGGCACGCCCGCCGGCCCCCCTTGGCCCGTCTCGCTCTCGAAGGAGGTGGCCGAGGACCTCAAGGCCCACCTCGGCGACTCCATCACCTGGAACGTGCAGGGCACGATGGTCCCCACGCGCGTCGCCGTGATCCGGGAGGTGGACTGGGCGCGCTTCGAGCCCAACTTCTTCATCGTCTTCCCCACCGCGGCGCTCGAGCACGCCCCGCACAGTCTCGTGGTGCTCACGCGCGGCGACGACGCCGGCGCGCGGGCGCGGCTGCAACGGGCGGTGGCGGAGCGGTTCAGCAACGTGACCAGCTACGACGTGGCGCTGCTGCAGCGGACGATCGAGCGGATCTTCAGCCGCGTGGCCCTCGCGATCCGGTTCATGGCGGTGCTCTCCCTGGCGACCGGCGCCCTCGTCCTCCTCGGCGCGGTGGCGGCGGGCCGCACGCAGCGCATCCGCGAGGGGGCGCTCCTCAAGACCCTCGGCGCCACCCGGCGCCAACTCACCCGCATCCTCCTGGCGGAGTACCTGGCCCTCGGCCTCACCTCCGGCCTGATGGGGATCGGTCTCGCCATCGGCGGCGGCTGGGCGATGACGCACTGGGTGCTGAAGCTGAGCTTCACGGTGCCCGTCCTGCCCCTCGGCGTCGTGCTGGTCATCACGGCGGGGCTCGTCGCGCTGGTGGGGATGGCCGCGAGTCGCGAGGTCTTCCGCCGGACTGCCGTGGAAGTGCTGCGAGACGTGTAGCAAGAAGCCAGGAGCCAGACGCCAAGACGCCAAGGGACAGGAGACAGGAGCCAGACGCCAAGGGACAGGAGCCAGACGCCAAGACGCCAACGGAATTCCTGCTCCCCTTGGCGTCTGTCATCTGATGCTCTGAGTTGGGCGCCCTGGCGTCTGGAGCCTGGCGCCTGCTGATCTCACACCGAAGTCGGCCCGCCGAACCGATACACCAGCGCCCCGGTCTCCTCATCGTTGTCCACGTCGATGTACCCATCCACGACCATCCGATTGAGCGCCTTCTCGACGTCCTTGAAGCTGCGGCCGGTGAGGGCGACGGCCTCGGCGACGGTGAGCTTGCCGCCCCGCTGCTCGGCGGCCTGCGCCAGCGAAACCTGGAACTCCTCGGTATTGCGGGGC
>Ga0207932_1000923_pt1 | contig 10179 bp, 9 predicted proteins | sample NGESurdeep092012_FD_184480 | JGI IMG/M metagenome (GOLD analysis project Ga0207932, IMG submission 184480) | Arctic peat soil microbial communities from Barrow, Alaska - NGEE Surface sample 415-2 deep-092012 (SPAdes) | ecosystem: Environmental > Terrestrial > Soil > Wetlands > Peat ...
AATATTAAGAGTTGAATCCTGTCTTTTCTTCTATAAGATAATAATTCCTGTCGCCGGCATTTCTTGATATCAGTTCGCCTAGAAACCCTGCCAGGAAAAGCTGTGTACCGATTATCATTGCAAGTATAGCAAAGAAAAATAATGGTCGCTGTGTTAACCCTGTTTTATCAAAGAAAAATTTTGAAATAGCAAGATATAGAGAAACGCCAAAGCCAAATAAAAAAACGAGTGTTCCCCAAAGACCAAAAAAGTGCATTGGATTTTTCCTGAATTTCCCTACGAAAACAATGGAGGCAAGATCTAAAAAACCATTTATAAATCTTCTCCATCCAAACTTTGTTTTACCATATTTACGTGGATAGTGCTGAACTACTTTCTCCCCAAATTTTCTAAAGCCAGCCCACTTGGCAAGCAAAGGAATATAGCGATGCATTTCGCCATACACTTCAATACTCTTCACCACTTTTTTTCTGTATGATTTTAGCCCGCAATTAAAATCATGTAAATAAATTCCGGATACTTTTCTGGTGGCAGCGTTAAATAATTTTGAAGGAATATTTTTACTTAGTTTATTATCATATCGTTTTTTCTTCCATCCGCTAACAATATCAAATCCGTTTTCAAGGATTAATTTTCTTAATTCAGGTATTTCATCGGGGCTATCCTGCAGATCGGCATCCATCGTTATCACTACATCTCCTTTGCATGCTTTAAAGCCTTCATTCAACGCTGCGCTTTTACCATAATTGCGCTGAAACTTTATCCCTTTAATATTTTGATTTTGCCTGCTTAATTCTTCAATCACCTTCCATGAATTATCCTTGCTGCCATCATCTACCATAATTATTTCGTAGCTATACTTATTTTCAAGCATTACTTTTTCTATCCATGCAGAAAGTTCCGGCAAAGACTCAGATTCATCAAGAAGAGGGATGATAATTGAGAGGTCCATTATTATTCACCAATTTGATTTATGTCCTGAAAAGGCTGAGGATCTTTTTTAGTAATTGCAGCCCCAATTAATGAAGCAATAGCGCCAAAAAGAAGATAACCGAGCAATGCGCCACCAATTAAAAAGACCATAAAGAATTTCCTGGTGATATCTATAGCTTTTTCAATTTGCTCTTCTGATAGATTTTTTGTTGTCATACCTTTCCTGGCTTCATCCATAGCCTTATCCTTAAATTCTGGAAAGACTGTCATAAATATAATTAGAAAAACGATCATTAAAAGTGTCACGACTGCACTTACTTTAAAACCATGAGCAAAATAATCTCCGAATTTTGAATTATAATTTAGTTGCTTCCCGTATTGAGATATGGCTAAAATAATTCCAATTAAAAAAATGCCGTATCCAAGCCATTGAAAAATGCTATTTGACTGAAGATCTAAAAAGGACACAGTTAAAGAAAAGGCGATCATTATCAAACCAATAATAAATCCCTTTACGGTAGTGGATGTAATTTTCTGTTGCATGTTAGTTTATTTTATTCAAAAATAGTTTGTCTCCGTTAATAATCCCAAACGTTTTTCCTTTTAACTTTTTTCCTATGTATGGACTGTTACGGGATTTGGAATAAATATTGTTTTCTGTAAAAATATATTCCGGGTTAGGATCAAATAAAGTAAGATTTGCTTTAGCTCCGGATTTGATTTGCGGTAATTCTACATTGAAAATATTCCTGATATTTTCGGTTTGCATCTTTATAAAATCATTGCTCTTAATTCCACAAATCCCCGCAACTCCAAACACACTTTCCAACCCTATCATTCCATATTGTGCATATTCAAATTCGCAGGTCTTATCGTCCCAATGCTGCGGCTGATGGTGTGAAGCAATAAAATCAATCACCCCGCTTTTAATTCCTTCTCTTAAAGCAAGCATGTCTTCCTTCGTTCTTAATGGGGGATTAACTTTTAAATTAGTATCGTAATTTTTTAAATCTTCATCGCTAAAAAATAAATGGTATGGTGTAACTGAACAGCTAACTTTTAAACCATCGTTTTTCGCTTTTGAAATTATTTCTAAAGATCTTTTTGTAGAGATGCCTGTAAAATGAATTCTTGAATTGGTATATTTTAAAAGCTCAATATCTCTTGCAATTAAAATTTCCTCTGAGATGGCGGGCCTGCCGGGCAATCCTGATTTTATTGAGGTAATTCCCTCGTTCATCAATCCATTTGCTGCAATACTTTTATCATCAGGCAATTGAATAATAGTTCCATCAATTGCTTTGATATATTCCAGAGCTTTTAACATAATACCCGAAGACTGCAAAGAGTTAACACCATCAGAAAAAGCAATGGCGCCGGAATTTTGCATGTCATACATTTCGCTCAGTTCTTTTCCCTCTGTGTTTTTTGTAATGGCTCCAACAGGATGAATTGTAACGGGTAAATTTTTGCTTCGCTGTACAATATATTCTACCTGCGATTTATTATGCACTACAGGATTGGTATTAGGGATCAGCATCACTTCCGTATATCCTCCTGCTGTTGCTGCGTTTGAACCGGTTTCCAAAGTTTCTTTGTGTTCATTCCCGGGATCGCAGAAATTGGCAAAACAATCCATCCATCCAACAGAGACATGAAGATTTTTATGTTCTATAATTTTATCTGCTGAAAGATTTATATTCTTATCAATTTGAACGATAATACCATTGTCAATTAAAATATCAGTGGATGATGCGGGGTGAGATGAAGAAATTATAACTGCATTCTTAATTAAAACCTTCATGAGGTTTATTAAAATTTGATCGGGCTAAGATACTGGAAATAATTTAAGGATTATTTAGAAGTGGAATAAAAAACCAATTGGTTTTGTCGGGACGACCCCATGCCCCAAGACGTCGCGCCAGGGTGGGGAGAATGTGCTGAGAAGAAAATATTTTTAATTCATGCTATAATAATAAAGATAAAGCATACCAATATTCATTAGCTCCATACCACCACCACCTTTCCAATACTTTTTCTTTTTTCCAGGAAATCATGTGCTGCAGCAATGTCTGCTGCATTAAATACTTTGCTCAGTGTTGGTGCAAACACACCCTGGTTAGTTAATTGCACTACTGCTTCCAGACAACTTTGCAGCATAGCAGGTTTGTTATCTGCAATACGGAGCATGTTGATGCCAATGATCGCTTTGGATGGCACCATTAGCATAACCGGATGATAGAAGCCAAAACCCAAGGCAGTCTTCAGTTTGCCGAATATGTTTTTGTCGGTCATGTCGGCTGCTCCATAGCATACCATCCTGCCGCCGGGGGCTAACGAACGTACCCCTTTTTTTACCGACTTACCACCCACCGCATCAAAGATTACATCCACGCCTTTTCCTGCGGTAAGGTTTTTTATTTCTCTCTCAAAATCCTGAGTAGCATAATTGATGGGATGTTGTACACCAAGTGAGGATAAGTAATTTAATTTGGTATCACTGCTGGCAGTAGAAAATATTTCGCATTGTTTATATTTTGCATACTGGATCAAAGCAGTACCCACACCACCGGCACCCGACTGGATCAGCACTTTATCACCTTCATTCAAATTCACCATTTTTGCAGCAGCATAATAAGCTGTGCAATACTGTGTAGTTAGTGCAGTGGCTGTGGCGTTATCTATGTTGCCGGGTATTACCGCAACTGCACTGGCATTGGTTACAGCATATTCTGCATAACCACCAAAACGTGTCATGGCTGTTACCCTGTCACCAATTTTTATAGTAGAAACATTTTCACCAATTGCTTCTATTGTGCCGGCTACATCATAACCCAAAATAGCCGGAAGCGGAGGAGCCTCTTTGTACATTCCTTTACGGGCCATTACATCGGCAAAGTTCAACCCAAAAGCAGCTACTTTAATTAATACTTCTCCCTTTTGTGGTTGCGGCTTTGCTGTTTCTCTTACTTCAAATGCGGTTGCTGCATTGCCGGTTTTTATTAATGCTATTGCTTTCATAAAAAATTATTGAGTCAAGGTAATCTATAAGCTTTTATAAACAAGAAAATGCAGAAAATAATAAGTGCTATTGAAATTTAAGGCAAGATTCTCCGGAAGTAATGGAAAATGAAAAGCCAATCACATTTCTGTAAATTGGCTTTGTCGGGATGATCCCGCTTCTAACGGGACGACCCCGCGCCCCGCAGACGTGTACCCCGCCATGGCGGGACTACATCTCATTAATGAAAGTTTTGAAAGCTGTTCCTCCTTTCCAACTTTTTATTTGTTTTTCTCTTTTTAATGCCTGCAATCTATCCTCCTATTCTTCAAACATCACCAGCTTAAAAGGAGTTCACAGGCAGAGATATAAAGTCGGGATGACAAGATTCGAACTTGCGACCCCACGCCCCCCAGACGTGTGCGCTACCGGGCTGCGCTACATCCCGAAAAAATTTATATCGGTTAAATATCTTTTAATACCTCTTTTTTTTATTTTACTTTCTAATATTATTGCTGCACTTCTATCCGGTACAATGAATTTATGAACAAATTTCCATGGCAAACCTTTTAAAGTGTATTTATTCTTACCTCTGTTATGATGTTCTAAACGATTTTCAAAATTTTCCGTTTGTCCAACCTAGTAGCATTTAAGTTTTTTACTGAATAATATATATACTACGTATTCATTCATTTTATTGCGACCCTGGCGCTTCAGCGCCATGCGCTACCGGGCTGCGCTACATCCCGAATGGCGCAAAACTAATGCAATATTTTAAAAATTAATTTGTCAGAAAGCAAAACAGGACGTCAAAGTATTTGAGTTTAAGAAAAGTGGCTAATTTTATAGAGGTATTATAACATATCCTTAAATATAATGGTATTATTATTGTAAACTAATCGGGAACAATTTCTTTTATCTTATATGAGAAAAATCTCTATGCTTTTCGTTTTCGTTGCTATTGCTTCAATAAGCTTTTCACAAAAAATAAATCTCAATTTATTTTTGGGAACTTCCAATTATGAAGGCGATCTGCAATCTTATTTTTTTACATTTACTCAGCCGGGTTTAGCCATAGGAGGGGGACTTTCTTACCAGGTTAGTGATAGATTTTTTATCAGGACAGGTATAACTTTCGCTTCGGTGAGTGCGGATGATAAAAAAAATCCCAAAGTTTATTATAGAAATCTGAATTTTAAATCTTCGATACAGGAATTTCATTTAGCTGCCGAATATTATTTATTTAACTTAGAGGATATAAAATTCTCTCCTTATTTTTTTGCAGGCGTTGCTGTTTATCATTTTAATCCTTATACAAAAGATACTGCCGGTACAACATATTATTTACAACCTTTAAGTACAGAAGGCCAGGGGTTTTACCTGAATAGAAAACCGTATAGTCTTACACAGTTTGCTATTCCGTTTGGCGGAGGAATTAAATATGCTTTAACTGATAATATTAAAATAGGTATTGAAGTAGGTATGAGAAAACTTTTCACTGATTATCTGGATGATGTGAGCACAACTTATGTTGATCCAAATCTTTTACTTGCCAATCGGGGTGCTAAGGCAGTAGAGCTTGCTTTCAGAGGCGGTGAGTTAAAAACCGGCGCAACTTACCCCACAGGAAATTCAAAAAGAGGTGAGTCTAAAAATAAAGATTGGTATTATTTTACCGGCATCACCTTATCTTACCGGTTTCCCGCTAAAGGAGAATTTAAAGGCGGGTGGGATAAACCGGGAAGCAGGAAAAAATACATTCTTGGTTGTCCAAGAAGATGATATTAAATTTTCCTCGAAAGAAAATATACTTCCTTTCTATTCTACCTTTACATCCAAATTATAAGTAATGGCTTATCGCAATCAACAGGAGTTTATTAAAGCTCTGGAGAAAGAAGGAGAATTATTAAGAATAAGAACTTACGTTGATCCCAAATTAGAAATAGCCGAAATTACAGATCGCATCAGCAAGAGCGGTAATGGTGGTAAAGCATTGTTGTTTGAAAATACAGGATATGATTTTCCCGTATTGATGAATGCTTACGGAAGTGAGAAAAGAATGTGCATGGCGCTTGGTGTTCATCATTTAAATGATGTTGCCAAAGAAATTGAAGACCTGTTTAAATTACTCTCATCTCCAAAAGAAAATATTCTTGATAAATTAAAATTACTTCCTAAACTCGGCAGGTTTGCTTCGTGGATGCCTAAGGTTAAAAGCGGCAGAGGAGAATGCCAGGAAGTAATAATGAAAGAACCTGATATAACTAAACTGCCGGTAATAACCTGTTGGCCAAAAGATGGAGGACCCTTTGTTACACTTCCCATTATACATACAAAAGATCCCAATACACTATCCAGAAATGTGGGAATGTATCGCATGCAGGTATTTTCTCCAACGCTCACCGGCATGCACTGGCATAAGCACAAAGTTTCTGCAAAGCATTTTAATGAATATAAAAAGCTTAATAAAATAATGCCTGTTGCTGTTGCTTTAGGCGGTGACCCGGTATATGCATATTCTGCAACAGCGCCCTTGCCTGAAAACGTAGATGAATACATGCTTGCAGGTTTTTTAAGAAAGAAAAAAGTAGAGCTGGTAAAATGTATTTCGCAGCCCGATATTGAAGTGCCTGCTGATGCAGATTTTATTATAGAAGGTTATGTAGATCCCAATGATGAGCTGATATGGGAAGGACCATTTGGTGATCATACCGGTTATTATTCATTGCCCGATTGGTATCCCCGTTTTCACATCACTGCCATCACGCATAAAAAAAATCCTGTTTATCCTGCAACTATTGTTGGTATTCCGCCGCAGGAAGATGCATGGCTTGGAAAAGCTACAGAACGCATTTTTTTAGCACCTATAAAAATGACCATGGTGCCGGAGATAATTGATATGGAAATGCCTGTGGAAGGAGTATTCCATAATTTGGTTATTACACAAATAAAAAAAGAATATGCAGGGCAGGGGCAAAAAGTTATGAATGCCATGTGGGGCGCCGGACAAATGATGTTTAATAAAATTTTGGTGTTAACAGCCCCATCCCAGCCTTCCCCGAAGGGGAAGGAGTTCGAAGACTTTAAAATTACAGAATACGAAAAAGTAGCAAAGGATGTTTTTAAAAATCTTAATCCTGCAACAGACATTTATTTTTCCCAGGGTCCGATGGATGTATTGGATCATAGCTGTAGCAAACTTGGTTTTGGAGGAAAGATGTGTATTGATGGTACACAAAAGTTTAAAGAAGAGATTGATGAAATGTACGATGTAAGAAGTACGATGTACAATATAAAAGAAACATTTTTAACTGCTAAGTTTTCTGAAATAAAATCAGTAAACACATCTCTTTTAAAAAAACAAATTCCTGTTTTAATTATTTCTGTTGAAAAAAATAAAAAAAATCACATCAGGGAATTGCATAAAGCAATATGCGAACTAGAAGAAGCTGAAGGTATAAAAATGATATTGTATGTTGAGCATACGGTTGATGCAAATGATCTGGGTACAGCATTGTGGCGGTTTTGTAATAATCTTGATCCTAAACGTGATCACATTTTAGTAAAAAGAGCTTCGAAAGCCTCCCCTATCGGGGGAGGTTTGGAGGGGGCTTTTGCCTGCATGGGGTTAGATGGGACAAGAAAAACAAAGGAGTTCGATAATTTTCAAAGAGACTGGCCAAATATTATTGTTGCTGATAACGAAACCATTAAAGTAGTTGACCAAAAATGGGAACAATTAGCATTAGGAGAATTTATACCATCGCCTTCATTAAAGTTTAAAGAGCAGATGTACGGGGAAAGCGCAGTATCATTGTAATGCGTTTGAAGGAAAAATTATTAAATAAAAAATTACAATATCTAACTAATGAAAAAAATACGCTTTAGCCTTTTATATGTTACCTGCCTTTTATTGCTTTTGTACATTGGCTGCAAAAATCACAATTCATCGGGAAAAAATTCAGGGGAAATAACTGACAAAAATAATTCTGAAAAAAAAGCAATTGATACGGCAGTGTATAATAAAATTTTACAACAACTTACTAATGGAGATACCACCGGAAAGTGGCCTGCCAAAGCCCCATATCCTTTACCGGGTGCAATATTGCCCTATTACCGAATTGTTGCTTTTTACGGAAACTTATATTCTAAGAGAATGGGCATTTTAGGAGAAATTCCTAAAGATTCAATGTTTAAAAAACTACGCCAGGAAATTGCAAAATGGAAAGCCGCAGATAGCACACTTCCTGTAATGCCTGCCCTGCATTACATTGCTGTAACTGCACAAGGCAGTCCGGGCAAAGAGGGCAAACACAGGATGCGTATGCCTTTTCAACAAATAGATACAATTATTAACTGGGCAAAAGAGATCAATGCATTGGTTTTTGTTGATATACAGGTAGGGCATAGCACAGTAAAGGAAGAAGTTCCACCGCTTGAAAAATATTTAAAAATGCCACAGGTGCATTTAGGCATTGATCCTGAATTTTCTTTAAAAAATGGTGAAATTCCGGGAACAAAGATCGGTACATTTAATGCTGATGATGTAAACGCTGCCATTGATTTTTTAGCTGATGTTGTAAAGAAAAATAATTTACCTCCCAAAATTTTGATCGTTCACCGGTTTACACAAGGAATGATAACTGATTATGAAAAAATAAAAAAAGTTCCCGAGGTACAGGTAGTGATGGACATGGATGGCTGGGGAGATAAGATATTAAAAAGATCTAGCTACCTGCGATACATTTATAAAGAGCCTGTACAGTTTACCGGTTTTAAATTGTTCTATAAAAATGATATTAAAAAAGGCAAAGACCAGTTTTACACACCTGAAGAACTTTTGAAATTTATCCCTAAACCTATCTACATACAATACCAATAATATTTTAAAAATCTTTATCAAAAAAATGAAAAACCATTGGCTGATTTTTATTATCATTATTCTTTTTTCTGCATGCACATCATCGCCTGATCAAACAAAAAATAAAAATAATTCTTATGATAAAAATACAGATGATTCCGGCAAACAAAAGCCAGTCGCTGATCTTGCAACAATACTTTCAAAAAAAGAAGTACCGGTATTATGCTACCATCACATCAGAAATTTTCGGGCAGGAGAGGGTGAAAGAATGAAGGGATACGAAGTAACACCTGCAGCATTTGCAGATCAAATGAAGGCGCTTTCGGACAGCGGTTATAAAACAATTTTACCTGATGATCTGTATGAATATTTGGTGCATGGTGCTGCGCTCCCTCCAAAACCTGTAATGATAACTTTTGATGATAATGATAAAGAGCAATTCACGATTGGTGCAACTGAAATGAACAAATATGAATTTAAAGGCGTGTATTTTATTATGACTATTTCTATCAACCGTACAAGATACATGAGTGAAGAACAATTAAAGCAATTATCAGATGAGGGACATGCAATTGAAGGGCATACATGGGATCATCACATGGTTACAAAATACCAGTCTGCAGATTGGGATACACAATTAGTAAAGCCACAAAAAAGACTGGAAGCAATAATAGGAAAGCCTGTAAAATATTTCGCTTATCCCTTTGGCTTATGGAACAGGGAAGCTATTCCGGAATTTAAAAGCCATGGATATAAGCTGGCATTTATTTTATCAACCAAAAGAGATTCAACAGAACCTTTATATACCATTCGCCGCATGATTGTGCCCGGGCAATGGACGCCACAGGGAATGATTAAGGCAATGAAAACAACCTTTCATTTAAAGTAAATTATAAAAAGTATAATCTGATGTTTAATTTTATTAAAATAAGTATAATGAAATCAGTTATTATCATATTTAGCTGCTGCATTTTTTTCTTTGGTTGTAAATCCCAAAGTAATAAATCTTTGGCAAAAAAGAACAATGATAATAATACTTTATTGTGGCAGGTAAGCGGTAAGTATCTTAAAAAGCCCAGTTATCTTTTTGGAACTTTTCATTTATTATGCAAAGATGATATTAAGTTCAGTGAGCAATTAAAAAATTCCTTACGCACTGCCGATGAGGTATACATGGAAATGGATATGGATGATCCGTCAACAATGTTAAGCGGATTATTATACATGAACATGAAAGATGGTAAAAAATTAAAAGACCTGTATACAGCTGATGAATACAAAAAAGTGGAAAGCTATTTTAGTGATTCACTTGGTATGCCAATGATGATGTTTCAAAGTATCAAACCATATTTTTTGGTTGCGATGTTGTATCCAAAAATGATGA
>Ga0207932_1000924_pt1 | contig 10170 bp, 8 predicted proteins | sample NGESurdeep092012_FD_184480 | JGI IMG/M metagenome (GOLD analysis project Ga0207932, IMG submission 184480) | Arctic peat soil microbial communities from Barrow, Alaska - NGEE Surface sample 415-2 deep-092012 (SPAdes) | ecosystem: Environmental > Terrestrial > Soil > Wetlands > Peat ...
AGCAATGAGGTCGGCCTGAGTCGCCGCGCGCACCTGGCCGCTCTCGGCATCGCGCACGAGCTCGGCGGGGCCACCACTGGCGAGCAGGCAGTGCTCGCCGTCGAGGGTCACATCATGGACGTCGGCGCGGCCGGCGAGCATGATCGCCGCTGGTGCCTGCGCCAGCGCCTTCTCGACCAGATCGGCCGATATGCGTGCCGTCGCGGTGGCGTGGTCGACGATCGCGCCGGCGGCGCTGAGCAGGTCGAGCGCCGTCGCACTGCTGATGCGCACGCCGGCCTGCTCGAGATAGGCGAGCGTCGCCGTGTGGATGCGCTCGAGGTCGGCCCGACTCATGATCTCGAGGCCGACCTTGGGCGCGACGTTGATGATCGCGCGCGGCGCGCTCACGGCGCGCTCCTCGTTGTTGCGCGGCGCCTCACTGCGCCCTCCCGGCGGTGGCGAGCGCCGCGTCGAGTTGTTCGCGCACGGACGGGTCGAGTGTGAAGGCGCGCGGCTCCGCGCGTAGCGCTGCGGTGCGCGCCTGCACGCGTTCTTTCAGTGTCGTCGCGCCGGCCGCGTGCCAGCGGTCGAACATGGCGCGATCGAACAGCTCCGGCGTCCACACCTCGCGGTGGTGGGCTCGCGTGTACGGCCGGTTGAGATGGTTGCCGCCGGGACCGACGGCGGTGATCTCGGCGAGCGCCAGCGCCTCGGCATCGACCCCGACCTCGCGCAGCAGCGAGCGGGCGTAGCCGACGAGCTCGTTACCGAGCACGATCGTCTCGTACGAACTCTGCATGCCCGACTCGAGGTAACCGACGTCGTGGAGCAGCGTCGCCCGCGAGAGAGCGCCGAGCACGGCGGTGATGCCGGCCTCCGCCGCCCACTGTTCGTCGAAGATCTTCGCGTCGGCGACGGCCGCGTAGGCGAAGCTCGGCAGGCCGTAGAAGCGCGCCAGATCGCAGGCGGCGGCGTTGCCGAGAAAGTGCTCCGGCGCGGCGTACACGTCGACGGCGGTGCGCATGTCGAAGGCGCCCACACCGACGCCGTACACGAACGGCGCGCCCGCCTGCGCCAGCTGATGGATAACGAGACCGCTGAGCGTCTCCGCGTTGCCGACGACGACGGTGGCGGCGATCGAGGCCGGCGCCGTGGTGCCCATCGCCGGCGCCGGCGCGTAGATGAGCGGGATGTTCATGCGCGCGCAACCGATGACCTTGTCGAGCGCCTCGGCGGAGTGCATCAGCGGTGGGTTGGGCATCGCGTAACAGGCGAAGCTCTCGGCCTCGCCGCAGAGCTCCGCCATGACGCGCATCTGCGCCAGTGCCGCGGAGTCGTGCGCGGTGGTGAGCAGCGGCTTGCGCGTGCCGGCGAGCATCGCCGCGAACTGCGCGAGATCGCCGGCCGCCATCGGCACGTCCGACGGCAGGCCCATGCTCATCACGAAATCGATGTTGGCGAGCTTCTCGCCGAGTGCGGCCATGCCCTCGATGTCGGCCGTCCTCGTCTGCCGGCGCTCGCCGCTGTCGGGGTCGCAGTGGTAGACGCAGTCCGACCCGGTGCCGAAGAAGCTGTTGCCGTCCACGAGTTCGAGGTCGGCAGCGGCTGAGGCAGCGCCCGGCTCAGCACCGGCGCCGCCCGCTCCGGCGTGGCCGTTCGCCGCTTTGCCGGCAGCCGCGGCGCCCGGGCGCGCCTTGACGACGAACCGTCGCGGCGCCGCATTGAGCGCGTTGTCGATCAGATCGGACGGGATGCGGGCGCGCGTGCCTTCGATGCGCGCGCCCGCATCCCTCAACAGCTCGAGGCTCGGTTGGTGCCGCACCTCGACACCGGTCTCTGCGAGCAGATCGAGCGTCGCCTTGTGGACGCGCCAGCAGGCGTCGTCGTCCCAGACGATCAGGCGGGCGCGCGGCATCTCAGGCCCCACCCGTCATCTCAGACTTCGACCGTCATATCGAGCCTCGCCGATCATCATGCCTTGCCGATCTCGGCGTCGGCGCGCGCGACGATGCCGCGCAACTCGGCCTTCACGTCGTCGGGCAGCGGCTCGGGCTTGTGGTTCGCGAGGATGTCGTCGGCGACCTCGGTCGCCTTGGCGAGCGCGCCGGCTTTACCGCCGCGCACCCACACGTCGTACGGCGTGCGGTCCCACACGGTCGGCTGCCAGATCTCCTTCATGTGCGCGCGGGTGTGCTTCTGCGAGAGGTACGTGCCGTTCGGGCCGACGCTCTTGATCACGTCGAGCGCGAGCGTCTCCTCGTTGACCTCGATACCGCCGGCGACCTTTTGAATGATCCCATAGATCTCGCTCTCCATGACCATGTGCGGGTAGCTCAGGATCTTGGAGCCGTTGAGCAGGCCGCAGCCGTTCATCATGTCGGCGCAGGTCATCACGCTGGCGAACGTCGAAAGGGAGTCGTCGACGGCGGCCTGCCAGTCGGGCTCCTTGGCGCCGGTCGCCATCGTGCCCATCGCCATCGGGATGCCGTAGAAATGCGCGAGCTGAGTGGAGGCGGCGGCGAGCAGATAGTCCTCGGGCGAGCCGCCCGTATAGCCACCGGTCTTGAGGTCGATCACGCTCGGCGCTCCGGCGAAGAAGGCGGGCGCGCCGGGATACGCGCACTGCAGCATGACCACGCCGGCGAGCGCCTCGGCGTTCTGCACGACGAGGGTGCCGGCGAGCGTCGCCGGGCCGGTGCCCGCTGCCAGCGGCATCGGCATGAAGCCGCTCGCCAATCCGTGCTCGGCGGCGACGAGGTTGGCCTCGAGGTTCGGCCCGTCGTGGCCGAGCGGGTCGACGGCGCACTGCATGAAGCTGACGATCGGCCGCTTGCGCAACTCGGCGGTGCCGCCGACGATCGCCGCCGCCATCTCGACTAACGCTCGGGCGGCTTTCTCGCCGACCGTCGTCACCGCCTGGTAGTGCTTGGTCGTGCTCGTCAGCACGGCCTCGGAGTCGTGCAGCGCCTTGGTCTCGGCGGGCACATCCTGCGAGGTCACGACCGGGCCCCAGTAGTAACTCACATTGGGCAACGCGTCGACGAAGCGCGCCGACTCGGCGGCATCGGCCTTGGTGGAAGGCCGCTTCGCACCGGTGACGCGGTCGAAGACGAACACGCCGCTACCGTCGTTCGAGAGGTAACAGTGCCTGCCGTCGATGAGCATGTCGCAGGCCGGGTCGCGGCCGGCGAGCACGTACTCCTTGGGCGCCGCCGCGACCGCTTCCGTCACGACCGCGCGCGGGATCCTGGCGATCGAAGTGGCGCGGTCGACACTGCAGCCGCCCTTCTCGAGCGCGTCGAGCGCCTTGGTCGAAGGAAAGCGGATGCCGACCGTCGCGAACACGTCGAGCGTGGCCTCGTGGATCGCCTCGATGTCACGCGGCGAGAGGACGTCCCATTTGAGACGGGGGGTGATGGGGTTGATTCGTGGAGTCATGGGCAGCAACCTCGCGGGCGTGAAAATGGCTGGGACGGTGACGCGGCGAGTCGGCGGCCGCGCTGCGCGCGGCCGCCGGCCCCGTTAGAGACCGACGACGCGATAAATGGTGCTGACCAGACCCTTCTCCACGTCGTCAACTCTATCATCTTGCCGGTCCCTTCGGCACCTCAGCGCTCCGCCGCGACACGTGAGAGCAGCTCGTCGAGCCCGTTCTTGACGGCGTCGCCGAGCTCGAACGCGCGCGGCTCGGCGCGCAGCGCGGCGACCCGCGCGCGCAGCCGGTCGAGCAACGTCTTGGCGCCGCCTGCCTGCCAGCGGTCGAAGACCGTCGTGTCGAAGAACTCCGACTGCCAGATCTCGCGGAAGTGCGCGCGCGTATACGGTCGCGCCAGGTGGTTGCCCCCGGGCCCGACCGCAGCGATCTCGGCGAGCGCCAGCGCCGCGTCATCGACGGGCAGGTCGCTCATGTAGGCGCGCGCGAAGCTGACGAGCTCGCTGCCGAGCAGGATCGACTCGTAGGAGCTCTGCAGCCCGCACTCGAGGTAGCCGACGTCGTGGATCAGCGTCGCCTTGCTGAGAGCGCCGAGCATCGCCGTGAGCGCGGCTTCGGCGCTCCACTGCTCGTCGAGCGTCTTCGAGTCCGTGTGGCCGCCGTAGGCAAAGCTCGGCAGACCGTAGAAGCGTGCCAGGTCGGTCTGCGCCTGGTGACCCTTGAACACGTGCGCCGAGGAGTAGACCTCGGTCATCGTGCGCATGTTGAAGCACCCGACGCCGACGCCCCACACGAACGGCGCGCCGGGCTTGACCGCCTGGTGCAGCACGAGACCGCTGAGCACCTCGGCGTTGGCGACGACGATCACCGCCGGCACGGAGGCCGGCGCGGTCGAGCCGGCGCTCGGCGACGGCGCGTAGATCAGCGGCAGGTCGAGCTCGGCGCAGGCGATGATCTTGCTGGCGCCGTCCTCGTCGTGCATCAGCGGCGGCACCGGCATCGCGTAGATGCCGAAGCTCTCGGCCTCGCCGGCGAGCGCCGCCATCTCCTTCATGCGGCTGAGGATGTGGCCGTCGCGCGGCGCCACGAGCAGCGGCTTGCGGGTGCCGCGCAGCATCGCGTCGACCTGCGCCAGATCGTCGATCACCTGGGGCACGTCCTCGGGCAGGCCCATGCTCATCACGAAGTCGATGCCGGGCAGCCTCTCGCAGAGCGCCGCCAGGCCCTCCACATCGGCCTTGCGGACGCGCCGCCGCTCGCGCGTCTCCGGGTCACAGATGTAGAGCACGTCGGAGCCGGTGCCGAAGTAGCTGTGCGCGGCGTCGAGGACGAGCGGCTCCGTCTCGCCGCCGCGCGACTTGAGCAGCCAGGTGCGCGGCGCCGACGCGAGCGCCTTGTCGACGAGCTCGGCGGCGATGCGCACGCGCGTGCCGTCGACCTGCGCGCCGGCCGTGCGGAAGATCTCGCGCGCCGGCGCGTACTTGACCTCTACCCCGGTCTCCGCCAGCACCGTGCACGTCGCCGCGTGCACACGCTTGCACTCATCCGGACCCCAGATCGTCAGATTGGCGCTCGTCATATCGCCACCTCCTTCATCGTCGAGCTTGCGGACACCACAGGGCGACCGTGCTGCCGGGCAACCCGACGGACGGACCGTCGGACCGGTCGCAACGGGCACGGGAGAACGGGAGGAGCGATCGTGGGAGCGGCGACCGGCAGGATCGAATATGGGAGGCGGCCGCGGGCGGCCGCCTCCCTACACGGTGTGGGCGAACGTCAGGTAAATGTGCGCTACGGAGGCTCGAATCACCTGCGTACCTTAGCATTTCTCGGCGCCTCGCGCACGTCCGGCGCGGAGCGGACCTTGTCTGCATCCCCCTCCGCCGTGTACTCTGAGTTACCCCCCGCGCACGTCGCACACGAGTTGACGAGGAGGTTGCACCAGAACTATCTGGCCCGTCGGTGTGCCGCAGCGCGCTCCATCTCCCCCCGCTGCCCCGCCCACGGTTTTCCGGCCGCACGGCGACCCAGCCCCACGGCCCCCGCACTGCACGCACAACGCGATCGAAGCTGGAGGTGCATTTTTGTGAAACGGAATCCTGGTGCGAGTGGGTACTCGAATCGTGGCATGAGCCTCAACGTGTTCAGCGAGGCCGACATCGACGATATCCATCTCGCCACACTCGAGGTGCTCGAACGCACCGGCGTCTTCGTCGAAGACGACGAAGCGCTCGACGTCTTCTCTGACGGCGGCTGCAAGGTCGACCGCGAGACGCGGATGGTGAAGATCCCCGGCCACGTCGTCGAGGATGCGATCCGCTCGGCGCCGCCAAAGAGCATCCTCTGCGGACGCGACCCGAGCAAGGACGTCGTCCTCGAAGCGGGTCGCGTCAACTTCTGCAACTTCGACGAAGGCATCATGATCATCGACAAGGAGACCGGCGAGCAGCGTAAGCCGACGCTCGCCGACGTCGCCGATGCCGCCACGCTCGTCGATGCGCTCGACCAGATCGACTCCTACGAGTCGGCGATCGGCGCCACCGACGTGCCGCCGGAGACGGGCTGCCTGCACAACACGGAGGTGGCGCTCAACCACACGACCAAGCCGGTCGGCGCGGCGCCGCTCAACGGCTTCGACGCGTTGAAGCTGATCGAGATGGCCAAGGCGGTCATCGGCGGCGACGATGACGCGGTGCGCGAGCGCTGCGTGATCGGCATGGGCGTCTGCACGGTGAGCCCGCTCAAGCTGCCGCGCGACGCCACCGAGGTGATCCTCGTCGCCGCCCGCCACGGCCTGCCCAACACGGTGTTGAGCATGGCGATGTCGGGCGGCTCGGCACCGATCACCATGGCCGGCACGCTCGTCTTGCACAACGCCGAGGTGCTCAGCGGCATCACGCTGGCGCAGCTCGCCGAGCGCGGCGCCGAGTGCACGTACGGCAGCTCCACCACCGGCATGGACCTGCGGCTCGCCGCGGCCTCCGTCGGCTGCCCCGAGCTGGCCAAGATCAGCGCCGGCGTGGCCCAGCTCGCCCGGCAGTACCGGCTACCGTCTTTCGTCGCCGGTGCGTAGACGGATTCGAAGATAAGTGACGCGCAAGTCGGTCACGAAAAAACCCTCACCGGCCTACTGGCTGCATTGGCAGGCGCCAATCAGATCTACGGGGCGGGGATGACCGAATCGGGCGTCACCTTCGATCACGCACAGCTCGTGATGGACAACGAGTTCATCAAGATGATCCGCATGGTCGTGATGGGCATCCCGGTCAACGACGAGACGCTGATGGTTGACGACATCGTGAAGGTAGGCGCCTTCGGCGATTACCTCAGCCTCGACAGCACGCTCAAGTTGATGCGCAGCCTCTCGCAGCCCAAGCTACTCGACCGCCGCGTGCGCGAAGAGTGGGAAGTGGAGAAGACCGACCTCTACACCCGTTCGCAGCGCGAAGCCAGGCGGATCCTCGAGACGCACAAGCCGGAGCCGCTGCCCGACGACGTCAGGGCGCAGCTCCGCACGATCGTCGCACAGGCAGACAAGGAAGCTGGGGTCGGTTGACGCCGGCAAGGAGAGAGTGCATGGCAGACTACGAACAGCTCAAGCAACTCGTCATCGAGGGTGACGGCGACGGGACCATCCGCGCCACCCAGCAGTTGGTCGACGGCGGCGCCGGCGCCCGCGAGATCCTCGACGGCGGCCTGCTGCCGGCGATGGACATCGTCGGCCAACGCATGCGCTCCGGCGAGGCGTTCATTCCCGAGGTGCTGCTCAGCGCGCGGACGATGCAGGGCGCGCTCGACCTCCTCAAGCCGTTGCTCGCCGAGGGCGACACCGGCAACACCGGCACGGCCGTGATCGGCACGGTCGAGGGCGACCTGCACGACATCGGCAAGAACCTCGTGGCGATGATGCTCGAGGGCGCCGGCTTCAAGGTCGTCAACCTCGGCACCGGCGTGACCGTCGCGCAGTTCGTCGCCGCCGTCAAGGAGCACAAGCCGCAGATCCTCGGCATGAGCGCGCTGCTGACGACCACTGTGAGCCGCATGCCCGAACTGATCGCCGCGCTCAAGGCCGCCGGCTTGCGCGACTCGGTCAAGGTGATGGTCGGCGGCGCTCCGGTGACGCAGGCCTACTCCGACGAGATCGGTGCCGACGGCTACGGCGCCAACGCGGCGATGGCGGTGGACCACGCGAAGGCGCTGATCGCGTAGCGGCAGAGCGCCTTCGCCAGAACGGCGAAAGCACAACAGGCCGGGGCGAGGTCTGACGACCTCGCCCCGGCCTGTTCACTTGCTTCGGGCGCGCCGCTTCGGCTACACCTCGGCGCGCTCGGTCATCCTGCCTCGGCGCGCTCGACCATCGCGCGCAGCTCCGCCGCCGCGTCTGCGGGCAGCGGCTCCGGCTTGTGGCTGTCGAGGATGCCGACCGCGATCTCCCTGGCCTTCTCGTAAGCGCCGGCCTTGCCGCCGCGCACCCACACGTCGTAGGGCGAGCGGTCGAAGACGGTCGGCTGCCAGATCTCCGCCATGTGGTGGCGCGTGTGCTTCTGGCCCAGATAGGTCCCGCCGGGTCCGACCGCCTGGATCACCTCGCGGGCGAGCGTCTCCGGATCGACGACGATGCCGCCGGCGATCTTCTGCGCGAAACCGTAGATCTCGCTCTCCATCACGGCGAGCGGATACGAGAGGATCCTCGACCCGTCGAGCAGGCAGCAACCATTGAGCATGTCGGCGTGCGCCATCAGCGGCAGCATCGTCGAGAACACGTCGTCGACCGCCGACTGCCAGTTCTCCTCTTTGGCGCCGGTGCCCATCGCGCCCATCGCCATCGGCAGACCATAGAAGTGTGCCAGCTCGATCGCCGCGGCGGCCATCAGTGCGTCTTCGGGGCCGCCGCCGGTGTAGCCGCCGGTCTTGAGGTCCATGATGCTGGGCGCGCCCGACAGGAACACCGGCGCGCCCGGATAGGCGAGCTGCATCAGCGCCGTGTCGGCGACGACGGCCGCCATGTTGACGACCAGGTTGCCGGCCATCGTCGCCGGTCCGGTCGCACAGCCGAGCGTGAGCGAGAGGAAGCACGAGGGCACACCGTGCTCGGCGGCCACGAGGCCGGCTTCGAGCGCCTCGCCGTCGTTGCCGAGCGGGTCGATCGGACACTGGACGAACGAGAGGATCGGCCGGCGGCGCAGTTCTTTCTTGCCGCCGGCGACCACAGCCGCCATCGCGATCGCCGCGCGCGCCGTCTCGCCGGTGACGCAGTCGACGGTCTGGAAGTGCTTCGTCGTGTTGCTGTAGATCGCCTCGACTTCGTGCATGTGACGCGCCACAGCGGGCACGTCTTCGGCGGTGACGATCGGTCCCCAGTAGAGGGCGACGTTGGGCAGGGCATCGACGAAGCGCGCCGAGTCGGCCACGTCGGCCTTGGTCGAGGCGCGCTTCTCGCCGGTGCGCGGGTCGATCACGAACACGCCGCAGCCGTCGCTGGTGAGGTAGCAGTGCTTGCCGTCGAGGACCACGTCGGCTTCGCGGTCGCGCGCCGCCAGCGTGAACGTGCGCGGCGCCTGGGCGAGCGCCTCCATCACGACCGCGCGCGGCATGCGCGCCACGTGCGTGGCGCGGTCGACCGCGCAGCCGTTGCCTTCGAGCGCGTCGAGCGCGCGCTCGTTGGGGAAGCTCACGCCGACCTCCTCGAGCACCCAGAGGATCGACTCGTGGATCGCCTCGACGTCGTCGGGACGGAGCACGTTCCAGCGGAGGTGGGGGACGATCGGGTTCAGTCTCTGGCCCATGGCTCCCTCACTTGACCGTGAGGTCGACGCCGCCGTACCAGCGCTGCGAGAGCGTGGTCAGCGAGCCGTCCTGGTGCATCTTGTCGATCGCGTAGTTGAGCAGGGCTGTGAGGTCGGGCTGGTTCTTCTCGACGGCGAAGGCGAGCGGCTCGAAGTAGAGCGGCGTGCCGCTCGTCTGGAGCGACTTGTTCGCGAGCACGTCCTGCCGCGCGCTGATCGCGTCAGTCATCGCCGCGTCGATCTGCCCGTGCGCGAGGGCAGCGCGGAGCTCGGTGTCGGTCGGGTAAGCGACGACCTTGATCCGCGGCGCGTACTTCATCAGGAAGTCGAAGAACACCGTGTCGGCGCCGACGCCGACCTTCAGGCCGTTGAGGTCCCGCGTGGTGGCGACCGCCGGACCGCCGGATTTGATGAGGATCTGGCCCGGCGTGTAGTAGTACGGGTGGGTGAAGTCGACGACCTTCGCAAACTCGGTGGTGACCGGCATCGAGCCGATCGAAACGTCGAATCGCCCGTTCTTGAGGCCCTGCGCGATCGTCTCGAAGACGACTTGCTTGAAGACCGGCTTGACGCCGAGGATCTCGCAGACCCGCTTGCCGACGTCGACGTCGAAGCCGACGACCGCGTGCGTCTTCGGATCGACGAAGCTCTGCGGCGCGTAGTTCTCGTCGTTGGCGATGATCAGTTTGCCGCTCGCCGCGGTCTCGGCGGCGATCCCGGTCGGCTGATGGCCGAGAATCGCCGCGAACTTCTTGTCGGTCGTCTGGTTGCCGCCACCGCACCCGATCGCGATGAGCGCGGCCGCCAGCCCCACCGCCAGCAGGGCGGCCACCGGCGCGCTCAGTCTCCTGAAATTCATCGCGGTCCTTTCGTTTGCTTGGCGGGCAGCGCTCCGCTTGCGGCGGGCGCCCGCGCGGCACGCATATTGTCTGCAGCGCGACGTGATTGCACAACCCCTGCGCCTTCCCG
>Ga0207932_1000925_pt1 | contig 10169 bp, 10 predicted proteins | sample NGESurdeep092012_FD_184480 | JGI IMG/M metagenome (GOLD analysis project Ga0207932, IMG submission 184480) | Arctic peat soil microbial communities from Barrow, Alaska - NGEE Surface sample 415-2 deep-092012 (SPAdes) | ecosystem: Environmental > Terrestrial > Soil > Wetlands > Peat ...
CTAGGACCCTCCGCCGGCGCCGCGCCCGCCGTCAGTGCATGCCACAGGCGGCGGCGTAGCCGTCGAGCACGGTGAGGATCTTATGGCGGATCAGCTCCTGCGACGGCTGCTGCGCCGGGAGTGACCCGTCGCGCACCGCGCGCGCCTCGTCGGGCAGGTACTGGCTGAACAGGGTGGGCGGGATGGCGTGCTCCGAGAGGTTGGCGATGAGCCGTTCGCTGGCGGCGTGGATGTCGGCCTGCGGCCAGTAGTAGCGGATGCGGTCGCTGTAGCTGAAGTCGCGCGCGAGACGCAGGGCCGCTTCGTCGCCCGAGTAGTAGGCCTGCCAATGCTCCGGGTGCTCGTGCATGACACGGTCGACTATCTCGCGCAGGTGCGAGAGACGGACCCTCGCCCAGCCTGCGGGTGACCGTCCGAACAGCTCGTCCTCGATCGCCGCCAGCGCGAACAGCCCCTCGCGCAGCGCGAACGTGAGGGCGGGGCCGACCTTGAGGACGGCGAAGTGGTCCTCGACCAATGCGCGCAGCGCGGCGGAGGGCTGACATCAAGTTTGAACCGCACCGCGGACTGCCCGATTGCACTGCACCCACGGGTGCCTTGAACCCCAGCCGCTTCCGCGCCGGTTTCGCGTCGGCGCGCTAAGACAACCGCCAGCACACGGCGCCGTTTCCGTGCCCGGACACGACTCCAAGACCTCCAGCACTTTGGAGGCAGGGGGTTCTCAAAACCGCGACACAGCGGGGAAGCCGGCCGCACGATCGTGCGTATTGCGCGCAGAGCCAAACGGGAGGAAAGGGACCTTGCGCTTCCAAGGCCGGTCGACTAGCCTACCGCCATGGGATACACGGTCTTTCGACCCGACGAGCTCCAGTTCCAGGCAGCGCAGCGCGGCGACCAGCGACGCAGTCTCGCGCCCCTCTCCGGGGCCCTGCACAACACGCGCGCCAACATCTGGCGCCTGCCGCCCGGCGTACGCGGCAGCCGCCACCTCGAGCACGTTCAGGAGGAGATGTTCGTCGCCCTCGAAGGCACCGCGACCCTCCTCCTCGGCGACCCGCCCGAGCGAATCGAGCTCCCGCCCCGCTCGGTCGCCGTCGTCGAGACGGAGACCGCCCTGCAACTGCGCAACGAGAGCGACGCTGAGATCGTCGTCTTGATCGTCGGCGCCCCGCCGGAGCAGGGCAAGGCCGAGCACCTGCCCGACGTAGATTAACCCGAGTCGACCCTCGCGACAGCCGTTCTGATCAAGACGAAGCCGGTTCCCGGCGCATCTATGACGGCGTCTGCACGCGCCAGTTCGAGACCGTATCTGACCCGCATCCCTTGTATGTTCAGCCCAGATCAGCGCGGTGGAGTCTCAGTATCGTTGTGGCAGTCCGACCGGACCGTGCAATGCTCGTGAGTTTGCGGGCGACCGGCGCTACGTGCCCTGACGAGCGGCCGGCCCTCCCTTAATAGGCGAAGATGCAGGTACGCGTGCCACTGCGCGTAGTGCCGATTGCGCACGCGGGGCGCTTTGCGGGGTCGAGCGAGCGCACCAGCAGGATCATGTCAGGGCGCGACACGGAGACACAGCCCGCGGTGTAGGCACGGCCAAAGACGTGCACGAAGATGCCCGCACCGCGGCCGTAGACGCTGGGGTTGGGCCGTGCATTGTAGCCGCTTGAGAACGCGAACTCGTACTGCACGGGGTAGTCGGCCAGATGCTCTCCGTCGATGATCCGCGCCGTCTCGACCCAGGTGTTGTAGGTGGCGCCTGGCTCCGAGCTCCACCACGAATACTGCGTGATCTGTCGGTAGGCCATGCGCACTCCGACTGGTGGCTTCGTGTGCGTGCCGAAGACGAAGCCCGGCAGGCGCCAGATGCCGGTGGGCGTGGTGAACGAGTCGGCGTGGCGCAGAAGGCCGTCGATGAGCCCACGGCTCCCGAAACGCGCTCGCACGTCGAGCTTCCGGACCCAGTCACCGTTGCGATAGTCATAGAGCCTCAGGGTCCCGTCGCGCGAGCCCAGCGCGGGACCTGTGACGACGATGAGCTGGCGCGCGTCCAAGCGGCTGGCCATGCGCTCGGGGACGGTCGTCACGCCGTCTCGATTCCAGATCGGTGCATCCAGCCCGGCAGTGACCACCACCTTGCGGCTCCACGGCGACCAGGTCTCCGTCGGGGTGCCCTTAGCGGAGACGGCGCGCAGGCGCCACGTGCCTGCCGAGGGAAGACTGAGGCTCGCCGCATATCGTGAGGCATCCGTCTGGTCGGTGACGCTAGCGTTGACCGTCTGGCGCAGGACCCAGAGGCCGTTCTCGCGTCGGTAGCAGGCAAGTGAGACGAGAGCCTGGCCGGCGGTTTGCTTGGGTCGTAGCAGTCCGCTGACCCCGAAGCTGCTCTTGCAGCCGACGCTTGAGGGGACCAAGGGAGCGCTCAGGTCGGGTCGTGAGTCCACGGCGATCTGCGCCTCTGCGGGCGCAAGCGCGGCGCTGCCGGCGAACGTGACTCGATAGAGGGTTCGGCTGTGGGCCACGTCAGGCGTAACTTGTGCAGCGAACTGGCCTGCCGTGTCGGTCGCCACCTCCGTTGGCTCCGACCAGTTCGTACCGTCAGTCGAGGATGCCAGGTCAAGCGTCACGCCGGCGACGGGATCACTAGCGGTCGAGAGCTGACCCGCGAGCGTCGTCGATCCCCCGTAGTCGACGAGCGCCGGTGTTGCTGAGAGGCTGAGGTAGGTGGCCTCTTGCGAAGCATCCTGCTGCATGGCCCCGGCCGGGGTGGGAACTGCGCCGATGGCGGCGACACATGAGAGTGCGACCAGAGCCCTGGGCAGCCACCTGATCCGGGTGAACCAGCGCGCGCCACTCGTGTCCACGGTGCTCTCCAACGTCGCTTGAACCGCTCCGGGTTTGCCGGAGGCTCGGTTGTTTGAGTCTATCAGTATCTTCACAGGCCTGAGCCGCCCAGTAGGCGGCCTCGTACTCGGCCGGCTGCGGTCCCCCGTCTCCTGGGCCGGAGATGGCCATCGGACGATCATAAGAAGTGGACCACTGAATGGGGGCAGGTCAAGTCTGCAGACTCCACCGCCGAGCGTGCCGACGATGGACAACCGTTGGTGAGTGACTAAGATAGCTGCAACGTCAGGTGGACAGGTTCGGCATGCTCACGGCGTGCCGCAGAACAAGGGGGTCACAATGAAAAGCATCCACGCTCGTTCGGCGATGCGGCTCGCAGGTGCGTTCGCAATCGTCGCGCTCGTCATTCTCGCGGTCGGCTGCGGCAGCAAATCGACCAGCAGCAGTGGGGGAGGCGCTCCGATCAAGATCGGGTTCTTCGCGCCCGAGTCGGGATTCGCCGCGGCCGACGGCGCAAGTGCTTACGACTCTGCCCAGCTGGCCGTCAAGGACATCAACGCGGCCGGCGGGGTCAACGGCCGGCAGCTGCAGCTCGTCAACTACGACGACGCGAGCGACCCGAAGCAGGCGGTCACTATTGCCACGCGACTCGTGACTCAAGACAAGGTGACCGCTGTGGTGAGCGGCTCGTATAGCGACCAGACGCTCGCCGCGGCGCCTATTTTCCAGCGTGCCAGCATCCCCACGCTTGCCGCCTACGCTGTCAATCCCGGCATCCCGGCCACGGGCAACTACATTTATCAGCAGGACTTCAACGGCATTGTCGAGGGCAGGGCCGGCGCCGTGGCCCTGATCAGCAACCTTGGCGCCAAGAAGGTCGCCATCATCGCCATCAAGAACGACTTCGGTACGTCGCTGGTACAGGGCTTCACCGAGGCGGCCAACGCTCTCGGCGCGACGATTGTCGCCACCGACTACAACCAGTTCGGCGAGAAGGACTTCACACCGATCCTGTCGCGCGACAAGTCCAAGGGCGCGACCGGCTTCTACATGGCCCAGTACTACGCCGAGGGCCAGCAGTTCATCAATGGCTGGAACACGCTTGGCTTCAAGTACCCGCTCGTCGGCACGGAGGGGATCGACTCCACGACGCAGTTCTTCGAGCCGGTAGGCGCCAAGGCGGACGGACTCGTGTTCACCACGCCGTTCAACCGCGACAGCACTGAGCCGGTGGTGCAGACTTACGTCAAGGCCTTCACGGCGGCCTACGGCCACGCCCCCGACATGGTCGGGGCGACCACGTACGACTCGTTCCTCGTGTTGGCTCAGGCGATGAAAGCCAAGGGCACGTCACCGAGCCAGATCAGGGACGGGATCGTCGCCACCACCAACTTCGTCGGAGTCACTGGGACCATCCAGAAGTACATCAACGGACAGGTCGTCAAGGCAGTCGACCTGCAGGTCATCAAGGGCGGGGTGCCGCACCAGTACGCTACGCTGGACAATCTGCAACTGATCACGCCGTAATCCGCTGAGACGGCGTCGGGGACCCAGCGCGGGGACGGGCCATGCTCGTGCCGAGCCTCATCTATGGGATTGTGCTCGGCTCGCTGTACGCCCTGATCGCGCTGGGTCCCTCGCTGCTCTACGGCATCCTGCGGATCCTCGACATCGCCAACGTCGCCGGCCTGACGCTCGGCGCTTACACCGGCCTGAAGGTCTTCGACGCCACTCACTCGCTGCTGGCAGCCTTGGTGGCGGCGATTCTGGCCTCGGCCGCGTTTGGCTACCTGCTGCAGCGATTCCTGTATCGGCCCATCCTCGGTCGTGGACCCCTCATCCCGCTCATCGCGAGCATCGGGATGTTCATCGCCATGGAAGAGGTCTTCCGGCTGGTCTTCGGGCCTTATCCGCTGGACTTCCCTGCTCCGGTCCCCCTGCCCACCGTGCACGTCGGGGGGACTGTCGTGACGGGCGTCCAGCTGCTGATCCTGATCGTCGGGGTTGTGGTATTGGTCGGCACCTGGTACGCGTTGCGACGCACGCGGCTGGGTCTGCTCTGGAGGGCCACCTCGCAGGACAGAGAGACGGCGTCCGCCATGGGCGTCAACACCGGGCTTGTGATAGCGACGATCTTCCTCATCGGATATGCGCTGGCCGCCATCTCGGGTGTCCTGCTTGGCGTCAACTACAACACTGTCTATCCGACGATGGGTGACATCCCTGCCTACAAGATGCTGGCCATCATCGTCCTCGGCGGCCTCGGCAATCCGCTCGGCACTATTCTAGCGGCCATGCTCATCGGTCTGGTCGAGACGTTTGTGGTGGCCTACGTGGGGTTCGTGCTACCACGGGACGCCATCGCGTTCATCGTCCTGATCGTCATCCTGCTGGTGCGCCCACAGGGCCTGCTGCCGGGGGAGAGCTCCGGGTCATGAGTTACATGATCGTCGTCGGCGTCACGGTGGTCATCTACGCGATCCTGACCGTGAGTCTCAACATCGTCGTCGGCTACGTCGGCCAGCCCAATCTCGCCCAGAGTGCCTTCTTCGGCATCGGAGCGTACTTCGCGGCGGTGTTCTCGACCCAACACCACACGTCGTTCTGGCTGACCATTCCACTGGCGTTCGCGACGGCGGGAATCGCCGGCCTGGTCCTGGGCGCCATCAGCCTGCGCCTGCGCGAAGACTTTCTGGCGATCACCACCATCGGGCTCAACTTCGTCATCGTGGCCGTCTTCCAGTACGTACCGTTCTTCGGTGGTGCCGTCGGCATTTACGCCATCCCGCTGCCGTCCATCGCCGGGCACCAGTTCGGCAACAACGCCTTTCTCACCGTCGGTCTAATAATGCTCGCCTTCGTCATGGCGGTGAGCAAGTACCTCGAGCATACGTGGTTCGGCGCTTCCCTGACGGCCATCCGGGACGACCAGACTGCCGCGTCGTCCGTGGGGGTGCCGGTGGCGTCGTACAAAGTCATCGCCTTCACGCTGAGCGCGGCATTCGCCGGCATGGCAGGCAGCCTGTATGCGCCGTTTCTGAGCGCGGTCACGCCCACGAGCTTCGGATTCATCGAGTCGGTGATCGTGCTCGCCATGCTCATCTTCGGCGGGTTGGGCACCATCCGCGGGGCCGTCCTCGGCGCCTTCATACTTGGCGCTCTGCCGGAGGCCTTCCGGTTCATCTCCAACTACCGGCTCCTCACGTTCGGCGCCATCCTGGTGTTGATGCTGCGCTTCCAGCCCGTGGGCCTGGTCGGCGAGGGCAGCGTGCTGGTCAAGCTGACCAGGCGCGCGACCGAGGAGCTGCGACGTCGCCGGCGCAAGGGGACCTTCGACCCGCCGGCAACGGCCGTCTGATCGTCATGGCGCTGCTCGAAATCGACTCGGTGACGGTCCGCTTCGGCGGCTTGGTCGCCCTGCGCGAGGTCGCATTCGACGTCGATGAGGGCCAGTTCATCTCCGTCATCGGACCCAACGGCGCGGGCAAGACGACGCTCTTCAACGCCATCGCCGGAGTCATCAAGCCGAGCTCCGGACGGATCAGGTTCCAGGGGCGTGAGGTGCAGGGCTCCAACCCGTCTCATATGAGTCACTTGGGAGTGCGGCGCACGTTCCAGGTAGCACGGCCATTCGCATCTATGACCGTGCGTGACAACGTGCGCCTCGCGGCCGCCGGCCGCCATGTGCTGCAGACCGCCCGCGCTCTCGGCCTTCGCGGGCGCGTGCGCCCGCTCGCCGATCGGGTCGACGGCCTTCTGGAGACGACCGGCCTTACGGCCGATGCCCGTCGCAAGGCGAGCGAGCTCAACATCGGCGGTTTGCGACGGCTCGAGATAGCTCGTGCCTTGGCCAGCGAGCCAAAAGTGCTGCTGCTGGACGAACCTGCAGCGGGCATCGGTGTCGACGGTCTGCGGCCATTGGCCGAGCTCATCCGTGGGGTGCATCAGCGAGGCCTGACCGTCCTGCTGGTGGAGCACTACGTGGGCTTTGCGCTCTCGTTGTCCGACCAGGTGATCGTCCTAGACGAGGGCGCGATAATCGCGCACGGCACGCCCGAACATGTCCGCAACGACGAGCGCGTCATCGCCGCGTATCTCGGAAAGGCGGGTGGCGGCCAGGGCGACCGGCCGCCCGCCGTTCCCACGGGGCCGGACGCGCCCGGTGAACGATGATGGATGCCGCGCCGCTGTTGAGCGTCTCCGGCCTGCGGGCCGGGTACGGGCGCGTCGAGGTGCTCCGCGAAGTCTCCCTGACGGTCCGTGATGGCCAGTTCGTCACCATCATCGGCGCGAATGGCGCGGGCAAGACGACGCTTTTGAAAGCCATCATGGGACTCATTCCCGCGACCGGCGAGGTGAAGTTTCGGGACCTGTCGCTGCTAGGAGAGCCGGCGCACCGCCGTGTCGCCCTGGGCATCGGTTACGTGCCTGAAGGACGGCGGGTGTTCCCGTCCCTGACCGTGGAGGAGAACCTGCGTCTGACGGCCGTGCGGCAGAAGGGCAAGGGAGCGGATCGCGCCGCGATCCAGCAGGTCTACGAGATGTTCCCCAGACTGCGTGAACGGCGCACCCAAGCCGCTGGGAGCCTGAGCGGCGGCGAGCAGCAGATGCTCGCGCTGGGGCGCGCCCTGGTGCTCGCTCCACAGGTGCTGATCGCCGACGAAGTGTCTCTGGGGCTGGCTCCGGTCGTCGTCGACCGACTGTTCGACGTGCTCGGCGACATGCACCGTCGCGGGACGACGATCGTGCTCGCCGAGCAGAACGCCCGCCTGGCGCTCGAGGCCGCCGACGAGGCGTACGTGATGGAGGCCGGCCGCGTCTTGCTGCACGGGCCGGCCGGCGAGCTGCGCACCGACCCGCGCATCGTCGACGCATACCTGCAGAGCCTTTGAGGCGCCTCAGGGCGCGCGCTGTGCGCGCGCATCGGACACACAGATGCTCGGCTGCCGGCACGCAAGGCCGTCAGATGGTGCTAACCTCGTAGCCGGCATGAGCAGCTACTACGACCGGAAGCTGGCAGCGCGCTCGCTGGAGCGCTGCTACGAGCTCGCCTCTCCCCGCGTGCAGCAGTATCTGCGCGCCGAAGTCGAGTTCGTCGTCGGCCGGCTGCGCGCCACCGACGTGGCCCTCGACCTCGGCTGCGGGTACGGCCGCACGCTGCCCGTTCTGGCTCGTGCGGCCGCGTTCGTGGTTGGGATCGACACGTCAGAGCTCAGCTTGGCGCTCGCTCGCGAGCGGCTGGCTGGGCTCGCCAACTGCCTACTCGCGCGGATGGACGCGAGCAGCCTCGCTTTCGTCGACGGCTCCTTCGACGCCGTGGTCTGCATCCAGAACGGCATCTCTGCCTTCCACGTCGACCAGCGTGAGCTGATGCGCGAAAGCCTGCGTGTGCTGAAGCCCGGCGGCGCGGCGATGTTCTCCAGCTACTCCGACCGGTTCTGGAAGCACCGCCTGGCTTGGTTCGAGGCACAGGCGGCGGCCGGTCTCATCGGCGAGATCGACGCGGAGCGCACGGGCGACGGCGTCATCGTCTGCACCGACGGCTTGACCCTGACGACGGTACGACCGGCCGACTTCGCCGACCTGATCGCCGGCCTCGACGTACAGGCAGAGTCGACGGAGGTCGACGAGTCCCTCTGGTTCTACACGCTCAGGAAGCCCGACGAGCGGCAGACGAGCGACTGAGCGGTTGGGGGCCCGCACATGAGCCGCGCCTCGGGGAAGACGGGTGTTCTTCTGGCAGCGGTCTTCTGCACGGAAGGCCAGGGTCGCCGCGCCCGGAGGCGCGCGGCTGGCGCCCGCCGTTTAGGGGTCGACAGGTCTACGAGGGAAGTCACGACCATGCTGATTCGCAGGCTCGTCTCCACGGTGCTCGCGATGGTCGTTGTCACGCCACTCGTCGTCGGCTGCGGCCGAGCCGCGTCGCCGGCGGTCCGACCATCGAGCCCGCCGGCGATCCGACCGCCAAGCCCGCCCGGGAAGGCGGCGGCGATCGACCGCTACCGACTGCTCCGCCTGTCGTCACAGGCCGAGGTGGCCTTCACGCGCGGAACGGTCGTCTGGCGCGTCGTCCCCCCAGACCTTCCCCGCACCGGTCCGGTACCGCTCATCCCCTTCCTGCGGTTCGACGTGGCGACGGGCACGACGACGCAGGACGACTGGCTCACCTCACTGCTTGGCGGCCGGCGCATCGACACCTGGATGCTCGCCGGCGATGCCGTCGCCTGGGTGGACACCTCGCAACGGATCGCGACCGATTCCGGCGCCGTCGGCACCGCCGTCGGCAGCGTGCTCATCGGCGCCCGCGTTGAGGTCGCGCGGCGATCGTCCGGCAGCGCCCAGCCGCTGACGCGTACGAGCTGGGGAACCGCGAGCGACACCAGCGCCTACAGTCCCGGCGCCTGGCTCGACGCCTTCAACGGCCGCTTCTGCGCGTTCTGGGACCTGGCGATGGGCCGCAACGGGACCGGCCTGTCGGCACACCCGGGCCCGACTAGCGGCTTGTGGGTTGTGAACGTAGCCACCGGCGGTCGAGAGCGGATCAATCGTCGTGGGTCGGGGTGGGGCGTGCTCGCGTTCGGCCCCGGCAGCGTCTGGCTCGGCCGCAACCTCGGTGCCGCCAGTAACCCGGGTGGCCGCGTGATCGGGGAGACCGCTCCGGGGCCGGGCGCCCAGACCATCCAGGTCACTGACGTCGCACTAGGCGGCGTCCACACGCTCCAGGCCTCAGGTCCCGCCGCCGCCGATCGGGCCACCCTCGCCTTCACGGCACAGCCACCGCACGCGACCGATTACGTCGACGCGCATGTGTGGGCCTATGCGATCGGGAACGGCAAGTTCACTCAGCTCTCCTCGGCGCCGGGGGGGCAGCATGCGGCGGCCGTCGGCAACGACATCGTCGTCTGGATCGACGGCCGCCGCTCGACTGCCGGTCAAACCATCGAGGACCTGTACGGCTACGACCTGGCCGGCGGCCATGAGTTCCTCATCGCCCGGAACCCGAGCGGCCATTCCGACCCGGCGAACGTCACGCTCTGCGGCGACGAGCTGTTCTGGACGATGCAGGACGCGAGCGGGCAGACGGCGTTTGGGGCGCGCCTCGTGCGCGACGGCGGGACGGTGAAAGTTGAGCCGCTGTAGGCCTGGCGGAGATCGAGCGTGAAGTGCAACGCGGACTGCTCGATCGCACTGCACTCACCGGTGTCTTGAACACCAGCCGCTTGCGCGTCGGTTTCGCGTCGGCGCGCTGAACATCAGGGTGGTCAGCGCAGGGAGCGCGGCGGGATCGTCGCCGCGTTCCCACCAACGGCGCCCAGATGCATGAGACG
>Ga0207932_1000926_pt1 | contig 10169 bp, 6 predicted proteins | sample NGESurdeep092012_FD_184480 | JGI IMG/M metagenome (GOLD analysis project Ga0207932, IMG submission 184480) | Arctic peat soil microbial communities from Barrow, Alaska - NGEE Surface sample 415-2 deep-092012 (SPAdes) | ecosystem: Environmental > Terrestrial > Soil > Wetlands > Peat ...
CGCTGCCCCCGCCTGCCGGCAGACGCTACCCAAGGTGGCCGTCCGGTGCCCGGACCGGTGCACCAGGGGTTGCGTCCCAGGTCGGGGCCCTGGCTCCGTCAGCCTTTGGCCAGGTAGGGGCCCTGGGCGGTGAACCCGAGGCGGGCCATGACCACCGGCCGGGGGATCACCGGGCCCGGGTCGTTGGCGTGGAACGGGTTGTAGAGGAGTGAGACGGCTCCGGCGTCGTCGAAGAGCGAGGCCTCGCCGGGGCCGGGACCCTGTGGATTGGAGCCGAGGAACGGGGCGGGGTTCGGGTCGATGCATGGCCCGAACGGGCTCTGACAGGCGGCCACGCCGATCCCGTAGGACGGCGAGGAGTACCAGTTCCCGCTGAAGAAGAGCCACCAGGTGCCCCAGGCCTGGATCATGTCGGGAGCCTCCACGATGGTCCCCTCCCACGCCTCGGACGGCCCGAGGATCTTGGTGGGCTGCCCGAGCAGGGTCCGGCCGTCGGCGCTCAGGTGCTGGGCGTAGATCCCGGTGGGGCCGTCCTGGTCGGGGCCGGGCACCGACGGGTTGGCGTTGTCCTCGGACTTGAAGAGGATGGCCAGGTGGCCGCCCGGTGTGTCGATCACCCGTGCGTCGATGGTGCCCCGGTGGTCCAGCTGGCAGATGAACGGCGCTCTGGTGGCCACGAAGGGACCCGACGGGCTCCGGGAGTAGGCCGCGCCGATGCAGTGCGTCGGGGGGTCGATGCCCCGGACCAGGGCGGTGAAGTACAGGGCCCAGCCCCCGGACACCCGGTGGACGTCGGGTGCCCACGTGCGCCCGCCCTGGGCCCAGGCCGGGAGCACCGGTAGCGCGTCGGTCGGTGCGCTCCACTTGCCCGGTCGGGGGCCGGTCCGGAGCGGGACGTTCAGCGTGCTCGTCCCCTCACTCGTGTAGAGGAAGTAGCGCCCCTCGACGTCGAGCATGATCGGGTCGGTCGGGTCCGGGCCCGTCAGGATCTGGCGCCCCGGGGCTGACGTGTCGAGGAGGTGCGGGGGCTCGGTCAGGGCGGCCCGGGCCGTCCCGCCCGCGGCCCGGGAGTTCCCGACCAGCCCTTGGGTGGCCACCACGGCGACCACGACCAGCATCCACGCCACAGCTGCCAGCACCTGGGCCCGAGTGCCGTGGTGCGGGGCGACCGACCCGGTGGTCCCGACCGCCCCGCCGTGAGCAGGATCGGCTGTGGTGTCCCCGGCGTGATCTGCTTCGGGTCGGGGCACCCTCCGGGCGACCGGCACGGCGGCCAGGCCGGCGACGCAGCCGCCGAGCAGGGCGACGGCCGGCAGTTGCCAGGCGAAGTCCACACACCCGGCCACGGCGAACGCCACGGTGGCCGCAGCCGCGCATGAGGTCAGCCGGTCGCGCCTGCGGATCGAGGCGGCCACGACGGCACCGGACGCAAGGAGCAGGACGGCGGCGACCACCCCGCCGTCGGCCCCGGCCGCCAGGTACGTGTCGGGTACCAGGCCGGGGTAGGTCCCGACCGCCCCGCCGGTGGTGTGGATACGGGGTGGCCCGTTCCCGGTCACGGCCGACGACCGCCACGTGTCGACCGAGGACGACCAGGCCACCGTCTGGCTCTGCCCCGCCGGCTGGTGCGGCCCTGTGGCCGGAAGGTTGAGCACGGCCACCGCCGTACCGGCGGCAAGCACCACCACGGCGGCGCCGGCCGCGTTGCGGGCCCACCGGGCATCGGGCAGGCGGACCGGGGCCACCGACGCGGTCAGTGCGCCGAGGGTCACCGCCCACGCCACGATGCCCGCCGTCGATCCGGACGACGAGGTGACCACGGTCGTCCCCGCTACGGCACCGCAGAGGAGTGGCCAGAGGGCGTCGGCCCACCGCTGGCGGGGCACGACCAGGGCGCCGGCGGCCAGGGCGACCAGTTCCCAGTGGCTCTGGGTGGCGAGCAGCCCGGCCACCGCGGTGCCGGCGGCGAGGCGGACCAGAGGGGAGCGCAGGTCGCAGGCGAGGGACAGGAGGACGGCCAGGACGCACACCACAGCGGTCGCAGCCGGGTACGTCAGGGTCGTCGACGCCCGCCAGGTGCCTCCCACGTGCTGGGCCAGCGACGCCCACCGCCCGAGCACCCCGGCCACGCCGGCCCCGGCCAGCAACGCGCCCACGGCCACCAGGGCCTGCGCCACCCGGGCCCGGTCGCGGTCGACCAGTGCCCGCAGGACCAGGAAGGCTGCCAGGAAGGCGAGGACGGACGCCCCGAACGGAAAGAAGGCGCCCGGGGTGTGCTCGGACACCGCCCGGGCGAACCACCAGGCGGCCAGGCCGCCGAGGGCCACGGCCACCGACAGGCCGTGCCGGTCGCGGTTCCACGACACGCCGGCGGCGACCAGTCCCAGGGCCAGCACCGACATTCCGAAGGCGTCCACCGGGTAGAAGGTGCCCTGCAGGTAGAGGGCGCCGGCCAGGACTCCGACGACCACGGCGGACAGGCCGGCCACCATCGGCGGCGACGCCGGCGCCCTGGTGGAGGGATCGGCGACCGTCGGTGGGGCGGCGTCGAGCTCGTCGGTCTCCGTCATCGGTCGGCCACTGCCCGGGGGGCGGCAGCGGTGGTCACAGTCGGCGCGTGGCGGCACCGGCAGCGGTCAATGGTGGTGTGCACGGCGCCTCCTCGCCGGAAAGCTTGGCACATGCCCCCGCCCGGGCGTCCCCGCCACCGGTAGGGTGACCCGTCGGACCCGAGGCGCGGAGGAGGGCGATGGGGGAGACCCCGGAGCGGACGGACGACGACGGCCCGGGTCCAAGCGATGGCGCCGCCGCGCCTCGTGCCGACCGACCTCGGCTGATCGTCACGCTGGTGCTGCTGGCGGCCGCTGCCGCCTGCTACGTCGGCATCGTGGCCGTGCGCCACGGACCGCCGTCCGGTGGGGACACCGTGCCCCTGACCGCCGTCACCACGGCCCTGGCCGACGGCGACCTGCATGCGGCCGCCTCGGCGGCGTCGCTGCCCAACCCGCCGGGCTTCCCGTTGCTCGCCGCCCCGTTCGTGGCCGCCTTCCCCTCGGCTGTGGGATCGCCGAACTGGTGCACCCCGAACGCCCGGCTCCGTCCGCCGGCGGTCGGCCATCCGTCTGTGGGGTCGCCGCCGGCCGGCGTGGTCGAGTGCGATCCGCCGGTCGCACTCGCATCCGGCACCCTGCCGCCCTGGTATCGGGCCCAGGGTCTGCTGGGCGTGGCCTCGTGGCTGGCACTGGCCGTGGGCGCCCTGGCCCTGCTGCGGGCGGCCCGGGCCGACACGCTCGCCCGCCAGGCCGGCCTGCTGGCATTCCTGGCCTTCCTGCCGGCGGCCAGCAGCGCCATCGTGCAGCTCTACCACCCCCAGGACGTGGTCAGCCTCGGCCTGGCGCTGGCCGCTCTGGCCCAGGCGTTGCAGCGCCGGTGGCTGCTGGCCGGCGTCCTCTTCGGCGCGGCCGTCCTGACCAAGCAGTTCGCCGTCCTTCTCCTCCTGCCGGCCCTGGTGGCCGCTCCTGACCGGCGGTCCCGCCTGACACTGGCAGGGGCGGCGGCCGCAGCGTTCGGCGCCGGGATCCTCCCGTTCCTGGTGGTCGACCCCCGGGCCACCCTCGAGAATCTGACCGGGTTCAGCGCCGGGGGCGCGGCGGCCGGGCAGACGGTGCTGTCGCTGGCCGGGGTGCACGGCACGGTGGCCTCGGCGGTGGCCCGGGACGCGCCCGTGGTGTTCGCCTTGGCGGTGTGCGTCTGGGCGGCCCGACGGCCGGGCCTGCACGCCGGCCGGCCGACCACCCTGGTGGCCCTGTCCCTGGTCTGCACCGGGAGCCGGTTGGTCTTCGAGTCCGTGGTGTTCCCCTACTACCTGTTGGCCGCCAGCGTCCTGGTCCTCCTCCTCGACCTGGTGGCCCGACGCTCGCCGCACTGGTCGCTGACCTGGTGCGCGGCCGCGGCCTTCTTCGTGGCGGTGCACCCCGGCAACCGTGTGGTGGCCGCCCTGGGGACCCTCGTGTTGGCCGTGGCCGTGGTGTCCCTCGGTGTCACGGAGCTGCTGTCGGGCGACCGGTCGCCGGCCGACGGAGGCCTGGCGGTCGCCGCCTGAACCGAGGGTGGGACGGAGGTGCAGGCCGGGCCGGGGTTGGGAGCGGGACCGGGCCCGAGGACCGGATTCCTGGGGATCCAGGTACGATCGGGGCACCGGACCAGTGAGGACGTGCACCATGCTCCACCGCCACAAGACCGACGAGCGCTTCGCCGCAGCCAAGGCCGATGTGGACTCGTTGCTCCAGCGCCTGGGCCGTGACGTGTCGACCCTCGACGACGGGGGTGACCCGGTCAACCGCCAGGCCCTGGCAGACGCCGGCGAGCGCTACGAGACCGCCCAGGTCCAGTTCGGCAAGTCCGAGAGCGTGTCCGAGCTGCTGGTTGCCCGCTCCATCGCCGTCGAGGGGATCCTGTCCACCCGTGCCGTGCGCACCCGCCTCGGCTTCGACCCGGGTCCCGACCCGACCCCCGCCCCGGTGGCCGAGGCCCCGGTCGAGGAGCACCACTCCTGGACGCAGGGCCTCATGGGTGGCCAAGGCGGCAGCTCGGCGCTGGCCGCCGGTGCGGCCGGCGGGCTCCTCGGCCTGCTCGGCGGCAGCCTCCTGGGCGACGCCATGGGGGGCGGCGGCTTCGACGGTGGTGACGGCGACTGGGGCGGCGGCGGCGACTGGGGCTGATCCCGTCTGCGCCGTCCGAGCGGCGGCACGTCCGCGAGTGCCCCTGGCAGGAATCGAACCTGCGCTTTCGCCTCCGGAGGGCGACGCTCTATCCGCTGAGCTACAGGGGCGTATGTGGGCCGGGCCCGAACGATGCGGCCGGTCACCCGTTCCGCCGAGGAGGCAACTCTAGTGCCAACGCCGGGCGCCGGAGTCCGGCCCTCACTTGGGGCGGGCCGGGACCGCGTATCCTCACGTCACGATGTCCGCGCAACGTAAGCACGCCGCCACGGTGACCACCACCGACCACCGGCCCATCCGTGACCGCCTGGCCGATGCGGTAGCCGGTGCTGTCGCCAGGGTCGCCGCCGAGCAGGGCCTCGAACTGGTCGTCGACCCGTCCACGGTGCACCTGGAGCGACCGGCGCGGCGCGAGCACGGCGACTGGTCGACCAACATCGCCATGGTCACGGCCAAGAGGGCCGGCACCAATCCCCGGGCGCTGGCGACATCGGTGGTCGAGGTCCTGGAGCGCTCGCTCCCCGCCCACGTGGTCTCCGTCGAGCTGGCCGGCCCCGGCTTCGTCAACTTCCGCCTCGACGACGGTTGGCTGCACGAGGCCATGGCCGCTGTGCTGGCCGAGGGCGAGGACGGCTACGCCCGCCCCGACATCGGCCACGGCGAGCGGGTCCAGGTCGAGTTCATCTCCGCCAACCCGACCGGGCCGATCCACGTCGGCAACGGCTGGTGGGGCAGCTACGGCGACGCCCTGGCCCGGGTGCTGGCCCGCAGCGGCCACGTGGTGTCCCGTGAGTACTACGTCAACGACACCGGCGGGCAGATCCGCACCCTCGGCATGAGCCTGCTGGCCCGCGCCCAGGGCGCGGACGTGCCCGAGGGCGGGTACCAGGGCCAGTACGTGACCGATCTGGCCGCCGAGTACGACGGCCCCGACGACGTCACGGCCGCCGGACGGTGGGCCGCCGACCGCATCCTCGACAAGATCAAGGCCACGCTCGCGTCCGTGGGCATCGTCTTCGACGAGTGGTACTCCCAGGCCTCCATCGAGGAGAGCGGTGCGGTCGACGAGACCGTCGCGCTCCTGGAGGCCAAGGGACTGGTCTACGAGCAGGACGGCGCCACCTGGTTCCGGTCCGAGCAGCTCGGTGACGTGCGTGACCGGGTGCTCCGCAAGGCCAACGGGGACGCCACGTACCTGGCCGGCGACCTCGCCTACCACCGCGACAAGTTCCTGGTCCGTGGCTTCGACCGGGTCATCGACGTGTTCGGCGCCGACCACCACGGCCAGGTGGCCAGCCTGATGGCCGGTGTGGAGGCCCTCGGCGTCGACCCCGGCCGCCTCGAGGTCAAGCTCGGCCAGATGGTCTCCCTCGTCGACGGCGACGAGACCGTCAAGATGGGCAAGCGGGCGGGCAACGCCATCGACCTCGACACCGTGATCAGCGACATCGGCCCGGACGCCACACGGATCCTCAGCCTCATGAGCTCGCTCGACCAGGCCGCCACCTTCGACCTGGCCAGCGTGCGAGAGCAGTCGGCCGAGAACCCGGTGTTCTACGTGCAGATGGCCAGCGCCCGGATCGGCGGGGTGGGCCGCAAGGCCGCCGAGCGCGGGGTGGCGCGGGCTCCTCTGGCCGAGGTCGACCTGTCGTTGCTCACCCACCCCCGCGAGCTCGAGGTACTGCGCTGCCTGGAGGAGCTACCCGAGGTGGTGGCCGATGCCGCGGTGGACCGGGCCCCGACCAAGGTGACCACCTGGGTGCGCAAGCTGGCCTCGAACTTCCACGGCTTCTACCACGACTGTCCGATCCTGGCCGACGACGTCGACCCGGCCCTGGCCCAGGCCCGTCTGTGGCTGGTCGAGGCGTCGCGCATCGGCCTGGCCATCGGTCTCGGCCTGCTCGGGGTGTCCGCCCCGGAGGCGATGTGAGCCCGGTCCCCACCGGCCCGGTCGACCGTTCGCTCCTGCCCCGGACCGCCCGCATCGCCGACGACGGGCGCCTGTCCATCGGCGGTTGCGATCTCCTCGACCTGGTCGCGGCCCACGGCACCCCGCTGTTCGTCTACGACGAGGCCCACCTCCGGTCCGCCTGTCGGGAGGCCGTCGAGGCCTGGGGCGACGGGGTGGCCTACGCCACCAAGGCCTTCCTCTGCGTAGCCATGGCCCGCCTGGCCCACGAAGAGGGGATGTGCCTGGACGTCTCCACCGGGGGCGAGCTGCACGTGGCCCTGACCGCCGGGGTGCCGGCCGACCGGCTGGTGCTCCACGGCAACAACAAGTCGACCGAGGAGCTGGCCGCCGCCCTGTCGGTGGGGGTGGGGCGGATCGTGGTCGACTCGTTCGACGAGATCGACCGGATCGAGCGCCTGGTGGCCGACCCGCCGGCTCTCGAGGGCGGCCCCGAGGACGCCGAGCCGCCCGTGCGGTGGCGGCCGAAGGTGCTGGTCCGGATCACCCCGGGCGTCGAGGTCCACACCCACGAATTCGTCCGCACCGGCCAGGAGGACTCCAAGTTCGGCTTCGGCCTGGCCTCGGGCGCCGCCGCACGCGCCGTCGAGCGGCTGGCCGTCCTCGACGCGGCGGGCGTCGTCGAGTTCGTCGGCATCCACGCGCACCTCGGCAGCCAGGTCTTCGCCCTCGAACCGTTCGCTCAGGCCATCGACGTCCTGGCCGAGTTCTTCGCCCCGCTCGGACTTCCTGAGCTGGTGGTCGGCGGCGGGCTGGGGGTGGCCTACGTGAACGGCGAGGAGGCCCCGCCCATGGCCCAGTGGGCCGGCTCGGTCCGCCGGGCGTGCCGCAGAGCCGGCATCCCCGACACCGTCCGGGTAACCGCGGAGCCGGGTCGGTCCATCGTGGCCGCCGCCGGGGTCACCCTGTACCGGGTCGGCACCGTCAAGGACGTGCCCGGACACCGCACCTACGTGTCGGTCGACGGCGGAATGAGCGACAACCCCCGCCCCGTGCTCTACGGCAGCGGCTACGAGGCGTTCCTGCCGCGCCAGGCCGACGCCGAGCGCCCGGTGCCCGTCCGCCTGGTGGGCAAGCACTGCGAGACCGGGGACGTGGTGGTGGCCGAGGGCTTCGTGCCCGACGACCTGGCCGTCGGCGACGTGGTCTGCACCCCGGTGACCGGCGCCTACGGACACTCCATGGCCTCCAACTACAACAAGGTCCCCCGCCCGGCCGTGGTCTTCGTGGCCGACGGCGAGGCCCGGGTGGTCGTCCGCCGCGAGACGCTCGACGACCTCATCCGCCTCGACGTCTGACGGTGCACGCGCGGGGATGTGCCCCCTGGACGAACGTGAACGCACCCCCGGACGCACCGGTGCCTCGTTCCCGAGGCGGTAGCGTGACCGGGTGACCTCGGCTCCCTCCACAGAGCGCACATTGCGCGTAGCGGTCCTCGGCTGCGGAAACGTCGGGAGCGCCCTGGTCGGCATTCTCCAGAGCCGGGCCGACGCCCTGGCCGTACAGTCGGGCGCCCGTCTCGTCATCGCCGGCATCGCCGTCCACGACCTGGATGCTCCCCGCCCCGCCCACGTCCCCCGGGAGCTGTTGACCACCGACGCCGCCGCACTGGTCGCCGACGAGAGCGTCGACATCGTGGTCGAGCTGATCGGCGGACTCGAGCCGGCCGGAGCCCTGGTGCGCACCGCCCTCGACGCCGGCCGCCCCGTGGTGACGGCCAACAAGGCCCTGCTGGCATCGCATGACGGCGTGGCCCTGCGCACCCTGGCCCGCGAGCGCAGCGTGGACCTGCTGTACGAGGCGGCGGTGGCCGGTGCCATCCCGCTGGTCCGGGCGCTGCGCGAGTCGCTCACCGGTGAGCGGATCCACCGGGTCATGGGGATCGTCAACGGAACCACCAACTTCATCCTCACCAAGATGGGTGAGCAGGGGGCCGACTACCCCTCGGTGCTGGCCGAGGCCCAGGCCCTCGGCCTGGCCGAACGCGACCCGACGGCCGACGTCGAGGGGTTCGACGCGGCGGCCAAGGCGGCAATTCTGGCCGGAGTGGCTTTCGGCTACGACGTGTCCGACGATGCCGTGCTGCGCGAGGGGATCACCGGGATCAGCGCCGATGACGTCGACTTCGCCAAGCGTGCCGGCTACGTGATCAAACTGCTGGCCATCGTGGAGCGCTCGGGCGACGAGGGCCTGTCCGTCCGGGTCCATCCGGCGCTGGTGCCAGCCGCCCACCCGCTGGCCGGCGTGCGCGACGCCTTCAATGCCGTGTTCATCGAGGGCGAGGCGGCCGGCGAGCTCATGCTCTACGGCCAGGGCGCCGGTGGGCTGCCCACGGCCAGCGCCGTGGTCGGCGACCTGATCGACGCCTCGCGGAACTTGGCTGCCCACACCACCGCCCCCGCCCCCGACCGCCAGCCCGCGCACCTGGTGCCGGAGGCCGACCTCGTGGCCGGCTTCTACATCAGCCTCGACGTGGCCGACCGACCGGGCGTGCTCGGCGCGGTCACCACGGCCTTCGGCGCCCACGGGGTGTCCATCCGCTCCGTCGAGCAGGAAGGCGGGGGCACCGGGGCCCGACTGGTGTTCGTGACCCACCGTGCCCGCGAGGGCGATGTGCGGGCCACGTTGACCGACCTCGGGGGGCTCGACGTCGTGGAGCGGATCGGCGGCGTGATGCGCATCGTGGGTGCGGCGTGACCGCCGCCGACCGGGCCCTGAACTGGCGTGGCGTCATCGAGGAGTACCGGGACCGGCTGCCGGTCACCGACGCGACCCCGGTGATCACGCTGCGCGAGGGAGGCACGCCGCTCGTCGCGGCCGGTCACCTCTCCGAGCTCACCGGCTGCGAGGTCTACCTCAAGGTCGAGGGCCAGAACCCGACCGGGTCCTTCAAGGACCGCGGCATGACCATGGCGATCTCCAAGGCGGCCGAGGAGGGCGCCAAGGCCGTCATCTGCGCGTCGACGGGGAACACGTCGGCGTCCGCCGCGGCCTACGCCGTCAAGGCCGGGATGCTCTGCGCGGTGCTCGTGCCGCAGGGCAAGATCGCGCTGGGCAAGCTGGCGCAGGCCCTCGTGCACGGCGCCAGGCTGCTGCAGGTGGACGGCAACTTCGACGACTGCCTGACCCTCGCGCGCAAGCTGTCCGAGCACTACCCCGTCTCGCTGGTGAACTCCGTGAACCCGGCCCGGATCGAGGGTCAGAAGACGGCGGCCTTCGAGATCGTGGACTTCCTCGGCGACGCACCCGACATCCACTGCCTGCCGGTCGGGAACGCCGGCAACATCACGGCGTACTGGAAGGGCTTCTCGGAGTACGCCGCCGACGGCGTCTCCTCGAAGCGCCCGCGCGAGTGGGGCTTCCAGGCAGCGGGCTCCGCGCCGATCGTCAACGGCGCACCCGTGACGCACCCGTCGACGATCGCGACCGCGATCCGCATCGGCAACCCGGCGTCGTGGGACCAGGCGCTCGTCGCGCGC
>Ga0207932_1000927_pt1 | contig 10166 bp, 8 predicted proteins | sample NGESurdeep092012_FD_184480 | JGI IMG/M metagenome (GOLD analysis project Ga0207932, IMG submission 184480) | Arctic peat soil microbial communities from Barrow, Alaska - NGEE Surface sample 415-2 deep-092012 (SPAdes) | ecosystem: Environmental > Terrestrial > Soil > Wetlands > Peat ...
CATGTCCTTGGTCAGCGACGGATAGGGCACGGTGCCGCCGTCGGCCACGATGGCGTCGGCCGGCTTGGCGAAATAGAACGGCGGCAGCCGCTCGTCCTGGCCCATCTCGCGGATGTGCTCGATATAGTTGCGGCCGACGCACCAGATGCGGCGAACCGGGAATTTCTTGGCTGTACCGGCGACGGCGATGGTTGCCTGCGGGGCCGGCGGAATGACGTAGTCGTTGGACATGATGAATGGGCCGTTGGCTATGGTTTTGCTGGAGAATTGACCCGGACGGAAACGCCGGGCGTTTCGATGGCCGTGGGGTATCAGGTGTGATGCGCAGCCGTCAACGGCAACCGATCTCGGGTTTACCCGCGATCGGCATCTTAAGTGCCCAGGTCGGCTATAGCCGACCGGGCTGGGCGCTCAAGACGATGCGATCGCCGCCGCCGGCGTGCGCTCCTGCTCCTTGAGCTGGAGCCGGTAGAACGCGGCATAGCGGCCGCTCTTGTGCAGCAATTCGTCGTGCCGGCCGGACTCCAGCGCGCGGCCATTCTCCACCACATAGATGCGGTCGGCATGCGAGACCGTGTGCAGCCGGTGCGCGATCGCCAGCGTGGTGCGGCCGCGGCAGAGCACTTCCATCGCCTCGCGCACCTGCAGCTCGGATTCGGAATCGAGCGCGGCGGTGGCCTCGTCGAGCAGGATGATCGGCGCATTCTTGATCAGCGCGCGCGCGATCGCCACCCGCTGGCGCTGGCCACCCGAGAGCTGCAGCCCATGTTCGCCGACCGGCGTGTCGTAGCCGCGCGGGAACGCCATGATGAAATCGTGGGCATAGGCGGCCTTGGCGGCGGCCACGATTTCGTCCTCGCTGGCGCCCGGCTTGCCGAATTCGATGTTCTCGCGGATCGTGGCGCGGAACAGGAAGGTATCCTGCCCGACATAGGCGACGTGCTGGCGCAGCGAATGGCGCGACACCTGGGCAATGTCCTGCTCGTCGATGATGATCTTGCCGCGCTCGGCCTCGTAGAAACGCAGGATCAGATTGAACACGGTCGACTTGCCGCCGCCCGAGGGCCCCACCAGCGCGGTCAACTTGCCCGGCTCGGCGACGAACGACATGCCGGACAGCACCGCTTCGTCGCTGCGATAGCCGAAATGAACATCGTCGAATTCCAGCCGCGGCGTCTTGATCTGCAGCGCCGGCTTGTTGTTGTCGAGCGGCTCGCTCGGCGGTGAGTCGATCACCTCGAACAGGATGCGCACGCCGACCAGCGCGCTGTTGAGCTCGATGTTGAGACGGGCCAGCCGCTTGGCCGGCTCATAGGCCAGCAGAAAGGCCGCGATGAACGAGAAAAACTCTCCGGGTGCGGCGCCGGTATTGAGCACGCGATAGCCGCCATAGGTGATGGCGATCGCTACCGCGAAGCCGCCCAAGGTTTCCATCAGCGGGCTGGCGCGGCTGGAGACGCGTGCCAGCTTGTTGGCCTCGTGCTCGACCGCGGCGACGTTGCGGTCGAAGCGCTCGCGCATGATCTCTTCGAGCGTGAAGGCCTTGACGATGCGGATGCCTTGCAGGGTTTCCTGCAGCGTCTCGAGGATGCGCGTGCCGCCATGGAACTGGGTGCGCGCGATCTTGTAGACGCGGCGGATCAGCTTGCGCAGGATGAAAAACGCCGGCGGCGCGACCACGAAGCTGAAGAACGCCATCAGCGGGTCCTGGATCACCATGACCGTCACCAGCCCGATCAGCGACAGCAGATCGCGCCCGAGCGAGGTGATCAGCAGATTGATCACTTGCGTCGCCGCCGCGGCGCCGGTCGACAGCCGCGCGATGAATTCGGTCGAATGCCGGTCGGAGAAGAAAGTGAGCCCTTCGTGCAAGAGCTTGTTGAAGACGGCGCGCTGATTGTCGGCGACGATGCGGTTACCGATGCGCGAGAGCGTCACGCTGTGGCCGTAGGTGGCGAGCCCCTTGATCGTGAATAGGGCGGCGGTGATTCCGCCAAGCACGAAGACGGCCGAGAGATTGCGATGAACATAAGTCTGGTTCATCACGTCGCCGATCAGATAAGCGCTCAACGCCGTGCAGCCGGCGGAAATCGCCATCAGGACGAAGGCGAAGACGTATTTGCGCCAATGCACCAGGCCTTGTTCGGTCAGCAATCGCCGGACCAAAGCGGAGGGGCGGTAACGCTCGTCGTCGGCCGAGGGCAAGCTATGTTCGTTCATGCGCCCTCTGTCGGGCATTGATTATAGCGCGTCAAGCACATGATCCCGAAAACGGGCACCGGTTTTCGGAAAAGACCATGTGCCAACAAGACTTGCGCGCAAGGGCGACCGTTTCCTTGCCTGCTGGCCGCGAATTTTTCAAGCCAAAAACGGGCTCATAAGCCGGCGGGATCGGCTGGGTATTTTTCGGCGTCAGGCGGCGCTGGTGACGCGCTTGCCCGGCAGCCGTTTTTCCCAGGCGAAGGCATGGGCGACGATGGTGTCGAGGTCCTGGAACTGCGGGCGCCAGTCGAGGCTTGCGCGGATGCGATCGACATTGGCCACCAGCATGGGCGGATCGCCGGCGCGCCGGTCGGCAATCTGCACCGGAAAATCATTGCCGCTGACGCGCCGCACCGCGTCGATCACTTCCAGCACCGAGGCGCCCTGGCCGTAGCCGCAGTTGAATGTGGCGTTGCCGCCGCCGCGTCGCAGATAGGCGAGCGCGGCCGAGTGCGCGCGCGCCAGATCGCTGACATGGATGTAGTCGCGGACGCAGGTGCCATCGGGCGTCGGATAATCGGTGCCGAAGACGTCGATCCTGGGCCGCTTGCCGAGGGCGGCTTCGCAGGCGACCTTGATCAGATGGGTGGCGGACGCCGTCGCCTGCCCGGTGCGCAGCTTCGGATCGGCGCCGGCGACGTTGAAATAGCGCAGCACCACGAAGCGCAGCCCATGCGCCTTGCCGGTATCGTGCAGAATGATCTCCGACATCAGCTTCGATGAGCCGTAAGGCGAGATCGGAACCGTCGGCGCATCCTCGCGCACCGGCGCCGCCGCGGCATTGCCGTAGACGGCGGCGGTGGAGGAGAAGATGAACTGCTTGACGCCGGCTTCGATGGCGACGCCGAGCAGGTTGCAGGTGTTCATCGTATTGTTGCGGTAATAGCCAAGCGGATTGCTCACCGATTCCGGCACCACGATCGAGGCGGCGAAATGGATGATGGCCGACACGCGATACTGGGCGATGGTCTTGGCCACCAGCTCGCTGTCGCCGGTGCTGCCGGCGACGAATGGCACCGAGCTGGGCACGAGGAAGCGGAATCCGGTCGACAGGTTGTCGAGCACGACCACCGGCTCGCCGGCGTCGAGCAGTTCATGCACCATATGGCTGCCGATGTAGCCGGCGCCGCCCGTCACCAAAATCGTCATGATTCATGCCCTCGAAAGTTTTACCCTCGAATTTTTCCGCATCGTTTTAGCGGGCGCCCGTAAAAGTGCGACTAGGCCGCTCAGCCAGTGGTCATTGTTATGGCGGGCATGCTTAATGCTTTGTATACAATTGTGAAACACGCCATGCCCGACATTCTTTTCATCAAAACCTCATCCCTCGGCGATGTGATTCATCACATGCCGGCGCTGACCGAGGCGCAGCGGCGCCGTCCCGATGCCCGTTTCGCCTGGCTGGTGGAGGAGGCGTTCGCGCCGCTGGTGCGCCTGCATCCGGCGGTCGCGGAGGTCATTCCAGTGGCCTGGCGGCGCTGGCGCAAGTCGCTGGTTTCGCCGGCGACGCTGGCCGAGATCGCCGGCAGCCTGCGCGCCATCCGCTCGGCGGCCTATGACGAGATCGTGGACAGCCAGGGCCTGCTGCGCTCGGCCCTCATCGCCCGGCTCGCACACGGCCGGCGCCATGGCTATGACATCCGCAGCATCCGCGAGCCGCTGGCGTCCGCCTTCTACGATATCCGCCATCGCGTCAGCCGCGAGCTGCACGCGGTCGAGCGCAACCGTATTCTCAGCGGCCTGGCGCTCGGCTACACGCCGCAGGGCGCGCCCGACTTCGGGCTCGATCGCGCGCGCCTGGCCGGTAGCGGTCCGCGCTATGCCGTTCTGCTGCACGCTACGGCGCGGACGACAAAGGAATGGCCGCAGGAGCATTGGATCGCACTCGGCAAGGCGCTCGGCCCGGGCATCGACCTCGTGCTGCCGTGGGGTACGGAAGCCGAGCGCGCCCGCAGCGAGGCCATCGCGGCCGCGCTGCCGCGCGCACGGGTGCCGGAGCGGGCGCCGCTCGACGCGGTCGCCCGCCTGATCGCCGGCGCGCAATTCGTGGTCGGGGTCGATACCGGGCTGCTGCATCTCGCCGCCGCGCTCGGCGTGCCGCTGGTGGCGATCTTTGCCGGCAGCAAGCCCGCTTTGACCGGCCCGGTGGGCAGCGGGCCGCTCGCCGTGCTGGGCGCGCAAGGCCAGGCGCCGTCGCTGGCAGAGGTGATCGATGCGGTGGCGCGCATCGTGGCGCGGTCGCCCTGAGCTGGGGCTTCGTTAGGCGTGGCCTAACGAGTCTGCAAATTGCCGATAATGACTCCGCGCTCGCATAGGTAGAAGCTGGCGGCCAGGCGTCGTAAGGCAACATGGGCCTCCCGCATGACCACTAGCGCGAACGATAAGACCAATATCGTGGAGTTCCCGCATTTTGCGGGGAATGCCGCGCCAAAAATCCTCGACGCCGAATACAGCCATCCTGCGCCGCCACAGGATTCCAACGATCGGTTTATTGCCGACGGGCTGCAGCTCATGCGGTCTTTCATGTTGATCGAAGATACCGAGATGCGCGCATCGATCATTCGGCTGGTCGAACAAATCGCCGAACAAAATAGTATTTTTAAAAAGTAACCGCCCTGATTTTGGCGCGCGGGCCGGCGCGAAAGGCTCCGCTTGCGGGCGGCCGGTTTGAATAATTCAAAGCGGCCTTGACGCATGTCAAATTCGGCGATGGACGACATAGCGTTAAATGCCGGGGCATCGCGACGAATGCCAAGGAAACCGGCGGCTGACTGAAGTCCGTAGCAAGGCGCTCAACAGCCCCGATAAAGCTATATCCGCGGGAGGAAAAGATGAGTCGCTTGAGATGGCTGGCGATGGCCGGCTTATCGTTGTTATGCGTGAGCGGAGCTGCCGCGCAGAATTATCCGACGCGGCCGGTCACCATCATCGTGCCCTATGCGGCAGGCGGCGGCACCGATCTGCTGGCCCGCATGGTCGCGCAAAAACTGGAGCAGCGGCTCGGCAAGTCGTTCGTCGTCGAAAATCGACCGGGCGGCGGCACGGTCATCGCCGCGCTGGCGGTCGTCAAGGCTGCGCCCGATGGCTACACGCTGCTGATGGGCACCAGCACGCCGCTCGCCATCAACGCCACGCTGCACAAGAAGCTGCCGTACGATCCGGTGGCCGATTTCGTGCCGCTGGCGCTCGTCGCCAATGTTCCGTTCGTGCTGGTGGTCAATCCGGCGCTGCCGATCAAATCGGTGAGCGACCTGATCAAGCTCGCCAAGGAGAAACCCAACGCGCTGTCCTATGGCACCAGCGGGCCGGGCTCGCCGCATCATCTCTATGCGGAATTGTTCAAGAGCATGACCGGCATCGAGATGATCCATGTCCCCTACAAGGGCAGCGTGCCGGCGATCACCGACGTGGTCGCAGGCCACATTCCGCTGATGTTTTGCGATCTCGCGCCGGCGCAGCCGATGATCAAGGAAGGCAAGGTGCGCGCGCTCGGCGTATCGTCGGCGGTGCGCGTCGCATCGCTGCCCGATGTGGCGCCGATCGCCGAGCTTGGCGTTCCCGGTTTCGAGGCGGTCGCCTGGCAGATGCTGGTCGCGCCCGCCAACACGCCGCAGCCCATCGTCGATACGCTCTACAAGGAACTGAAGGTCGTTCTGGCGCTACCGGAGATGAAGCAGCGGATCAACGAACTCGGCATGATCCCGGTCGATAGTGCGCCGCCCGATGAACTCGCACGCTACGTCAAGACCGAGATCGTGCGCTGGGGTGCGGTGGTGAAGAAATCGGGCGCCTCGATCGAGTAGACCCAAAACGTTTTTGCCGGACGACTGGAGCGATCATGACCGTTATCGACGTGCATACCCACATGCTGACGCTGGAATGGATCGACATGTTGCGGCGGTCCGGCGGCGGCCGCTACGAGGTCAAGAACACCAAAGCCGGCCAGAATTCGATATTCCTCGACAACGCGCCGTTCATGACCTTGATGCCCGGCATGTGGGACTATGACCTACGTATCAAGGCAATGGATGCGGCGGGCGTCGACCTCGCCATTGTATCGCTCACTTGCCCGAACGTGTTCTGGGGCGATCGCGCCACCAGCCTGGCCGCCGCGCGGCAGGTCAACGATTCCATGGCCGAGCAGCAACGCGCCAAGCCGGACCGCATCCGCTGGTTCGCGTCGATGCCGTGGCAATATGTCGACGATGCCAAGCAGGAACTCGCGCGCGCGGTGAACAACGGCGCGGTCGGCGTCATGGTGCTCGCCAATATCGCCGGCAAGGATTTGACCGATCCTTCCTTCGCGCCGATCTGGCAGGAGATCGACCGGCTCGGCCTGCCGGTGCTGGTGCATCCGACGGCGCCGCCAGGGCTTCCGGCCATGCATATGGATGAGTTTGGCTTGGTGCCGCCGATCGGGTTCATGATCGATACGACGCTTGCTTTTGCGCGCATGATCTTGGCCGGCTTCATCGACAGCTATCCGAACGTCAAGCTGATCGCCGCGCATGGCGGCGCGACGCTGCCCTATCTCGCCGGCCGGCTCGACCGCTGTCACGAGATGATTCCGGCCTGCAGCGCCGTCATCAAGGACAAACCCAGCACTTATTTGCAGCGCATCTGGTACGACACCGTCGTTTACGACGCGGGCGCGCTCAACCTCTGCATCGCCGTCGCGGGCTCGGCCGATCGGGTGCTGTACGGATCGGATTACCCGCACAATATCGGCGACATGGCCGGTTGCCTCGCGCGCGTGCGGGCGCGACCGGCGGGAGAGGCGGCGAAAATCGCAGGGAAAAACGCGGAACGCTTGTTCCGGCTGTAGCGATAATAAGCTTCGCAAGCGGCCGTTACGCCGCACCGGCGCGCAACAGGTCGTGCACGTGAATGACGCCGACCGGCTTGCCGGCGTCGACCGCGAACAGCGCGGTCACCTTCATGGCATTGAGCAGGTCGAGCGTCTCGCTGATCAGCTGATCGGGCCGCACGGTCTTGGGTTGGCGCGTCATGACGTCGTCGACGCGCGCATCGAGCAGATTGTTGCGCATGTGTCGGCGCAAGTCGCCGTCGGTGATGATGCCGACCAGCAGTCCGCGCGCATCGACGATGCCGACGCAGCCGAAGCCCTTGGTCGACATGACGAGGATCGCCTCCGACATACGGGTGCCGAGCGGCGCCAGCGGAACCGACTCGCCCGAATGCATGAGGTCACGCACTTGCTTGAGCAGCGCGCCGAGCTTGCCGCCGGGATGCAGCATGCCGAAATCGACCGCGGTGAAGCCGTGGCTCTCCAGCAGCGCGATCGCCAGCGCATCGCCGAGCGCAAGCTGCATCAACGCGGAGGTGGTCGGCGCCAGATTGTGCGGGCAGGCTTCGAGCGCCTGCGGCAGCGCCAGCACGACGTCGGCGGCCTTGGCCAGCGTCGAGTCCGCGCTGGCGGTCATGGCGATGAGGCCGATGTTATGGCGGCGCGAATAATCGGTGAGGTTCTTGAGCTCGGCGGTCTCGCCCGACCACGACAGCGCCAGGATCACATCGGCTTTGGTGATCATGCCGAGATCGCCGTGGCTGGCTTCGGCCGGATGCACGAACAGCGCCGGCGTGCCGGTGGAGGCGAAGGTCGAGGCGATCTTGTGCCCAACATGGCCCGATTTGCCCATGCCGGTGACGATCACGCGGCCCTGCGCGGCGCGGATCAGGTCGATGGCGGCGGCAAAGCTGGCGCCGAGGCCGTCGCGCAGGCTGGCTTCCAGTGCGTCGATGCCGCTGCCCTCGGCGTCGAGCGTGCGCAAGGCGGAATCGATCGCGGCTTGCGCGCGGTCGCGGTCCACATTGGCTGGCTTGAGCTTGGGCATGCGGCGGTCGTGGGTTCTGGATGAAGGGGGTTGATAGCACGAAATGGCCCGCGCGTCAGGCGTGGAGCCGGCAAACCGTTAACGCGCCAAGTCGCGGCCATTAACGCTTTTTCGCGTCCTTTAGCACCTCGCGCACGCTCGCCAGCACGGTTTCGACCGCGACATCGGCGGTGCGGCGGTGCGCCACCGCGTCATTGCCCTCGCTGCGGGCGCGCTGGCGCGCCGCCTCGTCGCCGGGCGGCTCGAGGATGGCGGCAATCGGATTAAGCGGCTTCCAGTGCCAGGGGCTGGTCGGGCCGAAAATGGCGACGGTCGGCGTGCCGATCGCGGCCGAGACATGCATGAGGCCGGAGTCGTTGCTGACGGAGACGTCGGCGGCGGCGAGCGCCAGAATGGCGTCGCGCAGATCGGTGCCGGTGAGATCGCGCACGCGCGGGCCGCCCGCTTGCGCGATCTGGGCGGCGAGCGCGCGCTCGTTCGGTCCGCCCAGCACCCAGATGGCGACGCCGTCTTGCGCCAGCGCCTGGGCCAAATGGCCATAGTGGCCGGCCGGCCAGGCCTTGCCGGCGCCGACCGCCCCAGGTGACAGGGTGACAATGGGCCGTGCCTCGTCGGCGAGCCCACGCTGCATTTGCCAGTGTTTGACCGCATCCGCCGGCACTTTCAGTTCGGGCAATGGCCATTCGGCCGGCAGACTGGCGCCCTTGGCAAGCGCCAATGCGCCCATCTGATCGATCATGCGCGGCAGCTTGCGCTCGCCCCAGCGCATATCGTTGATGAGCCCGAAGCGGACTTCGCCGGCAAAGCCGGTGCGCACGGGGATGCCGGCAAGCCAGGGCGCCAGCGCCGCCTTCCACTTGCGCGACATCACCAGCGCCTGCCCGTAATCGCCCGCGCGCAGCTTGGCGGCGAGCTCGCGCTGGAGCGCGACGCCAATGCGCCGGCGCGGCAAGTCCGCCACGATGACCCGCCGGATGCCCGGCATGTAGTCGGCCAAGGGCGCGCACAGCGTGCTTGAGACGATATCCACCAGCCGGCCGGGGGCCTGCGCCTGCAGCAGCTTCACGACCGAATGGCAGCGGACAAAATCCCCAATCCAGACATAGGGGACGATCAGGACCGGGGTCTGGACCAGCTTGGCCGCCGCGGTTGAATCAGGGTTCATTATTTGGCCGCTGCCCGTGCATCGGCACCGTTCCGGCCGTGCAGCACAGCCGTTAGCCTGCGCTGGGGCGGACTGTCCAGCCGCAATTTTTACCGTTTCCTGAGCCATTTGCGTAGGGCTGGGGCCTAACATTTGCGCCGGTCCACGGACTGGGGCAAAGCTTTGACCGGCGTAGGGGAAAAGCATGTTTTTGGTCACCGGCGGGGCTGGCTTCATTGGATCGAACGTGGTCGCGAGCCTGAACGAGGCCGGCCATACCGATGTCGTGGTCAACGACCTGCTCGGCAAAGACGACGCCAAATGGCGCAATCTGGCCAAGCGCCAGATCGCCGACCTGGTGCCGCCGGCCGAGCTGACCCATTGGCTGCACGGCCGCAAGCTCGATGCCGTCATCCACATGGGCGCCATCTCCGACACCACCGCCACCGACGGCGACTTGGTGATGGAAAACAATTTCCGCCTGTCGCTGCGGCTGCTCGACTGGTGCACGCTCACCCGCACCCCGTTCATCTATGCCTCCTCGGCGGCGACCTATGGCGACGGCAGCCAAGGCTTTGTCGACGACTGGTCGCTGGAAGCTCTCCGCAAGCTGCAGCCGATGAACCTGTATGGCTGGAGCAAGCATCTGTTCGATCTCGCGCTCGTCGATCGCTTCGTCAAAAAAGAAAACCTGCCGCCGCGCTGGGTCGGCCTGAAGTTCTTCAACGTCTACGGCCCGAACGAATATCACAAGGGTCCCATGGCGAGCGTGCTGGCCAAGGTGTTCGACGGCGCCAAGGCCGGCAAACTGGTCAAGTTGTTCAAATCCCACAAAGACGGCATCGCCGACGGCGAGCAGCGCCGCGATTTCATCTATGTCGATGACGCTGTCGCGGTGCTGCGCT
>Ga0207932_1000928_pt1 | contig 10163 bp, 9 predicted proteins | sample NGESurdeep092012_FD_184480 | JGI IMG/M metagenome (GOLD analysis project Ga0207932, IMG submission 184480) | Arctic peat soil microbial communities from Barrow, Alaska - NGEE Surface sample 415-2 deep-092012 (SPAdes) | ecosystem: Environmental > Terrestrial > Soil > Wetlands > Peat ...
ATCATCGGATTTGGCGAAGCTGCGAAAGATGACGCCCCAAATAATCCAGAAAGCCAGCCCGGTGATGACGGCTCCAAATTCGGTTTCAAAGTCGGAGGGTGACACCTGATTGGGCTTGAACGGCAGGAAGTAACCAAAAAAATTAATGCCATCTTCCTGGAAGTAGAGGCAAAGAATCGAGACCAGCCCGGCGAAGCAGAGATTCGCCAGAAAGAACGCGGTGACGATGACGGGTGTTTTGAGCGGACGACGTGCGGGCAGCCGGCGTTCGGCGATATTCAGCGGCAACAAGAGCAACAGCGCCTGACCGGTGACGAGCACAGTGAGCCAGAGCCAGTAGCTCCAATGCCGGTATATCCTCAGCGCAAATGGCAGGCTGACGCCTTTGTCCGTACAGATGTTGAAGGCAATCCAGATGATGGGAACGGTCAACACCAGCAACGCGAGTGCGTAAATCAAGACGGTGAGGACAGCCCAGCGTTTCATGTGACGGCTGAATTCAGCCATCAAGTGCAACACCAAGCCAGCGAAATCGGCGCGTCCGGGCGCATCCGCCCACTGCCACCGACTTTGATGGCAACAGCGGAGCGCCGATTTCCGATCCGGCGCGTTTCTGCTGGAATCGCAACACCTGCCGGGCCGGAGGCCGGCGCTCCGGGGGCAGTGGGCGGTGCCCGGTGCGTTCCCATGTCTGAGAAATGTTGTTTTCGTGTCTTGCCAACATTTTCATTTCCCAGCAAACTTTCCCAAACGGGCATTAAATACCGACATCAAAAAAAAGCACATGAACAAAGAGGCAAAGCTGGAGTTGGACGGAAAAGTATATGCGCTGCCGACGGTCGAAGGCAGCGAAGGTGAAAAGGCGGTGGATGTTTCGTCGCTGCGCGCGAACACGGGCTATATCACGCTCGACGACGGCTACGGCAACACCGGCTCGTGCGTCAGCAAGGTCACGTTCATTGACGGCGACAAGGGCATTCTGCGCTATCGCGGCATTCCCATCGAGGACCTGGCGGAGAAATCCAATTTCGTCGAGACGGCGTATCTCATCATCTACGGTGAATTGCCGAACCGCGCGCAGTTGAAACGTTTTTCGGATTTGCTCACCGACAACCAGTTTCTGCACGAGGACATGAAGTTTCATTTCGAGGGTTTTCCGATGGGCGCGCATCCGATGGCGATCCTTTCGGCGATGATCAACGCGGCGAGTTGCTTCGACGAGCGCCTGATGCGCTGGAAATGGGGCGAGACCAGGGATTTTGACGTGTATGTGGCGCGGCTGATTTCGCAGGTACGGACGATTGCGGCATATTCGTATCGCAAATCGCGCGGGCTGCCCTTGATTTACCCAAAGAAGGCCTACAAATACACGGCGAACTTCCTGCACATGCTGTTCTCGACGCCGTACGAGGATTTTGAATTGAAGCCGGAGGTCGTCAAGGCGCTCGATTTGATTTTCCTGCTGCACGCGGACCACGAACAGAATTGCTCCACCTCCACCGTGCGCATGGTGGCATCGAGCCAGGCGAACCTGTTCGCCAGTTGCGCCGCGGGCGTGTGCGCGCTGTGGGGACCGTTGCACGGCGGCGCGAACCAGGCGGTGATTGAAATGCTGGAGGAAATTCATCGCGAAGGCGACGACGGCTCAAAATTCATCACGGCGGCGAAGGACAAAAACAGCGGCAGGAAGCTCATGGGTTTCGGCCACCGCGTCTATAAAAATTACGATCCGCGCGCCAAAATCATCAAGAAAGCCTGCGACGACGTTTTGTCCAAGTTGCACATCAATGACCCGTTGTTGGACATCGCCAAACATCTGGAGGCGGCGGCGCTGAAGGATTCGTATTTCATCGAACGGAAGCTGTATCCGAACGTGGATTTTTACAGCGGCATCATCATGCGCGCCCTCGGCATACCGGTGGAGATGTTCACCGTGATTTTTGCGATTGGCCGGATGCCCGGCTGGATTGCGAATTACAAGGAAATCATGGAGGAGTCGAAAAGCCGCATCTATCGGCCGCGTCAGATTTACACCGGGCGCACGCTCAACCATTACGTGCCCCTGGCGGAGCGCAAGTAAAGGCAGAGTAAACAGGCGTTGGATTTGCTGATTTTGTCTTCAGGATTTGAAAACAACATTGCTTGCGGAAAGGCATAATTCCTGCTCATTTCAGGACACAATTGCCATGAAGAAAATTTTGGTCATAGACGATGAGGAATGGCTGCGCGAGATGATTCATCTGGCGCTGAAACAAAAAGGCTTTGAAGTCATCGAAGCAGTCAATGGCGCGGATGGCATCGAAAAAGCGCGCAAAGAATTGCCCGACCTCATCCTCTGTGACGTGAACATGGAAAAAGTGAACGGTTACCTGACCCTGTCCTCGTTGCGCACGGAAGCGCCCACGGCCTCCATTCCGTTCATCCTCATGACCGGCCTGGCCGACAATGCGGGCATGAGGCACGGCATGGAATTGGGAGCCGACGATTACCTGCCGAAACCTTTCACCACCGATGCGCTTTACGCCGCCGTGAATGCGCGCCTGCAAAAAGCCCAGACCGTGCGCGATGAAGCCGAGCGCAAGCTCGCTCATTTGCGTGACAACATCAGCCTGATGCTGCCGCACGAGTTGCGCACGCCGCTCAACGGCATTCTCGCCTACGGCGAAATTCTCGCCGCCGACGCCGCCAAACTCAAACCCGCCGAAATAGCTGAAATGGGCCACGTCGTTCACCAGTCCGGCAAGCGGCTGGAGCGGCTCATCGAAAACTTTTTGATTTACGCGCAGCTTGAATTGATTGCCGCCGACCCGAAGAACGTCAACGCCCTGCGTCTCGGCCGGACGGAACATCCCATTGCGCTGCTTGAGAAGCATGCCGCCGCGCAGGCTGTGCTCGCGAATCGTTCCCCGGATTTGTCCTTCGAGCTGGCGGACATTTCCGTGCCGATGGCCGGGGAATATCTCAGCAAGATTGTGGATGAACTTGCGCAAAACGCCTTCAAGTTTTCCGATCCCGGCTCGTCCGTTCGCTTGACGCTGACCGAGGCGTTCAACACCATTACACTTGCCATCAGTGATCAGGGTCGCGGATTTACCACCGAGCAAATCACGCGCGTCGGCGCTTATATGCAATTCGACCGCACGATGCAGGAGCAGCAAGGGTTGGGGCTCGGCCTGGTCATCGCCAAGCGGCTCGTTGCCTTGCACGGCGGCACACTTTCCATTGTAAGTGAGCCGAGTATGGGCGCTGTCATCTCGGCCAAATTCTCCAAGGCGAAGACGGATTGATCGCGGAGTAAAATTTCAGAGCGGCAATCGTTCGTAGAGAAAAACCAGTCCGCGTCCGGCCAGTTCGGCCGCCAGAAACACCAGCACAATTCCCACGACCGGCGCAAAATCCGCCTTGCCCACCCGCAGCGGCAGCGCGCGCAAGGGCGACAACAAGGTCTGCGCCCCGGCGTTCACGTAACCCCAAAACGGATGTTTGCCGAAGTAAATGTAACTGTTCAACAGATGCAGGACGAGCAGCGCGCCGGCGAGATATTTCCACGTCAGATAACTGCTCAGCCCGATGACCAGTGACTCTTCAAATCGTTGCGCCGTCGAAACGGGCTTCGGGATGATTTGCAATTCCGCCAGCAGCCAGCTGGCCAGCCACCAAAACGTCGCCGTGACAATCAGCGGTAGAAGAAATTTCACCCCGCGCGCCCAGCGATCAATGCCGCCCAGGGGCATTCGCACCAGACGATGAAAAGGCAGGGGTTCCGGCCCGGCCAGAATGGAAAGCAGCAACAGCCAGAGATAAAACACACCGAGCGTCAGCCCGAAACTGAAAATGGAAAACAACAACATACGCACAAAATAATCGCTGCGGAACGAAAGCGTAATGACGCTCAAATTCAAGGTGCCCGTCCAGTGTGCCGCCGAACCGATCTGCCAGTAGAACAACGCGCGCAGCAGCAACAGCCCGCCCAGCGCCGCGAGCAAATGCCATCTTCGCAAACGCCGCGGCTCGGCCCGCCGAAGTGTGCCAATCAACGTCGCGGGCGTCCGTTTGCCGAGCGGATCGAAGCGGACCGAACGCCAGTTCAGCCACAGCAACAAGCCCGCAAGGTTCAGAATGAAGTCAATCAGGCCCATAAAAGTGACAAGTGACAGGTGTCAGGTGACGGGTGACGAATGTCAAGCAAGTGTTTTCCTGGCTCGGTTCGGTGTCCCGCCTTCAGGCGGTCAGTATGGTGCCTCATGATTTGCCGTCCCGCAGGGCGGAACGCACTTTGCCACGGCCACTATTTTCTTCTCCTTCCTGGGAGCGCCGGCGTCTCGCCGGCTGTTGCCGGTGGCAGATTGATCCACTCGCCCGGCGGGACGCCTTCCGTCGTCAAGGCTATGGAGGGCACGCCACCGCTCCCGGAACCCGCACCGCGCACCATCCGTTACATCATCTTCAACAGTGTATCCGCCATTTCCGATGGCGTGGCGGCTACTCCGATGCCCGCGGCCTTGAACGCCGCGATTTTTGCCTTCGCCGTGCCTTCGCCGCCGCTGATGATGGCGCCCGCGTGGCCCATGCGGCGTCCGGGTGGCGCCGTCGCCCCGGCGATGAATCCAGCCACAGGTTTTTTGCAATTTTTCTTGATCCACCCGGCGGCTGCTTCTTCGGCGCTGCCGCCGATCTCGCCGATTATCAGAATGCCGTGCGTGTCCGGATCGTCGTTGAACAACTGGATCACATCGAGATGCGAGAGCCCGGGAACCGGGTCGCCGCCGATGCCGATGCACGTGCTTTGACCCGCGCCGCGGGTGGTGAGTTGCCAGACGGCTTCATAAGTCAACGTGCCGCTGCGCGAAACGACGCCGACGTGCCCTTTTTTGTGGATGTAGCCGGGCGCGATGCCGATGCGGCAGCCACCGTGGGAATCTTTTCCCTCACCGGGCGTGACGATGCCGGGACAATTCGGGCCAATGAGCCGCGTCGCCCGGCCTTGCAATGCGCGCTTCACCCGAATCATGTCGCGCACGGGAATGCCTTCGGTGATGGCAACCACCAGTTCCAGCCCGGCATCCGCGCCTTCGAGAATTGCGTCGGCGGCAAAGGCTGCCGGAACAAAAACGGCGGAAGCCGTCGCGCCGGTTTGTTTCACCGCCTCGGCGACCGTGTCGAAAATGGGGACTTTCTTTCCGCCGTGCTCAAAGACCTGGCCGCCCTTGCCGGGGGTGACGCCGGCGACGACCTGTGAGCCGTAATCAATCGAGAGTTGCGCGTGCCGCGCGCCAAAGCTGCCGGTGATGCCCTGGACGAGGACTTTGGTGTCGGGTTTGACTAGAATGGACATGGGAAAATCAGTTCTGGCTTTGTTGCTTTTTGATTTCTTTCAAATACTTCACGGTGATTCTGTCGTGATCGCGGTTCATTGCTTCTTTTGCGCGGATCAACGCGTCGATGTCAAGAATCCGGCATTTGCCATAAGGCAATTCCACTTCAACACTGTGTTTCAAAGCTGTTTCAAAGTTGCCAACACCCAAGACTTCGCCCAAGCAATCAACGATTCCCAAGTCTGTCTTTAAATACAAATTTTCCAGGCTCGCACACTGTTCCGGCGTCAGTTCCAGAGGCAAATCCGGCCTTGAGCGATGCACTGGATGCAAATCCGCGAATGCCTTCTGGATGCGCTTCAAATTCGCCTCGCTGAACCGGCAGCAAATGTCCACATCGAGTGTGACCAGGGTGACGCCATGCGCCGCCGCCGCGAATCCGCCCACCAAAACGAACTCGACTTGCGACGAAATCAATCGGTGCATCAGTTCACTAAGGTTTTGCATGGCGTTTTTCCATCGCTGTGCGCAGCGACTCGGCAAAATTCAGCGCGTCATCATTGGCCTGCATACGTTCCCATGGCGTTTTCGCCAGGCTATCTCTCAACAACGACAAATCAATGTCACCGTCCGCTGACACACGGTAAGCTGGCGAAGCTTCCTTCAAAATCATCCCTGCTTTGTCGTGTTTTTCCGGCATTGATTTACTTCGCGTTGCGTTTGTGAATGCAAATCGTGTTGCCGTCAGGACCGAAAATCATGGCCATATCGGTGACGGCGTGGCAGCAAAATGCAATTTCGATGAATTTCAGCATGATGATGGTTGTTTGTGGTTGAGCGCGCCGAAGTTTGTTTTCCCGGCCGCAAAACCCGGCACCCGTTTCAAAAATTTCGCCCCTGACTGTTGCAAGCGATGCCGCAAACCGCGGCGGACGGGCCGCCGGCCGGTGACCTCGCGCACCATCTGTTCGCGCAGGGCATCGCACCGGCGCTTCGATTGCTCGTGTTGTTGGGCCAATTCAATCATTTGCTTCTGCAATTCCACCAACCGACGATAAGGCTCAAGGTCGTCCGCGACCTTTTTCATCCCCGGATTTTCGTTTCTGCCCCGAAACATGCGCCTTAATTCTTCAAATTGTCTGTTTTCCCACAGCCTTCACCACCTTCTGCGCCGCGTCGGCCATCGAATCGCCGGCGATGAGTTTCAGGCCGGATTCAGCCAAAGTTCTTTTGCCGACGGCGACGTTGTTGCCTTCCAGCCGGATAACGAGCGGCAATTTGAGGCCGGTTTCCTTTATCGCGGCGACGATGCCGGGGGCGATGACGTTGCAATCCATGATGCCGCCGAAAATGTTCACCAGGATGCCCTTCACGTTCGGGTCTTGCAGGATGATTTTGAACGCCGCCGCGACCTGTTCCTGGCTCGCGCCGCCGCCCACGTCGAGGAAGTTCGCCGGCCTGCCGCCGAAATGCTGGATGATGTCCATCGTGGCCATCGCGAGGCCGGCGCCGTTGACGAGGCAGGCGATGTTGCCGTCGAGCTTGATGTAATTCAGGTTGAACTTGCTGGCCTCGATTTCGAGCGGCGCTTCCTCGGTCAAATCGCGCATCGCCTGGATGTCGGCGTGGCGGTAAAGGCCGTTGTCATCGAGCGAAATCTTGGCGTCCAGCGCCACGACGGTTTCCTTGCCGTCGGGCAGTTCGACGACACACATCGGATTGATCTCCACGAGCGCGGCGTCGCATTCCCACCACGTGTTGAAAACGCCGGTGACGAATTTTGCGGCGGCGTTGAGCAAATCGCCCTTGAGACCAAGCCCGACGGCAATCTTGCGTGCCTGATACGGCATGATGCCCACGGCGGGATCAATCCATTCCTTGAAAATCTTTTCCGGCGTTTTGGCCGCGACCTCTTCGATGTCCATGCCGCCCTCGGTGCTGGCCATCACGAGCGGGCGGCCCACGGCGCGGTCGAGCAGCACCGCGAGATAAAATTCCCTTTTGATTTTTGCGCCGCTGGCAATGAGCAAAGTCTGCACGCGGCGTCCGTCCGCGCCGGTCTGTTTGGTGACGAGCACGTTGCCGAGCATGTTCCTGGCGTGCGACACCGCCTCGTCCACCGACACGGCGACCTTCACGCCGCCTTGAAAGCCGGTCTTGAAAGTCCCTTTGCCGCGTCCGCCGGCATGGATTTGCGATTTGACGACCACGCGGGCACTGCCGCCGGCGGTGATTTTTTCCGCCGCGGCGCGGACTTCGTCGAGCGATTTGGCGGGGATTTCCAGCGGGACGGCGACGCCGTATTTGGCGAGCAGTTGCTTGGCCTGGTATTCGTGGATGTTCATTTCAAAATTTGACCCGGCGCATTAAAAACGATTGTGACGGGAAATCAAACTTTTAACACCAAAGCCGGTTGAGAGTTGAGGGTGTGGTGTAGCGTCGGCGCTGTACGTCGAATTCGGCAGCGGCTCGATTTCCCATCCGGATCCTAAATCGGTCAGGGGAAAAATGTCACGATTCCAGGACTTTCAGAGACTTTCACGACCCTTTCACGAATGCCGTAGCCAAGATAGTTCAGAGGCCGCTTTGGCGGGGAGGACAGGAAATCACTCCAGAGAATCTTTAAGTGGCCCTTTGTGGTGCTTCCCCTTAGGTCGAGTCATTTGGTTACATCCCACCTGTTGGCTTGCCTGAAGTGAAAATTCGCCGGGCACAGGCACAAATTTTGTTTGAAGTGCGCACTCCCAAATGATGCACTTCCCAAAGCGATGAAAACTTTCTTCCGTTTTTTGCTCCAGGTTTTGTTCCGCTTCCGGGCTTACAACCTGGACGCGCTGAAAACGCCCGGCCCGGTGCTTTTGATTCCGAATCACCTCTCCTGGTTCGACTGGCTGTTTCTCTGGGTCTGCCTGGATGACGATTGGAAGTTCGTCACTTCGAGCCTTTCGGCGCAGACGAGCTGGCTGCATCGGAAAGTGATGATCAACCGCTACACCCTGCCCCTGGACACCCGGTCGCCTTACGCGGTGAAGCGCATGGCGGAGTTTCTCAAAGGCGGCGGGCGGCTCGTGCTCTTTGCCGAAGGCCGCCTGTCGCGCACGGGCAACTTGATGAAGCTCTTCGATGGCACCGGCTTTTTAATTTTCAAAACCAAGGCGAAAGTCATCACGGCTTACCTGCGCGGCGCCGGACGCCTGCCGTTTTCCCCAAATCCAGGCTGGAAAAAATGTTTTCCCAAAGTGACCGCGCATTTCAGCGCCACGCTTGCTCCGCCCGAGTTGGGGGACATCAGCACCGGCCGCGCGCGGGCGCTGCTGACCAGTTGGCTCCGCGACCAGATGGTGCGGCAGCAGTTCGAGGTCGAGATGACTTTCGGCGCGCAGGATGTCCTCTCGGCAGTGGCGGAGACCGCCAGCAAACATCCCGGCCATATCATCCTCGAAGACACGACGCTGCAGACGCTGACCTATCGGCGGCTGATGGTGGGGGCGGACGTGCTGGCGCATGCTTTGCGTGGCACAGTTGCGGGTGGCGAGCGTGTTGGCCTGTTGTTGCCCAATGTCAATGCCACACCGGTTGTCATCCTCGCGTTGTGGAGGCTGGGCAAAGTGCCCGCCATGCTGAACTTCTCCTCGGGCACACCCACCATGCTGGCGTGCGCGGAACTCGCCGGACTGAAACACATCGTCACCTCGCGTGCCTTTCTTGAACGCGCCAGGCTCAACGTGGACGATTTTGTGAAAGCGGGCATCAGTCTGATCTATCTCGAAGACGTGCGCGCCGGCATCACCGGCTCCCGGAAATTCCTCACGCTGCTCCGGTACGTTTTAAATCTGCAACCCGCTCGCGATTTATCGGAGTCCGCCACCCGCAGTTCGCCATCGGCCGGCTCCACTGCCGTGATTGTTTTCACGAGCGGCTCCGAAGGCGTGCCCAAGGGTGTTGAACTGACGCATGGCAACATTCTCGCCAACATCCGCCAGATACTGGCGGTCACTGATTTGACCGATTGCGACCGCCTCTTCAACTGCCTGCCGCTCTTCCACAGCTTCGGTCTCACGACGGGGACGTTCCTGCCGCTGGTGCGCGGGATCTATATCTTCCTCTATCCTTCGCCCTTGCATTACCGCATGGTGCCGTCGGTGCTCTACGACCGCGACTGCACGGTGTTTATTAGCACGAACACCTTCCTGAACGGCTACGCACGCAAGGCACATCCCTACGACTTCCGCAGCATCCGGTATCTGTTTGCCGCCGCGGAGAAGTTGCAGGAAGCCACCGCGCTCGCCTGGTCGCAGAAATACGGCGTGCGCATCCTCGAAGGTTATGGCGCGACGGAATGTGCTCCGTGTCTGAGTGTCAACACGCCGCTGGAGCCGCGTTACGGCTCCGTGGGCCGCCTCCTGCCCGGGATGGATTACGAGCTGGAGCCGGTCGAAGGGGTGGAAGACGGCGGGCGGCTGTTCGTGCATGGCCCCAACGTGATGAAAGGGTACTTGAACGCGGAAGCGAACGCGAAGTTCCTGGCCCTCGGCGGTTGGTACGACACCGGCGACGTCGTGAGCGTGGATGCCGACGGCTACCTGCACATCCGCGGGCGGATGAAACGTTTCGCCAAGGTGAGTGGCGAGATGGTGAGCCTCACGGCGGTCGAGGACGCGCTGGCGGGTGCGTTTCCGCACTATGGTCTGCGCTGCCAGGTCGCCGTCATCACACACCCCGATGAGAACAAAGGCGAAGCGCTCATCGCCGTGACCAACGAACCGAAGCTGACCCTGGACGAAATCCGCGACGCCATCAAAGCGAAGGGATTGACGAACCTCAGCGTCCCGCGCGAGATAAAAGTGG
>Ga0207932_1000929_pt1 | contig 10152 bp, 7 predicted proteins | sample NGESurdeep092012_FD_184480 | JGI IMG/M metagenome (GOLD analysis project Ga0207932, IMG submission 184480) | Arctic peat soil microbial communities from Barrow, Alaska - NGEE Surface sample 415-2 deep-092012 (SPAdes) | ecosystem: Environmental > Terrestrial > Soil > Wetlands > Peat ...
GCGGCGGCCCCGGGAGCGGCCTCTGGAAGAGCACCGACGGCGGCGAGACGTGGGCCGCCGTGACCGGGAACGGCCTCCCGACCACCATGTGGGGCCGCGCCGGCGTGGCCGTGGCGCCGAGTGCGCCGCAGACGGTCTACGCCCTCGTCGAAGCCGACTCGAACCCGAACCCCGAGTCCGTGCGCGCAGCGCGCCAGCGCAGCTTCGTCCCCGACACGACGAAGAAGGCCCAGCTCCAGTCGGGCCTCTTCCGTTCCACCGACGCGGGGGCGACGTGGACGCGGATGAACGGCGAGAACAACCGCCCCTTCTACTACTCGCAGATCCGCGTGGATCCGCGGAACCCCGACCGCGTCTACTGGCTCTCCACCAACGCGCGCTACTCCAACGACGCCGGCCGCACCTACCGCACCATCGGCTCGGCGATCCACGTGGACTACCACGCGATGTGGATCGACCCCAACGACCCCGACCACTACCTCGTCGGGCAGGACGGCGGCCTCGCGCAGACCTTCGACCGCGGCCGCACGTACGACGCCATCCTCCAGATGGCCGTCGGGCAGTTCTACGCCGTCGCGTACGACATGCAGCGCCCCTTCTGGGTGTGCGGCGGCCTGCAGGACAACGGCACCTGGTGCGGGCCCACCGAGTCGCCGATGGGGCGCATCTACAACGAGCACTGGACGAGCGTGAACGGCGGCGACGGCTTCTACGCCCAGATGGACCCCACCGACGCCGACGTGATCTACGTGGAGTCGCAGGGGGGCTCCATCAATCGCCTGAACCTCCGCACCTGGGAGCGGCGCTCCATTCGCCCCGGCGTGCGCCCCGGCGGGATCGGCGCCGCCTTCGGCTTCGGCGGCCAGACGCTGGCGCGGGTCCTCGAGGACTCCCTCATCCTCGCGCGCGGGGACACCACGCAGCCCGTCACCCCCGACCGCCAGCACACGCTGGACTCCCTCCGCGCCCGCATCGCCGCCGACACGGCGTACCTGTCGCGGAACCGCTTCAACTGGTCCACGCCGTTCCTCCTCTCGCCGCACAACGCCCGCACCCTCTACCTCGGCGGGCACCGGGTGTGGAAGTCGGTGGACCGCGGCGACGAGTGGGTCCCGATCTCCGAGGACCTCTCCACCCGCGACACGATGAAGCTGCGGGTGAGCCTCACCGCCACCGGCGGCGTCACCTCGGACATCACCAGCGCCGAGACCCACGGCACCGTGGTCACCCTCGCGGAGTCGCCCCTCCGGCCCGGGATCCTCTTCGCGGGCACCGACGACGGCAACGTGTGGATGACGCGGAACGATGGCGTCGCGTGGGAGAACCTCACCGCCCGCTTCCCCGGCGTGCCGCGGAACACCTGGGTGACGCGCGTCGAACCCTCGGCGTTCGACAGCGCCACCGTGTACGTGACCTTCGACGGGCACCGGAACGACGACTTCAGGCCGTACATCTTCGTCTCGACCGATTTCGGCCGGACCTTCCGCTCGATCAGCGCCAACCTCCCCGCCGCGGAGTACGTGCACGTGGTGCGGGAGCACCCGCGCCGCCGCGACATCCTCTTCGTGGGGACGGAGCTCACGGCGTACGTCTCGACCGACGCCGGGGCGTCGTGGCGTCCCTTCAACGCCGGCCTCCCGCCGGTGCCGGTGCACGACCTGAAGATCCACCCGCGGGACCACACCCTCATCGCCGCGACCCACGGGCGCTCCATCTACACCGTGGACATCGGCCCCCTCGAGCAGGCGAATGACTCCCTCCTCGACGCCCCGGTGACGGTCTTCGCCCCCGAGCCGGCGCTCCTGTTCACCAGCCGCGCGGCGGGCGGCGGCGTGGGCTCCCGCGGCAGCAGACCGTGGAGCGCGGCCAACTCTCCCACCGGCGTGCGCATCCCCATCCGCATCCGGGGCGAGGAGCCGCAGCCGGCCCGCGGCCCGCGCGCCGGCGCCGATACCACCCAGGCCAATCCGATGGCGGCGCTCTTCGGGGAGCAGGCGGCGGAGTTCATGGGGCAGGCGGGGTTCGGCGGGGGCGGCGGCATCATGGCGGTCCTGATGGGCGGGCCTGCGCGCCCCGCGGGGGACACGGTGCGGGTGACCGTCACCGACGTCCGCGGCGACACCGTGCGGACCTTCTGGACGAACGCCCGCCCCTCGGCGCTCAAGTGGGTCACCTGGGACATGCGGCGCGACCGCGCGCTCCTCGGCCCCGCCGGCGTGCGCGACAGCGTCCGCGGCGCGCAGCGGATGGCGTTCCTGCGCGATAGCATCCGCACGGCGATGCAGGACACCACCGGCGGCCGCCAGCCGGCGCCCGGCGGACTGCAGGCGCTCTTCCGCGACCCGCAGCCCCGCGAGCCCGGCCAGTTCAACAACCCCCTCCAGCGCCTCCTCGGCGGGGGCGGGGGCGGCGGCGGCGGCGGCTTCGGCGGCATCGGCGGTCTGCTCGGGGGCACGGGCGCGATGGTGGAGCCCGGGACCTACCTCGTCACCGTGCGCATCAACGGGCGCGACTACAAGCAGCTGGCACTCATCGAGCGGCCGGTGCAGACCTCGGCCTTGTCAGGCGAGTGGCAGTAGCGGTGACCGGTAACCGGTAACCGGGTACCGTTGACCGAAGGGGCCGCCAGTCGCGCGGCCCCTCTCGCTTCCCTGCACTGCTAATGGCTGATGGCCGATGGCTGATGGCTGATGGCCGATGGCTGATGGCTACTTCCCGGGCGGCTCCCGGAGGAGGTCGTCCACGTCGCGCCGGGCCTCGAGCAGCCCCTCCACTTCCTTCGCGGCCTCGAAGGCGAGCCCCAGGTCGGTCGTGACGCTGTCCACCGTCCCGGAGCCCGCGTGGAGCCGGAGGAGATTGAGCCGGATGGACTCGAGGGCGGCCACCGTGCGCTGCATCCGCGCGCGGACCGCGTCGCGCTCCTCACGCACCGCGGCCAGCGCCTCGTCCTCCGCCGCCGCCATCCGATCGGTGCTCGTCTGGGGCCCCTCCGCCTCGCCGTGCCCCTCGCTTCCGGTGGCGCGCGCCACCGCGTCCGCCAGCGCGTCGTAGCGCTTGCGGAGCCGCTGGGCGTCGGCCTCGAGGCGATGGATCACGTCGGGAAGATCGCCCAGCTCCTGGCGCGTCTCCTTCGGCAGGCTCTCGAAGAGCTGCTCCGCCGCCATCCCGATGGACAGTTCCGTGGGCCGGTGGGTGGACGAGGCCGTCAGCAGCCGCCGCGGCGTCACGAGGCGCGCGAGGCGGAAGAGAACCTTCCCCACCGTGCCGGTCCACAGGTTCGAGTACGCCTCGGCGTCCACGTCGCGGCGCCGCTGGAGGAGGATGAGGGAGCCGAGCCCGCTCGCTCCGCCGATCATCGTGCCCATCGAGAACACCAGGATGGCGGTCTTCTCGATCTGCCAATCCCCCTTGAGCCCGAACGCGAAGGCCGCGACGGCAGTGCCCCACCCCAGGACCCAGCCCGCGCGCATCGCCTTCTCCACGATCGACGCGCCGACGCCCCCGTCCACCGCCCGCTCCTCAAGGCTCCGCTCGATCTCCGCCGCGAACGCCGGCCCGATGTCCGGGTAGCCGAACCCCAGCTTGAGGAGCCGCCTGGCGCGGAAGAGGAGGAAACCCAGCGGCACGACGGTCATCCCTCCGACCATTGTGCCGAGGAACGCCGCGCCCGAATTGAAGAGGGTGCCGAGGCCCATCGCGGCGAGGAAGAGGCCCATCGGGTAGACGAGCACGCCCGGCCCGTCGAGGCGCGAGCCGTGCTTCACGAAGGCACGGAGCGCCACCGGCAGGTCGCGGCGCTGCTCCAGCGCCACGCCGAGCTGCTCGCCGAGGATCTCCGCGCTTTGGGGCCGGTGCTCCGGCCGCTTGGCGAGGCACCGCTCCACCGCCTGTGCCAGCCGCTTCGGAAGTCCCCCCGCGGCCTCCGCGAGGGGCGGGGGCTGGACGTTGACCTGCTTCGCCAGCACCTCCGTCGGAGTGCGCCCGGTGAACGGGAGCCGCCCCGAGAGGGCGAAGTACGCCGTCGCCCCGAAGGCGTACAAGTCGCTCCGCGCGTCCACCGGCTTCCCCAGCGCCTGCTCGGGACTCATGTACTCCGGCGTGCCGGTGATCTCCCCCGCCGCGCCCTCCTCCGCCGCCGCGATGCCGAAGTCCGCGACCAGCGCCCTGCCGGTCCCCCGCTCCAAGAGGATGTTGTCCGGCTTCACGTCGCGGTGCACCACGCCGTGGGCGTGCGCGTGCGCGAGGGCCCACGCCACCTCGCGCAGCAGCCGCGCCGCGTCCGACGGCGGGAGCGGGCCCCGCTCGCGCACCCGGTCGGCGAGGGTCTCGCCGTCCACGTACGCCATCGCGAAGAAGACGAACCCGCCGATCTCGTCCACCGCGTGGATCGGGATGATGTTGGGGTGCGAGAGCTTCGCCGCGGTCCGCGCCTCCTGGAGGAAGCGCGCCCGCAGCCGCGCGTTCGCCGCCCGATCGGGCGGAAGGAGCTTGATGGCGACCGGCCGGTCGAGGTCCACCTCGTTGGCGAGGTAGACCACGCCCATCCCGCCGCGGCCCAGCTCGCGGCTCAGCGAGTAGCGGCCCGCCACGGCGGCCTGGAAGGCGAGGAAGAGTGGGTCGGGGGCGACACTCACCCGCTCAACATGCCGCCGGCCGCGGCTTGAGGCAATCGGCACGCTCCGACGGCTATCCGCTCACCGCGCACCGCTCACCGCTTCCGGCCCCCACCAGGCGGGACGTACATTCCTCACGTTCAGACACCCGAGGGCCACCGTGGCTGAATTCCACAACACCTACGACGACGCGGCGTACGCGGGGGCGCACGCGAAGCTGGAGTTCCCCGGCACCTACTATCTCGCCTACCGCGATCTCCCCGAGATCCTCGCCGCGCACGCCCAGGGGCGGCGCGCGCTCGATTTCGGCTGTGGGGCCGGACGCTCCACGCGCTTCCTGCGCCGGCTGGGTCTCGAGGCGGTGGGAGTGGACATCGCTGCGGACATGGTCCGCCAGGCCGTGGCCCTCGATCCCGCCGGCGACTACCGCCACCTCCCCGCCGGCGGCCTCGGCGCACTGCCGCAGCGCGCGTGGGACCTCGTCCTCTCGGTCTTCACCTTCGACAACATCCCGACGCCGGAGAAGCCGGGGATCCTCGGCGCGCTCCGCGGGCTGCTGCCGGGGAACGGACGCCTCGTGATCCTCGTTTCCTCGCCGGAGATCTACACGCACGAGTGGGCGTCGTTCTCCTCGCGGGCCTTCCCGGAGAACGGCTCCGCCCGGCCGGGAGAGATCGTGCGCTGCCTCAACACGGCCATCGCCGACGCCAGGCCCGCCGAGGACGTGCTCTGCACCGACGCGGAGTACCGGGAGGCGTTCGCCGCGGCCCGCCTCGCCGTGACGGCGACGTACCGCCCTCTCGCGCGGGGGGACGAACCCATCGCGTGGGTGAACGAGACGACGATCGCGCCGTGGGTGATCTATGTGCTGACCGCTGACCGCTCACCGCTCACCGCGGACCGCTGACCGCCCACCGCGGACGGCTCCCGGCTTCCGGCTATCGGCTCCCCGCTCACCGCTCCATATTCCTGCCCCGACATTCACAGGCGGTCTCCGTGGACCTCGGTTCCGACCGGATGGCCTCGTGGTACTCCCGCCATCCCTTCGCGCTCTTCGCGACACTCTATGCCGCGATCGTGGTCATCGCGTGGCTGGCGTACTACGGACTCCCGGGTCCCCTGCACGAGGCCATCCACGCGCTGACCGGCGGGAACGGCCTCGGCGTCGGGGAGACCTTCCTCTCGAAGCGAGAGGCCGCGGCGCTCCCGCCCCCGCCGGGACCGGCGTGGGCGACGGCCACGGTGGCGATGGGGAGCGCAGCCCTCCTCGCCCTGCCCCTGGCGTGGCTCTACACCATCACCCGGCAGAAGCGCGGGTACCGCCAGTCGGTGGTGCACTCCCTCATCCTCCTCCCCGTCATCGTCGCCGGGGTGGTGGTGCTGGTGAAGTTCAACCTCGCCCTCGCCTTCTCCCTCGCGGGGATCGTGGCGGCCGTGCGGTTCCGGAACACGCTCGAGGACAGCAAGGACGCGGTGTACATCTTCGCCGCGACGGGGATCGGCCTCTCCTCGGGCGTGGATCTCACCGCGGCGGCGACCCTCTCCTTCGGCTACAACCTCGTCACCCTCCTCCTCTTCGGCTCCGACTTCGGCCGGACGCCCTCCCCCCTCTCCGGCGCCGTCGCGGAGGACCACCTGCGCCGCGCGCTGGAAGACGCCAACCGCACCGGGGAGTTCGTGTCGCGGGTGGACCACGAGATCCTGGAGGGGATGTCCCCGCAGCAGCTCGACGCCCTCGCCGACCGCGCGTGGCGGCGGCATCGCGAGGCGACGGCCGACACGGGGGAGGACGACAAGGCGAAGTACGACTGCGTCCTCGCCGTCCGCACCGACGGCTCGAGCGGCGCACGCCTGGCGGTCGAGACGATCCTCCTCAAGCTCGCCAAGCGGTGGCAATTCCAGCGCGAGGGAACGTCGGAGGATGGCCTGCAGCGGATCGAGTACGCGCTGCGGCTCAAGAAGAGCGCGTCCCCCTCCGCGTTCCTCGAAGCCCTCCGCGCGGAGGAGCCCGCGGGCGTGCGCGACGTCGAGCTGCTGTGACGGGAGGGCCGGGCCTGAGGCCGGGACGACGCGCCCTGGCTACGCACGGCGCTCGTTGCGTCCTCGCGATCGGCACCGTCGTCGTCCTGGCGGTACCGCGCCTCGCGTCGGCTCAGGCCACCGAGGAGCTCGCGCCCCTCTTCCGGTCCGACACCGCTCTCGCCGTCACGATCCGCACCGAGTTCCGCGCCCTGCTCGCCGACCGCGACACCACGAGGAGCATCTGGCGCGAGGCCGAGCTCGTTCTCGCGGGCGCCGGGCCGGGCGGCGGCCCCCTCACCGTGTCGCTCCGGGTCCGGACGCGCGGCAACTTCCGGCTGGCGCACTGCACCTTCCCCCCGGTCCGCCTGCGTTTCGCCGAGCGCGACGTGCGCGGCACCCCGTTCGACGCCCTCGGCAGGCCCAAGCTCGTCTTCCCCTGCCACGAGGGCCGCCTGGAGGAGCAGTACATCCTCCACGAGTACGCCCTCTACCGCCTCTACCAGCTCTTCACGCCCGTCGCGCTCCGCGCCCGGCTCCTTCGCGTGACCTGGGAGGACGCGGGGGGGCGTGTACGGCCCGTGACACGCTGGGCCTTCGTGACGGAGGACCCCGAGCGACTCGCCCGCCGGCTGGGTGGCACGCTCGACGTGGAGTCCGGCGTCCGGCTCGGCAGGCTCGCGCGCACCGAGACGCTGACGATGAGCCTGTTCCAGTATCTCATCGCCAACACCGACTGGTCGGTCCGGGGCCTGCACAACATCGTGCTGGTGCGGACCGACACCCTCTATCCGGTGCCGTTCGACTTCGACTGGTCGGGGGTGATCAACGCGCGCTACGCCGTGCCCTCGAAGCTGCTGCACATCCAGACGGTGCGGGACCGCCAGTACCGGGGGCTCTGCCAGCCCGCCGGCGCGCTGGTGCCGGTGCTGGCACGCTTCGAGGCGCTGCGCGATTCCATCGCGGCGGTGTACCGCGCGGTACCGGGGCTCGAGCCGCGCGAGGTGGCGCAGGCGCTCCGCTTCTTCGACGACTTCTACCTCGAGGCGGCCGACCGGACGCGCTTCGAGCGGCAGGTCGTGGCACCCGACTGCATGTGGTGAACCGGCGGATGGGTGCGCGGCCGGGGCCGGACAGCTAGCTTTGGAGGAACCCTGCCGCCCGGCTGAGACCCCGCCGGCGGCTCGCAATCACGTTCGACGGACCCGGAGCGGCACGCCTTGGCGAGACGACCCAATTACGATTTCGAGAAGCGGCGGAAGGAACTCGACCGCAAGAAGAAGAAGGACGAGAAGCGGCAGCGGAAGATCGACGAGAAGCGCGCCGCCGACGGGCTCCCGCCCCTGCCCCCGCCCGCGGACCCGGGGCCGCCGCAGCGCCACTAGACCAGGTAGACCGTCAGGCTCTTCGGCCCCTGCGCCCCGATGACGAGGGCCTGCTCGATGTCGGCGGTCTTCGAGGGCCCTGAGATGAACACGCCGTAGCCGGGGAGCGGCGGCCGCAAGCGCCGGTACGCCGCGTGCAGGTCGGCCACGATCTCCCCCTTCGGGAGCACGATGGCCAGGTGTTGCGCCACGAACGGCAGCGCCCGGTGCGGCACGTCTTCCTCACTCACCCAGATCGCCGCGTTCTCCGCCACACCGATCCGGCCGGGGATGATGGCCAGCTCGACCTGGTCAAGCCGTGCCCGCGCGGCGTCGGGTCCGATGACGAGGGTCGAGATGGGGAGCCCCGGCACGCTCGATACGATGCCGCGGCCGCTCTCCCTCGCCACCCGCGCCGCGGGGAGATCCGCCACCGCGGCCGCCAGCGCACCCATCCCGTTCAACTCGACCGCCGTGCCGCCGACCTGCCCCAGCATCTCCGAGAACAGCCGCGCCACGTCCGCTCCCGACGCCGTGCCGGCCCGCACCGCGGGCCACGCGTCCGGCACATCCGGCAACGCCACCGGCGGCACCGCGGCCCGGCGCACGGCTGCGAGGATGGCGTCGCGCGCGCTCACAGCGCCGGCCCCCGGCCCCGGTGCTTCCGGTACCAGTCGCGGAACGCCTCGGCCGGCGCCTCGGGGAGCTCACGGTCCACGGTATACGGTCGCGCGAGCGCCCGGAGCACACGCCGCGGCCATGCGCGCAATGCCCAACGCGCGAGCTTCGCGGTCCGTTCGTACGCCCAGGGGCGCGCCAGCACCCACCCCATCACCGGCATCGCGAGACGCTTCCACCACTCGACTAGCCCCTCCTCGCCGAGCTGCTGGCGCCAGCGGTACAGCTGGTCGGGGAGGTCCACCTGCACGGGGCAGACGTCGCCGCAGGAGAGGCAGAGGGACGAGGCGAACGGCAGGTCGCGGTGCGCGCGGGGGTCCGTGCCCGGCGCGAGCACTTGCCCGATCGGCCCCGGGAGCACGTAGCCGTAGCTGTATCCCCCGCTCCGCCGGAAGACGGGACAGGTGTTGAGGCACGCGCCGCAGCGGATGCAGTGGAGCGAGCGCCGGAACGCGGGCCGCGCGAGCTGGGCCGTGCGGCCGTTGTCCACGATCACGATGTGGAGCTCGCCGCCCGCCCTCGGCGCGTGGACGTGCGTGGTGTACGCCGAGATGGGTTGGCCCGTCGCGCTGCGCGCGAGGAGCCGCAGGAAGACGCCGAGGTGATCGAGGCGGGGAATTAGCTTCTCGATCCCCAGCGACGCGATGTGCAGCGGCGCGAGGGTGATGCCGAGGTCGGCGTTCCCCTCGTTCGTCACCACGACCAGCCCCCCCGTCTCCGCCACGGCGAAGTTCACGCCGGTGAGCGCCGCGTCGCAGGCGAGGAACCGCTCCCGGAGGTGGAGCCGCGCCGCGGCGGTGAGCTGGGTGGGGTCGGAGAGCCCCTTCGGCGTGCCGAGGAGGCGGTGGAAGAGGTCGCCCACTTCGTCCTGCCGCAGGTGGATGGCCGGCATCACGATGTGGCTCGGCGGGACGCCGGCGAGCTGGACGATGCGCTCGCCGAGGTCGGTGTCGGTGACGGTGACGCCGCTCGCCTCGAGGAAGGCGTTGAGCCCGCATTCCTCGGTGAGCATAGACTTGCTCTTCACCAGCCGCGTGGCGCCGCGCGAGCGCAGGATCCCGAGGACGATGCGGTTGTGCTCGGCGGCGTCGCGCGCCCAGTGCACCACCGCCCCGTTCCGCGTCGCGTTCCCCTCGAACTCCTCCAGATAGTCGGCGAGGCGCCCCATCGTGTGCGCCTTGATGCCGGCGGCGGCCTCGCGCAGCGCCTCCCACTCGGGGACGGCGTGCACCTGTCGGTCGCGCTTCTCGCGCACCGCCCAGACCGCCTGGTCGTGCCAGGTGACGCGCTCCTGGTCGGCGAGGAATGCGGCGGCGGTCTTGGAGTGGTTCACGGGCAACGACCGCGCACCGCGCACCGCTTACCGCGCACCCCGCTCACTCCGCCACCCCGGCCAGGATCTCAGCAATGTGCAGTGTTCTTATCGGGATTCCCTGCCGCCGGATGACGCCCTGCAGGTGGAGGAGGCACGAGACGTC
>Ga0207932_1000932_pt1 | contig 10136 bp, 10 predicted proteins | sample NGESurdeep092012_FD_184480 | JGI IMG/M metagenome (GOLD analysis project Ga0207932, IMG submission 184480) | Arctic peat soil microbial communities from Barrow, Alaska - NGEE Surface sample 415-2 deep-092012 (SPAdes) | ecosystem: Environmental > Terrestrial > Soil > Wetlands > Peat ...
CGACATCGGCGCGCAGTTCGACCAGCACGCCGGACGCCTTGAAGCCGACCTTGGATGTGACGCGCGCCTCGACGGTGCCGAGGCCAAACACTTGCACCAAGACGTCGCGCTCAGGCTGCGCGACCTGCACATCGATCGAACGGAAGAACAGCATCCAGACAATCGCACCGGCGGCAATGACCAGCGCGGGCGCCATGGTGAGCAAAAGGAGACGTCGACGGTTCATCGAATTCCACCCTTCCCGGCAATGGGACGGATCGCCTTCACTGCCACTTTTAATGCGCCGCCGGCCGCGTTCACCCTGACCTAGATCAACAAAACCGCCGGGATGCCGAGCATGGCGCCGGCACTCCCGTCGCGCATCACGCCTTGATCGCCGCCCACAGGCTCTGCGCCCGGCGATCGGCCGCTCCCAGCCAGCCCCATGCGGCCGCGGCCAGCGTCGCGACCACGACCGGGCCGAGCCAGTCCCACAGCGTGGTCGCGATCGGCAAATGCACAACGCTGCTGGCGGCCTTGAATCCGCCGACCGCGAAGTTGACCGGATTTTCGCCCGGCAGCACGGCCGGCAGCGAGATCGCGACGTGTCCCATGAGGGCGACGCCGAGCGCGATCAGCGCCAGCGCCAGCAGACCGCCGAGCAGGCCGTGCGCGGCCATTTCGACCGCCAGCTGGCGGCGCACTTGCGCGCTGTGCCAGCCGAGAATGCGCAGCACGGCGAGTTCGCGGCGGCGCTCGGCGATGACGCCGAGCACCAGCATCGCGCTCAAGGCGAGCGCGGCGGCGGCGCCGACCGCCACCGCCAGCGGCCCGAAGCGACCGATGGTCTGCGACACGCCGCCGAACAGTTGCAGCATGGTGCCGGGCGAGGCGATCGAGGCGCGCGGCAGCCAGCCGGCGATGCTGTGTTTGACGGTCTCGGTGGCCGCCATGTCGGCCACCTTGAGGAACACCTGATTGACGAGGCCGGCCGGCAGCGCGGCCAGCGCGCGCGCCTCGCCGATGTCCATGTAGAAATTGCTGGCGGCGATCTGGCTGCCTTCCTTGATGTCGACCACACCGACGATGGTGAACGGCGTGCCCGCGATCTCGAAGCGGCTGCCCGGCTCCAGCCGGTAGAAGGCGCCGTAATGGCGCTCGACCACGAGCTCCGGTTTGCCGGGCGCCGGCAGCCGTCCGCCGATCAGCCATTCGCGCGCGCGGCCGGGGCCGAGCGCGGGTGCATCGGCGTCGAGCGGAATGCCGCTGATCGAATAGAACCGCCCGCCGCCGAGATTCCACAACAGCACGAAGCCGGCGGCCTGGGTGACGCCGGGCTCGCGTTTGAGCCGCGTCAGCTCGTCCGGCGCGATCGGCTGCGCCGAAAAAGGCAGCATGATGCCCATCTCTTTCGGCAGCGCGGTCTGCGTCGCGCTGCGCTGCACGATCAGGTCGGCGCCGAGATTGCGGAACGGCACGGTCGCCACGTCGGCGAAGGCGCGCCCGAGAATGTCGAGCATCACCACCAGCGTCGCCGCCAGCGCGATGCCGCCGATCAGCAGCGCGGCGCGCTTCCAGCGATAGGTGATTTCGCTGGTGAGGTAGCGCCAATGTACCAGATGGCTCATTTTTCCCCGAGACTGGCGCGCAAGGCCGCTTCGAAATCGGCGACGCTCCACGTGCCGTTCAAGTTCATCGGATTGCCGGCGGCGACCGGGAAATTGACGAACTCGACGGTCTTGCCGTCGGCGCGCTTGAAGCTTTGTTTGCCGTCGATCAGCAGCACGATCGGGATGTGACCCTTGAGGCCGACGGCCTTCAGCCGCTTCACGCCGTCGGCGCTTTCGATATCGATCTCGCTGACGCGCAGTCGCGCCTGATACTTGGCGAGCAGCTCGCGCACCGGCTTGAGCGCACTCTGCACCGGCGAATGCGCCATGGCCAGCACCTCGATGACCGGCTGCGCGGCCAACGCCGAGCGCCCGCTGACGATGAGCCCGGCTGCGGCGAGCAGCGCCGTTCTACGCGTGATCATATTGAATTCTCCCGTCCTTCATTTCGATGATGGTGTCGGCCTTGGCGGCGATGTCGCGATCGTGCGTCACCACCACCAACGTGGTGGCATGGGCGCGGCTCATGGCCAGCAACAGTTCGAGGATGGCGGCGCCGGTCTCCAGGTCGAGATTGCCGGTCGGCTCGTCGGCGAGCAGGATCTTAGGCTGGTTGACCAGCGCGCGCGCCATGGCGACGCGCTGCTGCTCGCCGCCGCTCAGTTCCGACGGGCGATGATGCAGGCGTTCGGCCAGTCCGACCTGGCCGAGCAGATTGATCGCGCGCTGCCGCCGCGCCGCCGCCGGGCTGTCGGCGTCGAAGAACGTCGGCAGCAAGGTGTTTTCCAGCGCCGACAGCGAAGGAATGAGATTGAAGCTCTGGAACACGATGCCGATGGCGCGCCGGCGCAGATTGGCCATGCGCGCTTCGTCGAAGCTCGACAGGTCCTGCCCCTGCACGATGACGCGGCCGGCGTCGGCCTTCTCCAGCCCGGAGATGACGCCGAGCAGCGTGCTCTTGCCCGAGCCGGACTTGCCGATGATGGCGGTGAAGCTGCCGGCCGGAATCACGAAGTCGACGCCGCGCAAAACTTCGAGCGCGCCGTAGCGCTTGGTCACGCCCGCGACTTGGATGGCTGTCTCGCTCATGACGATCCTCTCATTCGCTGCGCAGCAGCGACCAGGGCTGCGGCGGCGGCGAAGCCAGTAGCAGAAGGGCTGCGGCCAGTCCGACCGCCAGGCTGCCGAGCGCTGCGATCGCCGCTGCCAGCCACGGCACGGTGATGGGGACGCTGACGGTCTGTGTGCGGTCGAGCGTCGCCTCCGGGATGAAGTGCGGCGTCGAGCTCAAATCCCAGGGCAGATCGAGCGTCACCGTGATGTGGCCCATGAAGCCTGCGATCGCCAGCGCGGCCAGGATGCCGAGCGCGACGCCGGCCATGGCGAGCAGGCCGTTCTCGATCAGCACCTGCCGGCGGATGTGCCGCCACGGCCAGCCGACCGCCTGCAGCACCGCCAGTTCGCGCCGCCGCTCCTGGATCGCCGAGGCGGTCGCCCGCAGCACGAAGGCGGCGGCGAAGGCGCCGATCACGATCGCCACGATCAGGCCCATGCGCTGCGACAGGAACAGCACGCCGCTGAGCGCCTCGCGGAACGACAATTCGCTCGACACGATGCCCTTCTTGCCGAGCCGCGTCACGATCTTGCCGACCACGGCTTCAAGCTGCTGGCGGTCGACCTTGACCAGCAGCAGATTGGCGTCGTCCTGGCCGAACGGGTAAAGCGCCTGCACCATGGGGGCCGTTGCCGCCAAAGCCTGCGCCGGAGCAAGCGCCATATAGACGTCGGCGCGCACCACCTTGCCGCCGCGCGCGGCGTCGACGATCCCGCGCACCGGAAATGTCGTGCCACCGATCGCGATATCGGCGCCGACATGAAGCGCATTCTTGCTGGCGAAATCGCTGTCGAGCAGCACCGCGCGCTCGCTCGCGCCAAGCATCTTGCCCTCGATCAGGCGCGCCGGCAGCGCGCCGAGCCCGGCCTCGCTGTCATCGATGCCGATCACGGATTGATAATGGTCGGGCGCCAGTTCCCACATATAGACGCCGCGCGTCACCGAGAGGACGCCGTCCATGGCGCGGATCGCCGCCACGTCGGCGGCCGGCACCAACGCGTTGGGATGCGGGAACACCAGGCCTTCGAGCTTGGGCGGGATATCGCCGGTGATCTGCACGATCACGTCGGCGCCGACCGTCTCGATCGGCGCGCGCACCGCGCGGGCATAGGACGCCGCCAGCGCCGTCAACAACACGGCGGCGAGCACGGCAATCGCGAAACTCAACACCGCGATGACGGAGCGACTGCGGCGAAACGCCAGCTCACGCAAGGCGTAGCGGAGTGCGGACATGCGCGAGCCGCCTTTCCCGGCAAAGGCCAGCGCCACGCGGCAGGGTTTGGTCAGGCGCGGCGGACAGGTCTGCTATTTTGGGTCTCTCTAGCAGGTCGCCGCGCCGGCCGCTGTGATCTGGATCATACGGCCGGGGGTATTTTGCTGGGTGCTCCGCTACAGGTTGGCCTCGTCGAAAGCGCGCACCCACATAGCGCAGACGCCCGAGCGGACGATGTCGTCCCGGCTGAATTCGATCACCGGCACCGCCAGCATCTGCGACTTGATCAGGTGGATGACCGTGCGCAACCCGCTGGCTTGCTCAAGGTCGCACTGGCTGACGTCGCCATTGATCACCACGCTGCAGGCTTCGCCGATGCGGGTGAGGAACGTCTTGATCTCGGCCGGCGTCGAGTTCTGCGCCTCGTCGAACAGCACGAAGGCATTCTTCCAGGAGCGGCCGCGCATGACTTCGAACGGCACCAGTTCGATGCCGCCATTCTTGAGCGCGATCTCGTAGGCGGCCTTGCCGATCCGCTCCTTGATCGCTTCCGCCACCGGCACGGCCCAGGGCGCGAACTTGTCCTCCAGGGTGCCGGGGAAATATCCGAGCGAACGTCCGCACGGCACGTTCGGCCGGGTCAGGATGATCTTGTCGATCTGCCGGTTGCGCAAAAGATCGGCGGCATGAGTGGCGGCCAGCCAGGTCTTGCCGGTGCCGGCCGGCCCCAGCACGATCACCTGCGAACTGCCGCGCAGGGCGGCGAGGTAATTCGCCTGCATCGGATTGAGCGCCTTGATCGGAGGCAGCGCGCGCTCGGCCTCAAACTTGGAACCTTGAAACTCGATGATCTCCGCCGTTTCAAACGCCCTGCCGTTGCGCCGGCGTTTCTTGCTGAATTGCTTGGTGTTGAAGTGCCGTTGGTTGAATTGTTTACCCAAGGCCAGACTCCTTTTGCTGCATCAAGAAGAACGGTCATGCGCAAGCAGCCCGCGCGGAGGCGCGGAGCTGCTGGCTTTTGCGGGAACAGGGAGATATTCGGCAGACAGCGGGGCGGGCGAGCGCAGACCAGGGTATCCTGTTCGAGGATACGTTGGTCTGCTCATCGATTAGCAACCGCACAAACCGTCATGCTGGAATCCAGCATAAATGATTCGCGTGACAGTTTAATGCATCGCCTTAAATAATCCTTGCCGGGATCGGGCGCGCGGGCACCCGTCTAAAGTCTCAACAGGCGTGCAACCTGACGGCCGGGATCAACGCGGGGCATGCGGCATGAAGGGGGCGCTGGGAACGCTGGGAGCGCTGGGGGCTCTCGGCGCCGATCGAGCGCATTCGAGCACGAACAGCCGGATGGTGGAGGACAGGTTGCCGGCATGACGGTGCCGGTCGATGTCGCTGACGAGTTCCGTCAGCGTCATGTGCTGCTGTCTCGCGATATCCTTCAGACAGCGCCAGAACGCATCCTCAAGACTGACGCTGGTCTTGTGGCCACCCAGGACGATCGACCGTTTGCTGACCGACGATTTCATGCGCGCTTCTCCCTTTGTTTCCCGATCATGATCGCAAGAATCGCGCCCCGGTACCTGCATAGGCAACGGCGCCGTGGGAGAATACTGGTAGGATTACCGGGGTCGCCGCGGTCACCGCAGCCAAGCGGCCGCTAAAATGATGACCAAGAGAATCGCGCCGGCGATCACAAGCATCGTGAAAAATCTGTCGTCACGCATCATGCCACGGATAGTGAGGAGCGGCATCGCGCATTGCACCCTGGTAATAACAACAGGTGCTGGATGGAACTTTAGCGCCGGCTCAACACGGCGCGAACGACATCGGCGATATTTCGCGCGCCCAGTTTGTTCATGATATTGGAGCGGTGGAAATCGACCGTGCGCGGGCTGATGCCGAGCGTGCGCGCTGCTTCCTTGCTCGAGGCGCCCCGCACGATCTGGGCCAGCACAGCGCGCTCGCGTTCGGTCAATTGATCCGGCCCGTTGAACGACGCCGTCATAATGGCCAGAGCGTCGTTGAGATTGCGGATGTGCTCGTTGGCCTGTCTGAGCTCGGGCGTTTCCAGGAATTGCCACTCGCCCTTGCGCCTAGCGAGCGTGAAATTATGCGCGCGCGCGACGTCCAGAATATCGACGGCCCGGCTGTCCTGCAGCGAATAGCTGCACAAGACGAGCATCGGTTGGCCGGCGAGCGAACGATCGAGCTCCTGTTCGTATTCGTAAAACTCTTGCCAATGATTGGTCGCGATCCAGAACGCGTTGCCGCTGACCCGCAAGCCCTCATAGCCGCGGTCCAGCGCGTGACGCAGCTTCTTGCGCCAGCCGCCGCTGATCCGCTGCATGTCGAATTCTTCGCCCTTGAGGTACCACTCGCGGCCCGGCAGGAATTCGATGCTGCCGGCGGCCAGATGCCGGTCGAAGTCGGGAATGTCTTGCTGAAATGACGCGCGCGCGTCCGTTTCCGTGATCGGTTCGGAAATCGCCCAGACGCAATATTCATGGCTTTCCAGCCCGACGCTGAAATAGGCGGCGTGGGCGTCGAGCAGGTCCTGTTTGGTTTCGTAGAAAAGACAAATGTGCGACCCCCATGGAATTTCTTCCACGAGCGGGATCCCGCTCTTCCGTAACGGCTCAGCCATATCGACGCCATCCGGCCGGAAAATATGCTATCAACCTGACGTTGCGCCTTTTCACCGGATGGCGCCATCGCTGCCGGCGATCGCGAACATCACGGTTGCGCGGGCAGCTGTCAGCGCCCCGGCCGCTTGAGTAGCCCTAGATCATCCAGCACCGCGACGAATTCCGCGCGCTCCCGCGCGAGAGCGGCGTGCAGGTCGTCGCCGACGCGCAGCATCGGCGACCAATTGAGCCGCGCCAGCTCCTCCTGCCAGACCGGCTGCGCGGTGGCGGCTTTGATCACGCCCTGCCAGAACCGAACCTGCGCCGCCGTCAGACCGGCCGGTCCGCTGACGCCGCGCCAGGCGCCGATCACGCAGTCGATGCCCTGCTCCTGCCAGGTAGGCACCGACGCGAACGGACCAGCGAGCCGCGCCGGCGCCGAGATCGCCAGCACGCGCAGGCGGCCGGCGGCCAGTTCCGCCAGCACGCTGGCGGCGGTGACGGCGCAGACTTGCGCTTTGCCTGCGACCACGTCGGCGACGGCGTCGAGCGCGCTGTCGAACACCCGGATGCTAGGTGCGTTGACATCACCGCCGGCGGCGCGCGTCAGCTTGGCGAGCGCGACATGGTTGGGATTGCCGAGCGCGGTCGACAGCGCGACCGTGACCTCGCGCGGCGCGCGGCCCAATGGACCGATGAGATCGGCGCCGGTCTTGAGCCTCGAGTCCGCGCGCACCGCGAAGGCGATGTATTCGGTCACCAATGTTGCGATCGGCGTGTACTTGGTGTGCTCGAAATCGGCGATGCCGACCAGATAGTCGGTGGTGAGGTTGGGCGAGGAAATCGCGATCACGTGGCCGTCGCCCGCATGCTTGTCGACAAGATGCGTCCAGGCGCGGCGGGCGCCGTCGCCGGGCACGTTGACGACCTCCACCGGCACATCGAGCACGCCGGCCTGCACGACCGCCTTGGCCAGCGCACGCGCCACGCGATCGAGCCCGCCACCGGGCGGCGTGCCGGCGACGATCTGCACGGCCTGCTGCGGTTGCCAGGTTTCGTTCATGCGGGCGAACGGCTACTTGCCGCCCACGCCCAGCCCGCCGAGCACCTTGGCCCACAGCACGACTTCATCCTTGTACAATTTGTCGAAATAAGCGGTGCTGCGCTCCGCCGGCGGCGGCACCGTGTAGCCGAGATCGGCGAACCGTTTGACGACCTCGGGATCGCCCAGCGCGACGTTCAAGGCCTTGTTGAGCTTCTCGACGATCGGCGCCGGCGTGCCCTTGGGCGCCGACAGGCCGAACCAGACCGTGAGATTGAACGCCGGCATGCCCGCCTCGGCGGTGGTCGGCACCTCCGGCAACATCGGCGAGCGCTGGTCGCTGGTCACCGCATAGGCCTTGAGCTTGCCGGTTTGTATGTGTTGCACGATGTTGACGATCTGGTTGCAGCCGAAGTCGACATTGCCGGCCACCAGATCCATGGTCGCCTGCGGCGTGCCGCGATAGGACGCGACTGTCGGGTGCACATTCGCCAGCGCATGGAACACCGAACAGGCGAGATTGGAAATCGAGCCGACGCCGGCGTCGGCCTCGGTGACTTTCTTCTCGTTCGCTTTCAGATAGGCGACGAATTCCTGCAGCGTGTTGGCCGGCACCGCGCTGCGCGCCACCAGCACGACCGGCGAAATATTGATCAGGCCGATCTGCTCGAAATCGGTCGAGCGATACGGCAAATCCTTACTGAGGAATTCGGCCGCCGCATGCGTGGCCGAGCCGGACACCATCAGCGTGTAGCCGTCGGGCTTGGCCTTGGCGACGCGGTTGGTGCCGATCGTACCGCCGGCGCCGGTGGCGTTTTCGACGACGATCTGCTGGCCGAGCGCCTTCGCCATCGGGCCGACGATCATGCGCGCCGTGGTGTCGGACGGGCCGCCCGGCGTATAGGGCGCCACCAGCGTGATGACCCGGTTGGGATAATCCTGCGCCAAGGCATTCGGCGCGAGCGCGGATAGCGCCAGCGCAACAATCAGTATTTTCACGGCCAGCCTCCCTTTTCGGTCCTCGGTTTTTCTTATCGTTGGACCGATAGACTAGGCTGCTGGCTCGAGAACGCGCAACCGAGGGCGTCACCGACAAGCGAGGTTCAATGCCTCGCGTCTCGGTTAAATGTCGCCCAGCCCGTCGGAAATGGCGGCCAACGCCAGAAACAGGCTTCCGACGCCGACGGAACTGATGGTGATAAAGCCAAGAATTGCGTGCATGGCCATCCCTTCCACATCGCTGGGATTTGAATAGAGCAAGGATCAGGCCAGCTTCGGCCTTCTTCTTCGCAACGCCTGGCTTGGCGGCCGGTTCCAAAAAATCGGCTCGCAGAAAGCAGGCCTAATGCGCGGCATCCAGCATCGTCCCGGGCAGCCATAGCGCGATGCCGGGGAACGCCGCCACCAGCACCACCGCGACGCACATCAGGAAGAACAGCGGCAGCGCATAGGCGCCGATGGTGAAGATGTTGCGGCCGGTCATGCCCTGCAGGACGTAGAGATTGAAGCCGACCGGCGGCGTGATCTGCGCCATCTCCACCACCAGCACGATGTAGATGCCGAACCAGATCAGGTCGAAGCCGGCCGCGACCACCAGCGGAATGATGATCGAGGTGGTCAGCACCACCATCGAGATGCCGTCGAGGAAACAGCCGAGCACGATGTAGAAGGCCGTCAGCACGCTGAGCAGCATCCAGGCCGGCATGTTGTAGCCGCTGATCCATTCGGCCAGCGCGCGCGGGATGCCGGTAAAGCCCATGGCGGCGGTCAGGTAGGCCGCGCCGGCCAGGATGAAGGCGATCATGCAGCTGGTGCGCGTCGCGCCCAGCAATGAATCGCGAAAGCCGTTTATGGTCAGCGTGCCCGACCACCACGACAGAAACACCGAGAGAAACACGCCGACCACCGCCGCCTCGGTCGCCGAGGCCAGCCCGCCATAGATCGAACCGATGACGCCGAGAATGAGCAGCGACACTGGAATCAGCCGGCGCGACGCCTTGATGCGCGCGCGCAACGGCACGTGCGGTTCGGGCGGCGGCATGCGCGCCTTGTTGAACAACGCCCACACGATGATGAAACCCATGAACAGGCCGGCCAGCATGATGCCGGGGATAACGCCGGCGATGAACAGCCGCGCGATCGACTGGTCGGTCGCGGTGGCGTAGACGATCATGATGATCGAGGGCGGGATCAGCAGCCCGAGCGTGCCGGAACCGGCGAGTGTGCCGATCGCCATCTTCTCGTCGTAGCCGCGCTTGAGCAGTTCCGGCAGCGCGATGCGGCCGATCGTTGCGCAGGTGGCGGCCGAAGAGCCCGACACTGCGGCGAAGATGGCGCAGCCGATCACGTTCACATGCAGCAGCCGGCCCGGCAGCTTCTGCACCCAGGGCGCCAGGCCTTCGAACATGTCGTCGGACAATTTGGTGCGGTAGAGGATCTCGCCCATCCAGATGAACATCGGCAGCGCGGTGAGGTCCCAGGAGTTCGACGCCGTCCACATCGAGGTCGCCAGCACCTGCCCCGCCGGCGTCGCCACTTTGGTCAGCAC
>Ga0207932_1000934_pt1 | contig 10119 bp, 9 predicted proteins | sample NGESurdeep092012_FD_184480 | JGI IMG/M metagenome (GOLD analysis project Ga0207932, IMG submission 184480) | Arctic peat soil microbial communities from Barrow, Alaska - NGEE Surface sample 415-2 deep-092012 (SPAdes) | ecosystem: Environmental > Terrestrial > Soil > Wetlands > Peat ...
CCACAGTTCGTCGACCACGTAAAAGTCGGCGTAGATCGACTGGATGGGCAAGAAGCCGCTGAGTCGCCGACCGCCGCCCCAGCGCACGATGAGATCGATCCTCGAGATATCGGCGGACGCGATGCCGTCGGCGACGTTGTCCCGCTTACTCGCGTCGCCGTTCTTGAGCGAGTGGTTAAGATCCCAGCTCCAGCCGTAGTTCACGAGGAAGTTAACTTTGATGCGACCCTCGCCGATTCGGGTCCGTTGCGTGTAGCGCATGAGTTCTTTGGGAAAGAGCGCCGACTGAGTGTTGCCCACCACAAGCAGATCCGCGTCCCTTTTCTCCAACTCGGCCACGGCTTTCACGCACGCGTTGCGAAAGGCTTCAATCTGAGCAGCAGGACGTTTCGTATTGTCGACGGTGAATCCGTAGAAGGTGATTTCTGGGATACCTAACGCCAGGCACTCGTTGTACAACTCCAGACCCGGCTGCAGTCCGAAGTGATAGCCGTCCTGTTTTTCGAAACCTTGACCTTGAGCCCAACGTCGATTGCCGTCGGGAATGATGCCCACGTGCTGAGGGAGTCGCGTAGCGTTGCCGTCGCGGGCGCTCTTAGCCACAGCGTTTCTCATAAAACGATTGTACGACACGCCAGTATCCAAGACTCTTCAACTCGATGTCACTCACGCATTGAATCAGCGGGAAATAACCTGGATCCACCACCAGCGTTAGGGTTTGAGGGTCTGACAATACGCCAAAAAGTCCGACCGATCCCGACGCCGCGAGCACTGGGACTGCCAAGAGGCCACTCCCAATGAATCCAAGGGCAAAGATCACGCTCGCGAAGCGTCCAGCGAAGGGTGTGAGTGCTTTAGCGACCTGGCGCGCTTTGAAGGTGGATGAGGTGATGGATATGGAGCGTCTGAGCGGTGGCCACAATTATGGCAAACATGACCACATTGGAGAACGCCATACCGGTAAAGACATCGAGACGACTCATCCGCTCTATATTTCGCGCCCCGCGACGACTGAGCTGATTGGGTGGTACGGGCTCAGCGCCTCCTTCGGGAGCGTCGCGCATCTCTTCGATCCTGTGAGCACTTTGCCAGAAAAAGAGATAGGGAGAGATCGTTGTGCCGAGCACTTCCTAATGTGGATCCCATCGCCCGGATTCGACCGAATCGGAGCGCCGTGGAGAGCCGCCTAGCGACGAATCGCGAAGCGTCCACTTGTCTTGGTCGCATCCTTCAGAATAAAAGCGATTGCCTTTCGTGCGAGAAAATCGAGACGTTAAATGCGCTCCTCGTCGCTGGCTGAAATGAAGAAATGCAACTCCACAGCCAGATGACATTCGGGATCATCGGAGCAGACGTGTGACTGATCGACGTTGACAATGGCCGTACCGTGGCAATGTACGAGGTCCTGATCGCAGTGAAGGCAGACAAGTACAGCTTTACTCCTCGGGCTCACGACCAAAGTTTACCTCGACGTTCCAATCTTCAGTGCACTCCGCAAAAGTTAATTTCGCGTGCCGGGCGGTCAACTACGTTTCTCAATCGCTTTGCGTGTAAAGATCTTTACATCGTTTGCATCAAGTGCTACTCTCCGCATGTTAAAATTTCCGGCTATTCACTAGGAGAAACAACATGGCGCGTGCAACGTGGTCCGGTTTTTTGAGTTTTGGCCTAGTCAGTGTCCCGGTCGGCCTCTTCACGGCCACCGCCGATCAGACGATTCATTTCAATCAGTTGCACGAGGGCACATCAAATCGGGTTCGTTACAAGAAGACGGACGAAGAGACGGGTGACGAGCTCACCACTGAAGAGATTGTCAATGGCTTTCCGGTGGGCGGAGGAGAATACATCGTGGTAACGCCTGAGGAGATGAAGGCGGCGGCGCCCGGCAAGTCCGACCTCATTGAAATTCAGGACTTCGTCGACCTCAGTGACATCGATCCGATTTTCTATCGACAAACGTATTACCTGGCACCAAAAGGCAAGGGCGCGGACCGAGCGTATACGTTGTTGCTTCAGGCGATGCGCGAAACGGGCAAAGTGGGTATCGCGACGCTGGTGCTGCGAGATAAGGAACACCTCGTTGCCGTACGGCCAGGAGAGAAAGTCCTCATTCTCGAGACCATGTTTTTCGAAGACGAGATTCTTAACCCGCAAGAAGAACTCGACACCTTACCCGAGGCCGACCACGCCGATACACGAGAACTAAAGGTAGCGAAACAATTGGTGGTGTCTCTCAGCGACAAGTGGACTCCCACTCGCTACAAGAACACGTATCGACAGCGGGTTGAGGAACTGGTGGAAAAGAAGCGCGCCGGTCATGCAGTGGTGTTTAGTGACGACGTCGAGGGCCCCACGTCAAACGTCATCGACCTCATGTCCGCCCTCAAAGCTTCGATTGCGAAATCGGGTTCCGGTCGAAGGACGCCGTCGCGAACTTCCTCTCAATCAACTGTGAAGAAGGTCGGAATTTCCGGGTCGACGTCAAGCAAGTTACAACCAAGTTTTGTGGACATGAGTAAGTCCGAATTGCTTGCTCAGGCGAAGAAGATGAAACTAGACGTTACGACTAAGACGACGAAGCCAGAATTAGTGAAGACACTGCGCGCGGCCGAGAAGGCCCCGGTCAAACCGCGGCGCCGCGTCTCGTGAGGCCCACGGCCAAGTCTACCGGCGCAACAAACAAAACCACGTCGAAACTTTCCACCTATCGAGCCAAGCGCGACCCGCAGAAGACGCCCGAGCCAATGGGTTCAAAGAAGGTGACGGCGCGAAAGGCCAGGGCTAACAATACGTTCGTAATCCAAGAACACCATGCCCGCGCGTTGCACTGGGATTTTCGCCTGGAACATGGCGGAGTACTCGTGTCTTGGGCGCTTCCCAAAGGTCTTCCCATCGATCCTAAAGTAAATCACCTGGCCGTGCACACAGAAGATCACCCCCTCGACTACGCGAAGTTCCAGGGCAGCATTCCTCGGGGTGAATACGGCGGGGGAGATGTGACGATCTGGGACCACGGTACGTACGATTGTGAGAAATGGCGCGACGACGAAGTGAAGGTGGTCTTGCGTGGCACCAAGGCATCCGGCCGGTACGTCTTGTTCCCGACGAAGGGCAAGAACTGGATGATTCATCGCATGGGCCCAGTCGCTACGGACTACGAGAAAATGCCGGCTCAAATCAAGCCGATGCTCGCCGAAGCCGGAGAACTACCAAGTGTGGGCGACGATTGGGCAGTTGAATTTAAGTGGGACGGCGTGCGAGCCATGGTCTACGTGGAAGGCGGTCAAGTTCGGGCGCGTACCCGCAACGACAACGATCTCGTCGCCACCTTCCCCGAACTGCGCGATATCGGACAGTTTCTTGGATCAAGGTCCGCCATTCTCGACGGCGAGATCGTCGCGCTCGACGGAGCCGGTCGACCGAACTTCGGAGTACTTTCTCATCGTCTTCATCTGACGTCGAAGTCCTCGATCGCCAAACTGGCCACATCAGCCCCGGCAAATTTTCTCGCCTTTGATCTCTTGTATTTAGAGGGTCAATCTCTTCTGCAATTGAGTTACGACGAGCGGCGGCAACTTCTCGAGTCACTCGAGTTGCAAGGCGACACGTTCACCACGCCGCCGAGTGTCACTGATCGTAAAGCCAGCGAACTTCTCGACATCGCGAGAGAACGAGGACTCGAGGGCCTTGTTATGAAGAAACGTGATGGCGTCTACTCACCGGGCCAACGCAACGGCCAGTGGATAAAAGTAAAGAATTTCAGAACTCAAGAAGTTGTGATCGGCGGCTGGACCGAAGGAAAGGGGGCGCGCTCCGGCAGCCTCGGAGCTTTATTACTCGGAGTACCAGCGAAGGACGGTCTTAGCTACGTTGGCAAAGTGGGCACGGGCTTTTCGGCCGACGCGCGTACTGAGATGCTCGAGTCTTTGACGCCGCTCGCCCAACAGAAGACACCCTTTCTGAATCGCTTGAGCCCGGTGGATACCAATCTCGCGCACTTTGTGCACCCCACTTTGGTTGGAGAAGTTCAGTTCGCCGAGTGGACGGCTGACGGTCGTTTGCGCCAACCTTCCTGGCGGGGGCAACGTCCAGATAAGAGCGCGAAGGACGTGATCCGTGAGCCCTGAACGCGTGGAAACCAACGTGGACGGCCGTCGTATAACCATCTCAAATCTGGACAAGGTGTTGTATCCCGAGTCGGGTTTCACTAAGGGTCAGGTGCTTGATTATTACGCCCGCATCGCCGACGTGATGCTGCCGCACCTACAGAATCGACCGGTTACCTTGAAGCGTTTCCCCAATGGTGTGGAGGGAAAATCCTTCTACCAGAAACACGCCCCGGCCAATTTACCCGACTGGATTTGCACCTCCAACGTACCATCAGCGAACGATACGCGTTCGCCCATTGAATTCGTGGTGGTGTGCGATCGAGCAACGTTGATGTGGGCGGCCAACCTGGCCGCATTGGAATTTCATGTACCCCTCTGGCACGTCGCAAAAGCCAAGCCGTCGCCGACGCGGCCGGACTACCTGGTCTTCGACCTCGACCCGGGCCCGGAAACCTCGATCGTCGAGTGCTGCAAAGTGGCTCGCTGGATCAGCGAACGATTGGGCGACGAGATGGTGTACCCCAAGACCAGCGGATCTAAAGGTTTGCAGTTGTATTCGCCGGTGAGGCGAACGTCGTGGGAGATAGCGAACCAGCGAGCGCACGAATTGGCACAAGCAATCGAGAAGGACCACGGAGATTCGGTAGTGACGGTGATGCGTAAAAATTTGCGCACCGGCAAAGTGCTCATTGATTGGAGCCAGAACAGCCCCTCCAAGACGACTGTCGCTGCCTATTCGCTTCGAGCTGGGCCTAGTCCAACTGTGTCGACACCCGTTACGTGGAAAGAGATTGATGCGTGCGCGAAGAGTGGCAAAGCAACTGATCTTCGATTTGCTTCGGATGACGTATTGAAGCGAGTTGAAAAACTGGGTGATATCATGGAGCCCCTAATCGCGCGAAATAAATCTGGCCGACAAACTCGTTAGGCGCCGTTAGGGGCAATTGAAGCGGAACACGGTCTTGACCCTTTACAATTGCCACCGTTGCAACATTGATTGCGTTGCGCCGGTAATACCGGGGATCACTGTCGCTTCCGTTATCAAAGTAATCCTGAAAAACCACCTCCTCCACTGCGGGAAACAGGTTCTTCCACTCTCGATAAATGTTCCACAGAGTTTCGGGGCTTGGGAGTCCGTCGAGTTCTAACTTGGATTCCATTCCCGGACTTATTCCGGTTTGGTCATGAAAGGCAAAGCCGTCACCGTTTGTGGCCGCATACTCCAGCGCTTGCTGCATACCGTCACCAACGGAGTGATTGTTATCCTTCGCTTCAATGATCGTGATGGGAATGTTGGGCTTGTAATACTGGACGTAGTCAGCGAATTTTCGCTTACTTCGAGAGACCATCTCGTCCGGGACATGAATCTGTCCATTCGTGAAGAAGATCTCCCGTCAAATCTGTGTTTGCTCTTTCCATCAAGCGGCAATGACGCCGGAGTGACGAACTTGGCGAAGATGTCGGCCTTGTTGAGATCCTTGATGACGCCGAGCTCATCGCCAATCCGCTACTAGCCAACTGCCCGGCGCACCCCGAGCTCGCCTCAGCCTACGGCCCTTCTAAAAGACGAACCCGGTGGCTTAGCCACCGGGTTTCTCCGACATCAAGGTCGGTTACTTCTTCGTTCCCCAGAATACCTCAGCGATGGCGTCGATCTCGTCAATCAGGCGGTCGGCGACCGTCACGTCGTTCGTCTTCTTCGCCTCGCCGGCCGACTTGGTGGCCATCCAGAAGAGGTCGTGGAGGTTCGGGAACGCCTTCAGGTGCTCGACCTTGAAGTAGTCGGTCCACAGCACCCAGAGGTGGTGCTTGACCAGCTCGCAACGCTCCTCTTTGATGATGGTGGCGCGCACTTTGAAGTCGGGGTCGCTCGACGCGTTGTACTTCTCCATGCAGCCTTTGACCGACTGGGCTTCGATCTTGGCCTGGGCGGGGTCGTAGACGCCGCAGGGCAGGTCGCAGTGCGCTGAGGCGACGAGGGGAGTCGTCGTCGAGTCCAGCAGCGAGTTGATGAGTGAGAGAAGCGTCATGGCTTTGCCTTTCGATTGTTGAGGCCTGCGCGACAGGCGCAGACTTGTTCCTACTCTTCGCAGGTTAGTCTCTCTCGAGCAACTCTCCGCCGAGCGCGGCGCGTCCGGTCACCTGCGCACGCACAACGGTCCCGAGTTCGCTGCGCACGCCCTCAACGATTGGTGTCGCTTCAACGGTGCCTGATCGTTGTTCATTGACTGGTTAACCCTGGCAGAATGAAGTGGACCCGAATAGTGCAACGCACGTCTTTGTGACGAGTTCTTGAACGGTCAGCAGTTCGACACGTTGTTCGAGGCGAAAGTGTTGCTCGGCGACTGGCAACACGAATACAATCACAACAGAACTCACAGCGCGCTAGGTCGACAATCGCCGGCGAACTTCGCTAAGAGTTGCAAGGTGCAGCACTAACAAAGACTCGCGGAGTTAGTAGTTTAGGAATTGGGGTCCTTCCAATTCCTCTTTCGTTTAATTCCTATGCAGCGCCTGCACAAGAGCTCGATGTACTTCGATATTAGTTCACCAACAACAGGTGTTATCGGTGGACTGTGGGGATCGAGTTCAACCGGAGAGAAGCCACAGGCGGGTTCTATCCGGGGATCAACAACCCACTCTGTTGGAGTGGCGCATAGACGTCCGTGCAAGTCACATGCCATTTCCCCTTTCCGCTCACAGTCGGTCGAAACGGTAGTGCGTTGGTAACGGGCTGCCACTTTTGACGCTCCCTCCTTGCTTTGTTACGATTTTGGAAGAGGCAACTTCGCCTTCACAGTCCCAGGAGGGTCGCCATGTCCAACGAAGACCTACATGAGCCGCGAGAGCGTCTCGCGGACGAGACGGTCACTACGCACCAGGCGATTGTCTCGCTGATGGAGGAACTGCAGGCAATCGACACGTATCGCCAGCGAGCCGACGACTGCGACGACGCTCAGCTCAAGGGAGTGCTTGTTCGCAGTATGAACGACGAAATGGAGCACGCCGCGATGCTCGTGGAATGGTTGCGACGCAATGTCGCCGAGTTTGCGACTCAGTTGGACAAGTTCCTGAAATGCGAAGGATCTATCGCCTAACCTACTGACGCGCTCGCTAAGAATGCCGGCGGATTCAAGATCTCCCCGAAGTACCAGATCGAGTGGGGACGGCGCCAACAATGTGGTCACGGCTGACGTGGGGGGCAATACTGCTCGAGATATAAGGTTCGTCTATGTACGGCGAGACTGCCCTCACAATTTCAGGTGGGTGAACGTCGACGTGTCGGACCACTTCGTACATGTTCGTGGCGCCAGCGAGCACAATCTGAAAGATGTGGATGTCGACATTCCGCGCGACGCGATGGTCGTCTTCACCGGAGTCTCCGGGTCCGGGAAGTCCTCGCTAGCTTTCGGCACGCTATACGCAGAAGCGCAGCGTCGATACTTTGAATCAGTAGCGCCGTACGCTCGTCGATTGCTGCATCAGGTCGGTGCGCCACATGTGCGCGAGATCACCGGATTGCCACCGGCGGTGGCACTGCAACAACGTCACGGCGCGCCCAGCTCGCGCTCAACAGTTGGCACCATCACCACCCTGTCCAACTTGTTGCGGATTCTCTACTCGCGAGCAGGGACCTATTCACTAGGGGCTCCACGTTTGGGGGCCGAATCGTTCTCTCCCAACACTGCGGCCGGCGCCTGCTCGAAGTGCCACGGGCTTGGTGTGGTGCACGACGTCACCGAGGACCTTCTCGTTCCGGATGCCTCGCTGAGCATTCGTGACGGAGCGATCGCGGCCTGGCCCGGGGCGTGGCAGGGGGCCAACCTTCGAAGCATCGTGAGTGGTCTCGAGATCGACATCGACACGCCGTGGCACAAACTCAAGAAAAAAGACCGGGATTGGTTGCTCTACACGGACGAGCAGCCGTCCATCTTGGTCCAGCCGGAGCCAGGCCGTACCGACTATGGCTACAACGGAACGTTCTGGAGTGCGCGCAAGCACGTCATGCACGTTCTCGCTGACTCCAAGAGCCAGCAGATGCGCGATCGGGCGATGCGTTTCGTCCGCAGCGTTCCGTGTCCCGAGTGCCACGGCACAGGTTTGCAGTTAGAGGCGCTCGCGGTGACATTCGCTGGTCGCTCCATTGCCGAGACGAACGCGATGTCGCTCACCGAAGTCGTCGCGATGCTTCGCCCGACGGCGGAGCTGTCCGACGCGGGAGCCGCCACTCCCACCTCCCAATCTGGCGAAGCAACTGAGGTCGCGGTGCGCGTATGCGCCGACCTGGTCGTCCGGATCCAGGTGCTACTCGATCTCGGACTTGGCTACCTGAGCCTCGGACGCCGTTCGACAACGCTGTCACCGGGCGAGACGCAGCGATTGCGCATTGCGACGGAGCTTCGCTCGGGGCTGTTTGGCGTCGTGTACGTGTTGGATGAACCCTCAGCGGGACTGCACCCGGCTGATGCAGAACCACTGCTGGACGTCCTCGAACGTCTGAAAGCATCGGGCAACTCGCTCTTTGTGGTGGAGCACGACATGGACGTCGTACGACGAGCTGACTGGGTGGTTGACATCGGTCCCGGCGCGGGGGAGGGCGGCGGTCGTGTGCTCTACTCCGGCCCCGTCCCTGGACTCGAGAAGGTGAAGGATTCACCGACGAGCCGTCATCTGTTCGGGCGCGCCCAACGGCTCGACCACGCACCCCGGGCGCCGAAGGGATGGCTCCATCTGCGTGGCGTCTCTCGCCACAATCTGCACGACGTGTCGGTCGAGATACCGCTGTGCGTGCTGACGGTGGTCACCGGAGTGTCCGGATCGGGGAAGTCCACGCTCGTCACGCAAGTGCTTGCCGAAGTCGTGCGTGGCCATCTCGGAGCGGAACTCGAAGGCCCCGGCGAAGCGCAGCTCGTGGTCGACGTGGCGGACGTGTCTGGACTCGAGTCGTTCGAGCGGCTTGTGAAAGTCGACCAACAGCCCATCGGCCGCACGCCGAGGTCCAACCTCGCGACCTACACCGGGCTTTTCGACGGGGTGCGCAAACTGTTCGCCTCAACTGACGATGCCAAGGCACGCGGATTCACGACCGGACGTTTCTCGTTCAACGTCCCTGAGGGGAGGTGCGATACCTGCCAAGGCGAAGGGTTCGTCGAAGTCGAACTTCTGTTTCTGCCTGGAACGTACAGTCCGTGTCCGACGTGTCAGGGCGCGCGGTACAACGCGGAAACACTTGAAGTGACTTACCGCGCGAAGAACATCGCCGACGTGTTGGCCATGACCGTTGAGGACGCAGCGAAATTCTTCGCCGACGTGCCGGCCGTCTTACGGAGTTTGGGGATGCTGCGAGACGTGGGGCTCGGGTACCTGCGATTGGGTCAACCCGCGACGGAACTCAGCGGCGGTGAAGCCCAGCGCATCAAGTTGGCGACCGAACTGCAGCGAGCCCGCCGCGGTCATGCTCTCTATCTGCTGGATGAGCCGACGGCGGGACTGCACCCCGAGGACATCGCGCTGCTGTTACGACAGCTACACCGACTCGTTGCCGCTGGCAACACAGTTGTTCTGGTCGAGCACGACCTGGACGTGATCGCCACCGCCGACTGGATAATCGACCTCGGTCCGGGCGGCGGGGATATGGGCGGCAGGGTGGTTACCACTGGTCCTCCCGCCGTCGTCGCAAAGGCCGATGGCAGCGCCACTGCGCCCTATCTCGCTCGACGGCTGGCTTTGAATAGCGTGGTCACGGGCCGGTCACGGAAAGGGCCAAACGTGGTGGAATCCTTGACATGACTTGAACGGATTTGTCCGGATCGGGAACGTTCGCCGGACTCGCCAATATCAATCGAACGGACTCCCAACGAACTCAATACCTGAAGTCCCGTAGCGTCCCATTTCGTTCAGTCATGAGACAAGTGGAGATCAAGATCTATTACCGAGAATGGCCGCCCTAGCCTTTCGGGCGAGATCTTCCCTCATGGCCTGGGTCACGTGCCTTTAGGCGTCCAGAGTG
>Ga0207932_1000936_pt1 | contig 10115 bp, 9 predicted proteins | sample NGESurdeep092012_FD_184480 | JGI IMG/M metagenome (GOLD analysis project Ga0207932, IMG submission 184480) | Arctic peat soil microbial communities from Barrow, Alaska - NGEE Surface sample 415-2 deep-092012 (SPAdes) | ecosystem: Environmental > Terrestrial > Soil > Wetlands > Peat ...
CGGAAGGAAGCAGAAGGGCTGGGACTGTCGCTGCCGGCGGCGCCCGGAGCGCGGCCGGGACCCATTTCCAACGAAAGGGGAGACGTGCTCGGAGGCCACGATGGAACGATGGGCTTCACGGTCGGCCAGCGCCGCGGGTTGGCCGTCGCCTCCTCCGAACCACTCTATGTGGTTGAGGTTTTCCCCGATGCGTCGCGCATCGTCGTCGGCCCGTCCGAGTCGCTGACCTCGACGGCCGTCCCGCTAGAAAGTATCCATTTCGTCGGGCGCCCCTCGGTGGCCGGCGGGGTGCGAGTCCTCGCGCGCATCCGCTCGAGGCATCCCGAGCAGCCCGCGAGCCTGACGCTCGGAAAGGACAAGAGCGGCCTCCTCACGTTCGACGCTCCGGTACGCGCGGCCGCGCCCGGGCAGTCGGCCGTCTTTTTCGACCCGAGCCGCCCCGATGTGATTCTCGGCGGCGGCGTCATCGCGCGACCCGAAGGCTGAGGCTTTTCCAAGGGCTCTTATGCCCCCTTGACTTTCGCCAAACTTACGCCTAACTTGCGCTAGGTGGGGTGAAGTGATGGTTGCCGTCAGAAAAGTAGTGCTCGACCCGATCAACATCCGCGACCTGATCGTGCCGGGCGTGGGAAATCGCCGGATTTTTCGCATCCTCCTCACGAACGCCTGCCGGTTCTCTTGCGACTACTGCCCGATGCGCGCGGAGCGCGACCTTTCCCGGCACGCGCTCGAGCCCGCCAGCCTCGCGCGCCTCTTCATGACGGCTTTTCGCCGCGGCTGGTGCGACGGCCTCTTCGTCACGAGCGGCATCCCCAGCGACCCCGTCTTCGCGATGGAGCGCATGCTCGAACTCGTCGAGATGCTGCGGTTCACGCACGGGTACCGTGGCTACCTCCACGCGAAGGCGCTCGCCGGTGCCGAGCCGGGGCAAGTTGAGCGTCTCGTGCGCCTCGTGGATCGTGTTTCCTATAGCCTCGAGTCGCCGTGCCAGCGGGCGCTCGACGAGCACGCCCCGGGAAAGAGCGTGGCAAAGGGAGCCGCGTTTCTCGAAACGGCCCGGGACGCGGCCATGGCCGTGCGTGAGGCCCGGCGGGCCTCGGCGCGTCAGGCCCCCGCGCCCCTGTCGTTCGCGGAGGGACTCGAGAAGAAGCGTCTCATCCAGGCGGATCACCTGTTGCGTGAATACGGCTTCACCGCCGACGAGCTCGTGTACGGCAAGGATGGCCATCTCCCCCTCGAACACGACCCGAAGCTCACCTGGGCGCTCGCGAATCCGGGGCGGTTCCCGGTCGAGCTCACAACGGCCAGCCGGGAGGAGCTCCAAAGGGTTCCGGGGTTCGGCCCTCTCGCCGTCGAGCGAATCCTTTCGACGCGGGCACGCGGGTCTCTTCGGGATGCGGCCGACCTCAAGCGGCTTGGCGTTCAGGTCGGTCGGGCGAGCGGATTCGTCACCTTGCGCGGACGACCGATCGGCACGCGCGCCATCCAGCCGCCACTCTTTGCAACTGCCTCTAGTGGAGACGTTTATGAGTTCAGTCCGGGGACATTTTGATGAATCTCCGGGTGGGGAGGGGGCCGAAAGTGGTCAGTCGGTGTGCTAGAATCCATGATTGCGTATGGTCAAGGCCGCACCGTCTGCCGCGCTGATACTCAAGGACATCCGGGCCGCGCTGGATTCGCGTCTGGACGGTCGCGGGGACCGTGGAGACAAGTCCAAAGGGGCGGCTTCCAAGAGCCCGCTCAAGGCTCTCGGGGTCCGTTCCTCCTTCGTCCGATCGATCGCGCGCGACATCCAGACGAAGGCGAAGCCATCGATCGACTACGCGGTGGCCCTTGCGCTCGTCGATGCGGCGGTGGCCCGCAAGGTGCGCGAGGAGATCCTCGTCGTACTCGAGCTCCTCGAGCGGCAACAGAAGGACTTCACGTCGGGTCTTTTCGCGAAGGTCGAGAAGTGGAGCGCCGTGGCCGACGATCTGGAAGTCGCCGAGGTGCTCGGTGCGCGCATTGCCGCTCCGGCGCTGGGCCTCGAGCCCGCGAAAATGGCGGTCGTGAAGAAGTGGGCGAAGTTGAAGAACGTCGGCAAGCGGCATCTCGCCGTGCTCGCGGCGATGGGTCTCGTGACGGACGGCCACCGGGAAGCCGCGGCCGTACTGACCCTGGCCGAAGCGCTCCTCGACGAGCAGCACCCCGTCATGATCGGAGCCGTGGCCAGGTTGCTCCGGGAGACGACTCGGGTGGACGCGAAAGCGGTACAGGATTTCCTGTTCCGCCGCTCGATCGATGGCAATCCGGACATTCTGAGGGCCGGGTCCGAGAACCTCGACGCGGCGCGACGCGCGGCGCTCATCGCGAAGCTCGAAGCGCAGGCCGCCGTCGCCGCGCCCCTCGCCGCGGCCGAACGCTGAACGCCTTTCAGACCGCTTTCCCCGTTTTCGCTTTCGCTCCCCGGTAGAGCAGGTATGCCAAGCCCGCGAAGGCGGCGAGCGGGAGGACGTCCGAGCCGAAGGCGGCGGGCCAGAACCGCGGTCCGAGAGCGAGCTTTGGCAGGTCGAGCTCGTCGTCGAATCCGAGGCCGAAGACGGGGAAGTGCAGGAACGCCACGAGCACGCCCACGAGCGCGCCGCCGGCAATCAGGCCGGACGAGAGGAGCGTGCCTTCGCTCTCGCTCGCGTCGTCGGGCACGCGCCCGTATTTTCGGTCGGCGAATTTGCGCACGAGCCCGCCGATGAAAATGGGCATCGTGCTCGAGAGGGGCAGGTAGACGCCCACCGCGAACGTGAGGGAATGCCCGGTCAGGAGCTCGATGAAGACGGCGATCGCCGCGCCGATGAGGACGAGTCCCCATGGCAGCTTCTGGTCGAGGAGGCCGGAGATGAGCACCGCCATCAGGTTTGCCTGCGGGGCGGGGAAGTTGCGGTTCCCGATCCCGTCCACGCGGTGGAAGAGCGCCGTGCCGGCGGCGCGGTCGACGAGATAGTTGCCGGCTTCGAGCGCGGCGACGTCTCCCGTGGCGATCTTCACGAAAGCGTAGGTCCTCCCGTCCGGGCCCTTTTCGTCCTCGGCCGCCGCGAGGGACGCGGCGGGGACGGCGATCGGCGACGCGAGCTTCGTGACCTTCGTCTCCGAGGCGTTCAGGGCCCATGTCGTCCAGCCGATCGCGAGCACGGACGTCAGGACGCCGGCGAGGATGGCGGCCTGCTGGGCGCGCGGCGTGGAGCCCACGAGGTGCCCCGTCTTGAGGTCCTGCGCCGTGGTGCCCGCGTTCGAGATGGCGATGCACACGACGGCGGCAACGACGAGCGCGAGATAGGAGTAGCTCGGTCCCGTCCAGCCGACGGCGAGGAAGATGAGGCAGCTTCCGATGACGACCGCTATCGTCATGCCGGAGAGCGGACAGGAGGACGAGCCGACGAGGCCAGTGATGCGGGCGGACACCACGGAGAACAGGAAGCCGAAGACGACGATTAGGGCCGCGCCGAGCACGTTCATGCGGAAGACGGGCACGAGCGTGATGAAGATCACGATCGCGAGCGAACCGAAGACGACCCACGTGATCGGCGTGTCGCGATCGGTCCTCAAGACCTTCGCCCCCCCGCCACCGCCTGCGCGGAGCTGCTTCACGGACGCGGTGAGAGATTCCCAGATCGACGGCGCCGAGCGCACGAGTCCGAGGACGCCTCCCATCGCGACGGCCCCCGCGCCGATGTAGCGCAGGTATTTGTCCTTGAGAGCGGCATAGTCCATGTCCCGGATGAGGGTCGTGGCGGGGGCCAGTGGCTCTACGAGGTGGCTCCCGAAAAACACGACCATCGGCCCGAGAATGAGCGCCGCCAGGAGGCCGCCCGCGACCATGACGACGCTCGTTTCGTATCCGATGATGTAGCCCACGGCGAGGAGCTCGGGCGACGTCTCGCACTCGAGCCGGGAGCCCGGGTAGAAGGAAAGCGCGCGCCCCACGTTGTCCTTGAAGACGCCGAACAGCTTCGTCGCGAGCTTGAACGTCGCGCCGAGGCCGATGCCGAAGAAGATCTTCCTCGCGGACGTGCCGCCCTGCTCGCCCGCGATCAGGATCTCGGCGCAGGCCGTGCCCTCGGGAAAGCGCAGCGTGCCATGCTCTTTCACGATCAGGTAGCGCCGCAGCGGAATCATCATGAGGACGCCGAGGACGCCTCCGGTGAGCGCAATGAGGAACGTCACTGGAATCCTCATCGGAAAACCGAGGAAGATCAGGGCGGGAATCGTGAAGACGACCGCGGCGGCCACCGACTCGCCGGCCGACCCCGTTGTCTGGACGATGTTGTTCTCGAGGATCGTCGAGTTCCCCAGCTTCTTCAGGATCGTGATCGCCATGACGGCGATCGGGATCGAGGCCGAGGTGGTCAGGCCGACCTTCAGGCCGAGGTAGACGGAGGCGGCCCCGAAGACGATTCCGAGGATCGACCCGAGGGCGACCGCCCGGAAGGTGAACTCGGCCGGCGCTTCCGTGGCCGGAATCCAGGGCTGGAAGGCGGGAGAGGGCGTCCGGTCGACGGCGGCCATGGTCCGCGGGAGTCTACGGGACGATCAGCGCGAGAGAAGGAGCCTTCAGCGCGAAAGAAGAAGCCTTTCCGCGCTCGCGAGCTCCTGGCCGGTCAGCGGCTTGGCAAAAGGGAGAGCACGCCAGCGCGCCGCGCGCTGCTCTTTCGGGAGGCGCCCGATGAGCCGGATTTCGGACTCGAGCCGGTCGTGCGCGCGCGAGTCGAGGTCGTCCGTGCGGCTCGCGAGCCGACGCAGTCCGGCGCGCTGGTCATCGGAGAAGTCGCTGACGAGCGTCCAACGTTCCTCGAGGAGCGAGCGTTCTTCCTCGGGGCGATCGCGAAACGACTTCTCGAGCTCGGAGAGGCGGACGCGCTCTGTCCTCGGGGCGCGCTGCCAGTCGAGAAAGCGCCCGGTGATCGCATCGGGCGTATCGGGCGGGCGGGATGGGAAGCCGCCCGCTGGAACCGGTACTGGAGCGCGTGGGCCGACGGGCTCGGAAAAGAACGCGTCGAGGCGCGCGAGCGTCCTGAAGGAATTGAGGAAATCGAAATCGTGGAGAAGGGCGGCCTCCGCCTTCTCCTCCGCGTTGAGCGGCGCGGTTTGAAACGAGATCGGCGTCGAGCGCACGGCGACGATGTCGGGAGGGGGCGCTTCCGGTGCGGGGGCGGTCGCCGCGATGGAGACGAGAGCGGAAGCGGGCTCCGCGGGTGCCGGCGGCCCCGGCTTCGGGCGCGCCCGAAGAAAGTGTGGGGCGAGGAGAGCCGCCAGTGCGAGCACGGCCACCGCGCCCCCCAGAAGCCACGCGCTCGAGACCGGGCGCCGGGATCCAGCCGACAGGCGAAGGCGCAGCCGCGCCTCGAAGTCGGCCGGCGGCGAGAGGGGAAGCGCGGGCTGGACGAGCCGGTCGAGAGCCCCGTATTCGCGGGCCGCGGCGCGGCAGGCCGCGCACTCTTCGAGATGAGCGACCACGGGAGCGTGGCCGCCCTGCGATGCCGAGTCGACGATGCGCTCGCGCAGTTCGTCGCAGGTCACGAGGCGGCTCTCGTGGGGCCGTCTTCAGGCTCGCCTTGGGGGGCCGGCGCGGCCGGGCTCTCGAGAAGCGGAACGAGAGACGTCCGCAGGGATTCGAGCGCGCGCACGAGCCGGCGCCGTACCTCGGTCTCCGGGACGCCCAGGGCCTCGGCGGCCGCGGTCGCGGGCAGGCGCGCGACGCGGGTCAGGAGGAAGGCCGCGCGTTCGGCGGCCGGCAGGGCCGCGATGGCCGACCGCACGAGCGCCGTCCGGGCGGCCGCGGATTCGGCCAGCTTCGGCGCGGGGATTTCGAGGACGTCGCCGGTCTTTCCGTCCTCGACGATCTTCACGGCGATTCCCCAGAGAAACGAGGGGAATGGAACATCGGGCGCGTAGCGGGGCGAACTCGCGACGAGCCGCTCGAACGTCGCGAGAGTGGCTTCCGTGGCGGCGGACGGCTCGCGCGTTCGTTCAAAAAATGCATAGACCGGCTGACTCCATCGCGTCACGAGGCGCGTGAGAGCCGCGCTGTCCCCGGCGGCCACGAGCAGCAGATCGCCGGAGTCCGGCGCGAGCTTAGTCGCGCTTCTGGGGGGTCTCACCGGCCTGATTCTGCCAGAGCACGGGCGCTCGCGCTCAGCGCGGCGCGCTACTTTTCGGTCTTCAGGAAGCGCGCCAGAAAGAACTCCTGAATGGCGGCGTCGCCCTTTCGGGTGAGCGCGGCCATCTCGCCCTGCGCGAGGACTTCCATGATGCGCGCGTCCGGCATCAGGATCACGATGCCGGGCTGTTCGGCGGCCGGGTTGACGTTGTAATCGACGAGAAGCGAGGCGTTCGTGCCGCTCGAGACGTCGACGTACACCGGGATGAACTGGTTGATGAACGCCGCGAAGAACTGCTTCTCGTGAATCGCGCGGTTGAACGCGCGGCACGGGGCGCATTCGTTCGTGCCGAAGACGAGGAGAAGCCTGCGTCCGGAGTCCTGGGCCACCTTCTGATAGTCGGCAATCTGCCTCTGTCCGATCGCGTCGGAATCGAAGATGGGTGCCGCCCGCTGCTCGGAGGGAGACGCGGCGGGCGCGGATGCCGGGATGCCGGACTTCTTCTGAGCGCCCGCGGCCGTGGGAGAGAAATTGACATAAAGGCCGAGCGACAGGCCGAGGGAGAGAACGAAGAGTTTGCGCGGATTCATCGGTCGTGATCTTCCTTGTCTTGCGTTTTGTCTTGCGCCGTCAGTTGGGTCGAAAGGACTCGGTGCCGCCGGGTCGCGGGGCTTCGAAGTCGGTGCGAATCGTGCCGAACGTCTTCTCGTACAGGGCCACGTTCTGCGCGAGGGCGTTCAGGAGCTGCTTGGCGTGGACGGGCGTCGTGAGCACGCGCGAGAGGACGCGGACGTCGCGTCGGCCCGGCACCACGCGGCCGAAGTCGAGGACGAATTCGGCGGGGTTGTGAATGATGTTCGCGAAATTCACGTAAATGCCGTTCGCGACCGAGTCGTCGATCGAAAACTGGAGGGACGGAGGCTGGGGTTCGGATTTGGGATCCTGATCGGCCACGGCGGCACCTCGTGTTCGTGCGTGAGCCTCTTCGCAAGGGGCGCGCCAGTATAGTGGACCCCATGCGACGCCTCTCCGTCCCATTCTGCCTCTTCGCCCTTCTTCCCGCTCTTCTCTCGGCGTCCGAGCCCGTGCCGAAGCCGGCCGACATCGACCGGCTCTGGGCGCTTCGCGCGGAGGGGTCGAAAGGGGGGCACGCTCTTTCCGCCCCGATCGATCTCACGATCGGCGCCTGTCGCGCGGCCCTCGCCGCGGAACCGGAATCGCTCGAGTTACGCTGGCGTCTCATGCGCGCGCTCTACTTCAAGGGCGAGCACACGACGGACGATTCCGTCGCGAAGCGGACGCTTTTCGACGAAGGGCGCACGGCGGCCGAGCAGGCCCTCTCGATCCTGCGGCGCGAGGCCGGTCGGGGAGCGCGCCGGGATCTCGGGGAGGCGACGCCGGTGGAGCTCGTCCCATACGTCAAGGGAAACCCGGCGGCGGTCCCGTCGTTTCTGTGGGCCTCCGTGGACTGGGGCAAGTGGGCGCTCGTCTTCGGGAAGAGCGCCGCCGTGAAGCAAGGGGCAGCCGCGAAAATCCGCGACTACGCGCAGGCGGTCATCCTGCTCGACCCCGCGTACGACGGCGGAGGCGGCTACCGCGTTCTCGGGCGCCTTCACCACCAGACCCCTGCTGTTCCGTTTCTCACGGGATGGGCGTCGCGCTCTCAGGCGCTCCGGAACCTCCGTCTCGCCGTCGAGGTCGGGCCGCGGAATCTGGTTGGGCGCCAGTTTCTCGCCGAGGCCATGTGGGACTACGAGTCCTCCCGCCGTGCGGAGGCGCGCGCGATGCTGGAGAAGATTCTCGCCGAGACGCCGGACCCCGACAATCTCGTGGAGAATCGCAAGACGCAGGAAGAGGCCGGGCAGCTCCTCAGGGAGTGGGCCGGGCGGTGAGAGAATGAGTCGCATGGGAGCCAAACGGCTGCGCGCGGCCATCGACCGGATCGTGACAGGGGCGGAGAACCGGCCCGTTCTCTCGGCGGTCGACGCCCCGCCGAAACCTCAGAAGAAGGAAATCATCGAGATCCTGCGGATGCTCCAGGAGGTCGTGTATCCGGGCTTCTACGGCCACACCGTGCTCTATCGCGCGAACCTGCGCGACCACCTCGGGGACGTCCTTTTTCGCATCCACCTGAGCCTCGCGAACGAGATCGAGAAGGCGCTGCCCGACGAAGCGCGCACGAGCGGGAATGCCCAGGACCTCGCGACGCGCTTCTTCGAGACCCTGCCCAGGATCGCCGACCTCCTCGCCGCGGACGTGCGGGCCGCGTTCGACGGCGATCCCGCCGCAACGGGCTTCGACGAGATCATCCTCGCCTATCCGGGGTTGAAGGCCGTGTTCACGTACCGCCTCGCGCATGCGCTCTACGAGCTCGGCGTGCCGCTGATTCCGCGCATCATGACCGAGTTCGCGCACCTCGAGACCGGCGTGGACATCCACCCCGGCGCGCGTATCGGCCGGGCGTTCTTCATCGACCACGGCTCCGGAACGGTCATCGGCGAGACCACGGACATCGGCGACCGCGTGAAGCTCTACCAGGGCGTCACGCTGGGAGCCGTCTCGTTCCCGAAGAACGAGCGCGGCGAGCTGATTCGGGGCACGAAACGCCATCCGACCGTGATGGACGACGTCGTGATCTACGCGGGCGCGACGATCCTCGGGGGCGAGACCGTCATCGGGAAGGGCTGCGTCATCGGCGGCAGCGTGTGGCTGACGGCCTCCGTGCCGCCGGGGACGCGCGTCACGCTGCCGAACGACCAGCTCCGGGTGGAATCGCGGGCCCTTCCCCTCACTCCCAAGCTCTCGACGAAATGATCTTCGACGCGGTCGTTCTGGGGGCGGGGCCTTCGGGCTGCGCGGCGGCGACCGCTCTGGCGCGGGCGGGACGGTCGGTGCTCCTCGTCGATCGGGATCCCGAACCGCGGTTCAAGATCGGCGAATCCCTCCTTCCCTGGAACCTGCCTCTCTTCGAGGAGCTGGGGCTCATGGAGAAGATCGAGGCCGCCGGCTTCCAGAGGAAATTCGGCGCGCTCTTCACGAACGAGGCGACCGGGGGCACCCGTCAGGTCATCTTCCGGCAGGCCTGGAACGGGGACCATCCGTCCGCCTTTCAGGTCAAGCGGAAGGAGTTCGACGGGCTCCTCGCGGACCACGCGCGGGCGTCGGGCGCGGAGGTGCGCCGCGGGCTGAAGGCCGAAGAGGCGATTTTCGAAGGCGATCGCGCCGTGGGTGTCCGGCTCTCCGGGCCCGCGGGATCCGAGGAGATTCGCGCGAAGGTCGTTCTCGACGCGACCGGGCAGGCGGCCCTCCTCGCCTCGCGGCTCAAGCTGCGCCGGCAGGATACGAACCTCAGGAAGGCCGCCTTCTATGCGCACTTCGAGGGTGTGTTCCGGGGCGAAGGCGAGCGCGGAGGCGACATTCTGCTTCCGTTTCTGCCCGACGTCTGGTTTTGGGCGATTCCGTTCTCGGACGGTTCGGCTTCCGTCGGCGCGGTCTTCGAGCCCCGGGTTCTCGAGACGCTTTCGGGAAGAACCCACGAGGAGCGGTTCGAGGAGCTCCTCCGAAGGTCCGTCACGATGCGCGCGTACCTCGCGTCCGCCCGGAGGGTCACCGGCGTCTCGGCGGTCTCCGACTACTCGTTCACCTCGGAGCGTCACGGAGGCGACGGCTGGGCGCTGGTGGGCGACGCCGCGACGTTTCTCGACCCCGTATTTTCGACCGGCGTGTTTCTCGGAATGTCCGCGGGCATCCGCGCCGCCAAGGCCGTCGACGCGGCGCTCCGGGCGAAGGGCAGGGTCGACGCGGCGGATTTCACCGCGTACGGGAGGACCACGCGCCGGATGGTGGGGCGGTTCCGGCCGTTCGTGTACGGGTACTACGACCCCGTTTTCACGCGCATGTTCTGCGAGAAGGCGCCGGTCGACGCGCTGCGCGCGGCGGTGACGTCGGTGCTCGCGGGCGACGTGGAAGAGCCCGCCCTCGCCG
>Ga0207932_1000937_pt1 | contig 10100 bp, 6 predicted proteins | sample NGESurdeep092012_FD_184480 | JGI IMG/M metagenome (GOLD analysis project Ga0207932, IMG submission 184480) | Arctic peat soil microbial communities from Barrow, Alaska - NGEE Surface sample 415-2 deep-092012 (SPAdes) | ecosystem: Environmental > Terrestrial > Soil > Wetlands > Peat ...
CACAAAGAACGGTTTATGTGCCGCGCGATGGCACGCGTCTTCCCGCTCTAGCAAGTGGGTTTCTTGATGAAATCGACCGCCTCGAAAAAGAATGGGGTTTGCAATGACCTCTATTCTTCCTTAGCGCAGCTTACTCTTGCAGCTCTTATTGCGCCTCAGCACCCTTCAATCGCCATCCTGAAAATATCCTCGTTGAAAGCGAACGCCTTAGTTGGCGGCCTCTTTCATTTCAAAACAAGCGCGTGATGTCGCTTATTGGTACAAAGCCAACATGCCTATTGCGTTGGCGAATGTCCGCTCTATGAGGCTGGCGGCCATAGCGCATCGCGTTCTTATGCGCATACGCCCACGCTACGCCCTCAACTCCCCTTCTTGCGCTCGTCTTTCACGCGCACGGCCTTGCCCTGCGAACGCGGCACTTCGCCCGGCGCCTTGAGCACGACCTTGCAGCTGACGCCGATCAGCGACTTGATGTGGTGCACCACCTCTTCGGCCTTATGCTGGCGATCGCCCTTGAAATCGGGCGACTGTTCGACCTCGACCGTCATGGCATCGAGCGCGCCTTCGCGCGTTAGCACAATCTGGTAGTGCGGCGCCAAGCCGGGGAAACCGACCAGCACCGCCTCCACCTGCGAGGGATAGACGTTGACGCCGCGGATGATGAGCATGTCGTCATTGCGGCCGGTGACGCGCAGGATGCGCACATGGCTGCGCCCGCACGCGCACGGCTCGTCCGACAGCTGCGTGATGTCGCGGGTGCGGTAGCGCACCATCGGCAGCGCTTCCTTGGTCAGCGTGGTGATGACGAGTTCGCCCGCCTCGCCCATCGGCTTGGGCTGCATGGTGTCGGGATCGACCACCTCGAACAGGAAGTGGTCTTCCCAGCCGTGCAATCCGTTCTTCATCTGCCGGCATTCGCAGGCGACGCCCGGCCCCATGATTTCCGACAGGCCGTAGATGTCGATCGCCTCGATGCCGAGCCGCGCCTCGATATCGCGGCGCATGGCGTCGGTCCACGGCTCGGCGCCGAAAATGCCGACGCGCAGCGGAAACTTGCGGATATCGATGCCCATGTTATCGGCGACTTCGGCGATGTTGAGCGCGTAAGACGGCGTGGCGCACAGGATGGTGGCGCCGAAGTCCTGCATCAGCGTCACCTGCCGCTCGGTGCCGCCGCCCGAAATCGGCACCACGGTGCAACCGAGCCGCTCGGCGCCGTAATGCGCGCCCAGGCCGCCGGTGAACAGGCCATAGCCATAGGCATTGTGCACGATGTCGCTGGGCGTCGCGCCCATGCTGGCAAGGCAGCGCGCCATCAGATCGGCCCACATATTGAGATCGGCCTTGGTGTAGCCGACCACGGTCGGCTTGCCGGTGGTGCCGGAGGAGGCATGCACGCGCAGCACCTGATCGCGCGGCACCGCGAACATGCCGAACGGATAATTGTCGCGCAGATCGGTTTTCACCGTGAAGGGAAAACGCGCGAGATCGGCGAGCGACTTCAGATCGCCCGGCTTGACGTTCGCCGCGTCGAATTTCTTCTTGTAATGCGGGACCTTGTTATAGGCGCGTTCGAGCATGCTCTTGAGACGGGAAAGCTGCAAGGCCTTGAGCTCGTTGCGCGGCATGCACTCGGCCGCGCGATCGAACATATAGGGCAGCGTATCGGCACCCGCGGTTTGCGCACTCATCGTCCAATCTCCCGGTCGAAATTTTTAATGTGGCTTCACGGCAAGGTCCATCCCGGCTTGACCGCAGGCCCTGGCAGCCCGGAGCCGCGGATCGGGGTGTGGGGAAGCGCGAAGCCCTGATTGAAGGCGGCGCGCGTGATCAGAATGAATTTAATCGCCCAGCCGGTGGCAAATACCGACAGCCCGGCGAGCGCGAACAGCGCAGGCGCCGCGATGTCGAGCAGCAAGCCGGCGGCGACCAGCGCCACCGGCAGCACCAGGCCGGCAACAAAGAACCAGCCGCGGCAGGCCGTGAAGATTTCAAGCGTGCGCGTCGGCACGCCTTCGCTTTCAAGCCGCGCGAAATATCGCCGCCAGGTCCAGGCTCGCGTCGCCGCCAATGCGACCAGCGCCAAGGCCATCGGCCTGGCGACCGCGCCCAAGTCCGGCAGCAACGCCGCCAGCAGCAGGAACAAGCCGCAACCCTCGGCCAATCCGGTCGCCATAATAAAGGCGATGACGCGCGGGTTGCGCCAGGCCGGGATGCCCTTGGACTGCTCCAGGATCATGCCCTGGCAGAACAGGAACAGCAGTCCGACCATCGCCGCCGCCAGCAGAACCATCGGCTGGCCGGACCACAGGGCAAAGAGCGCGAGCGGAAACAGCAGGCCGGCGACCCAGGCTTCGCGCGACATCCACGAGCGCTGCGGCTGGCGCAGCACGTAGATGAAACGCAACGGCCGGCCGATCTTGAACATCAGCAGCGTCAGACCGCAGACAATGAGCGCGAGCGCGGCCAGGCCCGGGACCAGTATTGGTATTCCGTTGAGGCCGGCGATGGTGGCAAAGGCGAACAGTCCGGTGCCGGCGCCGCCGCACAGGAAATTCGCCGAGGCCTTCCAGTCCCAGTGTTTCTGATGCCAGGGCTCGACCCCGCGCGTGCGAATGCGCCCGGCCTGCGCGTCCGAGATCGCGGGCGGCGCATCCGGCACGTCAGCGGCCGCCGCCTTGTCGTAGAGATAATGGAAGCCCGGCGCGGTGCCGAGCTCGGCGTGCATCTGGAAACTCTTGTGCTTACGCAGCAGCTGGGAGACGTTGCTGGCGGGGTCTTCGACATCGCCGAAATGCAGCGCGTCGGCGATGCAGGAGTTGACGCAGGCCGGCGTCGCGCGCGGATCGCTGCCCGGCGGCAGGCCGTGCTCGATGCCGAAATCGATGCGATCCGAGCAGAACGTGCATTTCTGCGCGACCCCGAGGCGCTCGGAAATCTCGCGCTCGATCTCGTTCTGCATCGCGCCCGCGTCGTAGGCGAAGTCCTCCTTGGTGATCTTGAAGCGCGCCTGATAGGGACAGGCGACGTCGCAATAGGCGCAGCCGATGCAGATGTCGTAGTCGATGGTGACGATGCCGTCGGCGCGCTGGCGCGTCGCAGTGGTCGGACAGACATGCATGCAGGGCGGGTCGGCGCAGTGCTGGCAGCCGACCGGCACGAAGGTGCGCTTCACATCCGGGAACGAGCCAGCTTCGACGTCGAGCACCTTGCGCCACTGCACCGCCGGCGAAGTGGCGTTGGCATGCCGACAGGCCGCGGTGCAGGTCTGGCAGCCGACGCAGCGCTCGAGATCGGCGACCATCGCCCAGCGGGTCATGACGCCCCCGCCAGACGCGTGATCTTGACCTTGACCAGATCGGCGCTCGAGCCGGTGGCGTCGGTCAGATCCAGCAGCATCGGCACCAAAGCGTTCATGCTCGGCGCGCCGAAATCCTTGGCATAGGGCGTCACCCAGTGATCGAACTGGCCGATGATCAGCAGCGTGTCGGGACGAATGCCCTCGCGCAACATGACCTTGCCCTTGGTGCTGTTGAGCGGCGAGCGCACTTCGACCAGATCGCCGTCGGCGATGCCGAGTTTCTCGGCCGCGCTTTCATTCATCACCACGCTGCCGTGGCCCATGACGTTGTCGGCGACTTCCTTGATCAGCTGCACGCCGACATTGTTGCCCCAGGAATATTGCATGCTGCGCGAGGTCACGAGCCAGAACGGATAATCGGCGATTTGCACCTTGAAGTGCTTGGCGAGCGCGTCTTCCCAGAGCCCGTTCAGGTCGCGCCAATGCGGCATCGCCTCGTATTCGCCGAGCTGCTTGTCCCACCAAGTGATGCCGTGTTCGTGCAGGCGCCGTTCGAGCTCTCGGCCTACGCGCAGCAACCGCTCCTGGTAGGGCTGCTCGAAGCGCAGCCCCTGCTCGACCAGCTTCGGATAGAGGTACCACATCAGCCGCGAGAACGGCTTGACGCGGAAGCCGTTGGCGCGGAACCAGTCGAGGCCTTGCGTCTCGGCGCCATTGGTGAGTTCGGCGCTCGCCGCCTTGCAACTGGCGTCCCAAATCTCTTCGACGCTGTGCGGCTTGCTGATGTCGAGCGAAAAATCGTAATTCTCGCCCTTGAGCTTGATGTCGTGCGATCCGCGGTTGATCGCCATGTTGTATTCTTCGAGCAGGCCGGTTCGGCGCGCGAGCTCGGTGGCGATCCAAGTGAAGTCGCGCGCCTCACCCTGCGGCGGCACCGCCGGATCGCGCAAGGCGTAACCCTGATGATCCCAGAACTGCTCGATATATTTGGTGCCGCCAATGCGCAGCAGCTGCAGGCCCTCGAGATCGGTGCAGTCGGGCAGCAGCACGTCGGCGACGTGGTTGGTCTCGTCGCGCGTCAAGGCGAAGCAGACGGTGAACGGGAACTTCGCCATCGTTTCGCCGACGGCTTTGGTGTCCCAGAACGAGATCGCCGGATTGGTGCGATAGACCAGCCAGACGTCGGGCGGCGGCGCGTGCGGGAGGTTCTTGAAATCCTCCTTCTGCATCATCCAGGCGAGATGGGTCGGCCCCAGCGCCTGGCTCCAGGCCGAGTTGGCCACCAGCGGCACCAGCGTGCGATGCGCGCTGCGCGCGGTCGGCTTCGAAATCCACTCGTCCTTGGAGGTGGGGTTCATCGGATAATGCATGAACCCGTCCGGGCCGGGCTTGACGCTCGACCAGCGATTATCGGCCGGCCGATTGAGCCGCACGGTGGTGCCGAGCGTGCCGCCCGGCACGTCGAGCGCGCCGACCAGGCAGGGGATCAGCGTGCGCGCCCAGCAGCACTCGTAGCCGCCCCAGCCATTGTTGACGGTCTTGCCGAACGTGATGGAGACCGGCCGGAACGGCAGCGTCATGCCCTCGATCTCGATGGTCTCGCCGACACAGGCGTGCGCCAGGAACTCGTTGGTGACGCGGCGGATGGCGGCGCCCGGCACGTCGCAGATCTTGGCCGCCCATTCCGGCGTATAGCTCTTCACATGGTCGACCAGATGCGCGAAGGCCGGCCGCACCGTAATCGCCTTGTGCGTGATGGTTTCCTGATCGGCGCCGACCTCGATGCCGTCGACGGTGAACGAGCCTTCGAGCGCCGGATCGATGTTCGTCGTATCGTAGGGCAGCGCGCGCTGGCTCTTGAGATCGATCACCAGCGGCTTTTGGCTCGCTGGGTCGCGCAGGAAAAATCCGCCGGGGCCGATCAGATAAGGCGACGAGGTGCGCTCTTTCAGAAACGGAATGTCGAGCTTTTCGCGCGCGTGTTCGTGCAGCAGCACGTGGAGCATGGCGAACAGGAAGGCCGAGTCGGTCTTCGGCTTGATCGGAATCCATTCGGCCGAGCAGGCGCCGGTCACCGATAAATGCGGTTCGATCTGCACGCGCTTCATGCCGCGGTTGCGCGCGTCGGCGTGACGCTTGACCCCGCACACGCCGCCCGAAGCCTCGACATTGGCGCCGAACGACAGGACATAATCGCAGAGCGGGGTATCGGGGCAGACGGTAAAGGCGCGATGCCAGAGTTCGCCGTAGAGATGTTCCGAGTGCGTGCACTTCACGCCCTGCCCGGAGCCGAAGCTCAGATCGACCGGCCCCCAGGCGGCGAGGAACGCCGGCAGTGTGCCCATGTAGGCGGTCGGAGTTCCACCGCCGCCGAAGCTCGCGGCCAGTCGCGGAAAACCACCCTCGTCGAGCAGAACCTTCGCGCGCGTGGCTTTCAATTTGTCGGCGACCAGATCGAGCGCCTCGTCCCAGGAGATGCGCACGAAGCCCGGGTCCTCGTTGCGGCCCTTTTTCGGGTTGGTCCGCTTCATCGGATAGAGCACACGGTTCGGGCTGTAGGATTTTTGCACCAGCCCGAACGCCTTGACGCAGGCCTTGCCGCCGCCGGGATGGATCGCGGCAGCCTTGAAATTCGGGTTGATCTCGGTCGCCACCCCGTCCTGAATGCGCACGGTCAACAGGTCCGGCCCAGCTACGCATTGGTAGCAGTAGGTCGAAACGACGCGTTCGGTCGGCGGCTTGCTTCCCGGCATAGCCTCACCTTCATGCTGGGCAGGCGGCACGCGTCGCAACGACGGCCGCGCGCATTGACGCGCCGCCGGTCACCGCAACCCGTTCTTGCCGTCTTGCTCAGCCTTTCCCTATGACAGGAAACATGGAGAGATTTTGGAACCCATTTGGGCGGAAGCTAGCGCCCATTGCAGCCGAAGGCAATCGCGCGGCACACTGATTTCATAATATCGGCACTACTGATTCGATGGTTGCGCGCCAGCGGCATGCTGCGGCCTTTTTCAACAGCATCGGGGAACAGCGGACAGATGAGGATTTTGATATCCCGTACCATAGCTGCCTTGCGGGACGCCCATTGGCTTACACAGGACCGTGCTACTGCCTTTACCCGCGTGCTTCTTGTCGTGCTGATCGGCTTCGTCGCAATAATTCCATGGGCCGCGCCGACGATGAACGTCGGTCGCGACTTCGCCGCGTTCTGGACTTCGGCCAGATTCGCGCTCGATGGCCGCGCCGGAGATGCTTATGGCGAACCAGAACGTGCTGCCCTGGCGGCTTTATTCGGCCCGGGGCAGTATCCTCCGTTCTTTTATCCTCCACCCGCGCTATTCCTCTGGCTCCCCTTTGCGCTCGCACCTTTTGCGATGGCTGCGGTGCTTTGGGTCACCGCGACCGGCGCCGCCTATGCGACTGCAATCCGGGCTATTCTTAAGGGTGGATCAATTATTCCCATCGTCTCTTTCCCCGCCGTCGTGGTGTGTGCGCTTTTCGGACAAAACTCGCTGCTCTCGGCAGCGCTCCTCGGTGGCTCGGCGGTTACTTTGGATCGCTACCCCCTGGTCGCGGGCGCACTCATTGGCGCTCTTGTGTACAAGCCGCAACTCGCCTTTCTCGCACCGCTTGTCTTGATATCAGCCAGACGTTGGCGAGCCTTTGCAGCCGCGTCGGCTACGACTCTCGTGCTGATCGCGGGAGCCACTGTTGTTTTCGGGATTGACTCGTGGACAGGATTCTTCAGTGCCCTCCCCGACGCAGGAGCTTGGAATGTTGGCGGCGCTCCCGGCTTCGATAAGTTCGCGAGTCCTTATGCCGCCGTACGGCAACTTGGTGGATCAACTCATCTGGCTTGGTTAGTCCAGTTTGTGACTGCCGCCGCCGCCATCACTGCACTCGTCTTCACCTCATGGCGGCGGCCAGGTGGGGCAGCCGAGATAGCCATTTTGGTGGCGACGACGGGCCTATGCGTGCCTTTTTTCGGCAACTACGATATGGTGATTTTTGCGGTGCCCGGCGCGTGGTTGATTTCCGAGGCAGTTGCGAACGGGTGGTTGCCATACGAGCGCGCAGCACTCGCTGCACTGTACGTGACGCCTTTCATAATGATCCCTGCGAGTGCGCTTGGCGCGCCACTCGCGCCCGTCGCTGAAGTGGCATTGATTATATTAGTAATCCGCCGAATGCGGCATATGCCATGATCGTGACGGCAATTCTTCAAGGGGCGAGCACACTCTATCTTACGCGCTAGTAATTGCCGTGTTCGTTCTTGACGACGCCCATCAGTCTCCACATCAACGACCCCACCGATTGATACCTGTCGGTACCGATGGCCATTATCTTGCAAGAGATTTACGGTGCTCTCCGGGATGACCTAAAACAGCAATATTGCTTCCCAAAAATTTTGTTTGCGCACTATGACGCGACTGCTGCGACCGGCGCGGCCGCGAGCGAATAGCCGGCCTTGAGCGCATCCATGTTGAGATCGAGAAAGCCGCGCGGCGTCTCCGCGCGCACCGCCTGCTCGATCCGTTGGCGGTCGCAGATTCCACTCAGCGCCACCAGGGCGCCGAGCGCAACGATGTTGGTCACCCGCTCGCTGCCGAGCTGCAAGGCGGTGCGGCTGAGCGGCAGGTGATAACGGCGGCACTTCCCTTCCGGCAACTCGGGACAGAGCCGCGTGTCGGCGATGACCAGCGCGCCCGGCTTGAGCAGCGGCCAGGATGGCTTGACCGCCATCCGGTCGAGCAGCACCAGATGGTCGAGCGCGGTCGTGATCGGGAAATCCACCTCGGCGTCGGAGATCACCAGGTCGGCATTGCAGTAGCCGCCGCGCGAGGTCGGCTCGTAGGTCTGCGACTGCGCCACGTGCTTGCCGCCGGCGGCCAGCGCATCGGCCAATATCTTGGCGCTCAGGATCAGGCCCTGCCCGCCGGTGCCGCCGATGCGAAGTTCGATGCGCTGCCCGTTCATTTCGATGCTCCCGCGCGCGCGGCCGCCGCTTTGCGATAGGCGGCGCCGTATTCGGGACGGCTGTTTTTCGCCAGAATGCCGGTCGACAGCGTGTTGGGGCGGAAAGGTTTGTCGACCGTATCGGCGTAGGCGCTCGGCCGGATATTGCTGGTCTGCCGCATGACCATTTCCGACGACGAGCCGAGGTCGTTCTTGCGGCCGAAGATCTCGGTGCAGTCGGACAGCACCTCGACGAAGGCAAAGCCCGGATGCTCGAGCCCGGCCTTGATCAGTTCCTTGAGCTTGGGGACGTGGTGCGTCACCTCGCGGCCGACGAAGCCGGCGCCGGCCGCGGTGGCCAGCGCGCAGGCGTCAAAATGCGGTTCCTGGTTGCCGAGCGGCGTGGTCGTGGTCAGCCGGGTTTCCGACGTGGTCGGCGACACCTGGCCGCCGGTCATGCCGTAGACCTCGTTATTGAGCATCAGGCAGGTCAGCTTGAGATTGCGCCGGCAGGCGTGGATCAAATGATTGCCGCCGATGGCCAGGCAGTCGCCGTCGCCGGTGATGACCACGACATGCAGATCGGGCCGCGCCAGCGCCAAGCCGGTCGCATAAGCGAGCGGCCGGCCGTGCGTGACGTGGAAGGTGTTGGCGTCGATATAGGCCGACAGCCGCCCGGCGCAGCCGATGCCGGAGACCACCGCGAGTCTGTCCTTGTCGAGGCCGAGGTCGTGGATCGCCCACAACAAGGCGCGCAGCGCGATGCCATGCCCGCAGCCGGGGCACAGGAAGTGCGGCATCATCTCCTTGCGGAGATAATCGGTGACGTCGAAATCGGCGGCTGTGTCGATGAGCATCACGCCCCCCTCGCGAGCGCCGTGGCGCGCGCGGCGATGTCGGCCGGAGCAATGGCCTCGCCGCTGAAAAGATGCAGACCTTCGACCGGCTTGCCGGCGAGCACGCGCTCGACCACAAGCCGGAGCTGACCGGTGTTCATTTCGGGAACCAGCACGGCCTTCGCCTTGGCCGTGGCCTGGCGCAGCTGCTTTTCCGGGAACGGCCAGAAGGTGATCGGACGGAACAGCCCGACGCGTAGGCCCTGCGCGCGGCACTGCTCGACCGCGCGGATCGCGGCGCGGGCGCTGATGCCGATGGCGACGATGACCACGTCGGCGTCGTCACAGTGCAGCGCTTCGGATGAATCGATCAGGTCGCGATGCTTGTCGAGCTTTCCGAACAACCGCGACAGGTTGCGGGTGACCGCTTCCGGCTGCTGGGTCGGGAAGCCGCTCTCGCTATGCGTCAGGCCGGTGGTGTGCGTGCGATAGCCGTCGCCCGGTTTGGACATGGCGGGGATGCCATCGCTGCCGGTGTCATAGGGCTGGTAGGCTTCGCGCGGACCGCTCGCCCATTTGCGGGTCGCGCTGGCGTGCCCGGCGCCGTCGAGCGCGACGGTTTCCGAGAGCTGCGCGATCACCTGATCGTACAACAGCACCACCGGCGACCGGCATTGCTCGGCCAGATCGAAAGCGCGGAGGGTCTCGCTGTAGATCTCGCTCACCGAGGCGGGCGTGAGCACGATGATCGGATAATCGCCATGGCTGCCCCAGCGCGCCTGCATGATGTCGGCCTGCGAGGGCCGGGTCGGCATGCCGGTAGACGGGCCGCCGCGCATGACATTGACGATGACGCAAGGGATCTCAGCGCCGGCCGCGTAGCCGATATTTTCCTGCTTGAGCGAAAATCCCGGGCCACTGGTCGCTGTCATGGCTTTGACGCCGCCCATCGAGGCGCCGATCACGGCCGCCATCGAGGCGATTTCGTCTTCCATCTGCACGAACAC
>Ga0207932_1000940_pt1 | contig 10087 bp, 7 predicted proteins | sample NGESurdeep092012_FD_184480 | JGI IMG/M metagenome (GOLD analysis project Ga0207932, IMG submission 184480) | Arctic peat soil microbial communities from Barrow, Alaska - NGEE Surface sample 415-2 deep-092012 (SPAdes) | ecosystem: Environmental > Terrestrial > Soil > Wetlands > Peat ...
ACCGGAGGGCGCCGCCTCTACACCAACATACGCGACGGCCTGTTCCGATCAGACGATGGCGGCGACACGTGGGAGCGGTGGACGACCGATCCGCGAATCGCGGGCATCGGCGTCATCGCCGATCCGAAGAACCCCGACGTGCTGTACGTGACGCAGACCTCGATGTATCGCACGACCGACGGCGGCCGGACGTGGGCGTCATACGTCGGCGCGCCGAGCGGCGACGACTTCCGGCTGCTCTGGATCGATCCGCGCAATTCGAACCGGCTCCTCGCCGGCGTCGACCAGGGTGGCATCGTCAGCGTCGATGCGGGGAAGACGTGGAGCAACTGGTACACGCAGCCGACGGCGCAGCTCTATCACGTGTCCACCGACAACGCGTTTCCGTATCGCGTCTACGCGACGCAGCAGGACAGCGGCAGCGTGGCGGTCCCGAGCCGCAGCGATTTCGGCGAGATCAGCTTTCGCGATTGGTATTCACCGGGCGCCTTCGAATGGGGCTTCATCGCGGTCGATCCGACCGATTCGAACATCGCGTACGGCGAGGGGTGGTACAACGCCGTCGTGCGCTTCGACAAACGGACCGAGCAGTTGTCGCACGTGTTCGTGCCCGGCTCGAAGTACCGCTCGGCGCAGATGACGCCGCTGGCGTTTTCGCCGCAGGATCCCCACACGCTGTACCTCGGCACGCAATTCGTGATGAAGACGACCGACGAGGGAATGCACTGGACGGAGATCAGTCCGGATCTCACCGTGTCGAAATCCAGGCCGGCTCCGGCCGCGCCAGCGCCGGGCGCGCCCGCGCCGCGAACGGCGATCTTCACGTTCTCGCCGTCGACGTTGAAACGCGGCGCGATGTGGATCGGCACCAACAACGGGATCGTGCAGGCGACAGATGATGGCGCATCCTGGCGGGACGTGACGCCGCCTGACGTGCCGCCGACGGCGACGGTCAACACCATCGAGGCGGGCCATCATGATGCAGGCACGGCGTACGCCGCCGTCGCCGTCCCCGCCGACCTGCATCCGTACATCTACCGCACGCACGACGGCGGGAAGACGTGGCAGAAGATTGTCAACGGGTTGGACGATTCGGTGTTCGTGCGCGTCGTGCGTGAGGACCCGGTCCGCAAGGGGCTGTTGTATGCGGGCACGGAGACGAGCGTGTACGTGTCGTTCGACGACGGCGACAACTGGCAGTCGCTGCAGTTGAACCTGCCGACTTCGTCGATGCGCGACCTGGACGTCCACGGCGACGATCTGATCGTCGCGACGTACGGCCGATCGATCTGGATTCTCGACAACCTGACGCCGCTCCGGCAGGCCGACGCGTCGATCGCCGCGTCGGACGTGCATTTCTTCAAGCCGCAGACGGCCATGCGCTGGCGCTGGGACATGAATCAGGACACGCCGCTGCCGATCGAGACGCCGGTTGGGCAGAATCCACCCGACGGTGCAATTCTCGATTACTACCTGAAGTCGGCGCCCGCGGGCGAGATCACGCTGACGATGACCGATGCGCGAGGCGCGATCGTGCGGCGCTACACGAGCACGGCACCGCCGGCGCCGACGCTCGCGTCGAACATCCCCGAGTATTGGTTCGCGCCGCCCGTGGCGCTGCCGAAAGCGGCGGGGCTGAACCGCTTCGCGTGGAATCTGCGGTACCCAAATCCCAAGGTGCTGCCGTTCGGCTATTTCGGCGGCTTCCTCAAGTACGTGGAATACACGCTGGCCGACCACGCGATCCCCGGCCAGACGCCGCGCGAGCAGCCCGAGGGCGCGCTCGTGGCGCCGGGCGAGTATGTCGCGACGCTCGAAGCCGGCGGCAAAACGTACCGGCAGCCGCTGGCGGTGAAGCCGGATCCGCGCGTCCGCGCGTCGCAGGCGGATCTCGTCGCGCAGGAGGCGTTGGCGAGACAGATCGGGGACGGCCTCGCGGCCAGCTACGACGCGTACTACCAGCTGACGGCGCATGACGAGAAGTCGAAGATCGCCGACGCGATTGGCGTGGCGAACCGGGATCTCGCTCGCTATCTGGCGATGCTCGAGAGCGGCGATTCCCGGCCGGCGGAGACGTTGCGGGCGGCTGTGGCCGACACGTGCGAGGCGCTCGTCAAAGCGCTCGGCGAGGCGCGGAGCGTGCCGGGCGCGACGATCCCAGCCGCGCCTGCATGCGGCGGGCGCTAATCACGATGACGCACGCCAGCGATCGAGCGACGCGGCGGCGAGGAGTACCGCGCCCTTGACGATCATCTGATCGTAGGTGCTGACGCGGAACAGGTTCAGGCCGTTGTTGAGGATGCCGATGAAGAACGCGCCCGCGAGCGTGCCCCAGATCGAGCCGCGCCCGCCAAACAGGCTCGTCCCGCCGACGACGACCGCCGCAATCGCATCCAGCTCGTAGAATTCGCCGGCGCGCGGGTAACCGGCGCTGAGCCGCGAGGCGACCAGCACACCCGCGAGTCCGGCCGTCGCGCCGCACAGCGCGTAGACCGCGAACAGCAGACGCTTCACGCGAATGCCCGACAGCCACGCCGCCTCGGGATTGCCGCCCGTCGCGTAGACGTGGCGGCCGAACGGGGTCCGCGTGAGCACGAGCCACGCGAGCACGAACGCCGCGGCCGTGATCCCAAACGTCGGCAGGCTCTCGCTGAGCATGGCGAACGACACGGGCAGTCCAGAAATCGTTCGCGCGTCGGTGTACTTGAACGCCGCGCCGCGGACGACCTGCATCATCGCCAGCGTGACGATGAACGGCGGGATCTTCACCTTCGTGATCACCAGGCCGTTGACGACGCCGACGCCGAGGCCAACGAGCAGGCCGACGGCCACGCCGGCGGCGAGCCCGTGCCCGCGCACCAGCACGTCGGCGCAGATCATCCCCGACAACCCGACGATCGAGCCGACCGACAGGTCGATGCCCGCCGTGAGGATCACGAACGTCATGCCGGCTGCGAGAATCGCGGTGAACGCGTTCTGGCGCAGGACGTTCGAGAGGTTGTCCACCGTGAAGAAGGCGTCGGTCGCGACGGCGAGGACGAGGCACTCGACGGCGAGCGCGACGAAGATCGCGTTTTTCGAGAGCCAGGAACGCACGCGGTGGCTCGGGGCTGGTGGCGGGTGGCTGGACGTCATTTAGCCGGCCATCGCGAGCGCCATCACGCGCTCGGGCGTCGCCTCCGCACGTGTCAGCTCGCCGGTCGTGCGCCCTTCGCGCATGACGATCACGCGGTCGGACATCCCCAGCACTTCGGGCAAGTCGGACGAGATCATGACGATCGCCAACCCTTCGGCGGTGAGCCGATTCATGAGGCCATAGATTTCCGCGCGCGCGCCGACGTCCACGCCGCGCGTCGGTTCGTCCAGCACGACGAGGGTCGGACGCTTCAGCATGTAGCGCGCCAGCAGCACTTTCTGCTGATTGCCGCCGGACAAGGTCGCGACCGGCTGCGTCAGCGTGGTCGCGCGGACGTCATACTCGCGCGCCGCGGCGGCCGCCGCCGTGCGCTCGCGCGCGAGCGACAACACGCCGGCCCGCGCGAACATCGACAGATATGTGACCGTGATGTTCGCGTCGACGCCCATCAACGGAAAGAGACCCTGCGCCTTGCGATCCTCGGTGACGTAGACGACACCATGGGCGATCGCGTCGGCCGGCGAGGTGAAATGCACCGGCTGTCCATTGACCCGCACGTCGCCCTTCGCGGGCAGCGCACCGGCCAGCGCGAGCGCCGTCGATGTCCGGCCGGCGCCCACCAGGCCCGCGAGGCCGACGATCTCGCCCTCGCGCACCGTCAAGGAAACGTCGGAGAAGCGCGGCGGCGCGGCAAGGCCGCGCGCCTCGAGCACCACGGCCCCTGGCGATTGATGCCGCGCGGGAAACTCCTCCGACACGTCGCGCCCCACCATCCAGCGGATGAGCGCGGTCCGGTCGAGTCCGGCGGCGGGCGCCGACGCGACCGTCCGTCCGTCGCGCAGCACCGTGACGCGATCGGCGAGCGCGAAGATCTCCTCGAGCCGGTGGCTGATGTAGACGATGCCGAGGCCGCGGTCGCGCAGCCGCCGCAGGACCGCGAACAGCCGGTCAACTTCAACATGCGACAGCGTCGCCGACGGCTCGTCGAGCACCAGCAGCTTCGCGTCGCTGACGAGCGCGCGCGCAATCTCGACCATTTGCTGGTGCGCGACGCTCAACCCGCGCACGATCGTCGTGGCGGCGACGTGGATGCCGAGCTCGTCGAGCACGGCCTGCGCCGCGCGGTTCATCTCGGCCCTGTGCAAGAAGGGCAGAACGTGCAGAAAGATGCCCGCCCGCTCACGGCCGAGAAATACGTTCTCGGCCACGGTCAACTCCGGCGCGAGCGTGAATTCCTGGTAGACGACGCTCAGGCCGGCGCGCCGGACGGCGAGCGGATCGCCGATCGGCAGCCGCCCGGCGTCCAGCGTGACGTCGCCGGTGTCGGGCACCACCGCGCCAGTGAGGATCTTGATGAGCGTCGATTTCCCGGCGCCGTTTTCGCCGAGGAGCGCGTGGATTTCGCCCGCGCGCACGTCGAAGTCGACCGCGTCGAGGACCCGCACGCCGGCGTACGACTTCGAGAGATTCGTCGAGGCGAGCAGCGTCACTGGCGTCCGAGGCCCGCCGTGTCCACGACGCCAACGCCGACGGCGACGAGCGGCTCGACCTTCTCGCCGTTCAAATAGCGCGCGATGATGTCGATCGCCGTCTTGCCGATCTTGCGCGGATACTGCACGACGTCCGCCTTGAGCGGGCTCCCGCGCGCGATCGCGGCCTGCGCTTCGGGCGTCGCGTCGTAGCCGACGACGACGACGTCTTTGCGGCCGGCCGATTCGAGCACCGCGGCCGCGCCGAGCGCCGAGTCGTCGTTGATCCCGAAGACGCCGTTCAGATCGCGGTGGGCCTGCAACATGTCCTCCATTACCGCCATCGCCTTCGCGCGCTGGCCGCTGCCCGACGGCCGGCCGACGATGGTGATCTGGGGATGGTTCCGCATCTCCTCGACGAAGCCGCGCACGCGGTCCTGCACCGACGCCACCTCGGGCTGATCGATCACGAGCACGCGCCCCCTGTCGCTCAGGAGCCTCGCCAGCGTCCGCGCGGCGAGGCGTCCGCCCTGCACGTTGTCGCTCGCGACGTGCGACACGACGTGCCCGGTGCGCACGGCGATGTCGGCGCTGAAGACCGGAATGTGCGCGCGCTCGGGCCCCGCCAGGTCCGCCCCGATCGCGTTCGAGTCGCACGGCGCGACGAGAATCGCGCTGACGCGCTGGGCGACGAAGTCCTCGATCTGCGCCGCCTGCTTGGCGGGATCCATCTCGCACGCGACGACGACGAGATCGAGATGGCGCGCGGCGGCTTCCTCCCGCAGGCCGTCCTCGAGCTCTTTATAGAAGGCGTGCGTCTGGGTCAGCAGCGAGACGCCGACAAGCGGCCGCTTCGCCGCGCCGCCTTCCGGCGTCGCGCGCCGACACCCCGCCGCGCCAACTGCGCAGCAGATCGCGACCAGCACGCCGATCTGCAATCTGCGCTCTGCAGTCTGCAATCGCCGGATCGTCATTTACGTGATTATATAGACGCGCATGCGGATCGGCATCGATTTGGGGGGCACCAAGATCGAGGGCATCGCCCTCGGCGACGACGCGGGCGTCCTGCTGCGGCGCCGGATTCTCGCGCCGCGCGACGACTATCAGCAGACGATCTCCACGATCGTGACGCTCGTCGGCGAGATCGAGCGGGAAGTGGGTCGAACCGGCACGGTTGGCGTCGGGATTCCCGGCGCGATCTCGCAGGCGACGGGCCTCGTCAAGAATTCGAATTCGACGTGGATGAACGGGCGGAGGCTCGCCGACGATCTGCCGCGCATGCTCGGCCGGCCCGTGCGCTTCGCCAACGACGCCAACTGCTTCGCGCTGTCGGAAGCGACCGACGGCGGGGCGGCCGGCGCGAAAGTAGTCTTCGGCGTGATCATCGGCACCGGCACCGGCGGCGGCATCGTCGTCAACGGTCGGGTGTTGACGGGACCCAACGCGATTGCCGGCGAGTGGGGGCACAACCCGCTGCCCGGCCCGCGGCCTGGCGAGTGGCCCGGGCCGCCGTGCTACTGCGGCCGGACCGGCTGCATCGAGACGTTCTTGTCGGGGCCGGGATTGGCGCGCGATTACGAGGCGGCGGGCGGCGCCACGCTGAGCGCCTTCGACGTCGCCGAGCGCGCGGGAGCGGGGGAGCCGCTGGCGCTCGCGTGCCTCGCGCGCTACGAGGATCGGATGGCCCGCGCGCTCGGCAGCGTCATCAACGTGCTCGACCCGGACGTGATCGTGCTCGGCGGCGGGCTCTCGAACATCGATCGCCTCTACACGTCGGTTCCCCGCCTGTGGTCGCCGTATGTCTTTTCCGATGGCGTGCGCACGCAGCTCGTGCGCGCCGCGCACGGCGATTCGAGCGGCGTCCGCGGCGCCGCGTGGCTGTGGCAGCGGTAGAATCATCAGATTGCAGATTGCAGAATGCAGATTGGGGTGCTGGCGGTGGCTGGGCTGAGCACGCTGCGGATGGTCGGCTACGATCATTTGCTCAGCATCGAGCACGAGGACGGCAGCGCGTACTGGGCGTAAGGCGCGCGGGGCAGGCGCGTGTCAGGTCACCGAGGCGGCGCTGGGCGGCGCGAAGAGAGGCTCGGTCTCCTTCGACAGCAGCACCCACAAGCCGTAGATCCCGACGACCGTGCCGAACGGGACCATGATGAGCTCGAAGACGCTGATCACGATGCCGCCGATGCGGGCCCACGAACGCCGCTGGTACAGCCCGACGCCGACGATGATCCCCGGGAGCGAGAGCACCACGATGAAGGTGACGAGCACCAGCCCCACGATGCCGAGGATCGGCATCGCGACGGCGGCGTCGGGATCGCCGGACGTGCCGACGATCCCCGCCGCACCGCCGAAGACGAGCAGGAAGAAGAACGCGCCGCAGAGGCCCATCACGCCCATGACGATGTGCAGCACACCGAGCACTTTGACGTGTGTTTCCATGTCGTCTCCCCCTACCTCTCCAACGGCACCACCGTGAACGACTGCGGCGATCCGATCGGCGTCACATCGGTACCGACCATCTTGCCAAGCACCGCGTGATAGCGTCCGGGCGCGACGAGCGGCGCCTGCTGGCCGCGGCCGCCGCCAAACGGCGCGCCGCCCTGGCCGCCGCCCGCGCCGCGTCCGCCCTGGCCGGGCTGCGCCGGAGGCGGATCGGTCCGCAGATCCCAGGCGATTCGGTGGATGCCCGCGTCCGTCGGAAGCGGCTGATTCCGCTCGCTCTCGATTCGCCGGATCTGTTTCCCCGCATCGTCGGTGATCGTCACGACGAGTTTCGTGACGGTCGGCAATGGCTCGCGGACGCTGTAGGTCAGCACCGCGCCGAACGGCGGATTGGGCGCCGTCCAGTTGCCGGCCATCGGCCCGGTGCCCGCCGCGCCGGTAGGATTCTGCGTGCCGCCGGCGACGGTGAACAGCGACGCGTCGCGCATCGGATAGAGATGCGCCTCGTCGGCCAGCGCCTGCGGCGTGATCTCGCGCAGCGGACTGTAGTCGTCGAGCACGTAGAAGCCGCGGCCGAACGTCGCGAGCACCAGGTCGTTTTCGCGGCGCTGGACCGTGAGGTCGCGGACCTGAATCGTCGGCATGCCGCCTTTGAGCTGCACCCAGTGGCCGCCGCCGTCGACACTCGTGAACAATCCGAACTCGGTGCCGGCAAACAGCAGGTTGCCGTTCACGTGATCCTGGACGACCGACCACACGTCGTGCCGCTCCGGCAGGTCGCCGGCGATCGACGTCCACGTGCGGCCGCGGTCGTTGCTCTTCACCAGGTACGGCGTGTAGTCGCCGCGCTGCCAGTTGTTCAGCGCGACAAACACCGTGTTGGCATCGCGCGGTGACGCGAAGACGTCCGACACGTAGGTCCACTGCGGCACGCCGGGGAACTGCTCGATCTTGCGCCAGTTCTTGCCGCCGTCCTCGGTGACCTGCACCAGGCCGTCGTCGGTGCCGACGTAGATCAAGCCTTCGAGCACCGGCGATTCGTCGAGCGACACGATGTTGCTCAGCGCCGTCGTCGCCTGATCCTTGAAGACGGCGTCGGCCGGCCAGATCTTGCCCATGATCGGAATCTCGTTCTTGTTCAGATTCCGCGAGAGGTCCGGGCTGATCTTCGTCCAGCTGTCGCCGCGATCATCGCTGCGGTAGAGAAAGTTGCTGGCCCAGTAGAGCCGCTTCGATGAATGCGGGCTGACGATATAGGGCGCGTCCCAGTTGGTGCGGTCGCCGGCGCCGCGCCCGCCGCCACGGCCCGCTCCTGCCTGTCCAGCCCTTCCAGCCCCTCCTGCCTCTCCCGCCTGTCCAGCCGCTCCCGCCCGTCCAGCCCCCGCCTCTCCTTCAGCAGGCTGCGCCCCGCGCGACGCCGGCGGCCGAATGCTCTTCGATTCGTACGTCCGCAGATCGAGGCGCGTGATGTTGCCGTCCTGCGACGAGGCGTAGACGATGTTCGGATCCTCGGGATCGTTGCGCGTCTGAAACCCGTCGCCGCCGCCGACGATGTACCAGTCGCTCGTCCGGATGCCCCAGCGGTTCATCGTCCGCGACGGTCCGCAGTGCGACCAGTTGTCCTGCGCGCCGCCGCAGATGTGATAGAACGGCTTCGCGTTGTCGGTCGAGACGCGGTAGTACTGCGTGATGGGCAGGCTCGCGAAAAAGCGCCACGACGCGCCGTCGTCGTAGGTTTCGTACAGGCCGCCGTCGTTGCCGATGAGCATGTGATGGCGGTCGACCGGATCGAAGACGACCGCGTGATGATCGACGTGCATCCCGAGGTTCTCGAAGTTCACGCGCTGGAACGTCTTCCCGCCGTCGGTACTGCGCTCGAGGTTCGTGTCCACCGACCAGATCGTGTCGGGGCGATACGGATCGACGAAGATCTCGAAGTAGTAATTCGGATCGCCGCCCCGATAGATGTCGTCCGCCGGGCCGCGCCCGCCAAACGGCGGCTGCGCGCCTTCGCCACCAGCCCCTCCCGCCTGCCCTCCAGGCCCCGCCGGACCGCCGCGTCCGCCGCGGCCTTCGACGACCATGTGTCCAATCCGCGACCAGCTTGCGCCCGCATCATCGGATCGATAGAAGCCGGCTTCGGCCGGCTTCGCGCTGACGAGCGCGAACAGCGTGGCTGGCGATTTACGGCCGTCAATCGCGAGCGCGATGCGCCCCGTGTCCTCCTTCGGCAGCCCCTTCGAGAGCTTCGTCCACTTGCGGCCGCCGTCGGTCGTCTTGTAGATGCCGCTCTCGGGGCCGCCGGCGATCAACTGCCCGACCGCGCGTCGGCGCTGATACGCGGACGCATAGAGGATGTCCGCATTCTTCGGATCGAAAACGATGTCGTTGACGCCCGTATCGGGACTGATCGTGAGGACGGCGTTCCACGTCGCGCCGCCATCGATCGTCTTGTACAGTCCGCGCTCGCCGCCGGCTGACCAGAGCGGCCCCTGCGCGGCGACGTAGACGACGTTCGAGTTGCGCGGGTCGATCAGCACTTTGCCGATGTGCTCCGAGGTGGCAAGGCCCATGCGCGTCCACGTCTTGCCCGCGTCGGTCGACTTGTAGATCCCGTCGCCGAAATGGGCGCTGCGCTGGCTGAGGTTTTCACCGGTTCCGAGCCAGACGACGTCGGAGTTTTTCGGATCGATGACGACGCAACACAGCGTGAACGAGCCGCCATCGTCGAACACCGGCGTGAAGGTGATGCCGCGGTTGACGGTTTTCCACAAGCCGCCGAACGCCGACGCGACGTACCACGTATTGGGATTCTTCGAGTCGATCGCCACGTCGGCGATGCGGCCCGTCGCGAGCGCGGGGCCGATGCTGCGCAGCTCGAGGCCCTTCAAGGCGTCGGCGGACAGACGATCCGCGCCGGGCCCCTGGCCCGCGCTCAGCGCGCCCGTCGCCGCCACACCGATCACCGCTGCCGTCAACAGAATCGATCGCTTCATCGAGGTCACTCCGGAAATGGATAAAATGCCGAGTAGGGACG
>Ga0207932_1000941_pt1 | contig 10082 bp, 7 predicted proteins | sample NGESurdeep092012_FD_184480 | JGI IMG/M metagenome (GOLD analysis project Ga0207932, IMG submission 184480) | Arctic peat soil microbial communities from Barrow, Alaska - NGEE Surface sample 415-2 deep-092012 (SPAdes) | ecosystem: Environmental > Terrestrial > Soil > Wetlands > Peat ...
AATTGGCATCCGGATCGCCGCCGGCAAAACGGTTTTTATGGTTTGTTGACCATCGAGCTTGCGCAAACACCGGCCATTTCAACAACATCCCGCGCACCGACACGTTCCAAATTCCACGTTCGCAACGGCTCATGAATCCGCGATACAACCGTAACGACATCACCTTCGAGCGAGGACGATAGGCCGTCATCAACTCGCGCGAAGTCCGTGAGCCAGATGCATTAACTCAGTAACGATTTCGTCAACTCTCTCGTTGTCATCGGTTCGTTCGGATGCCAAACGGCGAAACTCCATCACCAATTCGTTGCGATAGGTTTCCCATTCGGCGATCAGGCGGCGGCAAACGACATCTGAAACCGGAAGCTTGAGAAACCCAACGACGCCGGCATCGCAGCAAACCTTCGCCAGTTCAACTTGCGCACGATGTCTCAACGTTCGGCGTTCTTTGCCAGCCATGAGAGTGTTCGCGTCCAGAAAGTCGTTCGCCTCGAAGATTTTTGCCTTGCCGGGCGGAAATTCGACTGTGTCCACCGGCTCGGCTGGTCCGAGAAAATCGTCGGGAAAGAGGCGAATTCTCTGTCTGTCGAACTCTTCGAAGATTTCGCGGGCGATCTCATGTGCGCTGGCGACGCGGCCCTTCTTTGAGCGTTGGCGATTTCTCATCGCCTGGAATTCCACTAACCGAGCTTCGTTGAAAAAGCGTGTGGTCTCCGTGTAAAGCCGACGCAGCCAGGTTTCGATTTCGGACTTTGGAACGCCAAGTGCGAGGAGGACCTCACGATCCAGATTTTGCCGATCCGCGTGCTTCAGTTCCTCCGGCACATCGCGCGGCTCGGCATCGCGGTCGGTCAACGAGTCCCAATTCTGCGCCACAAACAGACGCTCCTCGACCAGTCCGGTGACGGGACGGTCCTGAAGCGCATCGAATGCAGCTTCGAGACGTTTCACGCGCTCCTTTGGTAGGCGTGACACGTCCATCACGGGCAACATCTTGGCGGCATAAACGTCCAGTTGCGTGTTCGCCTCGTTGCCAAGTTTGCGGCTGAAGTAAGGTTTGATGAACGCGGTGAGCGTGGAGTTCAGAACAGCCGCCAACGCTTTGTTGGAAACGCCGCGATTGCCTCCGACGACCATGAGGGCGCAATTCACTGGAATCTGATTCTTGTTCCACGAAACGATGTGCCGATACTGAACGAGCTTGGGCAGGATGATGCTCGCCACGGGATAACCGCTCAGGTCATACCAAAGCTTGCGGCTTTCGCACGAAGGCCGCTTGTGTGTCGGCGTCTTCGTCCCGAAAGTTTCGCGCTCGCCGAAATGGATGTAGTCGAGGACGTATTTGCCTTTGAGCGCGGCCTTGGTCTGGTTCACGACCAACATGCGATGTCGAACGTCCTTGCTGCGAATTTGAACTTTCTCAATGTGCATCAAACTCTGAACTTCCGGCAGCAGGAATTCCGCATCAATTGGATGCTCCGAGCCATCCCCGGAGCGCGCGATGCAAACTTTTCCGTCAGCGACTAATTTGCGCGGGCAGCGATAACGGAGTTTGAATTCTGCGGGATTCTTTTCATTGGTGAGAGCTTCGACTGTGATGTCCGTTAGAATAAAGAAATCGTCACAGCCCGTGGTCACGCCGCGTTGAATGAAAGCCAGTTCGCCCAAAGGCACAAAACCATCGCGATAACGCCGCATTAATTCGAAATAAAAATCCGGCGCGCGGAGATACACTCCCCACTTGCTGCCGCGATATTGTCGACCGTAAGCCAGCGTGGGTTCATGCAGGCTGTATTGCGATTCCGGTCCTGAGTTTGCGACTTCACCGGCGCTGCCGTTCTCATCATCCTCGTCTCCGTTCTCAGCCGTCGCGCCAAAATCCCGATAACCCTCCTCCAAAAGTTCCTGCTGCGGCTTCACCAGAATCCGGTAATCCGCGGTGCTGGTGGTCTTGGTCGTGCGTTCGATGAGATCACGAAACCGCTCCGCCGCCTCCTGCTGACCGATTTCCGTGCCGTCACTTTCGATCAAGTCACTCACCGGTTTCCGCAATTGGACGAACTTCACGAGGTTCGCGTTTCGCCGCACCGGATCGGAGCATCGCCGGAGAATCGTCACGCACGTCGCGATTCGCGCCCCGGTGAACCACGGTTCGCAGTTACTTTCGAGGATTGCCACGATCTCGAAATGTTGGAGAATCCATTGTTGTAATTTGAAACCGTAGTCCACGTCCAACCAGCTTGCCGAAGTCAGGAAGCCGAAGTAACCGCCATCCTTCAACAAGCGGGAGGCGTGCGGCCAGAAATAAACATGCAAATCGCTGCGTCCGGAAAGTTTCATCCCGTTCCAACCCGCCGTGGCCACCTGCAAATACCGCTCCTTGTTCGGCTTGCCGACGTCCTCCTGACGAACGTAAGGCGGATTGCCGACGACGGCGTCCGCTCGTTGAAGAAAGATATCCCGTTCGGCCACTTCGCCTCGCCGTTGCCGCGTACCGAGTGTGTCCGGCACGGAACAGAACGGCTTGGCCGGATCGGTGTCGAAGAAATCAGCGCGAGCGACTTGCGGGAAATTGTCGCCGTCAATCAAGTCTCGCGTCGCAAGGTTGAGCGCCGTCAGATGCCCCGCGTATTCGCTGATTTCGCACGCGAAAATCTGTTTGAGCAAATCAGCGTGAGTGAGCGCGCCTTTGGCCAGGCACTTCTTGCGGGCGTAAGCGCGGACGTTGAACGTGCCACTGCCGCTCGCGGGATCGAGCACAACGGCTTCCGGCTTACGAATACAGAAAGCGTTAACGAGGTCGGCAATGTCAGGGTGCGTGTAATGCTGTCCCCGCCGATGCCGTTCCTCCGGCCCAAGCAAATCCTGAAAGATGTGCCCGATGACATCCTGATCGAGATCGCGGAAATCGAAGTCGTTGAGCAATTGCACGAAAGCCCGCCAGCGCTCCACCACTGCATCGGTAAGGAACGGCACGCGGTCAATGAAGCCGCCATCAAAGATCGTTTGATAGTCGTGCGTGACGGTTTCCCGTCACGGTCGTAGAGAATTAGATCGCTACGCTTTGCGCTGCCAGCGCCTCGCTGCTCCACCTTGGCGTCCGTGAAGGGAGATTTGGCCTGGCCGTGCAGGAACAGCGACATCCACTTTGCCGCATCTGCCGCAAACGTCCATTCTGTTGATTCAATCGTTGCCACTGAAGTTCACCCATGATTGAGTCGCGTTGTGAAATTGGCAAGACTCCAATCCGTTGACTCCTTGGTTGGCCGCTTCTAAATTCCTTGCGCATGTTCGAACTCGTCGCGCCATATAAACCCGCCGGTGACCAGCCGCAGGCGATTGCGAAGCTGACCGATGGCTTGCTGTCCGGCGCGAAGCATCAGGTGCTGCTCGGCGTCACGGGGTCGGGCAAGACGTTCACCATTGCCAATGTCATCCGCAACATGGACAAGCCTACGCTCGTCATCTCGCACAACAAGACGCTCGCGGCGCAGCTTTACGCGGAGTTCAAAGGATTTTTCCCCAAGAACGCCGTCGAATACTTCGTCAGCTACTTCGATTATTACCAGCCCGAAGCCTACATCCCGCGCACGGACACGTTCATTGAAAAGGACTCGAGCCGGAACGAGGAAATCGAGCGCTTGCGGCTTTCCGCGATGAGTTCGCTGTTCTCGCGCCGGGACGTGATTGTCGTCGCCAGCGTGTCGTGCATTTACGGCATTGGCAGCAAGGAGGATTATACGGCCATGGTCATTCCGGTTCGCACGGGGATGGAATTGTCGCGCGAACAATTCCTCACGCGTCTCGTGGATCTGCTGTACGACCGGAATGACATTGAGTTCGCCCGTGGCCAGTTCCGCGTGCGCGGCGACACGGTGGAACTTCGTCCGGCCGGGCGCGAAGACGGGCTGCGCGTGGAATTTTTCGGCGAGGCCATCGAACGCCTCACCCGCTTCGAACCGCTGACCGGGAACAAAATTGAACCGCTCGACGCCGTCACCATTTTCCCGGCCAAACAATTTGTCACCACCGGCGACAAACTGAAACGCGCCATCCTCGCCATCCGCGAGGAGCTCGGCGAACGCATCGCCTGGTTCGAGAAACACGGCAAACTGCTCGAAGCCCAGCGCCTCAAGATGCGCACCGAGTATGATTTGGAAATGATGGAGGAGATGGGCGTTTGCTCCGGCATCGAGAATTATTCGCGCCACATCGGCGGGCGCGCGCCCGGCTCTCAGCCCTGCACGTTGTTTGATTTTTTCCCGAACGATTATCTGCTGGTGATTGACGAATCGCATGCGACCGTGCCGCAAATCGGCGGGATGTTCGAGGGCGACCGCTCGCGCAAAACGGTGCTGGTGGACTACGGCTTTCGATTGCCGAGCGCGCTGGACAATCGGCCCATGAATTTTCTGGAATTTCAGTCCATGCAAAACCAGACGATTTACGCCAGTGCCACACCCGCCGCGCGGGAAATCGAGTGGGCACGGCAAAGTAGCGCAGGCGTCCCGCCTGCACCGCGAGCACGCCAGCGCGAGCAAGAAAGCGAGGTTGCTGACGAAGGCCGGCGGGACGCCGGCGCTACAGCACAGCAACCCGGCGTCGTGGAACTCGTCGTGCGTCCCACCGGACTCATTGACCCGAAGGTCACGCTCAAACCGCTCAAAGGCCAGATTGACGATCTTATCGAGGAATGCCGCAAGCGCGCCGACGCGAAGGAACGCGTGCTGGTCACCACGCTCACCAAGCGCACCGCCGAGGAACTGACCGATTATCTCCGCGACATCGGCGTGAACGTGCGCTACCTCCACAGCGAGATTGACGCCATCGAACGCGTCGAGATTTTGCGCGCGCTGCGCAAGGGCGAATTCGACGTGCTCGTCGGCATCAACCTGCTCCGCGAAGGGCTTGATTTGCCGGAAGTGTCACTGGTGGCGATTCTCGACGCAGACAAGGAAGGTTTTCTGCGCAGCGAGACGAGCCTGATTCAGACTGCCGGACGCGCCGCGCGCCATCTCAACGGCGAAGTGATTCTCTACGCCGATGTGATGACCAACAGCATCAAAAAATTTCTAGCCGTCACCGAATATCGCCGCCAGAAACAACTCGAATACAACCGCGAGCACAACATCACGCCGCGCAGCGTGAGCCGTGCCGTCGAAGAAAGCCTCGCCAGTTACGAATCCAAGCGCGAGGAAGCCAATGCCGTTTTGCGCGACGCGAAGATGGACATTGACCTGACCGAAACCATTAAGGAACTCGAAAGTGAAATGCTCACTGCCGCGAACGAGCTTAAATTCGAGAAAGCCGCCCTGCTGCGCGACCAGATCAAGGAACTCAAGCGGATGATTGACGGCTCGCAACCGGGGAAGGAAATCAAACCTTCACCCGCCAAACGCGTCAGCTACGCCAAACGCCGGAAGGGCATTAATCGGTGAACACGGACTGTTCCGCAGTCGCTAACAATTTCAATTTCGAAAAGGCGCTTGCTCCCAATTAGCTCACAATTAGAATCGTCAATTATGAACCGGTTTGTCACTGTCCTGTTCACAGTCCTGGCAACTTTTTACAGCGCATCAGGCGCTGGAACCCCTTTTCCCACCCTGCCGCCCGGCTCAACTGCGCCGGATTTTAATCTACCCGGCGTGGACGACCGAAATTGGTCACTCAAGGATTTTACAAACGCCAAAATCCTCGTCGTCATCTTTACGTGCAACCATTGCCCGACGGCGCAGTATTACGAGGAACGCATCAAAAAAATCGCGTCGGACTGCAAGGACAAGGGCGTTGTCGTGGTCGCCATCATGCCCAATGACCCCAAATCCGTCCGGCTTGATGAATTGGGCTGGAGTGACTTGGGCGACACGTTTGACGAAATGAAAATTCGCGCCCGGGACCACCAGTTCAATTTCCCCTACCTCTACGATGGCGACACCGAATCTGTCGCGCACGCTTACGGCCCGGCGGCCACGCCGCATGTGTTTGTGTTCGACGCCGCGCGCAAACTGCGTTACGTGGGCGCCATTGACAATGCGGAACGCATTCAACACGTGACGAAACAGTACCTGCGCGACGCCCTTGACGCGTTGCTGGCCGGCAAGGAACCGCCTATGGCCCAGACCAAAGTCGTCGGTTGCTCCATCAAATGGTCCGGTAAGGAAGCGTCAACGCAGGATTACCTGAAACAACTGGTCGCGGAGCCGGTGTCGGTTTCGCTGGCGGACACCAACACCCTTCAGGCGTTGCGAAAGAATGATTCCGGCAAATTCCGTCTGGTGAATTTCTGGGCGACGTGGTGCGCGCCATGCCTGGTGGAATTTCCGGAATTCGTCACCATCAACCGGATGTATCGCCATCGCGATTTCGAATTGGTGACCGTGTCCATGAACCAGCCGGACGAACAAAACTTCGTTTTGGAATTTCTCAAAAAACAACAAGCCTCGAACCGTAATCTCATTTTTGCTTCCGCGGATCGCGAGGCGCTTATCAATGCTTTCGATCCTGATTGGTCCGGCACTGCGCCTTATACCGTGCTCATCAGTCCGGAAGACAAAATTATTTACAGCGAAGTCGGCAGTGTTGATTCCCTGGCGCTCAAACAAGCCATTCAAAAGGCGATGAACGAACGGAAGCCGTGGTAATTCTGTCATCCCGGAAGATAGGTTCCCGGCGGTCACTGCGATTCATGACGTGGTAAATCGCACCGGGATATTCGATGCGCAACGCGCGGGGCCTGGCGCGGTTCTAACGGCCCGCCGGATTTGTGTCAATACTACGGAGTATTTACACAAAGTTGAGTTCATGTTGATTGTTTGAACCAAAGCGTTGTTCGTCCGCCGATTCAGATTTCCCGCCGCATCATAGGCATAGCCGAATTGTTCCTGCAACCGGTTTGTCACGCCACCCCTGGAACTGTAAATTTCCAGTGAAAGGAAGCCCTTGTTCTTGTTAATGGTTTTCACCCTCTGCCCGCCTCGAGCGAAATTTGTCAGGAAACCGCGTGGCTGATTCCGAGCCGTGAACCGGCCAGGGCCGTTTCATGCCACAGGCTGATGAGTTCACTCAGGCTTTGCAGCCACGGCAGCACGCGGTTTTCCAGCGCGTCGGAAAGCGGAATGGTGTCTTCCGAATGGCAGGCTTCGTTCACGTCCCTGATAATGGCGGCGATTTGTTCAAGCTGCCACCTGCGGAGTTGGGCGAGCGACGTGCGATTATCGAATGGCTCGCAAGTGTTTTCCGGCAACAGGCTCAAGGTAATCACCGGCTCCTTGAGAACCGAGGCCAGATTCCACCAGACTTCGTGCGCCACCCGGCCATCATTGATGAGGACAAGCGTGAGGGCGGTTTCAACGCATTCCCGGGCGAGGTCGGTTTGTTGAAACGCCTTCTTGAGCAGCAGGAGAGACGTCTCTTCCAAAGCGACTGTCCCGGCCTCGACGCGGCAAAAAATTCTTTGATTAAGCAATGGCAGGGCAAGGTTTACCGGCTGCCAATCAACACTTAAGGAATACAGAATGCGATGCCTTTCCAAGGCGAGCGTTTCGAGATGGCAGCGAATGGCGTTAAGGGAGCGGTGCCCGGACGGCAGTCCCACCGGCAGACCATCAAGTGTTATTTCAACCTCATCACGAGTTTCAGGGGCATCGAATGAGTTTTTGCGCATACTGCTGTCAAAGTATGCATACCGCGTGCCCCGAAATGGCGCCAGTTCTAAAAGTTATTCACAAGTAATTCACAACCCGCGAACCATAAAATCATTTCGCCGGGTTCGCGCCTTTGACGCCCAGGCGGATGGAGTAAAGCGATTGGCTTGCGGTGATGAAGAGCGTTTGATGATCCCTGCCGCCAAAGCTGACATTGGCCGACCATTTTTCCGGCACGTCAATGTGTTCGATTTGTTTGCCGGTTTTGTCGAAAACCGTCACGCCGTTGGTCGTGCCGGTGGCACAAAGGTAAAGGTTGCCTTCCGCGTCAATCGTCATGCCGTCGGAACCTTTCGGACAAAACAGCGTTTTGTTCGTGAGCGAGCCGTCGGGCAGGATGTCGTAGCGCCAGGTTTGATCCCCGCGAATATCGGCAACGAAAAGTTTTTTGCCGTCCGGCGTGCCGGTGATCCCGTTGGGTCTTTTGAAATCTTCAGCCACGGGCACAAGTTTTTTCCGGTCGGGCGAAAGATAAAACACCTTTTCGCCGTCCAGCGCCATTGTGTCGTGGTCCCACCAAGTCCGCTTGTAAAACGGGTCGCTCAAATACATCGCGCCGTTGGGCGCAATCCAAACGTCGTTCGGGCCGTTGAGATATTTGCCCTGATAGCCTTTGACGAGCACCGTCACTTTTTTGTCGGGCGTGATCGACCAAAGCTCGTTCTTCTCGTCGGCACAGACAATGAGGTTGCCTTTCGCGTCAAAGCACATTCCATTCGCGCGACCGGCGGGTTGCATGAACGTGGACAGCTTTCCGTCCACGCTCCATTCCAGGATGCGATCGTTCGGCTGGTCGGTGAAAAAAATGTTGCCGTTCGTGTCGCACGTCGGGCCTTCGGCGAATTTGAGGTCGCCGGCGAGTTTTTCAAGTTTCGCGCCGGGCGCGATGACGCTTTCGGCCACGGCCGGCGAAAAACCTGCGAGGCCGAAACAAATCCATCCAGCGAGAAGAATCAATGGTTTCTTTACAATCATCCGGAACAATCTGCGCCAGTCAAAAATTTTAGGCGACAAAAAAACGCGTGTAGATTGCGGAGGGAAAAGTTTCCCGCCTTTGCCTGCTTCACGTTCTTCGCGTGACCTCTCCGTCTCTTTAGTTTGTTCCTTGTTTTTGGCGGCAAACTGAAGCATTTTTTGTGAAACGTTATTTTTCGACGAAAAACATGCAGCCCGGCACAAAAAAATTTCTGCGCTTTTCGCAAGCCTGGCTCATCAACACCTTGGCGGTGCTGGTGGCGGTCTATATCGTGCCGGGTATTCACTTCAGCAAAGACAGCGGCCTGCTCGCACCGTTCATCGCCTCGCTCGTGCTCGGAATCCTCAACGCCTTCATCCGTCCGATTCTGATGCTGCTTGCACTGCCACTGCTGATTTTCACGCTTGGCCTGTTCACCCTCGTCATCAACGCGCTGTTGCTTTACTTCGTCGGCGTGCTGCTGGCGCCGCATTTTCAAGTGGACACTTTCGGCTCTGCCTTTCTCGGCGCACTCATCATCAGCATCGTGTCCATTGCACTGAATGCTTTGACGGGCGCGGGCAACGCCCGCGTCACGTTTCAACGCCGCCCGCCACCACCCCAAAAATCTGATGACGACGGCCCGGTCATTGACGTTTGAAATTCATGCCGGCGTTCGATAAGCTGCGCGCAATGTGCTGATACCGCGAGCGCGAAATTCCCGCTCAAAATCCGTGAGTAATTCCGCCAGTTCAGGCGGCGTTTCAATCCGCTGAAACTCCTTGCTCGCGCCAAACACCCCGGTCATTTGCGCAAAGTAATCTTCATCGTCGGTTCGCAAATAAACCACGCCACCCGGAGCGAGCGCAGCCTGAGCCAGTCGCGGAAACGATTCGTTGATGAGCCGGTTTTTACGGTGCCTTTTCTTCGGCCAGGGATCGGGAAAATAAACGTGCAACGCGGATGCCGAATGAGGCGGCAAAAGACATTGCAAAAAATAAGACGATTCGATCTGCACGCCGCGTAAATTTGTCAGCGCGGCGCGCCGGCCTTTGCGGTCCAGCTTGCGGAGGCGGCCGAGCAACCGTTCGACGCCGATGAAATTCCGGTCCGGATGCCGCCGGGCGTAATCGGCGAGAAATGAAGCGTCGCCACAGCCAAGTTCGACTTCGAGCGGCTGCGCGGCCGGGAAGATTTCCGCCAAATCGAGGCGTTTAAGAAGGGACTCCAGTTCGAGGAGCAGATCGGCTTGAATTTCCATTCGGCAATCGGCGATCAAAAATTGAGAAATGGTCGGGGCGGTGAGATTCGAACTCACGACCTCTTGTACCCGAAACAAGCGCGCTACCAGGCTACGCTACGCCCCGACCTCAGAGCGAAGCAGGTTGCCAGCCCGTGACGCGAAAGGCAATGTTGAATTTCAAATC
>Ga0207932_1000942_pt1 | contig 10062 bp, 9 predicted proteins | sample NGESurdeep092012_FD_184480 | JGI IMG/M metagenome (GOLD analysis project Ga0207932, IMG submission 184480) | Arctic peat soil microbial communities from Barrow, Alaska - NGEE Surface sample 415-2 deep-092012 (SPAdes) | ecosystem: Environmental > Terrestrial > Soil > Wetlands > Peat ...
GTCCGCGTTGGCGGGTCGCCTCCGAGCGGGCCTCGTCCCGGGTGGAGCGCTCCTCGACGAAGGCCAGGTACTCGTTCCGCCGCTTCCGCTCCAGCGTGCCGTCGGCCACCGCCCGGTCGAGCGCGCAGCCCGGCGTGCCGACGTGGCTGCAGTCCGAGAACCGGCATTCCTCGGCCAGGGCGTCGAGGTCGGGGAAGCGCGGTGCCTCGTCCTCCTCCTCGCCGTCGTCCCACGTGGTGGCGGCCCGGATGCCCGGCGTGTCGATGATCGCCCCGCCGTCCGACAGCGGCAGCAGCTCGCGGCGGGTGGTGGTGTGGCGGCCCTCGCCGGTGCGGCCGACCTCGCTGGTCTCCTGGGACTCGTCGCCGAGCAGGACGTTGGTGAGCGTCGACTTGCCGGCCCCCGACGCCCCGAGGAGCACGACCGTCCGCCCGGTGGTCAGGGCACGCAACCGCTCGAGGCCCTCGCCGGTCACCGTGCTGGTGGTCACCACCTCGACGCCGTCCAGCACCTCGCCCAGCTCCGCGACGAGCGCCTCGCCGCTGTCGGAGGTGTCGACCTTGGAGAGCACCAGGACCGGGGTAGCTCCCGAGTCGCGGGCGAGCGTGAGCATGTCCCGCAGGCGCCCGCTGCTCACCCGGGTGTCGAGGGCCCAGGTGACGACCACGACGTCGACGTTGGCCGCCATGTGCTGCGGCTCGTCCCGGCCGGACACCGACTTCCGGACCAGCAGGCTGCGGCGCTCGAGGCGTTGGAGTACCCCCTGGTCGTCGGGCACCAGCCAGTCACCCACCACGACCTGCGGGCACTCGCGCAGCGGCACCCGCCGGACCTTGCGTGTGCCCTGGAGAGTCGCCCACCCCCGGTCGATGCGGACGACCCGGGCGACCTGCTCAGTTGCGAAGCCGGCGGTCCGCACCTCGTCCGCACGGGCGCGGTCGAAACCGAGATGGGCGAGGGGATGGGTGCCCTGGTCGTCCGCTGGCGTCACCTGCGAGAGCATACGACCGCAGCGTCGGCGCACCCCGGCCTGTCGACACACCGGGAGGGTGGCCCCGTCCCCGCGCTAGCGTCCCCAATCGTCCGACGTCGCCGGTCGGACCAGCCGGAGGAGTCAGCCATGCTCGGTCGCAACGACTACACCCGCTCGGAGGTCGACGTCGCACGGGCTCGCATCGAAGACGCCACGGCCCGCTTCGGTGCGATGGCCTCGGCCGCGGCCAAGGATCCCAAGGCGGCGAAGGCGCTGACCGCTTTCGAGGCGACCTACTTCAACGACCTGGTGCTGGTGCTCGACCGCCTGTTCGTCCACCGGGTGCGGAAGGTGGCCGGCAGCGACGGCAACCCGCTGAACGAAGTGGAGCTTCTGGTCGACTCGCTGATGCTGAACGGCGGTGACCTGCGGGCGCTGAGCCCTATCAAGTACGTGCCGGCCAACTCGGTACTCCACCTCGAGTTGGGCGACGAGATCCGGCTGTCGGCCGACGACTTCACCCGGCTGTCGTCGGCGTTCTTCGCCGAGCTCGAGGCCAAGTTCCTCTCCGGGCCCCGGTAGACCGATCAGCTCGCCGGAGGGGCGAGCGCGTCGACCTCGGCCACCTCGCCGGGGGTGAGCACCCAGGCGGCCGCCGCCGCGTTCGCCCGCACCTGGGCGGGCGAGGTCGCCCCGGCGATGACCGACGCCACCACCGGTTTGGCGGCCAGCCAGGCCAGGGCCAGTTCGAGGACCGAGTGGCCCCGTTCGGCGGCCCACGCGGTCGCCGCGTCGACGATGTCGAAGTTCCGGTCGGACAGCATGCCGCCCCCGCCTTGGCCGAAGTGGACCAGCCGGGTGCCGGCAGGGGCGTCCTCGCCCCGGGTGTACTTGCCCGAGAGCATGCCGCTGGCCAGCGGGTAGTAGGGGAGATAGCCGATACCCAGCAGCTCGGCCTCGGGTACCGCCTCGGCTTCATCATCCCGCTGGAGCAGGTTCCACTGGTTCTGGACCGAGACGAACCGCGCCCCGCCGCCGGCCGCCGCCTCCGCCTCGCGCAGCTGGGCGGCGCTGAAGTTGGAACAGCCGATCTCCAGGACCTTGCCTTCGCGCACCAGTTCGTCGAGCGCCCCCAAGGTGTCGGCGATGGGCGTGGTGTCGTCCGGGCGGTGCAGTTGGTAGAGGTCGATGCGGTCGGTGTCGAGTTTGGCCAGGCTCCGTTCGACCGCAGTCCGAACGTACTCCGGTGCGGCTCCGCCCTCTCCGCCGTCCACCGGACTGGCGAACTTGGTGCCGATGACGATCCTGTCGCGCCGGGAGCCGAGGGCCTTGGCCAGCCGGGCCTCGCTCTCGAGGTACGAGTCTGCGGTGTCGAAGAAGGTGATGCCGGCCTCGAGGGCGGCGTCCACCACCGGCGAGACGGCGTCCTCCTCCATGAAGAACCCGAAGTTGTTGGTGCCGAGGCCGATGACCGATACCTCGAGGGAGCCGATGCGTCGCGTGTCCATGGGAGAGGTACTACCACCCGACGAGATCCCACGAACCGCGAACCGTCGGGCGGGGGCCGGGAAGCGGTGCCATCCTGGGACGGTGATCCCCATGCTCGAGACCGATCGACTCGTGCTGCGACCGTTCGCCGACGATGACCTCGACGCACTGGCCGGGCTCCATGCCGAGGCGACCTTCTGGTGGTTCCCACTTCGCCGAGGGATGACGGAGGAGGAGACGGCGGCATTCCTCGACCGGGTGATCGAGCAGAGCGGCGACCCCGGTCGGCCGGCGTTCCACGCAGTCACGGAACGGGCGACAGGCTCGCTCATCGGTTGGGCCGGGTTGTCGGTGCCCGACTTCCTCCCGGAAATCCTCCCGGCAGTCGAGGTGGGATGGAGGCTCGGTATCGACCACCGGGGGAAGGGGTACGCCACCGAAGCTGCAGCGGCTGCTCTGCTCTGGGGCTTCGATGAGCTGGGGCTCGACGAGATCGTCTCGATCTACGAGCCCGAGAACCTTCCGTCGGGCCGCGTCATGGATCGGCTCGGCTTCGGTCCGGGGTCGGCCATGACGGAGCCGGAGCGGGGCCTTCCCCTGCTGGTGCGGAGGCTCACGTCGGGCGACTGGCGCACCCGGGACCGCTGACCGACGACGGGCCCTGTCCTCACCGTCAGTCGAGGACGAAGTCGGCGAGGTCCGGCTCGCGGGTCCACGTCCAGTAGTCGACGATCCGCCAGGGGCTGAGCACGTGGATCTCGCCGGCCGAGTTCTTGAAGAACGAGTGCTCGATCGAGGGCTGGGACCACACCAGGCCCCGCATCTCGCGCTGGGACCGTTCGTGCCAGTCCTCGTAGCGCTCGGGCCGGGGCTCCATGGTCGAGTGCCCGCCGGCAAGGAGCGACTCGAGGCATTGGGTGATGTACCGCATCTGACACTCGGAGTGGAAGATGAGGCTTCCGCCGTGGGCCAGGTTGGTGCCCGGGCCGTACATGCAGAAGAAATTGGGGAAGCCGGGCACGGTGATCCCGAGGTAGGCCGCCGGCCGCTCGCCCCACATGGTCCGCAGGTCGACGCCGTCTCGCCCGACGATGGTCATGGGGAACAGGACCTCGGTGGCCCGGAAGCCGGTTGCGTACACCAGCACGTCCGCCGGGTACCGCTCGCCGTCCGCTGTCACCACGGCGTCAGGCTCGATGTGGTCGATGGGAGTGCGGACCAGGTCGACATTCTCGCGGGTGAGCGCCCCGAGCCACGCCCCGTTGTCCTGCAGGGTCCGCTTGCCGGTGGCCGGGTAGTCGGGCACCACCTTGGCGATGAGATCCGGATTGTCGCCGACCTGGCCGACGATCCAGTCCGTGAACATCTGGCGGGTGAGGTCGTTGATCTCACTCACCGCCCGCTGCTGGTCCGGGTAGTCCGGGTCGACCCGGGCGGCTTCGAGCCCTTTGTCGCAGCCGGGCCAGAAGATGAGGAATCTGTACCACCGGCCGTAGAAGGGGAGGTGGCGCAGCGCCCATCGCACGCCCGGCCCGACGGTGGCGTGGTAGTTCGGGTTGGGGAACATCCACTGAGCCGTACGCTGGAACACGGTCAGGTGACCGACTTCGGGGGCAATGGTCGGGGCGATCTGGAACCCGCTGGCCCCGGCGCCGATCATGGCCACCCGCTTGCCCGCCAGGTCCACGTCGTGGTCCCAGCGGGCGGAGTGGAAGGCCGGCCCGGCAAAGGCGCCGGCGCCCTCGATCTCGGGGACGTGCGGCCGGTTGAGCTGGCCGACCGCCGAGATGACGGCCCGGGCCGTGAGCACCTCCTCGGTGCCGTCGGCGGCACGGATCCGCACCGCCCAGGTTGCCGAGTCCTCGTCCCAAGTGGCCCCCGACACCTCGGTCTCCCACCGCACGTGGGGGCCGATGCCGTGCTTGTCCATCACCGACTGGAAGTACCGCTGCAGCTCGGGCTGCCCGGCGAAGTACTCGGTCCAGTGGTCGCTCGGCTCGAACGAATAGCAGTAGAAGTGGTTGCCGACGTCGACCCGGGCCCCGGGGTAGGAGTTCTCCCACCAGGTTCCGCCGACCCCGGCGTTCTTCTCGACGATGGTGAACGGGATGCCCGCCTCTTGGAGCCGGATACCGGCCAGTAGGCCGGACTGCCCGCAGCCGATGACCACCACCGGGAAGGATGCGCGCTCGGCCGCCGTACCCACCGGGTCCACCCGCCGGGCGTCGCGTCCGTCGAGCTCCATCTCCTCGAGCAGCAGGGGCACGTACTCCTCGGGCACCTCCTCGCAGACCAGCCACGTCATCATCTCGTGGAGCAGCTCGGAGGAGATCGGCTCGGGCTCGGGGCAACCCCGGTCACGGTAGTCGCGGATCACCTCGAGGGCGAGGGCCCGTGCCGCCGCCTTGTCCTCCTCGGTCATGTAGCCCTGGACCTCGTTGAGGAAGAGCCCGGCGGGCCGTAGCCGACCGCGGATCAGTTCCGGGTCACCGGACATGTGGACCAGGGAGAGGAGCAGGGTCGGGATCGACACGTCGAGGAGGGCCTCGGCGATCTCCTCGTCCGGGGTGTCGAATGGCTCGCCGGCGTGGGGGTTGCGCATGTCCGTGGCCTCTCCTGGCTCGTCACCGTTGGTGCCCGGGACTTCCCCGCCGCAATCGGACACGACCGGGCCGCTTACCGGCGCGGTGTGCCACAGTACTCAACGACCCGGTCGGGACCCCGACCTGAGTGAGGGGGATCCGTGCGGCACGTGTTGATCGAAGGACCCGGCCGTGTCCGGGTGGACGAGGCCCCCGACCCGTCGCCGCCCGGCCCGGGCGGTGCCGTGGTGTCGGTCGATGCCACCGCCATCTGCGGCTCGGACATGCACTTCTACGACGGCGACCTCGACCTCGGCATGGCCATCCCGGTCGGCCACGAGTTCCTCGGCACCGTGCTCGAGGTCGGACCCGACGTGAAGCGCTTTCGTGTTGGCGACCGGGTGTTGACGGCGTCGGTGGCCGGGTGTGGGGTCTGCGACGGATGCGCCACCGGCGACCCGGTCCGCTGCGTCGAGGGCCCCAAGGTCTTCGGGTCGGGCATGCTTCCCGGCGGCCAGGCCACCGCCGTCGCCGTACCGGCCGCCGACTTCCAGATGCTGCGCATCCCCGATGGCATGGATGACGAGGCGGCCCTGCTGTTGACCGACAACCTGTCTACCGGGTGGGCCGGGGCCCAGCGGGCGGAGTTCGCCCCGGGTGGGACGGTCGTGGTGCTGGGTCTGGGTGCCGTCGGCCTGTGCGCGGTGCGCTCCGCCCTGGCGCTGGGTGCCGGCCGGGTGCTGGCCGTCGACCCGGTCGAGGGGCGGCGGGCCCGGGCCGTCGACTCCGGAGCGGAGGCGGTCGACGGCCCGACGGTCGATACGGTGCTGGAGGCGACCGGCGGCCGGGGCGCCGACGCCGTCATCGACGCAGTGGCCAATGACGCGACACTCGATGCCGCCCTGGCCGCCGTGCGTCCCGGCGGAACGGTGTCCGTTATCGGGGTGCACGACCTCGAGCCGTATCCGCTGCCGGCCCTCATGACCCTGTTCCGCAGCGTGACGCTCCGGATGACCACGGCCCCGGTGCACCGGACCTGGTCCGAGCTCGTCCCGATGGTCCAGAACGGCCGGCTGCGGACCGACGGCGTCTTCACGCACGAGTTCGCCCTCGACGACGCGGCGGCCGCCTATGCGGCGGTGGCGGAGCGCAGCCCCGATTGCATCAAGGTGCTGCTCCGGCCCTGACGGGTCCGGTGCCGGTCAGGGGCACGGCATCCACCGGTTCTCGACGCGCCAGACGATGCGGAGTCCCGTCCAGTTGGTGTCGACGGCACACGCCTTGTTGTTCACGATCCCCCGGGGCACGGCCAGGTCGCGCACGGTGTACTCGGTCACGTCGGTGGGCATGCCGGACGCCCGCTTCAGCCAGGCGATCCTGAGCCCCCTGGCCGGGCGCACCATGGCCGCCAGTCGGTCGATGCGCCGATCGAGGTCGGCTGGGCGTATGACGAAGTGCACCACCATGTCGGCCCGACCGACGGCCCGGTGCTTCCGTGTGACGCCGTCCGGTAGGTCGAACTCGAGGACGTCCGGCGCGTGGAGGAGCGCCGCGACCTCGCCGGGGTGGACACCCAGCATCGTGGCCAGCGGGGCCCCGGAGTTGCCGTCCACGACCCGTGGATCGACCTCAGCCGGCCGATCCCCCGGCGACCTCGTACGACCACAGCTCCGAGGCGACCGACACCGGCCCCCCGTGGGGCGCGGGCCGGTCGGCGCCGGCGTGGCCATGGGCGAATGCGGGCGACTGGACCCACGCGTCGAAGGATGCCTGGTCGCGCCAGCGGGTGACGACGAGCCACTGGTTGCGCCCGTCGGTGGGCTGGAGGAGCTCGAAGCCCTCGAAGCCGTCCTGCCCGTCGACGGCACCGGCCCGTGCCGCGAACCGCTTGGCCAGCTCGTCGCCGGCGTCGTCAGGCACCGTGATGGCGTTGATCTTGATCAGGGTCATGTGGCTATCTGATCACACGGGACACCTGGTCCGCCGCCGCCCGAGGACCGACCCCGGAGGCCCGTTCACACGCTGTCAACCCGGCGCATTGGATGAACCGATGCGGGGCGCGCCGGCGATACGATGAGCGGACCAGAGAGAGGAGGTGGTCCAACTGAGCAGTCAATGTTTCGGGACCCTGGAGGTGGCTGGCCGCTGAGGCGGCTCGCTGTACCACCTGGCGAATCCCAGCCAGACACCCACCGAGCGATCTAGCCGGGCCACGGTCCCACCCGGCGCCTCACGGGGAACTCGGTGTTTCACACAGCACAACCGGTATCCGATGGGCGCCTCTCCGGAGGCGCCCATCGGCGTTCCGGTGACCGGCATGCTGCCCTTGGATCAAGGACGCATCGTCGTCTCGTCGATATCGAGAGCGGCGCGCACGTCGTCGGCCACCGGTCGGGACACCTTCCGGCGGGCCACCATCCGGTCGAGCTCGTCCCGCTCGACGGCGATCACGTTGCGTCGCAGCTCGACCTCGGCCTCGAAGGCCCGGGTCTCGCTCTCCACCGGGTCTCCCACCTCATCGACGCCGCCACGCTGATCGCCCAGCACATCGAGGTGTCGGTCGACCTGGGCCAGCAGCGCCTCGTATCCGGTGCGAACCCGCTCCCGCACGTCGGCCGGCGTGCCCTTGGACGCCGCCAGATCGTCGATCCGGGTGAGGGCCAGGACGACCAGGCGACGCCGGGCCTCGGCGGCAAGCACCATGTCCTGCTCGCCACGGGTCACGAGGCCCAGCCGGCGGATCAAGGGAGGCAGGGTCAACCCCTGGCCGACCAGGGTGGCCACGATGACGGCGAACGTGAGGAAGAGGACCAGGTCCCGTTCTGCGAACGAGGTGGGAAGGGCCAGGGCGGCGGCCAGGCTGATGGCGCCGCGCATGCCGGCCCACCCGACCACCGTGGTTTCCCGCCAGGTCGCCGGCGTCCCCTGGTTGGTGCTGAACAGGTGTCGGCCGCCGGGCAGGGCCGTCACCCCGAACATCCACACCATGCGGAGCAGGATCACCGCTCCGACCACAGCCAGCGACTCGACCACCAGCGATCCCGACGTGCGGGCGGTGAGCGTTTCGAGGACCGGACGCAGCTCGAGGCCGACCAGGAGGAAGGACAGACCCGTCAGCAGGAAGACGATCAGTTCCCAGATCTGGCGTTGTTGGAGCCGGGCTCCCGCGGTCAGCGAGCGCGAGCCGTAGCGGTTGAAGTAGAGGCCGGTGGCCACCACGGCCAGCACGCCGGAGGCGTCGAGCTTGTCGGCCGGCAGGTAGGCGGCGAACGGGAGGATGAGCAGCACCGTGTTCTCGATGACCGGCGTCTCGACCAGCCGCAGCAGTCGGGTGCCGACCCAGCCCACGGCCACGCCGATGGCTACGCCTACCACCACGGCGAAGAGGAACCGGGTGGCCACATCGGCGATGGTCAGCGTGGTGGCCACCGACGCCACGGCCAATTGGTAGGCGGTCAGGGCGGTGGCGTCGTTCATGAGCCCTTCGCCACCGAGGATGGTCACCAGTCGGCGGGGAAGACCGAGCTTGCCGGCGATCTGGGTGGCGGCCACCGAGTCGGGTGGCGACACGATGGCGCCGAGGGCGAAGGCCTCGCCCCAACTCGACTGGGGGACGAGAAGGTGGAAGAGCACGGCGACGAGGGTCATGGTGGCAAGCACAAGGCCGACGGCCAGCAGGAGGATCGGCCGCCAGTGGGTGCGGAGCTCGCGGGCCGACGTGTCGAGCGACGCGTCGTAGATGAGCGGCGGCAGGAACACCAGCAGGATCAGGTCGGGCTGGAGTGACACCCGGTGAGCCAGCGGGAGAATGGCCACGATCAGCCCGGCGATGACCAGCAGGATCGGGTAGGCGATCCGCAGACGGTCGGCGACGGTGGCGACCACCACCACGGCGATGAGGAGGCCGAGGACCTCGGCGATGGTCACCCCCTAACGGCCCCGCCCTGGCGGCCCGCAGCCCGGTGCGGTCATTGCCAGGGGCCGAGGATCGGCAGGTCGGCCCGCTCGAGCCTCCCGTACAGCCAGGCCAGCTCGTCCCGGGGGTCGAGCGCTCCCGGGGCCGGAGACACGTCAGTCTCGGTCAGGCGTGCCGCGGCCCCGTCCCGCATCTCCGGCAGCCTGGCGTGCACGAAAGCGTCGGGCCAGTCCCGGTAGGTGGGCCCGACGCCGAGGTCGACGAGATGGACCTCCACCTCGAGCCACCGCCGTTCCGGCAGCTCGTCGAGGGTCCGATCGCGACCGGTGGCGTCCCGGGTGATGTTGGCCCAGGCGTAGGCGGGGACGTCCGACCAGGCCTCGAGCAACCGGGCCGTGGAGGCCTCGACATCGGCCCGCACGTCGTCGGCCCGTCGGAGAGCACCGGCCTCGATGTCGCTGGCGCGCTCGGTCAGGCCCCCGGGGTACTGGTCGACCATGACCCCGTCGATGGCAGCCTGGGTACGTCGGCAGTGGCTGTCGGCATTGCGAGCCAGATGGGTCAGCAGGTGGGCCACCGTCCAACTCGGCAGGAGCGACGGTCGGGTCATGGCCGCGTCGTCGAGCGGGGCGATCGTGGCCAGGAGGCGCGACTCGGCCTCGCGCGCCGCGTCCAGTGCCTCGACGGGGGCTTCGGGAGACGACGTCATGGTCGACAACCTATCGGCCGGTCACCAGCCGCTCGTGCCCGGTTTCCCCTTGAATAGCCCTGTGAAGTCCGGGGTGATCCACCCGCCGGCCGAGGCGTCGAAGAAGCGGACCTCGCCTTTCCACCCACACCATGAGCCCCGATGCGTCCGGGCCAGCACCCCCTCGGTGATGTCGCTTGGTGGCAGTTGGTAGCGGGGCGGGTGGCTCATCTCGAGCACCCGGTAGGCGCCGGTGGTGTCAGCGATAGTCTCGCCTCCGAAGACGATCCGGATGCCGGCGGCAACCGGATCGGGGCGGGCGCGGGTAGTCCCTGACCGACTCCTTGCCGGGGACCCGCTCGACGTCGCCCCACTCGGGCCGTCCGGGGAGGTGCATGCCACCACCGTGCCGTGG
>Ga0207932_1000943_pt1 | contig 10061 bp, 8 predicted proteins | sample NGESurdeep092012_FD_184480 | JGI IMG/M metagenome (GOLD analysis project Ga0207932, IMG submission 184480) | Arctic peat soil microbial communities from Barrow, Alaska - NGEE Surface sample 415-2 deep-092012 (SPAdes) | ecosystem: Environmental > Terrestrial > Soil > Wetlands > Peat ...
CGGGCGAATGTTATTTTTCGGGCGTGGCGGGCGAGCGCTTCGCGGTGCGCAATTCCGGCGCAATCGCCGTCGTGGAAGGTCTGGGAGACCACGGTTGCGAATACATGACCGGCGGCATGGTGATCGTGCTGGGACAGACCGGACGCAATTTCGCGGCGGGCATGTCCGGCGGTGTGGCCTATGTGCTGGATGAAGATGGCGGCTTCGAGAAACGCTGCAATCTGTCCATGGTGTCGCTCGAATCTGTTCCTGCCGAGGCAGAGGCCAGCGAGACCGGCGAAGTCGAATCGCATGGCCGCGTGCATTTCAATCATCTCGACCAGGCCGATGAGCATGCCTTGCGGGAACAGATCGAAAAACATCTGCGTTACACCAACAGTCCGCGCGCCAGGCACATCCTGGATAACTGGTCGACCTATCTGCACAAATTCACCAAGGTGATGCCGACCGAATATCGGCGCGCGTTGCAGGAAATGGCGGCACAAAATGCGCAGCTTGCGAACGGGCCCAAGAAAAAAGAACAAAAGGAGGCCGCATAATGGGCAAGATCACCGGATTCATGGAATTCAAGCGCCTCAGCGAGGCCAGCCTGCCCGTGGCGGATAGGCGCAAGAACTATCACGAGTTCGTGCTGCATTTGAATGACGACCAGGCCAAGATTCAGGGTGCGCGCTGCATGGATTGCGGCATACCGTTCTGCACCACCGGCTGCCCGGTCAACAACATCATCCCCGACTGGAACGATCTGGTGTATCGCGGCAACTGGCGCGAAGCGCTGGACGTGCTGCACTCGACCAACAACTTCCCCGAGTTCACCGGGCGTGTCTGCCCCGCGCCGTGCGAGGCAGCCTGCACGCTGAACATCAACAACGACGCGGTGGGCATCAAGTCCATCGAACACGCGATCATCGACAAGGGCGGCGAGAACGGCTGGGTCGTGCCGCAACCGGCGGAAAAGAAGACCGGCAAGAAGGTCGCCGTGGTCGGTTCCGGCCCCGCCGGCCTTGCTGCCGCCCAGCAGCTGGCGCGCGCCGGCCACAGCGTCACGGTGTTCGAGAAGAACAGCCGCATCGGCGGATTGCTGCGTTACGGCATCCCCGACTTCAAGCTCGACAAGCGCCTGATCGACTGGCGCATGGCGCAGATGGAAACCGAGGGCGTGAAATTCCAGGCCAGCACCTTCATCGGCAAGGACGCACCTGAAAAAAACATCGCGAACGATGCCAAAAAGACCGTCAGCCCCACCGAACTTCTGAAAAAATTCGATGCGGTGATCCTGTCCGGAGGCGCTGAAACACCGCGTGACCTGCCGGTTCCCGGCCGCGAATTGAACGGCGTGCACTACGCGCTGGAGTTCCTGATCCCGCAGAACAAGGTAGTGGAGGCCATGACACGGCGTAGCGAAGCTTCTGATGAAACTACTAGCCATTCGACTAGGCCATCAAAAGACACTGGCCAAGTCGCTGGTTACGGGGCGGAAATGGCCTCCTCACACCCGCTCCCGCAAACGGCTGGCTCCGCCATAACCAGCGACTTGGCGAGCGTTGTTGGCTCGCCTAGTCGAATGGCTAGCAGTTCCACCAGTAACGTGTCGCGGGATGTGGCGGGCGACGGGCGCAATCCGATCAGTGCCGCGGGCAAGCATGTGGTGGTGATCGGCGGCGGCGATACCGGCTCCGATTGCGTCGGCACCTCGAATCGCCACGGCGCGCTGTCGGTCACCCAGATCGAAGTGATGCCGCGCCCGCCCGAGCACGAAAACAAGCCGCTGGTATGGCCGAACTGGCCGATGAAGCTGCGCACCTCCAGCTCGCACGAGGAAGGCGCGCAACGCGACTGGGCCATCGTCACCAAGGAATTTATCGGCAAGGACGGCAAGGTCGAGAAACTGCGCGCGGTACGTGTCGAGTGGAAGGACGGCAAGATGAGCGAGATCGCCGCTAGCGAATTCGAGCTGAAGGCCGATCTGGTATTGCTGGCGATGGGCTTCGTCAGCCCGGAACAGAAGGTGCTGGATGCCTTCGGTGTGGAAAAGGACGCGCGCGGCAATATCAAGGCCGACACGGAAAATTACCGCACCAGCAAGGATAAGGTATTCGCCGCAGGCGACATGCGCCGCGGGCAATCGCTGGTGGTATGGGCGATACGCGAAGGCCGCCAGTGCGCGCGCGCCGTCGACGAATTTTTGATGGGATCATCGGTACTGCCGCGCTAACCTCAACCCCTTCCGGCCTCCCCTTCTCAGGGGAGGTGACACTGTTCTTCCCAGGGGGAGGTTAGGTGGGATTGAGGTGCGAGCCGAGTTCGAATTTAATTAAAACGAGAATTACAATGAACTTCAAGTTGAAAAACGACACATTCCTGCGTGCCCTACTGCGTCAGCCTACCGAATACACCCCGATGTGGATGATGCGTCAGGCCGGTCGTTTTTTGCCGGAATACCGCGAGACGCGCAAGCGTGCCGGCAGCTTTCTCGGGCTGTGCAAGAACCCGGACTTCGCGACAGAAGTGACGCTGCAACCGTTGGACCGTTACCCGCTCGATGCGGCGATCCTGTTTTCCGACATACTGACCGTGCCAGACGCGATGGGACTGGGTCTGTATTTTTCCGATGGCGAAGGCCCGAAGTTCAAGCACCCGCTGCGCGACGAGGCCGCGATCAAGGCACTGCGCGTGCCCGACATCGGCAAGGATTTGAAATACGTCACCGATGCCGTGTCGCAGATCCGCAAGACACTGGATGGCCGCGTGCCGTTGATCGGTTTCTCCGGCAGCCCGTTCACGCTTTCGTGCTACATGGTGGAAGGCGGCGGCAGCGACGACTACGCCAGGGTCAAAACGCTGATGTACAACGAACCCAAGCTGATGCATCACATTCTTGAAGTCACCACCCAGGCGGTGATCGCTTACCTGAATGCGCAGATCGAAGCGGGCGCGCAGGCCGTGATGATTTTCGATTCCTGGGGCGGGGTGTTGTCACATGCGGCGTTCCACGAATTTTCTCTGGCTTACACCCATCGCATCGTGGACGGTCTGATCAAGGAAAAGGACGGCGTGCGTATTCCGTCCATCGTATTCACCAAAGGCGGAGGCTTGTGGCTCGAAAGTATCGCCAACACCGGCTGTGACGCGGTCGGGCTGGACTGGACGATAGATATCGGCATCGCGCGCCAGCGCGTCGGCAACAAAGTCGCACTGCAAGGCAACATGGATCCAGCGGTGCTGTTCGCCTCGCCTGATGCGATACACAAAGAAGTGGATCACATCCTGGGCAGCTACGGTTTCGGCAGCGGCCACGTGTTCAACCTGGGCCACGGCATCTCGCAACATACTGACCCGGAACACGTGACGGCGCTGGTCAAGGCGGTGCACGAGCTGAGCAGAAAGTACCATTAATGATTTTGCCTGGACCAATGTAGGAGCGGGCCATGCCCGCGATAAAGATGTTCGCGGGCAGCACCCGCAAGAGGTACGCCGTGGTTGTAAGGGGCTGAAGCCCCAACAACACACGCAGGGCCCGCTCCTACAACAGGCTTAAAACAAAAGCCGCGGGTATCTCCTGCGGCTTTTGCATTTCTGCGACAATCGCAACGTTGATTGCCTGAGTAAATATGTCCATCGTCCGCGTCGCTCTCGATGTCCCGCTGTCCACCCTGTTTGATTACACGGTGGCGGAGGGTATTGCGGTTGAAACAGGCCTGCGCGTGATCGTGCCGTTCGGGCGACGGCAGATGGTCGGAGTAGTGATGGAGTGCGTTGCCACTACCGATGTGGCAGCGGAGCGGATCAAGCCGGTGACCCAGGTGTTGCACGACTGCGCGCCGCTGTCGGCGCAGTTGGTGAACCTGCTGCGCTTTTGCAGCGACTATTACCGTTATCCGATCGGGCAGACCGTGTTGTCAGCCTTGCCGACACGGTTGCGTTCCGATAAACCGATCGTCAGCAAAGCCATCTTGAATTATCGGCTGAGTACCAGCGGTGCGGCGCTCGACCTCGAATCATTCCCAAAACGCAAAGTGGTGCAGCGGCGCATACTTGCCAGGCTTGCCGGGCAGCCGTGCAGTCTAGTGCAGCTTAAAATCCTTTCGCCGACGGCAGGAACACAACTCAAGGCGCTGCTCCATGAAGGTTATGTGGAGCATTGCGACGAGGTTATAACCTCTGCAGAACACGTTTTCGACAATGCGCACACACTTACCGGCGAACAGCAGCAGGCGGTTGATGCCGTCGCAGCGGCGCAGGGCTACGCCTGTTTTCTGTTGCACGGTATCACCGGCAGTGGCAAGACCGAGGTGTATGTGCATCTGATGCACGATGTCTTGCAACGCGGCGGGCAGGTACTTTTGCTGGTGCCGGAAATCAATCTCACGCCGCAGCTGGAAAGTTATTTCCGCAGCCGCTTTCCCGATGTAAACCTGATCAGTTTGCATAGCGGCTTGTCCGAGGGAGAACGTTTGCACAACTGGCGGCAGGCACAGCTGGGTTCCGCGCAGATCGTGCTCGGCACCCGCCTGTCGGTGTTCGCCGAATTGCCGGGACTCGCGCTGATCATCGTGGATGAGGAACACGACAGCTCGTTCAAGCAGCAGGATGGCCTGCGCTACTCCGCGCGCGACGTGGCGGTGTTTCGCGCCAATCAGTGCGGCGTGCCTATCGTGCTGGGTTCGGCGACGCCGTCGCTGGAGAGTTACCACAACGCGCAGAGCGGCCGTTACCGGATGCTCAAGCTGACCGGACGCGCGCTGGCCGAGGCACGCCTGCCTGCGGTGCGCAGCATCAATATCACCCAGACTGTGATGCACCACGGCATCAGCGAAAACCTGTTGCGCGAGATCGGACTGCGTATCGAGCGTCATGAACAAAGCCTGCTGTTCATCAACCGGCGCGGTTACGCGCCGGTGCTGATGTGCACGGGTTGCGGGTGGTTGTCCGGTTGCAAACACTGCGCGGGCAAGATGGTGTTGCATTTGCAAGACCAACGCCTGCGCTGCCATCATTGCGGTTACCAGATACGCGTGCCGCAGGCCTGCCCGGATTGCGGCAGCGCCGACTTGATTCCGGTCGGCAGCGGCACACAGCGCGTGGAAAGCGTGTTGCAGGAACGTTTCCCGGATGCACGCATATTGCGTGTGGACCGCGACAGCACGCGCAACAAGCGCGCCTGGCAGACCATGCGCGAGCAGATACATGCGAACGAGGTGGACATCCTGGTGGGCACGCAGATGCTCGCCAAGGGGCACGACTTTCCCGCGCTGACTCTGGTCGGTGTGCTCAATCCGGACAGTGCGCTGTACAGCAGCGATTTCCGCGCGCCGGAGAAACTGTTTGCGCAACTGGTCCAGGTAGCCGGGCGTGCAGGTCGCGCCGACAAACCCGGCGAGGTGATCATTCAGACCGCTTTCCCCGATCATCCCTTGTTCCGCGCGCTGCAGACGCATGATTTCGAAGGCTGGGCGGTATCGCAGCTTGCCGAGCGGCAGATGGCGGGCTTCCCGCCGTTCGTTTACCAGGCCATGCTGCGCACGGAGGGCAAGGAGGAAAGTGAGGTTTATACGTATCTCAACCAGGCGCGAACGGCCGGAATCGCACTCCGGCATGAAGTGGAAATATTCGGCGTGGTGCCGGCCGCCCTGCCGCGCCGTGCCAACCACCTGCGCGCGCAATTGCTGATACAGGCCGCATCGCGCAAATCCCTGCAACAGTTCCTGCGCGCTTGGCAGCCGTCCCTGGACTCGCTGGAGGCAAAAAAACTCAGATGCAGCCTGGACATCGACCCGTTGGAGTTCTAGTTGAATGACGGATAAACCGAACAGTTATAATGTCAGCCTCGCATGACCACAAGGCGCTACCTATCCACCGTCATCTTTGGAATTGATTAAATAATGATTGAAATATCACTGCAGAAACTCAAATTGCCGCACAAAGCACTGTTCACCGGTTATCTGCTTGTAATCGGACTGGGACTGTTGATGGCAGGCGCGCAAATTATGCTGACGCATGGCATGGCGGACGGCAAGTTGGGACTTTCGGTGGATGATATTGTGTACAGCTACTATGGCAACCGCTCGGGTTCAAAGCTTGAATCCATGATCAATGGCTCGATGAAGAGTCATGCACCGGCGGAAGTGCGGCTCGACATTATAAAGTGGGTGCGCAATGGTTCTCCCGAAGATAAATGGAATAACCATTTCAAGGGTGTATTCGCCCAGCATTGCACGATGTGCCACAGCACAATACCCGGCATTCCGGATTTCACCAGCTACCAGGCAGTGAAACAGGAGGCGAAGATCGATGAAGGTGCCAGCATCACGAGCCTGACGCGCGTTTCGCATATCCATTTGTTTGGCATTGCTTTCATTTTTTTCTTTGTAGGCTGGATATTCAGTTACGCATCGGGTTTCAGCAACCGGCTGAAAGCGTTTCTCATTTTCATGCCGTTTGCCTTTCTTATCCTGGACGTTGCTTCATGGTGGCTGACCAAATTGAACCCGAACTTTGCCTGGCTGGTGATCATCGGCGGATTCGGCTATAGCCTTGCCTCGACGGTGATGATCCTTACATCGCTTTATCAAATGTGGTTCATCAAAAAACCGGCTTCAAGACCAGCATCATCAAACATACATTGAAAAATTTGTTCGAGACTCCCCGGGGGACAATTTATTTGATCGCCCTGTTGATAATGGCGGCAGAGTTCCTGATCATGCTGTTGATAGAGATTGTTTTAAAGCCGATTTTTGGCCCGAATATTTCGTCAACCTTCTGGGACTTTCTGGATCCGTTTTTTCTGATTGTTATCGTCACTCCCTGGATTTATGTTTTGGCTGTTCGTCCGCTGGAGAAGCAGCAGGTTATGCTCCGGCAACAATTCAACGAACTGAGTATTACCGCTGTTACTTTCGAATCCATGGAAGGAGTGGTAGTGACCGATGCCAACAACAAGATCCTCAGGGTCAATCGTTCATTCACGGAAATAACCGGGTATAGCAACGAAGAAGCGGTCGGGAAAACTCCCGGCATGCTCCACTCTGGCCGCCAGGACAAGGAGTTCTACCGCAACATGTGGCAGATCCTGGAGCGGGACCGGTTCTGGAGCGGCGAAGTATGGAACCGCAACAAGCGCGGCGAGATCTACCCGGAGTGGCTGACCATTACCGCCGTGCTTGGTACGGAAGGGCAAGTGACCAACTATGTCGGCATTTTCTCCGATATTTCCGAACGCAAGGCAGGCGAACAGCAATTGCGCAAACTCACCGCGCATATACAGACCGCGCGCGAAGAGGAAAAAACCAGGATCTCCCGCGAAATCCACGACGATCTGGGCGGTACGCTGACCGCGCTAAAAATGGAGACTTACCGGTTGGCGGGCAAGCTGTCCGGTAATGAGCAGACAGCGCCGTTGCTCGAGCATGTCGAATCGATGACGCAACTGATCGATAACGCGGTGGGCGTCACACGGCGCGTCATCAGCGACCTGCATCCGACCATACTCGACGATCTCGGGCTGGTGGCGGCGCTGGAATGGCAGTGCGGACAATTTAACAAACTTACCGGCATCACATGCGCGGTCAACGGCGCGGGGGACAAGGACGAGGAATGCAAATTGGACAAGACCGCGGCGATCAATCTTTTCCGTATCTTTCAGGAAGCGCTGACCAATGTGGCGCAGCATTCCGGCGCAACCAGGGTGCATGCCGAATTCCACCAGGGTGATGAAGAGATCATCCTGACGATCAGCGACAATGGCCGGGGACTGCCGGAAGGACACGTCATTGAGCAGACCTCCTATGGCCTGCGCGGCATGCGCGAGCGCGTTGCGCAACTGGACGGACAGATACTGTTCGACAAACCACCCGGCGGGGGCCTGCGCCTGACAGTGATATTGCCGGTCGCTGTCGGGCAAGATAAGGAAGGAGAAATATGATACGTATCCTGATTGCCGACGACCATGCCATCATCCGTCATGGGCTGAAGCAGATCATTGAGGAAAGCGGAGAAATGCGCGTGGTGGCCGAGGCGGACAGCGGCATCGATGCGCTGCGCAAGATACGCGGAATTGAATGCGATGTGGTTCTGCTCGACATTTCCATGCCGGACATGAGCGGTATAGATGTGCTCAAGCAGATCCATGCGGAAAGTCCGCAATTGCCGATACTGATACTCAGCATCTACCCGGAAGATCAATACGCCGTGCGTCTGATCAAGGCCGGTGCCGCCGGCTACATGACCAAGGAGAGTGCACCATCGGAAGTGGTCAAGGCATTGTTCCGCGTGGCCGGTGGCAAGAAATACATCAGCCCGGCTGTGGCCGAGATGCTCGCCGATGAACTCGGCACGGACGAAGAAAAGCTTCCGCACCAGACCCTGTCGGACCGTGAATACCAGATATTTTTGCTGCTCTCATCGGCTCAAACCGTTTCTGAGATCGCCGACACTTTGGCATTGAGCGTGAAAACCATCAGTACCTACCGCAGCCGCATTCTGGAAAAGATGCACCTGAACAACAATGCCGAACTGATGCGCTACGCCATCGACAACCATCTCGAGCAATAAGTGCCGACAACATCCTGCGACCAAGGCTGAACAAATATCTGTTCAACCTTCGGTCCAATCCCCCTCGCGGCGTTCTGCTGCCAGGCCATGTCAGACAAACACTGACAACAATCCCTGCCAACCGCCTACATCATTTTAAGACAAACCTCGATACCGCCTCAGGTAGCGGGGAAACATAATCTGTCCATCGATTTTGCAAGCCGATAAGCGTGAAGGCGAGATGATGAATGTGTTTATTGTGGAAGATTCAGAGACGATGCGCGAAATCTTGAGAATCATGCTGTCCGAGTTTCATGATGTCAGGATAGTCGGTTATGCGGCGGACGAGGCGGTGGCGATCGAACAGATTGATGCGTTGTTGCCCGATGTTGTGGTCCTCGATCTCAACCTGTTATCCGGATCCGGGATTGCCGTGCTGAAGAATATCAAAAAACACCATGCCGGGATAAAAGTCATGGTTTTGACCAACTGCACAGATGAGATTTACGTGGACGCTTGCAAGCGCGCCAATGCAGACTACTTCTTCGACAAGTCCTTTCAGTTCATGCAGGTTCGCGAGGTATTTTCAAACTGGAATAAAGTCGGCTTCATGAATAACAAGCTGGATGGCGGGCTGCCTGATTAATCGCAAAAATTTTGGAGAAACCTATGCATAAGCACATAAAAGAGGTGGGCGTAATCATGGAAGAAAATTCCAGGCGGTCCTTTTTCAAAAAAGCGGCGGCGGCTGTTGGTGTAGTTGCAGCCGCTGGTTACACGACGACTTTGATATCCAAGTCCTCTGCGTCGACCGGCGACGCAAGTGCAAAGTATGCGGCTGATCTTGTTTTGCAGGAAAAGGCAATAATGGGAAATCAACTGATCCTGATGACGGACGATGAAAAAAAGCAGCGGCTCGAAGTGCTGCTGAATTGTCATTACCAGGAGATTGCATAGTACTTGTTACCTAACATCTGTTGTTGGAGGCAGTGATGTCAAAAGAAATAATTGAGGAATTGAAAGAGGCGAATGATGTACAACAAGGTCGCCGTGAATTTTTGAAGAATGTGTGTGCTTCGAGCTTGGCTGGGCTTGTGGCGACATCCACGTCAGCAGAGGCTGTAGTCGAAGCTGACAATCCAGATGCCGATGTAACTGTCGCGGAGTTTTTTCAAGGGCATTTTATACTGATGTCTGATGAGGAAAAGCAGCAGGCCATAGCGCGGCTGGAAAAGAGATATTCCGCACAGTACGGGAAGAAAACAACGGTTTCCAATACGCCTGCTCCGGAAGGAGTTCTGTTCGGTTATGCCCTCGATATCGGGAAATGCATAGGCTGCAGGCGCTGCGTTCATGCCTGTGTGAAGGAGAACAACCAGTCACGCCATGACCCTGAGGTGCAATGGATACAGGTGATGAAAATGCCCAAAGGGAACATCTCCTTTTCTGTGGATCAATTGGACAAGGGATATCCTGAAAAGAGCGAATTCGGTGATTACGGTGTCCAGGTTGGCGGGAATGCCTACAAGACT
>Ga0207932_1000944_pt1 | contig 10056 bp, 6 predicted proteins | sample NGESurdeep092012_FD_184480 | JGI IMG/M metagenome (GOLD analysis project Ga0207932, IMG submission 184480) | Arctic peat soil microbial communities from Barrow, Alaska - NGEE Surface sample 415-2 deep-092012 (SPAdes) | ecosystem: Environmental > Terrestrial > Soil > Wetlands > Peat ...
ATGTCTCCATGTTATGGCCGGGATTGCTACCGCAACCCCGCCCAATAGGGGACATTTCTATCGAGTTATCATGGGGACATTCTCATGGAGTTCCGACACCCTTTTCCGGCGCATTGACTTGAGCGCGGTCAATCGTTAGTCTCTTTGATTCAATGCTGGAGACGATCGAGAAACTTTTGGTTTTGCAGGACCGCGACCGCAAAATTAACCGCGTTCAACAAGAACTTGCTTACATCGGCCCGGAACGCGAAACCTTCCGCACCAAAGCGACGGTCACCCAGGCGCAACTCGAAACCGCCAAGACCCGCGTCAAACAAATCGAGGCCGACCGCAAACGGCTCGAACTCGACGTTGGGGTGAAGAAACAGCAAATCGAGAAATACGCCAACCAGCAGCTTCAGACGCGCAAGAACGAGGAATACCGCGCGCTGGCCCACGAAATCGAAACGTGCAAGGCCGACATCACGCAGATTGAGGATCAGGAAATCGTTTTGATGGAACAGGCCGAGCAGGTGCAAAAGGAGGCCAGCCGCCTAGCGCGCGAAGCCGACGAAATAAAAAAAATGGCGGAAGGCCAGATCGCGCAACTCGGCCAGCGCGAGGAAAATTTGAAGAAGGAGCTCGCCGAATTGCAACGAGGCCGGGCCGAGCTGGCCGCCGCGGTGGACGAAACCGTGTGTCAGCGCTACGAACGGCTGTTCAAGAGCAAGGGCGAAAACGTTGTCGTGGGCGTGCATCACGGCGTTTGCGGCGGCTGCCACATGAAATTGCCCGCGCAAATTCTGGTCATGTGCCAGGCACATCAGGAACTCGTCAGTTGCACGAACTGCGGCCGGATTTTGTATTACACACGCGACATGGCGCTGGCCGGGGAGGAGTGACGCACGCCGGCCGGTTTATTCATTCGCGGTTGTTGTTCAAGGCAGAGGTTCGCCGTTTCGGAAGGAGAAAAAATATCTACCCGGCACGGAACTGTTAAGGCTCTGATATATCAAACCGGTCACCACGTTTGCATCCAGAAATGAGCCCGGAACTCCCGAGCCGTCCAGTTCAAACGTTGAACCGCTGACGCTGGCATAACCCGCTCGCGCGGAATAACCTCCCAGACCATCAAAGCCGCCGCTGGCATCGCCTGTTTCCCATTGCACCTTGAAATAATTGAATTCCATGTCGAAATCGCCCGGCGCAATGTCGGAACGGTTAATGATCACCAATTGACAGCTTAACAGCTTGTCCGCGTGATCATTATAATAGCTCACGTTCACCCAGTCCACCCCGAAGGCAACATGGCCATCCACCATGTTGGTTCCATATTTCACGACATCGGAGGTGGTATTTCGAGTATCCACGTCGGCCCAGTAAGGAGCGATGATTTTGCTTTTAAGGCTGTTCAAGGCGGAGGGCGTGTATGTCGATTGAGCACCGTCAAAAGTCACGTTGCCATTGTTGTTCACATAAAGCGTGGCGTTGGAACTGCCAAAGTAATTGATAAAGAAGCCCATCGGCACAATACCCGTCGAGCCATCATCATTGCGATCCAAAATCTGCTGATCAAACCCGGACCGGATGGCATTGGTAACTCCCAACCGGAAGAAGCCCTGCCCCGGCGGCAGGTTGGTCACGGCGAGATTCGTTTGCCCCGGGCCATTCCGCAACCACCACGTCCAATTCTGATTATCGGTGGGATTCGTGTTGAAATACAAATCATATACCCCATTCGCATTGGTTGCCGGGGCATGAATGGTGAAGGCGGCGACATTATTGGTCAGCGCAATTTCCAGCCATAAATCGTTCGTACCAAAAACTTGGGCGCGCAAAGCCGGGAAGGAGGGGGCGAAGACGGCAAAGGCCAGGACGAAACCGGAAACCAAAACTTCTCGTGACCACTTCATATTTTGCATGCTTTGCCTGTTTTTGCCTGTTTAGGAGAACGTGGCTCCATTTCTAGCACCACCTCAAAGGAAAGGCGAGAGATTTATGTACGCGACTGGATGGCCAATCGTCATTGCCACATTTTACTTGATTTTCAACCTAATCCGGATCGTAACTTTTTCTAAATTCGCCTGGTTGAACACAAACTGTAAAGGTGACAATCTTTAAACCCCGCTTGTCAGCCACCCGTTTTGCAGCTAGATTGCCTAGGGTTTTGGAAGGGCGGAGAATCGCTTCCGGCGCAAGTCGGGGGAGGAAAGTCCGAACACCAAAGGGCGCGATGCCGCGTAACTCAGGCTCGTTTGGCTGGGATACACGCGGGCGGACCCCGGCGTTTTGTCGGGGTTCGACGGATAGTGCCACAGAAAATCAAACCGCCGGCGTTTCGCAAGAGACGCCGGTAAGGGTGAAAAGGTGCGGTAAGAGCGCACCGCGCGAAGCGCAAGCGACGCGGCACGGAAAACCCCATCGGGTGCAAGGCCAAATAGGGAATCCCGGAGCGGCCCGCTCCAGGTTTCGCGAAAGCGAAACGGATTCCGGGTATCGGCTGCACAGACAAATGGTTCTCTCCCCCGAAGCAATTCGGGGCAGACAGAATTCGGCTTACAGCCCTTGCAAGACCAATTTTTCTTGTAGGAGTCGAGGTAACGAGACTCTGTTTAATGGCCGATTTTGAAGAATGAACCTCCTCACGTCGGCTCCTGCCTCTGAAATCAATTCAAAATTATCATCCCTTTCCCGCTGCGAACCGGCTGGGTCTTTTTGATCGCTGCGGGCGAACTCACATTGCCAACCCGATCCACCGCGCTGACCGCAATGACGTCCGGCTTGGAATTTTCAAACGTCCGCGTCGTTTGATGTGTCGGCAGAATTTCTGTTGCCCAAACTTCGTTGGTGCGATACTGCAAAATCCACAGCCACGCGGCCTCGCCGGCAGTTTCCCAACGCACGCCCAGACTGGACCGGTTGTTTTCGGCAACGGTGAGCTTCGGCTTGTCCGGCGGCACGGAATCCAGCCACGGTGATGCCGGCACCAGCGCGGTTTGCGTGTATTCGGCGCGAACCGCGTCCGTCAAGGCGTGATTGTCCGTGAGATTTCGCAGGTGATAAAAAATTTCGCCGCGCGCGCCGGATTGACTGCGCGTGACTTTGATTTGCCGGGCGATTTCGTCCGGCCCCCACTTTTCACCGACATTGGCGGCGTTGAGTCCCGGCCAAAGATGCCGGCCCTTGGGATTCTGTTGCACCCACCAGTTGAGCAATGCGGGAAAACTTTGCTCCTTCGGCTCAACCGCCCAGTAAAGTTGCGGCGCGAAATAATCGAGCCAGCCGTTGGCCAGCCACAGGCGCGAGTCGGCGTAAAGTTTCGCATAGGCGTCCAGGCCCCGGATTTGCGGCGGATTCATCGGCCGCCAGATGCCGAACGGACTGATGCCGAACTTCACCCGCGGTTTCAGCGCCTTGATGGACTGGTAAACGTTCTGGATGAATTGATTGACGTTGGCGCGCCGCCAGTCGTCACGGTTTAAAAAACCATTGGCCAAACCAAATTTTTGCCAGGTCGCACCGTCGGGAAATTCCCGTTCGCGGCCCGCCGCGTCCTTTTCCGGGTAGGGATAAAAATAATCGTCGAACTGCACGCCATCCACGTCGTAGCGCCGCACCACGTCCATGACCACGCGCAAAACGTAGGCCCGCACCGACGGTTCGCCGGGGTCGAGCCAGAACTGGTCGCCGTATTTGCGGACCAGTTCCGGGTGCGTTCGTGAAATGTGATTCAACGCCACGGGCGATTTGCCCTGCGGATGCAGGGCGCGGAACGGATTGAACCATGCGTGCAATTCGAGTCCGCGTTTGTGCGCCTCCTCGATGGCAAAGGCCAGCGGATCATAAAGCGGCTGCGGCGCCCGGCCCATCGTGCCGGTGAGATATTCCGACCACGGCTCGATGGCCGAGGCATACACCGCGTCGGACGACGGACGCACCTGGAAAATAATTGCGTTCAACTTCAACTGCACCGCGCGGTCCAGCAGCGCGATCAACTCGGTCTTTTGCTCCACCACGCTGAGGCCGGGTTTGGACGGCCAGTCCTTGTTGGCCACGGTCACGAGCCACGCGCCGCGAAATTCGCGCACCGGCGGCGGCGGCGTCACGGCAACCGGGCGATAACCCTCGCCCGCCGCGAAAAGCATCGCGGGCACCAACCCGATGAAAACGGCCAAAAATCGAATTCGAGCCATAAGCGGTTGGGAAATAAGACGCATTGGCGCGCCCGTTGGCAAAGTTTTTTTGGGCAAATCATTTCTTAATACATTCTTAACGCCAACTGCCCATCTCTTGATTAGCCGTCTCGCCGGCGTTGCGTCATTGTGCGGTCATGAACGAGCGCGATTTGTTTGAACGGGCGGCTGGCTGCGGCACGCCTCGCCCGCAATTTGAAAACAGGTCCCTCGACGTTTTCAACGGAATGAGTGTTTACGCTCGCCCTCACCCCGGCCCTCTCCCCCGGGGAGAGGAGGTGCATCGGCACGTTGCCGGACAATTTCTCAATCCTCATTGCAGTCACCGATTCGGTGTCATTGACTGGAAGACACGCAACAACCCGGCGTATCGCCTGGCTCAAAACGCGGCGAATAATTCTCCCTCTCCTGGGGGAGAGGGCTGGGGTGAGGGCGGATGTCATCCCTGATGTCATGGCCCCACCTGAAAAATCCTGTTTCACACCATGTCACCCACTGAAAATATCAAAGAACTTGAAAGCCAAACTCATGACTGACCTCATCTACGTCGCCGTCATCGCGCTCTTTTTTGTCGCGAGCGGGTTTTACGCCCGCTGGTGCGAGAAACTGTAAGGATATTTATGGAAAACCTCGTCGTCGGCCTGATTGCTCTCGCGCTGTTCGCTTATCTGTTCATCGCGATGGTTCGCCCTGAAAAATTTTAACAAATCCACCCATGCAAACTTCCGGCTGGTTGCAACTCGCCCTCTACGTCGTCGCCCTCGCGGCGATTACGAAGCCCATGGGCCTTTACCTCACGCAGGTGCTCGACACCAATGGTCGCACCTGGTTCGACCCCGTGCTCAAGCCGCTCGAACGCCTCACCTACCGGCTCATGGGCGTGCGCGCCGGTCAGGAACACGATTGGCGGCAATATACCTGGGCCATGCTGTTGTTCAGTTTGGTGAGCTGTGTGTTCACCTACGCCATCCTGCGCCTGCAAAATGTTCTGCCGCTCAATCCGCAAGGGCTGGGCGCGCTCACCCCGCATCTCGCGTTCAACACCGCCGTCAGTTTCACCACCAACACCAACTGGCAGAGCTACGGCGGCGAATCCACCATGTCCTACCTCTCGCAGATGGTCGCGCTGGCCATCCACAATTTCACCTCCGCCGCCACCGGCATTGCGATCGCCGCGGCGTTCGTGCGCGGCATCGCCCGGCATTCGACCCGGCTGCTCGGCAACTTCTGGGTGGACCTCGTGCGTGTCACTTACTACCTGTTGCTGCCCATCTGCCTCGTGCTGGCGGTTTTCTACGTCTCGCAAGGCATGATTCAGAATTTCAAACCCTACACGAAGGCCAAATTGCTTGAGCCGATGAAAATTTCAGTCGCCAAGGTGGACGCGAAAGGGAGCCCGGTCCTTGACAAGGATGGTAAGCAGGTCATGGAGGAACAGACCGTCGAAGAGCAAACCATCGTTCAAGGACCGATGGCATCACAGATCGCCATCAAAAATCTCGGAACCAACGGTGGTGGCTACGCGAATGCGAATGCCGCGCATCCGTTCGAGAATCCCACGCCGTTGTCGAACTTCTTCCAGATGCTCTCCATCTTCGCGATTGGCAGCGGCCTTACTTATTACCTCGGTCGGATGGTCAAGAACCAAAAGCATGGCTGGTCGGTCTGGGCGGCGATGATGACGTTGTTCCTCGCCGGGACGTTGCTTTGCTGGTGGGCCGAGGCGAAGGGCAATCCCATTCATCAGCAACTCGGCATCGCCGCCGCGGACGGCAACATGGAAGGCAAGGAGGTCCGCTTCGGCGTTTTCAATTCCGCCCTGTTCGCCACCGTCACCACCGACGCCTCCTGCGGCGCGGTCAATTCGATGCACGATTCGTTCACCGCGCTGGGTGGGTTCGTGCCGCTGTTCAACATGCAGCTCGGTGAAATCATCATCGGCGGCGTCGGCGCCGGGCTTTACGGCATGCTCGTGTTCGTCGTGCTCGCCGTGTTCATCGCCGGCCTGATGGTCGGGCGCACGCCGGAATATCTCGGCAAAAAAATCCAATCCTTCGAGGTGAAAATGGCAATGCTCTCGCTGTTGATTCTCTGCCTGACCATTCTCGGTTTTTCGGCCTGGGCGGCGGTGAGCCAGTGGGGGCTGGCCGGATTGAACAATCAAGGCCCGCACGGCCTGAGCGAAATTCTCTACGCATATTCGTCCTGTGTCGGCAACAACGGCAGCGCCTTTGCCGGCCTCAACGCCAATACGCCCTGGTACGACACCACACTCGGCATCGCCATGCTCTTCGGCCGTTTCCTGATGATCGTGCCCATCATGGCCATGGCCGGATCGCTCGCGCAAAAGAAACTCATCCCGGCCAGCACCGGCACGTTCCCCGTGTCCGGCGGCACGTTTGTCGTGCTGCTGCTCGGCACGGTGTTGCTGGTCGGTGCGCTGAACTTCCTGCCCGTACTGACATTGGGACCGATCGTCGAACACTTCCTCATGCTCCAGGGCAAACTATTTTAAACCCTCAACTCTCAACCCTCAACCCTCATCCATGACTCATCGAGCTCCATCTCTTTTCGATTGGAACATTGCCGGCCCGGCAGTGGGCGACGCCTTCAAAAAGCTCGACCCGCGCCTGATGCTCAAAAATCCCGTCATGTTTGTGACGATGGTTGGCGCGGTGCTGACCAGCGTCGGGATTTTTACCGCGTCCGCCGACCGCGGCTTCATCGCGCAACTCGCGCTCTGGCTCTGGTTCACCGTCCTCTTCGCCAACTTCGCCGAAGCCGTCGCCGAAGGCCGGGGCAAGGCGCAGGCCAAGGCGTTGCGCGGGACCCGCGTGAAAACCGTCGCGCATCGCCTCGCCAAAAATGGCCAGATGGAGGACGTCAGCGCCAATGACCTTCGCAAAGGTGATGTCGTGGTCGCGCGCGCCGGGGAAATCATTCCCGCTGACGGCGACGTGATTGAAGGCGCGGCCACCGTGGACGAATCGGCCATCACCGGCGAATCCGCGCCCGTCATCCGCGAAAGCGGCGGCGACCGCAGCGCCGTCACCGGCGGCACGCGCGTGCTGTCCGATGAAATCAAAATCCGCGTCTCCATCAATCCTGGCGAAGGTTTCCTCGACCGAATGATCTCGCTCGTCGAAGGCGCGAAACGCCAGAAGACGCCCAACGAAATCGCGCTCACCATCCTGCTTTCGGCGCTGACATTGATTTTTCTGCTGGTTTGCGTAACGTTGAAACCCTTCGGCATTTATTCCGTCACGGTGTTCTCCGTGCCGGTGTTGATTGCCCTGCTGGTGTGTTTGATTCCCACCACCATCGGCGGATTGTTGAGCGCCATCGGCATCGCGGGCATGGACCGCCTGCTCCAACACAACGTCCTCGCCATGAGCGGACGCGCGGTCGAAGCCTCCGGCGACGTGGACGTGCTGCTGCTCGACAAAACCGGCACCATCACGCTCGGCAACCGCCAGGCCACGGAGTTCATTCCCGCGCCGGGTGTCGCCATCGAACGCCTCGCCGACGCCGCGCAACTCGCCTCGCTCGCCGACGAAACACCTGAAGGCCGCAGCATTGCCGTGCTCGCGAAGGAAAAGTTCGGCCTGCGCGGGCGCGAAATGGCGCAGCAACATGCCCAGTTCGTTCCCTTCACCGCGCAGACGCGCATGAGCGGCGTGGACTTTTTTGCAGAATTTGGAGTGCGGGGGCAAGCGGAGCGCGACCCCGCTTTGGGTGATAACGGTGAATCTACTGAACAGTCAAAAGCGCCGTCGCCGCTGCGCTCTGCCGGCGCACTCCATACGGCTCCCATTCGCCGCATCCGCAAAGGCGCGGCGGAGGCGATGCGCGTTTTCGTGGACCATGAAGGCGGCCTGTTTCCCAAGGCCGTGGCCGACACCGTGGACAACATTTCCCGCTCGGGCGGCACCCCCCTCGTGGTCGCCGACGGACGGGAAGTGCTCGGCGTGGTCCAACTCAAGGACATCGTCAAAGGCGGCATCAAGGAACGCTTCGCCCAGCTTCGCAAGATGGGCATCCGCACCGTGATGATCACCGGCGACAACAAACTCACCGCCGCCGCCATCGCCGCCGAGGCGGGCGTGGACGACTTTCTCGCCGAGGCCAAACCCGAGGACAAACTCGCGCTCATTCGCCGGGAACAAGGCGGTGGGCGCATGGTGGCGATGATTGGTGACGGCACGAACGACGCCCCGGCCCTCGCGCAGGCCGACGTGGGCGTGGCCATGAACACCGGCACCCAGGCCGCCAAGGAAGCCGGCAACATGGTGGACCTCGACTCGAATCCGACGAAGCTCATCGAAATCATCGAAATTGGGAAGCAACTGCTCATCACGCGCGGTTCGCTCACCACCTTCAGCATCGCCAATGACGTGGCGAAATATTTTGCCATCATCCCCGCCATGCTCATGGCGACATTCCCCGTCATCGCGCCGCTCAACGTCATGGGCCTGCACAGCCCAAACAGCGCCATCCTGAGCGCCATCATCTTCAATGCGCTCATCATCATTACGCTGATTCCGCTGGCGCTGCGCGGCGTGAAATTCAAACCCATCGGCGCGCTGGCCATCCTGCAACGCAATCTGCTCATCTACGGCCTGGGCGGCGTCATCATCCCGTTTGTCGGCATCAAGGCCATAGACGTCCTCATCACCGGCTTGCACCTCGTTTAAAATGAAACTAATTACCCTCACCCTCCTCGTAGCCGCGGACGTCAGTCCGCGCATACTTTCCCCGGCATGGATCAGCGCCGACTCACGCAATGCTTCCCATCCCTCTCGCCCCGCGAGGCACGAGCGGGGAGAGAGTCGGAGAGAGGGGTTTCGTAAACATCAGCCGCCTCCTCTCCCCGCCCCTCTCCTCCACTTCGCAGAGGAGAGGGAGTCCTTCATTGCCTCTCCGTCCCGCTCACGCCGCAGTTATACATTCCTGGAACTGTCAAACTTTGCGAGTCCTCCGGCAAAGCCGGAGGGTTCCCTCTTCAACTGAAATTAATCTGAACTGGAAATATGAAAAAACATCTTACTGAACTCCGCAGCGCCGTGATGGTCACGCTCGTGTTCGCGGTCGTCTGCTGCGGGCTGTATCCGCTCGTCGTGTTCAGCATCTCGCAAGTCTTGTTCCACGACCAGGCCAATGGCAGTTTGATCGTGGATGCGAGCGGCGACGTACGCGGCTCGCGATTGCTGGGCCAGCAATTCACCGCCGACAAATATTTTCAGTCGCGCCCCTCGGCGGCGGGCAACGGCTACGACGCCACCAGTTCCGGCGGCAGCAACCTCGGCCCGACCTCGTCGAACCTGGTCACCACCATTACCCAACGTATTGCCGATTACCGTGCGCAAAACGGGCTGGCGACCAACGCGCCGGTCCCCGCCGACGCCGTAACCGCATCCGGCAGCGGACTCGACCCGCACATCAGCCTGCGGAACGTGGAACTGCAGGCGCCCCGCGTCGCCAAAGCCCGCAACGTCAGTGTGGAAAAAGTTTTGGAGCTGGTCCACGCGAACACCGACCCCACCAGCCTTGGCCTGCTTGGCGAGCCTGGCGTGAATGTTTTGGAACTAAATCTGGCGTTGGACAAATTGCAGGGGAAATAGACTGTGAATCTGCCAAACCCATTGCCGCCAGACCGGTCGGTGGACGTTCCTGATGCCGACGCCCGCGTGGCGCGAGTGCTGGTGCCGGTTGATTTCTCGGTCTGCACGCTCGAAACGCTGCGTTATGCGAAGGCGCTGGCGGAAAAATCCGACGCGGTTGTTGATGTGCTGCATGTCATTCAACCCAACCTTGGCCGGGATGAGGCGGCCATGCCGCGCCCGGGTTTGATTCGCACCATGAGCGAGGGCGCTCATCAGGAATT
>Ga0207932_1000945_pt1 | contig 10055 bp, 7 predicted proteins | sample NGESurdeep092012_FD_184480 | JGI IMG/M metagenome (GOLD analysis project Ga0207932, IMG submission 184480) | Arctic peat soil microbial communities from Barrow, Alaska - NGEE Surface sample 415-2 deep-092012 (SPAdes) | ecosystem: Environmental > Terrestrial > Soil > Wetlands > Peat ...
ATTTCTTTTGAACCTTCAAATGTATATACTTCAGAATTTTTATTAGCGCAAGCCATATAACATGTGGTAATACCCAACGAAGTTCCCAGTTCAATAATAGTTTTCGGCTTGTAATAGTTAACTATTCTGAAAAGGAGTTTTGCAAATTTTTTATTTTTCAGTGAAGATTTTGCAATAGCTTTTATTTTTCTTTTGTTAGTAGGTATCACTGCTGAGCCTGCACCAAAATCTTCAACATCTATAATTGTATTATCGCGCAGAAGTTGTTGTCGCAAAGGCTCAATCTTCTCATAACATTCATATTTTTTTGTATCATTTAAAACATGGATTACAAAATCATAAACAAACGGAGAATGAATGCCATGGCCCTTTCCATTTTTAGCATTGAACAAATAATACAGATATTTTTTTGCTAATTCAGTTGAAGAATACATCCCTTTATTAATTTAAGATGCAGCAGGAATTTTTTCCCAAACTTCAAAGGTGTATACATAATTGTTCTTTTCATCTGAAGGGAATGTTTGCTCATCAATAAGCTTCCATTTATCTTTTTCTATTTCAGGATAAAAAGTATCTCCTTCTATTGTGGCATGTACCCTGGTTAAATATATTCGCGAAACTTTATCCATAGTCTGTTTAAAAATTTCGCCACCGCCGATGATGAAAATTTCTTTAGCATCACTTTCTTTGGCCTTTTCAATCGCTTTATCAATACTGTTGGCTACGTATATTCCTTCGGGATGCCAATTGCCATTATTAGATACTACAATATTGATTCTTCCGGGCAGTGCTTTCTTTAATGACTCAAAACTTTTTCTACCCATAATTACAGGCATTCCCCAGGTTTTATTTTTGAAATATTTAAAATCATTGGCAAGATGCCAGGGCAATTCATTGTTGGAACCAATAACATTATTTTCAGAAGCTGCGACGATGTGAGAGAGCATTTGTTGAAAGTTAATTGGTTTAGTGGTTTATTATACAGCCACCGGCGCTTTAATCCCGGGATGGCACTGGTAATTTATCAATTCAAAATCTTCATACAAGAAATTAAAAATATCCTTTACATCAGAATTTATTTTCATTGTTGGAAGTGCGAAAGGTTTTCTTGTAAGCTGTAATTCTGCCTGCTCAAAATGATTTTTATACAAATGAACATCTCCAAAAGAATGAACAAATTCGCCAGGTTCCATATCACAAACCTGCGCAATCATCATTGTGAGCAATGCATAAGATGCAATATTAAAAGGAACTCCTAAAAATACATCAGCACTTCTTTGATATAACTGACAGGATAATTTTCTACGACCCTGCGGTCCTGCAGGACTTGTATAAAACTGGAACAGGCAATGACAAGGCATTAATTTCATTTGTGGCAAATCGCCAACATTCCATGCACTTATAATCATTCTACGGCTATCAGGATTTGTTTTTAACTGGTGAATCAATTCAGTTACCTGATCAACTACTTTTCCATCAGTACCTTCCCAGCTTCGCCATTGTTTACCATATACCGGACCTAAATCCCCATTTTCATCTGCCCATTCATCCCAAATTTTAACGCCATTTTCTTTCAGGTATTTAATATTGGTATCACCCTTTAAAAACCAAAGCAGTTCATAAATGATGCTTTTCAAATGCAGCTTTTTGGTGGTAACCAAAGGAAATCCTTCCTTCAGATTAAAACGCATTTGGTATCCGAATAAACTTCGTGTACCCGTACAGGTACGGTCACTTTTATCGGCACCATCATTAATTATTTTTTGTAAAAGATGAAGATATTGCTCCATGGGTGCAAGTTAATTAGTCTGAACCATGATTTATGTGATATAAAAAATTTTGAGGAAAATATGTTAATTTAAAATTATTCCATTTTAAAAAACAAACTGCAAATTGATTATTTGAATCAAAATTATACCTGGGAATAATTTATAGCCAACAGTGTTATAAAGCCGTTTAGTAATTCCCAAACTTAAACTATCTTATCTTTGCAGGTCATTTTAGAAACATGAGTAAAAAAGGAAAAGTCTTAATGGCGATGAGCGGCGGCATTGATAGTACCGTGGCGGCTCTTATGCTTCATCATGAAGGTTATGATGTTGTTGGTATTACTATGAAAACCTGGGATTATGCAACCAGCAATGGTAATAACAGTAAAGAAACAGGTTGCTGCAATCTTGACAGCTTTAACGATGCGCGGGCAGCTGCTGTGCAACATAATTTTCCGCATTTCATCCTTGACATACGTGAAGAATTTGGAGATTTTGTTATCGACAATTTTGTTGAAGAATATATTGCCGGCCGCACTCCCAACCCATGTGTTATGTGCAATACGCATATAAAATGGAGGGCATTATTAAAAAGAGCCAACGCTTTGGGTTGCGATTTCATAGCAACCGGACATTATGCACAAATTCACAAACACAGTAACGACAGGTATTTCATTAGGAAGGGAGTTGATGAAACAAAAGACCAGAGTTATGTACTTTGGGGGCTACAACAGGATTTGTTGAGCCGTACTCTTTTACCATTGGGCACCTACCGTAAAACTGAAATAAGGCAGATGGCACACGATTTTGGATACCCGGAGCTGGCCAAAAAAAATGAAAGCTATGAAATATGTTTTGTGCCCGATAATGATTACCGCGGTTTTCTAAAAAGAAAAGTTCCAGGTCTTGAAGAAAAAGTTTCCGGAGGTTTTTTTGTTGACCAGTCAGGAAAAATTTTAGGTCCTCATAAAGGTTATCCTTTTTATACAGTTGGGCAACGCAAAGGACTTGATATCGCGCTGGGGAAACCTGCATTTGTAACACAGATTATTCCAGAAACCAATACAATTGTGCTGGGAAATGAAGATGATCTTAACAAAAATGAAATGAAAGTTGCCGGCATTAACTGGATAAAATATGATGGCATAACAGATGGAATGGAAGCTTTAACTAAAATCAGGTATAAAGATAAAGGTGCATTATCCAATCTTTTTTTATACGAAAAAGGAGTAAATGTCCGTTTCTATGAAGATGTAAAAGGTATTGCCCCCGGACAAAGTGCAGTTTTTTATGAAGGTGATGATGTAATTGGTGGTGGAATTATTCAAAGAAGTTAAATAAAGAAAATTCCTTAGGCAGTATATTAATTTTTTATACTCTTTTTTGTATCATTTAAAAGCAATATTTTAATCATTTGATATGACTAAATATTTTATTGGATTATTTTTTATTTCTCTTTTTTTTATTTCGTGCAAAAAAGAATCAGCCAACTTCAGTTCTGAATCTATTAACGATTATTATCCGTTACAGGTCGGAAAATATATAACCTACAACCTTGATTCAACTGTTTTTATCAACTTCGGGCAAAAAGATACTATCATCAGTTACCAGGTGCAGGACAGGGTAGATGCTCAAATAACCGATAACCTGGGCCGCCAGGCTTATCGCATTATCCGTTCCATACGAAAAGATACTTCTCAAGCCTGGGCTGCCAATAATACATTTATGGTTGTACCTACTGATAATTCAATTGAATATGTAGAAAATAACCTGCGATTTTTAAAATTAGTGTCTCCAGTTAAACAGGATTTTTCCTGGAAAGGAAATTCTTACATTGATACCTATTCAATCAATTCAGATCTAAAATATCTTGACGGCTGGGATTATATTTATGATAGTATCGATGTTCCGCTTGTCATAAATTCACTTACTATTGACAGTACTTTAAAAGTAACTGAACGGGATGAATTTTTGGGACAGGATCCCTCAATTCCTGGAACTCAATATGCTGAAAAATCTTATGCGCTCGAAAAATATGGAAAAGGAATCGGTTTAATTTACCGTGAATTCCTGCATTGGGAATACCAGGGTGGGCAAACCGGAGTTCCCGGTTATTTCAATGGTTATGGTATAAAACTTAGTATAATTGACCACAACTAAATTTTAGAAATTAAACCCCCCCAGAATGCTTATTTATTTGCACCAATTCTCTTTATGAAAAAAGTTTATCTTTTATCTTTAGCATTATTTCTTCTCACATTCAATAGTAATGCACAGTTCACCAAATATATTGTAAGGTTTAAAGACAAAGCCGGTACTCCATTTACAATAAATAATCCCTCCGCATATTTATCAGCCAGGTCAATTGAAAGAAGAACAAAACAAAATATTCCCATTGATGAAACAGATTTGCCAATTACCCCACGTTACATTGATAGTGTTCGTCTAGCCGGTAACGTTATTATTCTTGATAAATCAAAATGGCTCAACCAGGTTTGCATTGAAACAATAGATTCTGTAGCATTGGCAAAAATAAACAGTATGCCTTTTGTCATCGCAACGCAACCTCTTATGCATCCAGTTAGTGTTCAGGCTACTGGCAATAATAAATTCAATGAACAAGTAAATTCAATCACATCACCACAATCAATAAACAACGTCCAGGATTTTTATAATTATGGTAATTCATATGATCAAATTCATATTCATGAGGGCGAATACCTTCATGACAAAGGGTTTCATGGAGAAGGAATGTCGGTTGCAATTTTAGATGCAGGCTTTTATCATTATTTAAGTCTGCCTGCTTTTGACAGCGTTAGAAACAATAACCAGGTAAAAGAAACTTATGATTATGTTGCCAACAAAACAAGTGTAAATGAAGAGTATGCGCATGGTATGGAATGTTTTTCAATTATGGCTGGCAACATTCCTGGTCAATTGGTAGGCAGCAGCCCCAAGGCGAATTATTATTTATACCGAACTGAAGATGTTTATACCGAGTCGCCCGTTGAAGAACAATATTGGGCCGCTGCGGCTGAAAGAGCTGACAGTATTGGCGTTGATGTAATATCTACTTCTCTTGGTTACAATCAATTTGATAACCCGGTTTTCAACAATACTTATACTGATATGAATGGCAACACGACACTCATTGCCAGGGCTGCAGATCTTGCAGCAAAAAAAGGAATGATTGTAGTAGTGGCTGCTGGCAATGAAGGAACCAGCGCATGGCATTTTATAACAACTCCTGCAGACGCAGATAGTGTTGTAGCAGTTGGCGCAATTAACACATCGGGCATAGTTGGCAGCTTTAGTAGTTATGGGCCTTCAAGTGATGGGCGGGTAAAACCAGCTGTCGCTTCAGTAGGTGTTGGAACATCTTTATCATCCCCAACGGGACAAATAATTACCGGAAACGGGACATCGTTTGCAACGCCAAATATGGCCGGATTAATTACTTGTCTTTGGCAAGCCTTTCCTGAATTTACAAATATGGAAATTATACAGGCTGTTGAAAAAAGCAGCAGCATTTATAACACTCCCGATAATCGAATTGGATATGGAATTCCAAATTTTCATATCGCATATAATGATCTCAGCCAGCAGCGCACCTTGCGTAACATTAATAATATTTTGGGTAATGACATGATTAAAATTTATCCAAATCCATTTACCAACTATTTCAATGTTGTTATTAAACCACAACTAACTGCCAAGGCAATCTTTCGCCTGTATGATGCGACCGGAAGATTATATGTTTCAAAAGAAGTTTTATTGCAATCTGGTCAAAACCAGATTATACAATTTAATAATCTACAACCATTACAAAAAGGAATTTATACGCTCAAATTCAGCGATGGCCATCGCAAACAAAGCTTTAAATTGGTAGTACAATAGAGATTATTTATTTTTTCTGAACAAGGCAGCAAACAAAGTATCCGCCTGGATTTCATAACCTTTCAAATATTCCATTTTTAATAAATCCATCTGCAAATTTTCCTGAATGAAAGCGATGTTTTCTTCATTTTCTTTTTTAAAAACCGAGCAGGTAATATATAATAAATGTCCACCAGTTTTTAAATGAGGTAAAGTATTTGCAATTATTTTCTTTTGAAGAGCGGCATATTTATCTACATCTTTTTTGTGAAACAAGGTTAGCTGTTCAGGATTTCTTGACCATGTACCAGATCCTGTGCAGGGAACATCTGCAATAATAAGATCAAATGGAAGCTGAATGCCTGTTGCCGGCTGCTGCAAATCAGCCAAAACAACCTTGTAATTTGTAATGCCTGCTTTGTTGAAACGAAGTTTTAAATTTTCGAGAATATTTTTTCGATTATCGCTTACCGTTAGATTTATATTTTTAAAAATATCAAAAGCAAGAATTGACTTTCCACCACTTCCGGCACAGCAATCCCAAATTGCTATTTCAGATTCCCTGGCTTCTACTTTAAGTTTTACAAGGTCTAATGTTTTCTGCGAATTGTAATCCTGTACCACCGCCTCTTTATCTATTTCAATTGCCCCACTAACTTTTTCATTACTGGAAAAAGCCAGGCAATTGTTGCCCAATTCTTCAAATAAATAATTGGTGCTTTTTATTTTATTAAACACAATGTCTTTGAAGCCGGGCCTTATTCGAATAAATAATTTTGGCTGAATTAAAAACGAAAAGCAGAATTGCTGAAAGTTTATTTCATTACTTAATTCATCAGCTAAGGAAAATATTTTTTCTATATTAAATTCTTGCCCAACAATTTTAAGCTTATCCGTTATTGGCAATTGAATAGATGCATTCCATTCAGGCATAAAAAAATCCAACAATAAGGAAGAATTAGTTTCACAAAGAAATGTTGATAACAGAAATTTTTCTTTCAATTCCATTTTCGAACTAACCCCATGGCCTAAACGAAAATAATTATAACATAAAGAAGTGATCTGTTTTCTATCGCGCGAGCCGTGTTTTTTATTAACTGAAAAATATTTTTTCAAAAAAAGATGGAATGGCTCATTCCCTTTGTAGGAAGAAAGAATAGATTCAGCATATTGGAAATATCTGTGGAAATGGTTCCCATTAATTGTCGAAGAAGATTGTATTCCACCAGTTTGCATCAGCTTATTAATTATTTTTCAATTCAACCAAATTAGAGCTCAAGCAATGCTTTTACAGGATCTTTCCCAAATAAAAGCTGGGCTGGATTTTCGAGCATTTCTTTCACCCGCACAAGAAAGCTTACCGATTCACGGCCATCAACAATACGGTGATCATAACTTACAGCCAGGTACATCATGGGCTTAATAACCACTTGCCCTTTTACCGCCATTGGCCGTTCAACAATATTATGCATGCCCAATATGGCGCTTTGCGGAATGTTGATAATAGGTGTACTCATCAGTGATCCAAAAATTCCGCCATTGGTTATTGTGAATGTTCCGCCGGTCATCTCTTCAATGGTAAGTTTGCTTTCTTTTGCTTTTGTTGCCAATTGAACAACTTCTTTTTCAATTTCAGCCATGCTAAGACTTTCTGCGTTTCTAATAACCGGTACTACAAGGCCTTTGGGTGATGAAACGGCAATTGAAATATCACAATAATCATGATAAATAATATTGTCACCATCGATTCTTGCATTTACTGCCGGCCATTCCTGAAGAGCAAAACAACAGGCCTTGGTAAAGAAGCTCATAAATCCAAGATTTACCTCATGATGCTTTTTAAAAAGCTCTTTATATTTTGACCTCAAATCCATAATGGCACTCATATCCACTTCATTAAAAGTAGTGAGCATGGCAGTTGAATTTTTTGCTTCCACCAACCTTCGGCTAATGGTTCTGCGCAGGTTACTCATCTTTTCAGTCTTCTCTTCACGGGTAAATAATTCTTTACCTAATGCTCTTCCCGGATTTGTAAGTGCATCCAAAACATCATGCTTTGTTATTTTTCCATTGGAACCGGTAGGAGTAACTTGATTTACATCTATTTTTTTATCTGCCAGGATTGCGGCAGCAACCGGTGTAGCTTTTACATCTTTATTGAGAACTGCTTTCTCTTCTTTTTTTTCTTCAGATTTAGTTAGTTTTTTATCCGGGGAATCTTTTGATTTTGAATCTTTAGTTTTCAAATCTTTCTTATCGGAGCCTGCAGATGCTGGCTTTTCTGCCGAATCATCAATTGTACATGCTATGTCACCTATTTTTAGTGTATCATTTTCTTTGGCAACTGTATGCAAAATTCCTGACTGCACTGCATTGATTTCGAAGGTAGCCTTTTCACTTTCCAGCTCGGCAATCACTTCATCTCTATCAACCCAATCACCATCATTTTTTATCCACTTGGTAAGTGTTACTTCATTAATGCTTTCGCCAACTGAAGGCACTTTAATTTCTATCGACATTTATTATTTTTAAGTATTGCAAACCTAAGCTAAAATGAGAAATGCACAAAGACGGCTGGTCTTACAATGAGAATGCGGTATCAATAATTTCTGACTGCTCCTTTGCATGCACTTTCGAAAAACCAGTAGCCGTGGCAGCACTTGGAGGCCTGCTTATTACACCATAATTAATAGAGATGAGATTCATACGCAGGAATGAGGCAGCGCCCATGTTTAATGGCTCTTCCTGTGTCCAGTACCAGATGGCTTTACTGTATTTTTTATATAGTTTGTCTATTTGCTTTACAGGTAATGGATACAATTGTTCTAACCTGATTATTGCAACATCACTTCTGTTGTCTTTGTCTTTTTTTTCTAAAAGATCAAAATAAATTTTACCACTGCAGAACAAAACTTTTGTGATTATATTGGCATCCTTTACTGATTCATCATCAATTATTTCTTTAAACCCACCAGATGTAAATTCTTCAATTTTGCTATAGCTTTTTGGATGTCGAAGGTTAGCCTTTGGAGAAAAATTGATGAGTGGTTTTCTGAATGGCCACGCAATTTGCCTGCGGAAACAATGGAATAAATTTGCTGCAGTTGTGATATTGGTGATGACCATATTTAGTTCTGCACACATTTGTAAAAATCTTTCCATTCTGCCGCTGCTATGTTCCGGCCCCTGGCCTTCATAACCGTGAGGTAATAAAAGAACAATTCCATTCATTCTCCGCCATTTTTGTTCAGAGCATGAAATAAACTGGTCTGTTATAGTTTGAGCTCCATTTACAAAATCGCCAAATTGTGCTTCCCATATTACCAATGTATTTGGATTTGCCATTGCATAACCATATTCAAAACCAAGCACAGCATACTCACTTAACAGCGAATTATAAATTCTGAAGTGCCCCTGTTTATCAGAGATATTGCTTAACCTGTCATAAAATGCATCTGTATTTTCATCCCTTAAAATTGCATGCCTGTGACTAAATGTTCCTCTTTTTACATCCTCTCCACTCATACGAACATCTTTGTTTTCCTGCAAAATACTTGCATAGGCAATTAATTCGCCGGTCGCCCAATCCAGTTTTCCTTCTTCTTTAAAAAGTTTTACTTTATCCTGGAGTATCTTTTCAACTTTCCGTAACGGTTTAAAACCTTCAGGCAATTTCATAATTGCATTAAAATAATTTCCAACTTCATCTTTGGAAATCGCGGTTACAGGAGATGCATCAAAATCTCCTGGTTTTGCTATACGCAGGTTCTGCCACCACATTTCTGGCTTTTGATAAGTATATGGCAAAGGATTCTGTTTTATTTCGTCTAAACGCTCTTGCAGATCGCTCCAGAATTTTTTCTCCATTTCCTTTGCGAGTTCGGCAGTTGCATCATCGCCATGCATCATCAGCCATTGCACATACACTTCTCTTGCATTCGGATGTTTGTCAATTAATGAATACAAACCGGGCTGTGTAAACTTTGGATCGTCGCCTTCATTATGGCCATGGCGGCGATAACAAACCATGTCAATAAAAATATCGCTGTTAAATTCCTGTCTGTATAGCATTGCAATCTGCGAAACTTTTACCACGGCTTCTACATCATCACCATTTACATGAAAAACCGGTGCATTAACCATTGAAGCTATAGAAGTACAATAGTCCGAGGTTCGTGCATCATCAAAATCGGTAGTAAATCCAATCTGGTTATTGATGACAAAATGTAAAGTACCTCCGGTATAATAACCTTTCAATCCACTCATTTGGAGTACTTCATATACAATGCCCTGCCCGGCTAACGAAGAATCGCCATGAATCAGGATTGGCAATATTTTATTAAAGTCACTGTCATAAATAACATCAGCTTTACTTCTTGCAAATCCAATAACTACCGGATCCACCGCCTC
>Ga0207932_1000946_pt1 | contig 10043 bp, 9 predicted proteins | sample NGESurdeep092012_FD_184480 | JGI IMG/M metagenome (GOLD analysis project Ga0207932, IMG submission 184480) | Arctic peat soil microbial communities from Barrow, Alaska - NGEE Surface sample 415-2 deep-092012 (SPAdes) | ecosystem: Environmental > Terrestrial > Soil > Wetlands > Peat ...
CGTCGCGCCCGAGGGCGAGAAGCTGAGCGTGGTGTAGACGAGTTCGTCGGCGAGGGCGGGGAAGCGGCGGGCCGGGCTCGAGCAGCTGCCCAGGGCGACGGCGCAGGCGGCGATGGCGAACAGCGAACAGCGGGGGCGGGACATCGGACGACCTCGGGATGGGAGTGAGGTCGCGCGGCGGGCCGGGGCCGGCCGCGCGGGCCGGAACCGCACCAATGTGCGCCGCGGGGCGCGAGCCCGCCAGCCGCTCTGCCGGCGGCGCGTCAGGCCGTGGAGAACGCCGCGGCGGTGATCGCGTCCAGCTCGGCGCGGGTGAGCACGAGGTCCGCCGCCCGCGCCGCGTCGGTGGCGTGCGCCTCGGTCCGCGCCCCGGGGATGACGATCACCGTCGGGCCCTGCGCCAGCACCCAGGCGAGCACCACCGCGTGCGGGCTCGTGGCGTGCGCCGCCGCGATCGGCGCCAGCGCCCCGATGGACGGCAGTTTCTGGTTGAGCCGCCCGCCCCCCACGGGGCTGTAAGCGAGGAAGCCGATCCCTTCCTTCGCGCAGTGCGTCACCACGCCCGTCTCGAGCGCCTCGCGGAAGAAGGGGCTGAGGCGGTTCTGTACCGTCACGATGGGGACGATGGCGGCCGCCTCGCGGATCTGCGCGACGCTCACGTTGGAGAGGCCGACCCGGCGGATCTTGCCTTCGCGCCGGAGGTCGGCGAGCGCCCCCACGCTCTCCGCGAACGGCACGCGCTCGTCGGGCCGATGGTACTGGTAGAGCGCGATGCACTCCACGCCGAGGGCGACGAGGGACTGCTCGCAGGCCCGCTTCAGGGACGCGGGGCGGCCGTCGAGCCCCCACTCCCCTTTCGGCCGCGTGATGCCCCCCTTCGTCGCCACCACCACGGCGTCGGACCGGCCGCCCCACGTCCGCAGCGCCTTCGCCACCAGCCGCTCGTTGTGGCCGATGTCCGTATCGTCGAGGCAGTAGACGTTCGCGGTGTCCACCAGTGTCATCCCGGCGTCGAGGCCGGCGTGGATGACGCGGAGGGCGGTGCCTTCGTCGTCGGGGCGGCCCCGGATCGAGAGGGGCATGCCGCCGAAGCCGACGGCGGAGACGCTGGGGGCGCCGGGTCCGAGGGGACGGGTCTGCATGGCGCTGCGCTCCGGGCGAAGGGGATCGTGACGACCGTCCGGACGTTCGGCGCTCGGGGCGGGGATGTCAACGCGCACCCGGTTTCCGGGCGGGTCCCCGGCGAGGCCGGGCTTGCGTTTATCCCGCGCCGGTTGCGCCTTTAGGGGGCGCGCCGGGGTCCCGGCACGCTGGTGGGGAACCTGCTCACGAGGTGGATCGAGGCGATGGCGGCGGAACAGCGCGACAACCCGCGCGTGACCACCGTGCTGCGGGCCGTGCGGGAGCTCGAGGGGGGGTCGCGGCCGCTGATGGTGGGCGCCGGCTTCGTACTCGTCTTCGCGATCGGCTACCTCGACGCCTCCACCGACGCGCGGCTCAGTTTCGCCGCGCTGTACCTCCTGCCCATCTCCCTCGTCATCTGGTTCGGCAGCCGCACGGCAGGCCTCGCCGCCGGGCTGGTCAGCGTCGCCGTCTGGCTGGTGTCGCATCGCGCGCTCGCCGCCGGGCCCGGGGGCGCGGTGGTGCTGGCCTGGAACGCGTCCTTGCGTGTCGCGCTCTACCTGGCCTTCGCCCTCACCCTCTTCGCGCTGCGCCGGACGCTGCTGGCCCTCGCCGACGCGCTGGAGCGCGAGCACGAGCTGGCGCGGGTGGACGGCCTGACGGGCGTGCGGAACGCCCGCGCCTTCCGGGAGGCGGCGGAGGCGGAGGTCTCCCGCGCCGAGCGGTATGGACGGCCGCTCACCCTCGCCTATCTCGACGCCGACGGCTTCAAGATGGTCAACGACACCTACGGGCACAGCGCCGGGGACCGGGTGCTCCGCATCATCGCGCAGACGCTCGCCGCCAACGTGCGCGCGATGGACACCGCCGCGCGGCTCGGGGGGGACGAGTTCGGTCTGCTCTTCCCCGAGACCGGGCCCACCGCCGCCACCGGGGCGCTGCGGAAGATCCAGGGGGCCCTCGCCGAAGCGATGGCGCGCGAGCAAGTGGACGTCACCTTCTGTATCGGGGCCGTGACCGCGCTGCGGCCGGTCCACTCGGTGGACGGGCTCCTGCAGCGCGCCGACGCCCTGATGTACGAGGTGAAGCGCCGCGGCAAGAACGATATCCGGACCGCGGTGCTGGACCCGGACCACACCGCCGACTTCCCCGATCCCGCGGCGCGCCGCGCCGCGACGGAGTAGCGCCGCTGCCCGGGGCCCCGAAGCCCTCCGGCCTCGACCGGATCATCCCTCCCGAGATCCGGCGCGACCGGTTCTCGCGCGCCATCGAGGAGGTCGGCGCCGCCGAGGGCGTGCGCCACATCCTCGAGATCGGCGCCTCCGGCGGGGACGGGAGCACCGAGGCGTGGGTCCGCGGCGCGCTCCGCAATCCGCGGCGCCCCGACCTCCACTGCATCGAGGTCTCGGTCCCGCGGTACCACGCGCTCGTGGAGCGCTGGCGCGGCCATCCCTTCGTGCACTGCTACAACACCTCCTCCGTGCCCGCGGAGGCGTTCGCGTCCGAGGACGAGGTCGCGCGCTTCTATCGCGAGGTGCGCTCCAAGCTCCGGAACGTCCGTCTGGAGAAGGTGCTCGGGTGGCTCCGCCAGGATCTCGCCTACCTCGCGGAGCACGGCGTCGGCGCCGACGGCATCCGGCGGATCAAGGCCGAGCACGGCCTCGCCGCCTTCGATGCGGTCCTCATCGACGGATCCGAGTTCACCGGCAAGCCGGAGCTGGAGGAGGTTTACGGCGCGCGCTTCCTCCTCCTCGACGACATCCGGAGCTTCAAGAACTGGGAGAACTTCCGCCGGCTCCGGGAGGACCCCGCATACCGCCTGGTGAAGAAGAGCCGCTGGCTGCGCAACGGCTTCGCCGTCTTCGAGCGGACGACCTGAGCGTGAAGCTCCCCTTCTACTACCGGGAATCCGAGGGCATCCGGATCACCGTCCGGCCCTCGTACCTCCCCCGCCACTCGCGGGAGACCGAGGAGCAGTACGTCTTCGCGTATTTCGTGCGCATCGAGAACGTGGGGCCGCAGCCCGCCCGCCTCCTCGCGCGGCGCTGGACGATCCACGATTCCGTCGGCGAGGAGACCGAGGTGCAGGGGGATGGCGTGATCGGCGCGCAGCCCCTGATCGGCCCCGGGTGCGTCCACGAGTACCAGAGCTTCTGCGTGCTGAAGTCGCCGAGCGGGTGGATGGAGGGGGAGTACACCTTCGTGCGCGACGACGGCTCGGAGTTCCCGGCGCGGATCCCGCGGTTCGACCTCCTGCGGGACGGGACGATCCTGCACTGAACGCAGGGACCAGGAGCCAGACGCCAAGACGCCAAGGGAGATCGGCGGCAGCGATGCACCCCCGAGCCGAGGACCTGATCCGCGACCTGCGCCTCCAGCCGCACCCGGAAGGGGGCCACTTCGCCGAAGTGTTCCGCTCACCGCGCCGGGTCAGGGCGGCGGACGCGAGCGGCGCGGCCGGCGCCGACCGGGCCGGCCTCACGACGATCCTCTTCCTCCTCGGCGAGGGGGAGGTGAGCCGATGGCACCGTCTCGACGCCGACGAGATGTGGCACTTCTACGAGGGCGAACCCGTCGAGCTCATCCTCCTCGACGCCGCCGCCCGCATCCTCACCCGCACCCGCGTCGGCCCGGTGGCACCGGGAAGCACGCCGGTGCACGTCGTCCCCGCCGACTCGTGGGTCGCCGCCCGGCCGTCGGGTGCCTATGCCCTCGTGGGCTGCACGATGGGGCCCGGGTACGAGTCCGAGGGGTTCACGTTGATGAGCGACGCCCCGGACGTGGCGGTGGACGTCGTGCGGCGGTTCCCCGAGGTGGCCGACCTGCTCTAGGTGCCTGTCCCGCCCGGGGTTGAACGCTCCCGTGGCGCCGGGTAGCTTACAGGGTTCCCCGGAGACCAGGCCGGGATCGTGGTGGCTGTAGCTCAATCGGTTAGAGCGCCGGACTGTGGCTCCGGAGGTTGGGGGTTCAATTCCCCTCAGCCACCCTTGAGAAGTCGGGACGGACCCGGCGGCCGAGGCGGAGCGGGCCGGATCCCGTGTGGCGGCAGTGACCCAGGTCCGTAGCTCAATTGGTAGAGCACCGGTCTCCAAAACCGGGGGTTGGGGGTTCGATTCCCTCCGGGCCTGCTGGAAGGCGAAGCGGAGCGTGAGAGGGTGAGAAGGAAGAGGTGAGAGGCGACGCGGGACGGGGCCACGATCCCATGGCGTCCGGCTTCTGGTGGCTGTTGTCGCGGCGGTATCGTCTAGGGGACTAGGACGTAGCCCTCTCAAGGCTGAGACACGGGTTCGAATCCCGTTACCGCTATCGTAGGTGATGAGTGATGAGAGGTGATGGGGGATGGGGAGACCCGCCACCGTCACCTCTCAGTTGTTTTCGGACGGCTGATGGCTGACGGCTGACGGCCGTCTTTGTGGCCCCATCGTCTAACGGCCAGGACACTACCCTTTCAAGGTAGGAACAGGGGTTCGATTCCCCTTGGGGCTACTCCGCAGGACGACACGACCGCCCGCACCGCACGCCACCCGGGAGGATCCGTGGGCAAGAAGGACCCCCGCATCGACGCCTACATCGCCCGCTCGGCCGAGTTCGCGCGGCCGATCCTCACCCACCTGCGTGCCGTCGTCCACGAGGCGGTCCCCGAGGTGGAGGAGGCGATGAAGTGGAGCTTCCCCTCGATGGTGGCGTTCGAGGAGACGCGCCGCAAGCGCATCGCGACCGCCGTCGCGTGGATGGCCGAGGGGAAGCCGCAGAACTGGAAGTACACGAAGTGAGCGCCGCCTCGGCCGCGCGCGCGCAGACGCTGCCGGAGCTGTTCGAGGCCTCCGTCGAGCGCTTCGCGGCGAACGTCCTCGTCCGCGAGCGGTACGGCGGTGTCTGGCGCGAGACGACCTTCGCCCAGATGCGGACGCTGGTGCATCGGTGCGCCGCGGGACTGATGGACCTCGGCCTCGCCAAGGGGGATCGCGTCGCCCTGATCTCGGAGGGGCGGAAGGAATGGCCGGCGGCCGAGCTCGGCGTCCTCTATTGCGGCGCGATCGACGTGCCGATCTCGGTGCGGCTGGAGGAACTCCCCGAGCTCCGCTTCCGCCTCGCGCACGCCGGGTGCCGGATGGTCATCGCCTCGGGGGCGCAGGCGCGGAAGATCCTCAGCGTCGCCCGCGAGGTCCCGACCATCGAGACCCTGATCTTCTTCGACGACCCCGGGGTGCCGGAGGCGACGGTCGTGCGCTTCGCCGACCTGCTGGCGCGCGGGGACGCCTTCCTGGCGCGGGCCCCCGACCGGGTGGACGCGTCGTGGCGGGCGCTGCGCGGCGGCGATCCGGCGAACATCTGCTACACCTCCGGCACTACCGCCGACCCCAAGGGCATCGTCCTCACCCACCGGAACTACACCGCCAACATCGAGCAGGGGACGGCCCTCTATCCCCTCGGGCCCGGCTGGACCACGCTGCTCGTCCTGCCGTGGGACCACGCCTTCGCGCACACCTGCGGGATCTACGCCCTCGCCTCCACGGGCGGGAGCTTCGCGAGCGTGCCGCAGGGCAAGACGCCGATGGAGACGCTCCGCAACCTTCCCGCCGCCATCAAGGAGATCCGGCCCACCTTCCTCCTCAGCGCTCCGGCGATGTCGAAGAACTTCCGGAAGGGGATCGAGAAGGGCGTGCGGGACAAGGGGAAGCTCGCCGCGGGGCTGTTCCGCGCCGGCGTGGCCGTCGCAGAGGCGTACCACGGCTCCGGCTTCGACCGCGGCCGGGGCGCGCGGGCGCTGCTAAGGCCCCTCGTCGCCCTCTTCGACGTGGTGCTCTTCCGGAAGGTCCGCGCCAACTTCGGCGGCCGGCTCGAGTACTTCGTCGGCGGCGCCGCGCTCCTCGACCTCGAGCTGCAGCGGTTCTTCGCGGCCATCGGCATCCCCATCTATCAGGGGTACGGCCTGACCGAGGCCGCGCCGATCATCTCCGCCAACACCCCCCGGCGCCACAAGCTCGGCTCCTCGGGGCAGCTCGTGCCCGATCTCGCGCTCCGGGTCCTCGACGAGCAGGGGAACGACGTGCCCGCCGGACAGAAGGGCGAGATCGTCGTGAAGGGCGAGAACGTGATGCAGGGGTACTGGCAGAATCCCAAGGCGACGGCGGAGGTGATCCGCGGCGGCTGGCTCCACACCGGCGACCTCGGCTACCACGACGCCGACGGATTCCTCTTCGTCCTCGGCAGGGAGAAGAGCCTCCTCATCGGCCACGACGGGGAGAAGTACAGCCCCGAGGGGATCGAAGAGACGCTGGTGGACCGCTCGCGGTTCATCGACCAGGTGATGCTGCACAACAGCCAGTCCCCCGCCACGGTCGCCCTCGTCGTGCCGAACCGCGACGCTCTCCGCTCCTGGATCGCGCGCTACGACCTCCGGCCCGACGCCGACGCGACGCAGGAGGCGGCGCTCCGGCTCCTGGAAGGGGAGATCGACGCCTACCGCGCGGGAGGGAAGCACGCGGGGATGTTCCCCGAGCGCTGGCTCCCCTCCACCTTCGCCGTGCTCGACGAGGGATTCACCGAGCAGAACCGCTTCCTCAACAGCACGATGAAGATGGTCCGGGGGCGCATCGAGGAGACCTACCGGGGCCGCATCGCCGAGCTGCACCGGGCGGAGGGGGCGGACGTGTGCCACGCGAAGAACCGGGAGGCGATCGCGCGGCTGCTGGGGTGACTCAGTTCCTGTGCTCCGCCCCCTCGTACAGCTCCGCCAGCCGCTTGAGCGTGTCGCTGTAGTTCCCCGTCTTGTCCGCTATCTCCATCGCCGCCACCATCGGCCGGTCCACGTACGGGCAGCCGGCGAACGTCTTGCTCAGCGGCTGACCCGAGAGCTCCTCGTGCGAGAACCTCCCCACGTGCGCGCGGACGGCCGGATTCGCCGCGGCCGCCACCGCCAGCTCGATCGCCCGGCCCAGCGGGAGCCCTCCCTCCACGCCCACGGTGAGGGCGCGCATCAGCCGCCCGCGGACGTACTTGGGCCGCTGCTGGAACCACTTCGCCGCCGCCAGGAGGAGCCCGCCCCCCAGCAGGGCGATCAGCGTCAGCCAGCCGCACACGGTGAGGAGGTACGCGGTGGTGTGCCCGAAGAAGAGGAGGGGGAAGGGCGCGATGAACGACGCGGCGACGAGGTTGAAGACGGGATACGTCATCTTCTTCTTGAGCCACGTCATCAGCCGGTGTTCGGCGGCGAAGTAGCCGGCCAGGAGCCGCAGGCAGTGCTCGAGGTCGCCCGTCTCCTCGCCGAGGACGAGGATCGCCGCCTCGAACGGGGTGAAGAGCGCGGGCTTGGCGCGGGTGATCGTCTTGAGCGACTGGCGCCGCCGGATCCCCTCGAGGAGCCAGCGGCGGGTCTGCATCACCGTGGGGGACCGGTGGAAGTCGTCCATCGTCTCGAGCGTCTTCGGGTGCTCGAGCCCCGCGTGGTGCCCCACGTACCACATATGGTAGAACTCGGACTTGTAGCGGGCGGTGTCGAGCTCGTGCCAGGCCTGTGCGACGGTCAGGGCCACGGGGCCGCCCGGGGGAAGGACGCGTGGAGGGGGACTACGCGGTCAGTGCGTCGCGTGGGCCGTGGCCAGGAGGCCCGGCACGTCCTCCGCGGCGACGGGGCGCGAGAAGAGAAAGCCCTGCACCTGGCCGCACTTCAGGTCGCGGAGCATCTCGAGCTGCTCGGGCGTCTCGACCCCCTCGGCGATCACCTGGAGCCCCAGGTTGTGGGCCAGGGTTACGATGACCCCGACGATCTCCGCGTTATCGCCCCGCGCCGCCATGTCGCTCACGAAGCTCCGGTCGATCTTCAGCGTGTCGATGTCGAACCGCGGCAGGTAGCTCAGCGACGAGTAGCCGGTGCCGAAGTCGTCGAGGTGGACCTGCACGCCGAGCGTGCGCAGCGCGGCGAGCGTCGCCATCGCCGGCTCGGCATGCTCCATCACGGTGCCCTCGGTGATCTCGAGCCGCAGGCACGCCGGCGGCAGCCCCGTCTCCTCGAGCACCTGGCGCACCTCGTCCACGACGTCGGGCTGGCGGAACTGCCGCGGCGACAGGTTGACGTTCACCGCGAGGGGCGGCTCGCCGGGCCGTGACGCGTTCACCGCCTGCAGCATGCGGCAGGCCTCGTGGAGGACCCACCGCCCCAGCGGGAGGATGAACCCCGTCTCCTCGGCGGCGGCGATGAAGGCGGCGGGCTCGAGGAGGCCGCGCGCCGGGTGCTGCCAGCGGGCCAGCGCCTCGAACCCCACCACGGTCCCGGAATCCATCGCGACGATCGGCTGGTAGTAGACTCGGAACTCCTCGCGCTCCAGGGCCCTCCGGAGGTCGGTCTCCAGCTCCAGCTGTGCCACCGCCAAGGCGTGCATCCCGAGGTTGAAGACCTCGCTGCGCGCCTTGCCGAGAGCCTTGGCGCGGTAGAGGGCGAGGTCGGCGTCCCGGAGGAGCTGCTCGGGCCGCTCGTACGCGGGCGCGCTCAGGGCGATGCCGATGCTCACCGTGGTGAAGACCTCCTGCCCGCCCAGCAGGTACGGGAGCGAGAGCTCGCGGTGGATGCGGTCGGCGACGAGCGTGGCATCGGCTGGCTCCTTCAGCCCGTCGAGGAGGATGCCGAACTCGTCGCCGCCGAGGTGCGCCGCGGTGTCGCCGGGGCGGATGCACTTCTGGAGCCGCTTCGCCACGGCGACCAGGAGCTGGTCGCCATGCCGGTGGCCCAAGCTCTCGTTGAGGACGCGGAACCGGTCGAGGTCGAGGTACAGCACGGCGAAGAGGTAGTCGGGCTGCCGGCGGAGCTTCCCAACGGAGCGGCCGAGGAGGTCGTCGAAGAGGCCGCGGTTCGGGAGCTCGGTGAGGGCGTCGTGGAAGGCGTCGTGCTGGAGCTGCAGCTCGGCCCGCTTGCGCTCCGTGATGTCGGTCAGCGAGCCGGCGATCCGCGTGGCGGGCCGGCCGCGCTCGCGGACGGCGAGGCCGCGCGCGAGGACCCAGACGTACGACCCGTCCCGGTGCTGGATGCGGTGCTCGTGCTCGAAGAGCGGCGTGGCGCCCCGGAGGTGCTCGTCGAAGGCGCAACGCAGGGTGTCCTGGTCGTCGGGGTGCACCCGGGAGAACCAGGCGTCGGCGCGGTCCTCGACCTCCCCTTCCGCGTAGCCGAGCATCTCCTTCCAGCGGGGGGAGAGGTACATCGCCTCCGCGCCGGGCACCCAGTCCCAGATCCCGTCGTTGGCCCCCGCCACCGCCAGCGTGTACCGCTCCTCGGAGGCCTTCAGCGCCGCGACGCTGACGCGCAGCTCCTCCTGCTTCCGCTGCAGCGCCTGCTCTGCCTCCTTGCGCTCGGTGATGTCGATCAGGATGCCGTGGAAGTGCCGTTCCTGGGTCTTCGGATTGCGGGCGACGGTGCAGGAGTCGAGGACGGTGAGGATCCGGCCGTCGGGCCGCCGCAGGCGGAATTCGAACTCGCGGACCCCGCCGTCCCGGGCGATGAGGTCGTGCTCGAGCTCGCGCGCGCCCGGGTCCACCATCAGGTCCGAGGCCGCGCACCCGGCCAGTTCCTCGAGCGTGGACACCCCGAGCATCTGGAGGAAGGCGGGATTGCAGTCGAGGATGTGGCCCTGCTCGTCGGAGCTGTAGATCCCCTCGCGCACCGTGCCGACAAGGGCGCGGAGCGTGGCGGAATCGTCGAGGGAGCGGCGGCGAGCGCGTGTCACAGAGGGCGTCTACGATACGCCACGACGCGGGGGTGCGGAAGGGTGGGGAAACAGGCGTGTGAGCGGAGTCACAGACGGGTTCTCAACGGGTGGGGCGTGAGGGGGGACGCGGGACGGGGCGCGGCCCGGGCGCGCCGAGCGCGGCGTCGCGGGGCCGGCGGAGGCGACGCCCTCCGGCTGCTCGCTGCGCTCGCAGAGTCGGGC